>Ga0172380_10000126_pt1 | contig 158054 bp, 147 predicted proteins | sample Leawe162metaG_FD_119747 | JGI IMG/M metagenome (GOLD analysis project Ga0172380, IMG submission 119747) | Leachate microbial communities from a municipal landfill in Southern Ontario, Canada - Leachate well 162 metaG | ecosystem: Engineered > Solid waste > Landfill > Unclassified | place...
AGTACGCCCATAAGACTAGTCTAGCAAGTATTTCTAGCGCTTACAATAGAAAGCTGGATTTTTTGGTGATTTTGTGCTATAATTGAAGATATGGAAACACTACAAAAAACAGCCCTTTTTTGGGATGTTGACCTAAAAGAACTAAATGCTCAAAAAAATGAAAAATTCGTCGTGGAGAGAATTTTGGCTTTTGGCGACACAGATGATGTGCGGTGGGCAAGTGAGCAATATGGCAAGGAGAAGCTAAAGCAATATGCGCTTGAAAGTAATAAGCTGAATCCGAAGTCGCAGTTTTTTTGGTGCCAATATTTTAATTTATCACAAATAGAATGCACAAAGAAGCAATCACAAAAAAAACTCAGTCCGTTTTGGACAAACTAGTCTCATCCGGCATCGTCAAAGATTTTTATCTGGCTGGCGGAACAGCCTTGGCAATTCAACTTGGCCAACGTGAGTCGATTGATTTGGATTGGTTTACGGAAAAAGAGTTTAGTTTGGGAAAATTAAAAGGCCAGTTGGCAGATACTGGTAATTTTGAAGTGGTTAGCGAAGCCCCAGGAACTTTGCATGGAATTTTGGATGGGGTGAAAATAACATTTTTATATTATAATTATTCGCCACTATTTCCCTTTATTGCTTTTGAGGATGCAAAACTGGCGGATGAGCGGGATATCGCGGCGATGAAAGTTGATGCTATCTCGTCACGAGGAAGCAAAAAAGATTTTATTGATCTGTATTTTTTATTGAAAAAATATTCTTTGGAAGAAATTATCGGATTTTTTGAAAAAAGATACGCCAATATCCACTACAATAAGATGCATATTTTGAAAAGTCTTGTCTATTTTGAGGACGCACAAAATGAAGCATCTCCTGTGATGCTCCAAAGGGCGGATTGGGAAGAAATAAAAAAAGTGATTCAAAAAGAAGTCAATCGGTTGGTGGGGATTTAAACTCGGATAGTTAATTTTCACCAAATACTTTTAGGGGAGGGGAATCGCTGTTCCCCTTTTTTCAGGGAGTCGATTTTGGATAAATCATTTTATTTTCCCATAATTTAGATCGGTGGCGATCTTGTAATATTCTGATACGCCTTGGGCAATTTCGGAGCTTCTGATGGCACTAAATCCATCTCCGCCCAGGCCATGGTTAGTTACGGCATTAATCATGCCGATAGTGGTTGTTAATTGGTTAATCTTGGAAAATGGCCCCCTTCCGTTGAAGTACTTTTTTCTACGTTTTTTTGCGGGACTTTGCGTTTTCTCTTTTGGTTGCTCAATAAGTTCGCCCGCAGTTATTGGTTCAATGTCCATCAAATCAGGAGATTTTATTCTTGCCTTGAGCTGTTGCGCTTCCAAGGTCGTGTACATGTTATGTCCGATCTTGAGTATGCGCTCGGGGCCTTTATTCCCGGTGCTATTCTCATCTTTCATATCGCTCTCCTTTCCTTTGACTCCCCTAAAAGTATTTTGTAAAATAACTGGTTTTTAAAGACGCCCAGCGGGGCGTCTCTACGAATAAATTCTAATTTTACGCTCGACTGACATATTCACCCTTTTCCGTGTTGACGATAATTTCATCTCCAGCTTCAACGAAAAGAGGAGTGGAGATTTTTTTACCGGTTTCTAGGGTGACCATTTTGCCTCCAGTGGAAACGGTATTGCCTTTGATGCCTGGTGGCGCTTCAGTCACTTTCAGTTTCATCTTGACCGGCAGTTCGATGTTGATTGCGTTACCTTCAAAATTGAGAAACATCACTTCCGTTCCTTCGGTCAAGTAATCCACATTATCTCCCAGTGTTTCCGTGGAAAGCGAGAATTGTTCGTAGGATTCGTTATCCATAAAACAATAATCGGTGTTTTCTTTGTAGAGAAACTGGGCTTTGGATTTGGTGATCGTCGCTTCTTCCACATGTTCGGCACCTTGAAAGGTTTTTTCGAGGACCGCTCCGGTCGTCAGGTTCTTGAGGCGCGTGCGCAGCACTGATCCCGCGCGTCCGGTCTTGGAGTGTTCGTGGTAAAGCACGGCAAATGGCATCCCATTCAAGATGATATTTTTCCCAGTCTTGATATCTGAAATTCCAATCATAAATATTTTTTTATTTAATTTCGCAGGAGCGGGTTTGTAACCCGGTCCTTTTAGTTTACCATAGAACAGATTTAGCTAGTAAACTATGAGGTTCGAGTTACAAACTCGAACCTGCTTTTAATGACACTAAAAGGCTATCTTGCCACAAAAGGCACCAGCGCCATGACGCGGGCTTTTTTGATCGCGTTCGTGAGCACTCTTTGGTGTTTGGTGCAGGTTCCATGACGCTTTGGTGGATAAATCTTGCCTTGAGAATTCATAAAACGGCGGATGAAATAGGCATCCTTGAAATCGATCTTTTCGATCCGATTCTGGCAGAAGTGGCAGAGTTTTTTCTCCGGCACGCTGATTTCGTTGCTGTTGCGATTGTTATACATACTTTAAATTACTTACAAATTAAACGAATTACCCCTTCTCCCTTAGGGAGAAGGTGCCCGAAGGGCGGATGAGGGAGGGGACTTGATGTTATAGAAAGACTAATTTTAGTTAGTTTACCTATAATTTTTTAGCCCTTTTCCCTCACCTGTCACGAGTATGTGACATCCTCTCCCTAAGGGAGAGGAGGAATTACTAAAATGGTACGTCCTCAATTCTCACCTCGTCTTCCTCTTCATCAAGATTTATCGTGGGGATTTCTTCTGAAGATGGTGCTTGTGGACTTTGAGCTTGCGCTGGAGCAGCAATCGGTTTGTTGTAAGTTCCCGCTGCTTGTCCGCCACCTTGTCCGGCGCGCGATCCCAGTTGCATATTCTCGGCGACTACTTCGGTTGTGCGTCGTTCAGTGCCATCTTTTCCAGTATATTTCCTTGTGGACATTCTACCTTCGAAATAGGCTTCTTGTCCTTTTGTCAGATATTGTCCGGCAATTTCACCGAGCTTGCCCCAAAGTACGACATTGTGGAATTCTGTCTGGTCTTGCTTTTGTCCGTTCTTGTCTTTCCAGAAGCGGTTAGTAGCAATTGAGATGGAAGTGACAGTTTGTCCGGTAGTTGTAGTTCTTACTTCGGGATCCCGAGTCAATCTTCCGACGAGGATCACTTTGTTGATGTTCATATTTTTGTTATCGGTAGAGACGTCCCGCAATTGCAGGTCGTCTATACTTAATAATTAATAAAAACTAGCTGTTGAGAATTTCGTCCAGTTTTTTATCCAACGCCTCGGCGTCTTCGGCTTTTTGGGTGACTTCTTCTGGGGTCTTTGGAGCGGCTGGGGCTACTTCTTCTTTTTTGACCGGATTTTTTTCTAGCTCTTCCGCTTCTTTTTTCGCCTCGCGCATTTTTTCTACTTCACCTCTTTTTTCTTCTTGCTCGATGCGCTCTTCTTTCGTTTTCAGTTCTGGCAGTTCCGATGCATCGCTGATGATGAAACGCAAAACTCCCGGGTGGAGATTGAGCTTGTTGATGATTTCCGGGACGTTAGCCGGTTCTTCAGTGGAAAACCGCTTGGCTACATAAATGCCATGAGTGTCCTTTTTGATCTTATAAGCCATCTTTCTTTTTTCCTGGGTCATCTTTTCTTCAAAAACACCCGCGTGGCTGGTGACAATTTCGTCTACCTCAGCCTTGATTTTATCCAAGTCGACTTCTTTCGAAACACCGACGAGATAGAACAGTTCGTAACGCATAATTTTTTCGTTCTAATGAATTAGTTAATTAATATAACTTTACTCTTGTGTATGAAAAATCGCAATTGTCATTCTGAGCGCAGCGCAGCGGAGTCGAAGAATCTGCTTTGCGTAACCCAACACTTAGCCTTTAGATATGAAGCTAACGATATTCGATAGCAGATCCTTCGACTTCGTCCGAGTACGGACTACGCTCAGGATGACACCTAAAAACAAAAACCGCCAGAGTTTGCCCCGATGCGGAATGTTTGTGCTCTTATCCTGGCAAAAAAAGTTGCCAGGCGAGAGAACTTCGGGGCTTTCTAGGTTGTTTGCACAGTTTAGCGCATAATGGGGGATTAGTCAAATTTAGCGCCAGAAAAAAATCAAAACAATAACCACCGCAAAAGCCAAACGGTACCAGAAAAAGATTTTGTAGCTTACGCGTTCGATGAATTTTAACATCCAGGCGATAGCGAGAAAACCGGAGAGGGCGGAAAAGAGGATAGCAATAAATTGGACAAAACTGAAATCAGCAATGAGATCGGAAAATTTTAAAATCGTCGCGCCAAAAATAATTGGCGCAGACATCAGGAATGAAAAACGCGCGGCGCTCGTACGATCAAGGCCCAAAGCGAGAGCCGTTGAAATTGTTGCACCGGAACGAGAAATGCCGGGAATAATCGCGACGGCTTGGGAAAGCCCGATTAGGAGTGCATTTTTGGGAGTGACTTTATCAAAGTTCTGATTTTTCTTGCCCATTTTATCAACCCAATACAAAACTAATCCGGCCAGAACTAGTGTACCGGCGATGAGGAGCGGAGAGCGGAAAATTGTTTCCGCTTGTTTTTCGAGAAGATACCCAATAAGCGCTCCCGGAATTGTGGCGATCACCAAAAGCCAAAACGTATTTTTGGGATAATTTATGACTGAAGTTAATTTTAATTTTTTCGAAAAACCAAAAGCGAGGGCAATAATTTTCAGCCAATCTTTCCAGAAAAATAATACGACAGCGATTAATGTGCCAAAATGCAACGCGACATCAAAAGCCAGTCCCGGATCTGGAAAATTGAACAGCCAAGGAAAGATTACTAGGTGAGCAGAAGAGGAGATGGGCAAAAATTCTCCCAAGCCCTGAATGATGCCGAAAATTATTGCGTGGATGATGGTCATATAGTTTTCTCTAAGAATTACGAATTAATTCACCTCACCCTAACCCTCTCCTTAGTAAGGAGAGGGGACAAATGCAGATATGTTGTATCAATTTCTCTGAGCTTAGGAATCGAGGAGGTTATGCGTTGAGCCCTTCTCCTTACTAAGGAGAAGGTGGCCGAAGGCCGGATGAGGTGGATTTAAATCTTAAACTCAATCACATCCCCATCGGCAACGACATATTCCTTGCCTTCCAAGCGGAGTGTTCCGAGTTCTTTGGCTTTTGACCAGGTTTCGGCGTCCAGGAGTTTTTGCCAGTTGATCACTTCGGCGCGGATGAATTTATCTTTGAAATCATTGTGGATGGCGGTGCCGGCCAGCGGTGCGGTCCAGCCCTTTTTGATTGTCCAGGCGCGCGTTTCATCTTTGCCGGTAGTGAGAAAGGTGATGAGCCCCAAAAGTTCATAGGCGCGTACGATGAGTTCATCTAGATTTGATCGCACGCTCAGTTCCTCGGCTTCCGCTTTCGTCATCTCGATCAATTCTTCTTCGATTTTTATATCCAATTTGACATGCGGTAATTTTTCCAGATTTTCCGATAATTTAGTTTCGACGTCAGCGACATTGAAAATGTATAAAAACGGTTTCATCGTGAGTAGGGACAGTTCGCGCACGATGATTTTTGTGTTTTCTTCTTCAAGATCTAGGCTGGTAGAGTTGGCCGTTTTTCCTGCTTCAAGATTTTCCCTAATTTTATTCAGTACGTCCAGTTGTTCAGCAGCGCCCTTTTTATTGCCACGCATTTCTTTTTCAAGGCGAATTTTCACTTTGCCAATAGTTTCTAGATCAGCCAAAATTAGTTCAGTGTTGATCGTTTCAATGTCACTTTCTGGATCGATTTTATTATTAACGTGAATGATGCTAGAATTATCAAATACTCGAACGACTTGGCAGATGGCGTCAACCTCGCGGATATTGGAAAGGAATTTGTTACCCAAGCCTTCCCCAGTCGAGGCGCCTTTCACGATGCCGGCAATGTCGACAAATTCAATGATGGCTGGAATGATTTTGGCCGACTTTGACATTTCAGCCAGCTTATCAAGGCGTTCATCTGGCACTTTTACGATTCCCACATTGGGTTCGATCGTGCAAAAAGGGTAGTTGCTGATATCTACCTGTGTCCTGGTTAAGGCTTTAAAAAGGGTTGATTTTCCCACATTTGGCAGTCCGACAATCCCGATTTTTAGTGACATAGTGTTTCTTTATGGATAATATTTTCAGTCTAGCTAATTTCACCGGTTTCCACAAGACCATTTGACAATTCTGTTGATTCGTGTATAATAGTATGATATAATTTCAGCAGTGGAAGAAAACCTTTTGTTTTAGTCAATTATTCTATTTCTTTATTATTAACTCCTCCTCCGCCAGGGCTACGGCGTGACGAGCTTATTATTTGTTTCGCGTAGCTTTTTGTAGAAAAAAAGCCCGGAGTTTCTCTGGGATTGATAATACTAACTAATTTCTTTAAATAAAAAAGCGCGTATGTCGCTTTTGTTAAGGGCAACCAACTTTTTTTGGTGTCTTTAATTTTCGAAAAGTATGTTTAAGAAAACAACCAATGTATCGCCAGCTGGTTTGGCACGTCCAAACAGTTTTGCGATACCCAAAAACCTCGACGGTTTAGCGAGGCTAAAACCAAAACCAAATCGCAGCCCGATGCCGATGACAACAAATTCGGGAAGTTCTAAGGAGAGTTTGCGCATCATTCCCTTGGGCGGTAATGAGGAAGTTGGGCGCAACATGACTGTGTTTGAATATGGCGGAGATATCGTCATCCTTGACATGGGTCTGCAATTTCCGGAAGAAGATATGCCGGGAATTGATTACATCATTCCCAATATCAGCTATCTCAAAGGTAAAGAAAAAAATATCCGTGGTGTCGTTTTGAGCCATGGCCATTTGGATCATATCGGTGCGGCGCCGATCCTTCTGCGCCAACTGGGCTATCCGCCAATCATCGGTCGCGACATGACGCTCGCTATGGTCAAGAAAAAATTGGAAGACTTTGAAAAAGGTTCTGCTCAAAATCTGAAAACCATCCGCGTCAAATCAGTCACGGATAAAGTATCCTTAGGAAAGTTTACTATCGAATTTTTTGAGATCGAACATTCCATCATGGACGCCGTCGGCGTGATTCTCAAAACCCCGGACGGAACCGTGATTCATCCCGGCGACTGGACGATGGAAAAAACGCCCGAGGGCGGAAAGCTTTTGACCTATGATCATTTGTCGAAATTGCCCAGCCCTAGAATTTTGATGCTGGAAAGCCTCGGCGCAATCGTTACCAATCCATCCCGTACGACCGAAGAGGAAATGTACTATAACTTGGAAAAACTGATCCGCGAAGCGACCGGCAAGATTATCATTGGTACCTTTTCTTCCCAGATCAGGCGCATCGGCCACATTTTGGAATATGCCGAAAAAGTCGGCAAGAAAGTAGCCCTGGATGGCTATAGCATGAAAATGAATGTGGAGATTGCTAAAGAACTGGGGTACATCAAGATGCACAAAGAAACCCTGATTACCGTCAACGACTTGCACAAATACCCGGAAAACAAAGTAGTGATCATCTGTACCGGTGCGCAAGGCGAGGGGAATGCTGTGCTTTCACGCATCATCACGGACAATCATCGCTTCATCAAAATCAAGAAAAACGATACAGTCATCTTTTCTTCCTCGGTCATTCCGGGCAACGAACGGACGGTCCAACGTTTGAAAGATAATCTTTATCGCAAATGCGACAATGTCATCCACTCGGATGTGATGGATGTCCACACTAGTGGTCATTGTAGCGCACAAGATATCCAAGAGATGCTCAGGCAAGTGCGCCCAGATTTTTTCTTGCCGGTCTATGCTAATCACTATATGCTCAAAGAAGCGGAAAAACTGGCAGTGCGGATCGGATTTCGCAAAGAAAATATTTTTGTGCTGGACAACGGCAACGTTTTGGAAGTGCAAAAAGGTAAAGCCAAAGTCTTGCCGAAAAAAGTTGACACGAGCTATGTGATGGTGGATGGACTGGGTGTCGGCGACGTGGGACAAGTGGTCATTCGTGACCGTCAAGTGCTCAGCGCTGATGGAATGTTTGTCATCACAGTCATTCTTGACAGCAAGAAAAAAGAAATTGTCGGTAACATTCAAATCACTTCTCGCGGATTCATCTATGTCAAAGATAACTTTGACCTGATCAATGAAACAAAGCGGCGCGTGCAAAAAGCGATCAAGGATACGACCTCCAAAAAAACTTCACCAGAAAAGAAATTCATCGAAGACAACATCCGCGAAGTCGTCGGACTCTATCTCTTCCAACAGACGCAAAGACGCCCAATGGTTTTGCCGGTGATTATTGAAGTTTAAAACAGTGAGCAGTAAACCTGCCCACGCTAAAGCTTTGGTAGGCAAGCAGTGAACGGGAATCAGTAAAAATACAGGAGCTCTGCTTAGGCGGGGCTTTTGTTTTAGCGAGAATTGCCCGAAACGATAAAATGGGCTAAAATGGATTTAGTTAATTTTTTGTAAAATTGTGTTGGACAGCGAAAATCAAAATAATCAAATCGCCATATTTAGAGGCAAGTCAATTCGAAAAACGCTGCATCAGAAAGAGTGGTGGTTTTCGATTGTTGATGTGGTTGCTGTACTAACAGATAGCCCCACCCCAAGGCAATATTGGGGTAAGGTAAAACGGCGCGAGTTTATTGATCTTCAGTTGTCCCCAATTTGGGTACAACTGAAATTGGAGGCGACAGATGGGAAAAAATATGAAACTGATTGCGCCAATACTGAGGGAATGTTTCGTATTGTTCAATCAATTCCTTCGCCCAAAGCTGAGCCACTAAAACGTTGGTTGGCGAAAGTGGGCTATGAGCGAATACAAGAAATTGAAAATCCTGAACTGGCGACTAAAAGAACGAAACTGCTCTATAAGCTCAAAGGCTATCCCGAAGATTGGATTGAAAAACGGATGCGCGGTATTGCTGTTCGCGAAGAACTAACCGATGAATGGCAAAAACGTGGAGCAAAAGAGCAGCGGGATTATGAAATTTTGACTGCAGAAATTTCCAAGGCTACTTTTGGTATAACGCCAGCGGAATATAAAAAGGTGAAAGGGTTGAAGTGGGAAAATCTGCGTGATCACATGGATGATTTCGAGCTCATACTCACGATGCTCGGAGAAAGAACAACGACGGAAATTCATCGCACAAAAGATTCCCAGGGCTTGCCGAGACTGAAAGATGACGCGCGAGTCGGTGGACAAATTGCTGGAACGGCCAGAAAGCAAATTGAAAGGAAATTGAAACGGCCGATTGTTTCGAAGAATAATTTTTTGAAAAATAAAGATACTAAAAAACTAAGCGGTAAATAATCCTATGAAAAAACGCATATTTTCTGGCATTCAGCCATCGGGGAATCTTCACATTGGAAACTATCTCGGCGCAATCCAGAATTGGGTCAAGTTACAAGAGGAGTATGATTCGATTTTTTGTGTCGTGGATATGCACGCCATCACGGTTCCGCAAGATCCGGAAACGCTACGTCGTCGCACAATTGAAATCGCCAAGATTTATTTGGCAGCGGGGATAGACCCAGGGAAATGTTCAATTTTTATCCAATCGCACGTTTCGGAGCATGCGGAGCTGAGTTGGATTTTAAATACGATTACCCAGAATGGTGATCTGAATAAAATGACTCAATTCAAAGATAAGACTGGTTTTGACGAAGATGTTTTTGTTGAAGCAATGATGGAAAAATCAAAGGAAGATATAATAACGAATTTAGAAAACAATGGGTTCGTAATCGATAGAGCGGTTAAAGCAGATAAGATTCTTGAACTTGCAAATTTTTTGCATAAAACAGCCATACTTTCAACCGTTGATGTATATAAAAAATTTATCAGAGAAACATTTAATAAATCTTCGGTTGGTCTTTTTGATTACCCAGTTTTAATGGCGGCTGATATTTTGCTCTATGATACCCAGGCGGTGCCTGTCGGCAAAGACCAAAAGCAACACATCGAACTAGCGCGGACTTTAGCACAAAGATTTAATCATAAATTTGGCGAGACATTTGTGGTGCCAGAGGCGTACACAAACAAAGAAAGTGAAAATATCATGGGTCTTGATGATCCAACCAAGAAAATGTCTAAATCGGCCAAATCGGAATATAACTACATCGCACTTAGCGATGACGCGGATACAGTGAAGAGAAAAATCAAAAAAGCGGTGACGGACAGCGGCAGTGAAATTATTTATTCTGACGATAAACCGGCGCTCAAAAATTTGATCAATATTTATGCTCTTTTGGACAATAAAAAACCCCAAGAAGTGGCGGAGCTTTTTGTGGGTAAAAAGTATTCTGACTTCAAAACAGAACTCGCAGAAGTAATTATCAAATTCCTCGAACCGTTCCAAAGACGGATGGCGGAATTGTCTGACGAAAAAGTGCTAAAGATCCTCGAAGACGGCGCCAAAAAAGTCCGACCATTGGCGAAGAAGAAGTTGGATGAGGTGAAGAAAAAAGTGGGGTTTATCCTTTAAATTGTTCTAATTTACTGAGAAAGATGAGAAGCGAGCCGATGACTCGTTTCTTTTTTTTGCAAGACACTTCAATGAGTGTCATCCTCGCGAAGGCGGGGATCCAGGCACCTCAAGTTCAACACTAGGAAAAAACGAATTATTAAAATTCAAGACTTACTGAAACTAAAAGCATGTTAGACTTGCATCTCGATTTTCCAGAGTTTAAAGCTAGTGGAACCTGGATTCCCGCCTTCGCGGGAATGACACATAAAAAAAGAGCCTCGAGGCTCTTTTTTGATTATTAGCCTCTAATAATCCCCAGAACTTCATCCCTTTTTTCTTCCATCAACTCCTTTGTCTTCGCTTCCAAATTTAATCTTAACTTTGGTTCGGTGTTTGAGGCGCGAACGTTAAACCACCATTCAGGAAAGTCGATGCGGATGCCATCTAGCTCATCCAACTTTCCGGCTTTGTAAATTTCTTTGAGGTTTCTCATCACTGCATCTTTGTCGGCGACATCAGAATTAATTTCTCCGCTGTGAAAATACCTTTTTAATTCAGTAATTAATTCAGACATTTTTTTGCCAGTTTCATTCATGAGATTTAAAAGTGTGATGACAGCGAATGTGGTCATTTCTGCTTTACTATTTTCCGCGAAGAAATAGTGGCCGGAAAGTTCGCCGGCAAAAACTGCCCCTTGCTCGCGCATCTGTTTTTTGATCAGTGAATGTCCGACGCGACAACGATTCACTTTCCCGCCCGCTTCTTCAATCACTTCTCGTACCGCATTAGAACTACGCAGATCCATTAGGATGAGGCTTCCCGGATCTTTTTTGAGTACTTCCTTGGCCAAAAGGGCGATGAGGTAATCCATGGAAACAACCTCTCCGGTTTCTGTAACAAAACCGACGCGGTCCGCATCACCATCATAAGCGATGCCGAGATCGGCTTTTTCTGCCACGACTTTTTCCTGAAGCGCGGCGAGCGTTTCCGTTTTCAACGGGTTGGCTTCGTGGTTAGGGAAGTTTCCGTCGAGCGTATCGTACATATAAATCGCCTCAATTTCAGTCGGAAATTTTTCAAAAACTTCTTTATCCAAAATGCCCATTCCGTTGGCAAAATCAATCACTAATTTTTTCTTTGGTTTACCTGTGACAAAAAACTGTTCCATATAGCTGAGATATTTCTGGTGAAAATCCAGTTCTTCTGTCACCACGCCCTTTGTGGTATTTTCTGGAAAATTTCCAGCAATGGCCAGGTCTCGCACCTCTTCCATCCCACTGCCTTCACCGATTGGTACAGCGCCTTTGAGGCAAAATTTCATCCCATTCCATTCGGCCGGATTGTGCGAAGCGGTGATTATCACTGCCACATCTGCCTCAATTTGCCAGGAGGCAAAATAGAGCATCGGGGTGGTGGAGATTCCAATTCTGATAATGTCAGCACCTTGGTCAGTAATGCCGGAAATTAAACCCGCTTCTAATTCCGGAGAAGATTCGCGCATATCAAATCCAACGATCACTTTTTTGGCACTGGTATGCGTAACGAGTGCCCGGCCGATAGTATAAGCGACGTCTTTGTTGATTTCTGCCGGATAAAGTCCGCGAATATCATAGGCTTTGAAAATTTTTGGTTCCATAGTTTTGTAGTTAAAAATTAAGTGCTTCAATTATACCACGTTCCATAAAAAAACCGCACTTTTGAAAAGCGCGGTTTTTTGTTTTCTAAGCTAGGGCTTTTTTCAAATCTTCCACCATATCAACTGGCGTTGGGTCTTGGCCGTAGGCAAGGGCGAGGTAATAGGAAACCCAATCGCCAAAAAGTAGCGTGCTAAAAATTTTGGTGAATAATTCAGTACCGGGCATTTCAAAAAAAGTCGTTTCGATTCCTTTAGTTTTGAGCAGGGGGGCGGTGATTTTCATCCGCTTTATAATTCTGGGATTATCAGTCGGGTCAAGGAGCGTTACGATGTGAAATTTTCCTTGGGGCAAAGTGTAGCCGACCATTTCATTATGATTGAGTTCTGGATAAAAATTCCAAAAACAAGGCGTCTTGGCATTTTCGTTAATTTTAATTTTCCAGATAAGAGCAACCGATCGATATTTGTCTGTCGTGTGGATAATCGGCGTTTTTCCATTTAATTTCTTGGCCAAAATTTTCCCTGGTGCTTCGAGTGTTGTAACCATCTCCTCCAGTTTTTTAGCCAGACGATCGATTTCTTTTGATTTATCTTCAATAAGGTTGAGATTATTAAGAATCTGCAGGCTGGTAGCGAAAAAATAGCCACTGGCATAGCGCGGTTGACTGACGGCTGGTAGGATGACATATGGGATGTTGTTTTTCGTGCAAAGTTCTTGCAATTTTCCGCCGTGCATCAGCCCGACAGAAGGAAGTTTCAATTTTATCGCTTCGTCGAGAGCAGAAAGCGTCTCTTCTGTATTGCCGGAATAAGATGCGAAGATGTGTAAGCAATTTTTGAGTGTCCTTTTGGGAAGGGCGTAGGATTTATTTTGGATTATTTCCAAGGGCGCATTATCCTTTGAGTTGGTTTCAAAAAGATGATCAACGTAAGTTCGTAGCAGATCAGCCGGCAGTGATGAGCCTCCCATACCGGAAACGCAGACGGCGGTGAATTTCTGTTTTTTTAGTTTGATGTTTTTTGCTAACCGGAATCCTTCGGCAAACTGCTTGGGAGAGTCGATGATGACTTGACGCAGATTTTCTTTGTCGATCTTGTTTGTTTTTGGCATAAGGATTATTTTAAAAAAATTACTTATTACCAGATTTTTTATCGGAACAGTTATCTTATGAAAAGTGAAAAAACAGAAAAAAGTTATTTCTTCCAAACCCGTTTGGTGCTGATGAACCACTTGTCAATATTGGAAAAGCGTTTGGCGGGGGAGATGAGATTTTGGATGTCGATGCCTTGGACTTTTTTGTTGACTGGGTAGATATATTCCGGGCTGCAAAGAAAGATAGCGGGTATTTCAGCCACTAATTTCTCTTGGAATTGCGTATAAAGCTCGGCGCGCTTGGCGGGATCAAATTCGATGCGAGCATTCTCGATCAATTTATCTGTTTCACTATCGCCGAACATTGCGAGATTGAGACCGGGATCTTTTTTCTGGGCCGAGTGCCAGAAAGAATAGAGGTCGGGGTCGGCACCCATCACTTGGCCGAAAAGCAAAGCTTCATATTCTCTTGGCCGGATAAAATTTTGTTGGATATCCGAAACAGAGAGACTTTCTATGGCAACCTTGGCTCCGATTTTTTCCCACTGAGTCTTGAGAATTTCTGCGCTTTCAGTAAATTCATCCCAATCAGTAGTGATAAGATTTATTTCCAACAGCGTATCATTTTTTTTGCGGAATTTATCATCGGATACTTTCCAGCCGGCATCATCCAGAATTTTTTTGGCTTTTTCCTGATCATAATCTACTTTTCCTAGATCGGCAGAATAGCCAAGCATTCCCGGGAGAATCGGGGAGTAGACGGGCGTGCCTTTTCCATCAAGTACGAGTTGGATGATTTCCTTCCGGTCGGTGGCATAGTTCAGGGCTTCTCTGACCTTATCGTCAGCCAAGGGCAGGCTTTTGCTTTGATTGAGGAAAACTGCCGAATAGCGCGGAATGGAAAAAATATGTTCCAATGAACTGTTTTTATTCTTTATCGCAGCTATTTTCTGAGAAGAGATGCTGCTCATCCCCATAATCTCTTTGCGGTTATAGGCGTCTAGCGCGGAATCTTCGTCCGTGTAGTAATTAAAAGTGATTTTGGAAAGATAAGGTTTCCCGTCGAAATAGTTTGGATTGGCGACTAGTTTGTAGGAAAGGATGTTGCCTTTGGAATCTTTTTGGTATGAACCGCTATATTTGAACGGTCCGGTGCCGATCGGTTCCAGATTAAATTGGGCCAAAGAAAAATTTTCTGGTTTTACACTGTCCCATAGATGCTGAGGGAGAATGCCAAAAGTAGCATTGCTGAGAAACCCGGCATATGGGCTGGTGGTAAAAGTGACAGTGGAATCATCGACAAGATTGGCTGTGACGCCTTGCCAATTGGAGCGTAGAGGGCTTTTGTAGGCCGGGTCACTAATCAGGTTGAAAGTAAAAATTACATCCCGGGCAGAAAAGGACACGCCATCATGCCAAGTGACATTTTTTTTCAGATAAAAAGTATAGACGGTCTTATCTTCGCTGATTTCGTAGCGCTCTGCTAAGTCAGGGATAAGTGCTCCTTTGTCGTCATATTTCAGAAGGCCGTTATAGATAATCTTAGACAGATCAGCATCAACATCATTGGACGCGCTGAGCAAAGGATTGATATGTTGCGGTTGACCGACGCTACCCTCGATGTATTCACCGCCATAATTTGGCAATGCTTGGGTGTGCGAATAATAGAAAGAAATCCCCCAATAGCCGAGAGAAGAAATGAAAAGCAAGACTAAAAAAGAAAGGAGCAGTTTTTCTTTGAAGTTGCTGACTCTGTAGAGCTTCGCAAAACATTGCGGTGAGAGCCACTTGCAATTTTCGAGCGGTTTACTAATATGTTTAGTTTAACTTGTTAGTCAAAATCAAATTAATAATAGCCAGAATGATAAAGGCGGTGGAAAGAAAGATGGAAAAATAGACCAAGAACTTTTCGAATCCACGTCGGGTGTAATAGCCTTCAAATCCGCCACCGAATGTGCCGGACAGTCCCGCGCCTCTGTTTTGCAATAAGATAGAAACGATGAGCGCGATAGCGATGACGATTTCAGCAATATTAATGATTTTTAGCATTTTTTTGAAAATCAAAGATTAAAATTTCCAGTCTATGACTCATTTGAGGTTAGCACGGCGCCATTCTTTCGTCAAGTCCAAAATGGCTATTTTAAGTCATTTCTTGGCTTGTAATAGCCGAATATCCCCCGTAGAGACGAGGCACTGCCTCGTCTTAAAAACCACCAGCATTAAGACGAGGCAGTGCCTCGTCTCTACCAGATTTCCGTTTTTTCAAATGGTGTGGTTTAATTAGGGGGTAATCCACTTAATTAACTAAAAAGAAACAGTATGAAATTTATAATCTTCGCAGGAGGGCAAGGAACTAAACTTTGGCCATTGAGTCGAGAAGACAAGCCAAAGCAATTTCAGCCAATAGTGGGAAATAAAACTCTCTTCAGGCAAAATGTTGAATCGTTACTCAAGGAATATGGATCTCAGGATATTTTTGTTTCAACCAAAAGAAGATATGTGAAGTATGTAGTTGAAGATGCGCCGGAAATATCTCTAGAAAATATTATTATTGAACCGGACGTGGCGAGAAATACCGGGCCAGCCACAGGCTTTGCAATTGTGAAAGTAGCTATGAAATATCCCAAAGAACCTTTCATGATTGTTCAAGCGGATTGCCTTCGTAAGCCGGACAAAAAATTCATTGAAATGACAAGAGCCGCCGAAAGACTAGTTAAGAAAGAGAAAAAGCTGGTAACTGGAGGACAAAAAGCGCTCTACCCAGATATGGGCATTGACTATTTAATGCTAGGTGAGCAGGTCAAAAGCAAGGAGGATATGGATATTTTCAAAATTCAAAAATTTATCCCCCGGCTGGATACCTACGAAGAAACAGAGGAGCTAATCAGTAATTTCAAAATAGCAACCCACTCAAATCACTATTGCTGGTATCCCGATTTGATGCTGGCTCTTTATGAAAAACATAACCCCGCCTGGCATAAGGCACTGATGAAGATAAAAACAGCTCTCGGGAAAAAAGATTCAACGAGGGAAGTGGATAAAATTTATGCTTCTATGAAATCTGGCCCAGTAGAAGATGTTACAAAACATATTTTTGATCAGACCTACCTGATTATCAATCCATTTAAGTGGATGGACATGGGCACCTGGGGGGTTATTTATGAATACCTAGCTTCTCCAGAACAAGCCTATACGGATGGTAATATTTTGGCTATTGAAAGCAGAAACTCGCTTATCAAGGGGAATGGAAATAAATTGATTGCAACAATTGGCATAGACAATTTGCTAATTGTGGACACGGATGATGCACTGCTCATTTGTCCCAAATCCCGAGCGCAGGATGTGAAAAAAATAGTGGAAGAGTTGAAAGAGCGGGGAGGGAAGTATCTATAAATCAGAACCACTGATTCGCACTGATTACGCTGATTTCACATGATTAGATTCATAAATCAGTGAAATCATGTGAGCTCATGTGATAATCAGTGGTTCAGACAATTGACAGTAGTTTTGCTTTAGTGTTATAATATCATTATAATAAAACTAACACTAAAACTATGACAAAAATGGAAGTTGCATTGGGAGTCCACAAGGACTTTGAGAACATTAAAAAGATCGATGAAAATGGTGTCGAATTTTGGGAAGCGCGGGAGCTGATGCCTCTCTTGGGTTATCCAAATTGGCAAAAAGCCCAGGAAGTTATCAGTAGGGCTATAAAGGCTTGCATTAATAGCGTTCAGGACACGGATAACCATTTTAACCAGTTGGTTAAAATGGTCGAAATAGGTTCAAATACTGTAAGGCAGGTGCGGGATTGGAAACTTGATCGCTACGCTTGTTATCTTAATCTCGAACTATGATTCGTCTGATTGAATGAAAACTATGATTGGGATTTTGATTAAGAAATCATAGTCCATCAAATAATCACAAAAATCACAGTTCAAGACAATTTAAAATAAAAAAACTGCCATATTCCCGATGTTTCTTGGAAATATGGCAGGTGCGAGTGAGTTCGCTTGGAAAGAAGATGGAATTGAATTATTTCAGGATTGCGATAACCGAAGTTATCACATAAAAACTTTTACCACCATCTTTGGTGCGAATGGTAAAATCCTGGAGTTCATATTTATGCTGGGGGTTTCCAGCAATAATAAATATCTGTCTAAGCCCAGACCCAGTTGAATGATCTGCGGAAAATCTTACCACATTGGTTTTGAATTTTCCGCATTGGATTTCACTGGTGAAGATAATCTCGAATCCAATAAAATCATTTTCTGGGTTGATGTTTTGTGGGTCACGGGTTGTGCTGATAGGCCGTATTTCCTGTATAGCGGCGCTGGTAATACCAGCAGAAACCACCCCCCTTTCATCTAATCTATGAGCTAGCAGCAAAAGTCCCAGTACTATTGTCATTATAATGGCACCTGAAATAGTAAATCTAGTATTAGTATTCATCTGGTCCTCCTTTTTGAGTGAATGGTGATTGCAGTCCGAATAATTCAAATTTTAAAGAATGTCTGATATTATCAAGATATAATCATTTTGTCAATGTCCGAAAACATGTTCGAAAACAAATTCAAAATTTCATCCAAGTTCAAACCCGAAGGCGATCAGCCCAATGCGATTGCGCAGTTGGTCGGTGGCCTCGAAGCTGGCAAAAAAAGTCAGACGCTTTTGGGTGTGACTGGGTCAGGAAAGACTTTCACGATTGCTAACGTGATTGAAAAAGTACAAAAGCCGACGCTCGTGATTGCGCCGAACAAAACTTTGGCGGCGCAGTTGGCGCAAGAGTTTCGTACCTTTTTTCCCAAAAACGCGGTGGAATATTTCGTTTCCTATTATGACTATTACCAGCCCGAAGCCTACATTGCTTCAACGGACACCTATATCGAAAAAGAATCCCAGATCAACGAAGAGATTGATCGGTTGCGCCACGCGGCGACGGCGGCGCTGATGAGTCGCGATGATGTGATTATCTGTGCGTCCGTGTCCTGTATCTATGGCTTAGGCAGTCCGGACTATTATCGCAATTCGATGTTGGAAATGAAAGTCGGAGCAAAAATGGAACGAGAAAAAATCGCGCGGATTCTCGTTGATATGCAATATGCCCGCTCGGACATTTTAGCGCGCGGAAAATTTCGACTGACCGGAAGCACATTGGAGGTGATCACGCCGGGTCGTGAAATTGTGACACGGATCGATCTGGAAGATGATAAAATTCAAAAAATTGTAGAATATGATTTCTTGACCGGTGAAAAATTAGCGACATTGGAACAGACGTTCATTTATCCGGCCAAGCATTTTGTCGTGCCGGAGGCGATCATGGAAAGTGCCTTAGGGAAAATTGAAAAAGAACTGGAAGCGCAGAAAAAGTTTTTTCAAGATAAGGGCAAAATTTTGGAGGCAGAAAGAATTTGGCGGCGGACGCGCCAAGATTTGGAAATGATGCGCGAAGTTGGATATTGCAACGGGATTGAAAATTATTCCCTATATTTGACCGGTCGTAAATCTGGCGAAGCACCCTATACTTTGATGGACTACTTTGCAGCTAATAACGCTTCACAAAATAACGCAGGAGGAGTCAGAAATTTTCTCACTGTGATTGACGAATCACACGTAACTGTTTCTCAGCTCAATGGAATGTACAACGGTGATCATTCGCGTAAAGAGAACCTAATTGACAACGGCTTCCGTTTGCCCAGCGCCTTTGACAATCGTCCGCTAAAATTCCAAGAATTTGAAAAAAAGATGGCACAGACAATTTTTGTGTCGGCGACGCCGGGGAAATATGAAATTGAAAAATCTACAAAAGAGGTAGAGACGCATTGCAATGCGTCTCTACGGGCTAACGGCATCATCGAACAAGTCATCCGTCCGACCGGTCTTATCGACCCAGAAATTATTATCCGTTCGGCCAAAGGGCAAGTAAAAGACGTAGCGAGCGAAATTGAAAAAACGGTCGCCAAGAAAAATCGCGCACTGGTCACGACGCTCACCAAGAAAATGGCCGAAGACTTGTCGGATTTTTTGAAAGAAAGTGGAGTGAAGGCGGAATATTTGCACAGTGGCGTGGATACTTTGGACAGAGTTAGAATTTTGGAAAAATTAAGACGCGGAGAATTTGATGTTTTGGTCGGCGTCAATCTTTTGCGTGAAGGTCTTGATCTTCCCGAAGTGGCCCTCGTGGCGATTCTCGATGCCGACAAAGAGGGCTTTTTGCGCAGTGAAACTTCGCTCATCCAAACGATCGGACGTGCGGCGAGAAACGTCCACGGACAAGTCATCCTTTATGCCGATCAAATGACCGGCTCAATGACGCGCGCCATAACCGAGACGAACCGCAGACGCGCGCTCCAGACAGCCTATAATAAAAAACACAAAATCACACCAAAAACGATCAAGAAAAAAATCATCTCGATCGTTGATCACGAAATCAATCCTCAAATTGTGCAAGACTTTTCTCAACTGGAAACGCTGGAAGATATCGCCGGCTATGTGAAATTGCGCGAACGCGAAATGAAAGACGCCGCCAGAAACTTGGAATTTGAAAAAGCGGCCATTATCCGGGATGAAATTTCACAGCTGCGGAAAATGCAGAGGAGTTAAAAAAATAATATGCCCGCAAGGTTTTAATCCTTGAACGGGCATATGCTTCGTGCGATGTTTTATCGCATGAAGCGGTAATAAACATTATTACCCGGGGAGATTAGGCTTTTTTTCTCCGTTCTTTCTACGGCAAGTCCGAATTCGTCTATAATGAAAGCGATTAGGGAAGAGACGCTTTTTTCTGTCCAAATCCCGTTTTCTGGCATGACTCCGCTTTCTGGAATTGCGATTCCATAACATCCACGAAGAAATAAAATATCGCCGCTTGGGAAAAGCGTAAGAATGTCGCCTGGCATTACCGCTTTTATCTCGCCGATACAGCAGCCTGTGTCATCTCGTTTTGCTTGTTGCATTTTTGCCTCCTTTTGGCTATGATTTTCAATATCAGTCGTTGCTGATACTGGAAAATAACACGAAATATAATTTTAAGCAAGCTTTAAAATATTATGGCAAACTACAAAAACAAAACAGACGTGGGTGAATGCATCTTTTGCGAAATCGCCAAAGGTAAAATCAAACCCTTAGGTGATAGTTTGATTTGGGAGGATAAAAACTATATGGCTTGGCTGTCTCCTTTTCCCAATACGGAAGGATTTGCGATGATTATTCCCAAAAAGCATTACGCTAGCGACGTCTTGAAAATGGATGACAAGGCTTTGGCAAATTTTATCCTAGCCGCCAAGAAAGTAGCAAAACTTTTGGAAGATTATTTTAAAGACGTTGGTCGAGTTGGACTCATTATGGAAGGCACCGGAATAGACCATGCACACATCAAGCTTGTTCCAATGCACGGAACGGGGCATATGAAAAAAGGTATTTGGAAACGGTATAACAGTGAAAAATCTGAATATTTTAAAAAATATGCCGGCTATCTGAGTTCAGCTGATGGCCCGATGGCGGATTTTAAAAAATTAAAAAAAATGGCGGAGAAAATAAAAACTTCAATTTAAATCGCATAGAGAGGAGTAATAAAACGCTTTATGAAACTAGGAAAATATAAACATTATAAGGGTGGCATCATTGAAGTTATCGCCGTCGCTCATCATAGCGAGACACTGGAAGAGATGGTCGTATATAGGGCACTATACGAATGTAGAACTTTTGGAAAAGGTTCCGTATGGGTGCGGCCCAAGCAGATGTTTTTGGAAAACGTGATAGTTGATGGGAAAGAAACTCCTAGATTTAAATTGATAAATGAATAATTTATGAAACTTTGCAGCGCATGCCTTTTGGGTATAAAATGTCGTTACGATGGCAGTGATAAGGCCAATGAAAAAGTTTTGGCTTTGGCTAAAAAAGAAACTTTGGTTCCGGTTTGTCCTGAGCAGTTGAGGGGGCTTTTGACTCCGCGGGAGCAAACTGAGATAAGAGGCGATCGGGTTTTCACAAAAAGCGGGGTTGATGTGACGGCTAATTTCAAAATCGGTGCCGAGCAGGTTTTGAAGATTGCTAAAGCCAGAGGAATTACAACTGCCATTTTGAAGCAAAAAAGTCCATCCTGTGGATGTGGAAAAATTTATGACGGCACTTTTTCCGGCGTTATGATTGAGGGTGACGGAGTGATGACAAAACTGCTCAAGAAAAATGGCATTGAAGTTTTGACGGAAGATGATTTATACTAAACTTGACGTATGCCAGATAAAAGTATATACTAAAAGCAGGTATAACCTTATTTTAGTAAAAAATATGAAAAAAAGGCTTGTTTTCAGTAAAATATTGGGTCAACAGAATTCCCAAAAGGCTTCAATTATCATTGGACCCCGGCAAGTGGGGAAAACGACAATTCTGAAAGAACTGCACCGACAGTTGGGAGGAATTTTTTTTGATGTGGATATTTTTTCAGATTATGAGCAAGTAGCGACCTACGAAAAAGCTATCGCCACTTTCAAGACAAACGGTTATGAGGAAAAACAGAAAAATTTCTTCTATGTTTTTTTGGATGAATTCCAACGTTACGTTGATTTATCGCGAGTGATAAAATCCGTCCACGATCACCACAGTAATATTAAAATATATGCTACCGGATCATCATCATTGGAAATAAAAAATTCAATTCAAGAAAGTTTGGCAGGACGAAAAATAATCACCCATGTCTATCCACTGAGTTTTGAGGAATTTTTGTACTTTAAGGATAGGTCTGAGCTTATTGCAAAAATAAACCAACTCCCAAAAGTACAAACGGGAGACTACTTCTCTCCAATGCGCGAAGCCTATGCTTTGCTGGAAGAATTTTTAGTCTTTGGTGGATATCCGGATGTCGTTTTGTCCAAAACTATTGAAGAAAAAAAAGAGGCACTGCGTTCCATTTTTGATCTCTATATTAAAAAGGATTTTGCCGAATATGTCAGAATGGAAAAGTTAAGAAATGCCAGTCAGCTCATGAAAATTTTAGCCATCAATCATGGGCAGACGGCGAACTATGCCAAGTATGGAGCGGCAGCGGAGATAAGCACAGAAACCGTGCAAAATTATTTGGCTATTTTGCAAGAGACATATATTATTTCAATTCTGCGTCCATATTTTACCAACAAAAACAAGGAAATTTCTAAAATGCCCAAAATTTATTTTCTTGATAATGGCGTGCGAAATTATTTTTTGGGAAATTTTTCTTCAGTTGACGCGCGTTCTGACGCGGGATTTCTCTTTGAAGGATTTTATGTTTCCGAGCTGATTAAAAAAGGAGTGGATCCAGAAACGATTAAATATTATCGCACAAAAAGTGGGGAAGAAATTGATATCTTGCTTGACGCGGCTCCCGCGCTTATCCCAATAGAGATTAAATTCAAAAAAAACACCAGCGCAAAGGATATCTCTGCAGTCAAGCGTTTTGTGGAAAAGAATAAACTTCTCGTTGGCTATGTTGTTACAATTGGACAACTGAAAAAAATAGAAAAGATTGAAATAATTGATTGTTTCAGAAAAATTTAGTATAAAAAGAATAAGTACTTACTATGACCGAACCAGCCAAACAAAAAATAATCATCGTTGATGAAAATGATGAAATTATTGGGCATGAAGAGAGAGGCGCTTTCAAAAAGAAAAACATTTATCGCGTCTCGGCTTTATGGATAACTAATTCTCGTGGTGAAATTCTTTTGGCGAAGCGGCATCATTCTAAGGCGCATCATCCAGGGATGTGGGGACCTGCGGTTGCGGGAACAGTCGAGAAAGGGGAAACTTATTTGGATAATATAATCAAAGAAGCCGAAGAAGAATTGGGACTAAAAAATATTAAACCAGAACTTGGACCAAAAACAAAAATTGACGGGAGCTACCATTTCACTCAATGGTTTATGCTGACTATTGATAAAAAAGCCGATGAATTTGTGTTGCAAGAAGATGAAGTTGAGGCGGTGGCTTGGATTTCGCCAGAAGAATTGAGAAAACATGCACAAGAGCGACCGGAAGAGTTTGTATCGAATATGAAAAAATATATTGAGTCGCTGTTGCCTTAGGCGTGGAGTAATTAATTTATCAAAGATCTGGATAAAATTTTGGATGCGGATGCTAAAAATGAGCGCTTGCACGAAATTCGCTGATTGGTTATAATAGCAAAAGTATCGGCAATCACCGGTAATCTAATAAATAATTCAAAATAAATTATGGAAGAAGAAAAGAAAGAGTCCATGGATGCGGACTGCTGCGAGAAGGGGACTTGCGGTTGCGAGAAATATAAAAAACATTTGCCCAAGATTATTGCAATCATCCTTTTGGTTGTTGCGCTTGGTGGTTATGGTTACTATAAGCTAGTTTGGAGTAAACACAATTTGACGGAAAGCCAGGCGAAGGCAAAAGTGGCAGATTTCATCAACAACAATTTGATGCAAGGTGGAGCGAAAGCCGACATCACGTCAGTGGCCAAGGAAAACGGAATGTTTAAAGTGATGGTTTCAATCGGCGAAGGAGCGCAAAAGCAAGAAATTACTTCCTATCTATCAACTGACGGATCAAAGTTTTTTCCTAGCGTGATGGATATCGCGGAAACAGAGCAAAAAATGGCTGCTGAGCAAACACCGGGAGAAACCAAGCCTGTGGCAGAAATTCCTAAAACTGACAAGCCGGTTGTGGAACTGTTCGTGATGAGTTATTGCCCATATGGAACACAGATTGAAAAAGGCATCCTGCCAGTACTCACTGCTCTTGGAACAAAAATTAACTATACTCTGAAATTTGTCAACTACGCGATGCATGACAAAAAAGAATTGGATGAAAATTTGAGACAATATTGCATCCAAAAAAATCAGCCGGCAAAATTAAGTGCTTACCTGACTTGTTTTCTCAAGGTTGGGCAAGGTACAGAGGATAGTTGTATGCAAACAGCCGGTGTCGCTGCGGCAACAGTGAAAACCTGCATGACGCAAGCGGATACTCAATTTGACGTGACGAAAAATTATGAGGATAAGAGTACTTACCAAGGATCATACCCGCCGTTCAATGTGAACAAGGCGGATAATGAAAAATATGGCGTGAAAGGTTCTCCAACACTCGTAATTAACGGGGTGGAGGCTGCTTCAGCTGGAAGAGATGCTACAAGTCTTTTGAAAACTATTTGCTCTGGATTTAAGACTGAACCGAAAGAATGTTCGACAACACTTTCCTCTGCTGCTCCCGCACCGGGATTTGGTGAGGGCACTGCTCCTGCCGCTGCTAGTGCCTCTGGTGCTGCTTGCGGAAATTAAGCCTGAGAATTTATTAGTGCCAAAAGCCCCGATTATTCGGGGCTTTTTTAGTGTAAATAGGGGCACTTGACAGTGTTAGACTATCAATGTTAAAATAACACTGTAATTATTAAAAAAAGAGGATTTACGTGTTTACTAAAATTTAGACGCGTAAAAACCAAAATAAAACTATGATCCTAACAGCCAAACAACAAAACATCCTGGAATCGATCCGAGAGCTGATCGACCAGGGGAAAGCTAATCCCACCAGCTATCGGTTGCAAAAATTTTTGGAGTCGCAAGGTGTGAAGGATAGTTTGAAATCGGTAATGCAAGTGATTGAATCACTCGAAAAAAAGGATCTAATCAAGCGTGATAAGAACAAGAAAATCTATCTGGTGGAAAACAAGAATTATACTAATTTTAAAAATATTTTCTCTGTGCCGGTCTATGGCTTGGCATCTTGCGGAGAAGCGCTGGCTTATGCGCAGGACAATGTCGACGGCTTTTTGCAAATTTCCAAAGCGCTTTTTCGTGACAAAGATGAGTCTTTGCTTTTTGCCGTGAAGGCCTTGGGCGATTCGATGGACAAGGAAAAAATCAACGATGGCGACTACGTCATTTTTGAGAAATATGAACACCAGGAAGAATTGGAAGGTAAGATTGTCGTGGCAGTGGTGAACGGCATGGCCACCATCAAACGCTACAAAAAAGTCAGTGAAGACGTGATCGGCCTTTTTCCCAAATCGACCAACCCGATCCACCAGCCGATCTTTATCCACAAATCCGACTCCTTCATTTTTGCCGGCATTTTCCGAAAAGTTTTGCCGGTGAAATATGTGAGCCTTTAGGTTTTGGGGTTGACAACGCTGGTTTATTGTAATAAATTGGTTTATTATAGCGGTAGCTATATTTAACGGAGAGTTTGGCTCTTTAACATTTTTGAACGTAAGGAGGAGACTGGTCATGCCAATATTACCAGAAAAATCTTGCATGGAAGCCATCAAAGATTTACAGTCTTTTTACAAGAGGCATTTTGACATGTATTGTGATTTTTCTAATGTTAAAATGCCTGAGAGTAAAGTCGGCTATAGACACATAGTCATGGCAGATGTTCCTTTCGAGCAACTCCGCGACAAATTTGTAAAGCTATTCAATCTATGGCTTCCAGAGCAAAAAAAACTAGACCGACTTGTCGCGAAAAGCGATCGACATGCGCAAAACGGATCATATGCAATTCTTATGCGAGATGAGCCGGATGATGATTTGGGAGGATTGTCTCCCAAGGAAGTCTCAATGGTTGGAGTTTTGACTGCAACGTTGACTGAGGGAATGATCCATGCGCTCAAATTTTTCGACGAAACTGGACTTCAACTGGATCATAATCGTATCGCTTTTTGCGCTGGGTCACGTTTCAATGATGACAGCATTCCTGGTATAGGGTGGGTAACCTCATTGATTTGTGATGGCCAGATGCGCATTGGGCTTCATGATCCAATTCGTAAGAATGATCGTGCCTGCTACAGAAGAGTGTTCGTTGCTTAATTTTTTTTTAATCTTTTTTAAAAGGAGGAATCATATGCCAGAATTTCCAGTTGTAGACTCAAGAACTCTCGGTGAGTTCATCGAGAAAGTGTATATGTATGATCCAGCCTCAATTGCAAACTCGGAGATGGTTGAACTTGGATCTGCCTCATTCGATCTTAATAAGGGAGTGGAAAAAGGCATTTCTCTCAAGCCAGGGGATATGGCCATTTTCTATTAACTCCAGAAGTGCAGTGCAATGTCTCTGCCTAAAAAAGCCAGCTTTGTTCTATTAAAAGCTGGCTTGAATTTTTTTCTAAGATTTTGGCTTGCAGGAAAACTCAAAAAGTTTCAAGCCATGTAGTGTTTCAAATCTTAGCCTATACTGAGGAGCTATTTGACTAAGCTGTTCTTTGGTGTAAACATAAGGATAACCAATTATTTTTTCAACAAACCACACAAGGAGGTGTCTTATGAAAAGAGGGTTGTGTTTAATGGTAATGATTGTTTTGTTATCAAGTTCTTTGTTAGCATTTGCAAGTGAGCAGAGAGCTCTGTACTTTTTTAATGGAAAGGAAATAATCCATCAGAAAAGGATAGTGGTTGAAACGATGTCAATTCTGAACCAGGTCTTTTTGGAGTCCCCGTTTTATCAGTCTAGCGGATGGTCATTTTTTACCGTCCCTTCTGAAATGGAGCTAGTATTTAATGAAGGACTAGGAACATTATGCCATTTCAAATATGCCAATGGGTCTTATGCCTGGGCACTGCACGATTCTAATGTCCTGCCGAGAGGGATATATGCCCTTTATAAGGACAAACCGGTCAGTTTCTCGCTGAGAGGTGTGATCACTAGTCCGGCCTGTTATTTATTTGCATTCGGGCAAGTCAAAAAATCGGAATTTCTTCAGCTAGGGATTTTGGATCAAGACCTTTTGCCACAGGATTCCTCGGCGATCTACAACTATTGTTATGTCGCTGATTTAACCACGATATCTTTAAGTCGGGTCTGCGATATTAACAACTCTTTATTGCAAGATGCCGATGGAAATTTCTGGATTATTCAGATTCTAAGCGTGGTATTGCCACGGGACGATGGGGAGGGATATCTCAGTGAGATTCTTTCTGTTGATCAGGCAAAAATAAGCAAGCGAGCCTTGCGTGGTGGCCAGCTCTTCGGACTGGTTTTCAAAAAAACAGCTTTCAACATCCCTAAATAGGGAAGCGAGCCGGTGCAAACTCATTTGTACCGGCTCGTAATATTTTAGGGACAGTTCGCTTGCAGGAAAACTCAAAGAGCTGTAAACTAGAGTATACTAAATTTAAACACATCACACTTTTTATATATTATGCAAGACGAATTAATCATTCGCGGAGCGAGAGAGCACAATCTCAAGAATATCAATCTCGATCTACCGCGGAATAAATTTATTGTTTTCACCGGAATTTCCGGCTCAGGCAAGAGTACGCTGGCTTTTGATACCATTTTTGCCGAGGGACAACGGCGATATCTGGAAAGTCTGTCGAGCTATGCCCGCCAGTTTTTGGGTCAGATGGGAAAGCCGGAAGTCGATTCAATCGAGGGGCTTAGTCCCGCGATTTCGATTGACCAAAAAGCCGCTTCACACAATCCACGTTCAACCGTGGGAACGGTGACGGAAATTCACGACTATCTGCGTCTGCTTTATGCCAAAATCGGTGTGGCGCATTGTCCGATTTGCAACCGAGAAATCGTGAAACTGTCCACAGATGAAATTGTGGATCGGATTTTGAATATTTGCACGACAGGTAAGGATAAAAAATCAAAAAAAGATGATTGTGCGATTGAAATTTTTTCTCCTATCGTGCGGGAACGCAAAGGGGAATACTCGACACTTCTCGAGGAGATGTTTCGGCGCGGTTTCTCCACCGCCTTTGTCAACGGAAAAAAATATGCGCTGGATGAAAAGATCGGCACACGGGTGAAATTAGAACGTTATAAAAAACACAATATTGATATCTTAGTTGATAAGGTAGAAATAAATTCCGAGAATATTTCGCGGATCTTTGAAGGTGTGGAACAAGCCTTGAAATTGTCTAAGGGAATTGTGAAAATAAAATTGATGACAGGAGATGGGAAAAATAAAACAGCAAAAAAAACCATAAGAGGACTTAAATCCGAAAAACTAGAGAAACCAGAGCTAAGCTCTCGGAGCCGAGAGCTTAGCTCTGGTCCTAGTTTTGATGGCGAAATGATTTTCAATCAGAATTTTTCTTGTCCGGTGCATGAGGTGGATTTTCCGGAATTGGAACCGCGCCTGTTTTCTTTCAATAGTCCGTTTGGTGCTTGTCCATCCTGTGAAGGGTTGGGCGTGAAAAAAGAGATTGATCCTGATCTGGTTGTGCCGGATATGAACAAAACGATCGCGGAAGGCGGAATTATGCCGTGGAGTTATAAGAAAAACAATTGGCAGGGAACAATTTTGCGCGCAGTGACGAATTTTTATGACATTCGGGATAATGTGCGTTTGCGCGACCTTTCCGATGATGATTTTAATACCCTGCTCTATGGCACTTCAGATATAACGGATATAACGTTAGAGGAAGGCGCTCCCGCCCGCAACGCTTCGCGTAGCGATGCGGGCGGGGATGAAATTCCTGTGACCTTGAGAAGCAAGACCGGATCAAGTTGGAAATATAATATGCACTGGCGGGGAGTGGTGGGCTATTTGCAGGATCGCTATCTCAAGACTGATTCGGAAGGCGTGCGCACAGACATTGAGAAATATATGTCCCAAAATCCCTGTTCGACTTGTCTCGGTTCGCGCTATAAAAAAGAAGCTTTACTTGTGACTGTGGGCGATCCTGCCCGCAATGCTACGCTGTTAAGTGGAACGGAGAATTCTGACGGTTATAGTAAAAAAATAAAGGAAAGTACTAGTTCTGAAGAGCATAGCGTTGCAGGCGGGAAAAACATCCATGAAGTTTCCACCATCAGTGTGCGGGAAACGTTGGATTTTTTTCAAAAAATAAATTTCACCAAACGTGAAGAGTTGATCGCTAGCCGGATCTTGAAAGAAATTCAAAATCGCTTGGGATTTTTGCAAGACGTCGGCCTTGGCTATCTTTCGCTCGGTCGCGCCGCTAACACTTTAGCCGGTGGAGAATCACAACGCATCCGCCTAGCCTCACAGATCGGCTCCCAGCTCGTTGGCGTGCTGTATATCCTTGATGAGCCATCAATTGGTCTGCATGCGCGGGACAACGCCAAACTGCTTGCGACGCTTTTGCAACTGCGCGATGTGGGTAATACCTTGATTGTGGTGGAGCACGATGAAGAAACGATGCGCGCCGCGGACTACCTCGTGGACATCGGGCCAGGCGCGGGAAAACACGGCGGAGAAATTGTCGCCGAAGGAACGCCTCTAGAAGTGATGAAAAGTGAAGAATCACTGACGGCCAAATATTTACGGGGAGATCTTTCGATTGAAGCCCCGGCATATCGTCGATCGCTCAAAAGCAAAAAAACGCTCGTGGTGCGGGGAGCGCGCGAACATAATTTGCAAAATATTACTGTGTCGTTTCCGCTCAAAGTTTTGACCTGCGTGACCGGAGTGTCCGGTTCGGGAAAATCAACGCTGGTGGAAGATATTCTCTACAAAGCGCTTTCAGCCAAAATTATGCGTTCTCTGGAACGGCCAGGCAAGCACAGTGAAATTGTCGGCGATCATTATCTCAACAAAGTAATTATGATTGATCAATCGCCGATCGGTCGCACGCCACGGTCCAATCCCGCGACCTACACGGGACTATTCACGGCCATTCGCGAACTGTTTGCCGAAACGCGCGACGCCAAAGCGAAAGGCTATTCGCCGGGACGCTTTTCTTTCAATGTCAAAGGCGGACGCTGTGATAATTGCCAGGGGGATGGATATAATAAGATCGAAATGCAATTTATGCCGGATGTTTATCTGCCTTGCGATGTTTGCGGTGGAAAACGCTACAATAGTGAAACGCTGAAAGTGAAATACCGTGACAAAAATATTGCGGATGTGCTGGCCTTGACTATCTCCGAAGCGCGCGAATTTTTTGCTAATTTTCATGATATCGCCGACAAGCTCAAAGTTTTGGAAGATGTCGGCTTGGGCTACATTCAACTCGGCCAATCAGCCACGACGCTCTCCGGCGGAGAAGCCCAACGGATCAAACTTTCCACGGAACTTTCTCGTCGTGCAACAGGCGACACGCTTTACATTCTCGACGAACCGACGACTGGCTTGCATTTCGATGATATCAAAAAATTGTTGGGCATTCTTAATCGTCTGGTGGATGCGGGCAACACCGTGATTGTAATCGAGCACAATTTAGATGTGATAAAAACCGCCGATTGGATCATTGATCTGGGTCCGGAAGGCGGGAAAGAAGGCGGCAAAGTGATTGTTTCCGGCACACCGGAAGAAGTGGCGAAGTGGGATAAAGAGAGTTGGACGGGGAAATATCTGAAAGAATGCCTGAACCACTAAACATCAGAACCACTGATTTTCACTGATTAAAGTGATTTCACTGATTTTTTGGAAATAAAAAACCGGGCAAAAGTCGGTTGTGACGATTGTCCGGGTTGGTGCTGTTGAGCGATTATGGGAGAGGTGGGAAAATTTCAGATTAAAAACTCATGCCCCAATAATGGTGATATCCCATTTTGATGTTATATGTCTGGTTGTGTATGTTCTCTTCTCCTTTAAAATCATGAAATCGATTTGTTGATGGGTTGTTTGTATAAATCAGGTCATGATTTTTTTGTTGATATGGGCCACGTCCGCCAATGAAGTCACGGTTTTCATAGGAAGAAAGCAATACTTCCTTAAGAAATCCAATAGCTTCTTTTCTGTAGTAACCGCCGTATTGCATAATCCAAATAGGATTATCCTCGTAATATATCGTAGTGGTTCCTACCGAACTTGTGGAATCCGGTGTTACGCAATAGCAATCAGTGAGATATAAATCTTCCTCACTGAATGAAATCACTTTGTATCCGGGCATTTGCGGTAGCGTAATTTTTTCTGCGTTACCGGCCCATCCGTTGATCATCGCCTTAAAAAAGAAATGTTTGGCTTTCTTCCAGTCTACCATTTTGTACCTCCTATTTTTATATTTTAATTGGCCCCTTAAGGACTTTGCAAAAATATGCATCTGACCATTGTTCAGAAACGCGTTCGAAATATGCATCGACACTTTCGGGAGTAATTTCGTTTTCGAAGGGAATAACTTCGGTTATTCCTTCGCGGCAAATAACTATAAGATATTTATACAACAGTTCCTTTTCTGCCATATATCCTCCAATTTGGTTAATTGTATTGTCAAAGAAGATGTTGTAATGTAGCTTATATCTATGCAAATGTCAACCAAAATCGCCAAAAAACTGAAAAGTCTGCCCACCTCTCCCGGTGTCTATATTTTTAGAAATGATTCTGGGAAAATTTTGTATGTGGGCAAAGCGACATCACTTAAAGACCGGGTTGGTTCGTATTTTGTAGGGGTTCAATTTATTGAACCCGGAATAGCCGAGGGTTTGATGAATCAAACCCCTACGAATTTACGAATGGGATCGCGACCGATTGAAATGTTTATTTCTCAAGTGGCGGATATTGAAGTTCGAAAAACCGAGACGGTTTTGGAGGCATATATTTTAGAGCAGGGACTGATCAAAAAGTGGCAGCCGAAGTTTAATGTGGATGGAAAAGATGATAAGTCATTTTCTTATGTTGCCATTACAAAAGAAGATTTTCCGCGGATATTGTTTTTGCGAAAAAGAGAAATGGATCAAGATGTCGATATAAAATCCAAATTTAGTAAAATCTATGGTCCATATATTTCCAAAAAAAATATTGAAATTGCGCTGAAAATACTTAGGAAAATTTTTCCCTATCATTCCAAGGCGCAAAAAACGGAAAGTGGTTGCTTGGATTTTCAGATCGGGCTTTGTCCGGGGCCATATGCTGGGGCGATTTCTAAAGAGGATTATATGAAAAATATCCGTGGCATACGGATGATTTTGGAAGGCAAGAAAAAAACATTGCTTGCGAAAATGAAAAAAGAAATGTCAGAATTAAGCGAGAAACAGGAATTTGAAAAAGCGGGGAAAATGCGCAATGCGATTTTTGCGTTGCAGCATATTCGGGATATTGCGTTGATATCAGAAGGTAGAGACGTGGCATTGCCACGTCTTGAGAGCAATGAACGTCAATGCGCAAACCAACAATGCCAAGACGAGGCAGTGCCTCGTCTCTACAAGGGCGACGCAAAATCATTTCGCATTGAGGGTTATGACATTTCTAATATTTCCGGAAAATCGAGCGTCGGGTCTATGGTGGTGTTTGATAATGCGAATGGGGAAATAGGCCCAAACAAGAGTCAGTATCGCAAATTTAAAATAAAAACCATCGAAGGCGCAAATGATACGGCTTCGATGGCGGAAGTTTTGGGGCGCAGATTTGGCAATAATTGGCCGATGCCAGATCTTATAATTTTAGACGGCGGGCAAGGTCATCTCACAGCGGTGCGGCGTGTGCTCAAAAATTTTCATCTGGAGATCCCGCTTTTGGCTGTCGCCAAAGGTCCGACCCGTAAAAAACTCGACCGCTATTCTTTCGGTAGTGTGCCGGAAATATCCGACGAAATCATCGAACGCGTCCGCGACGAAGCCCATCGTTTTGCAATTACGTATCATAAAAAATTACGAGGGAAGAGTTTTATGGAATAATAAAAATTTCCTCCTCTCCCTTAGGGAGAGGATGTCACGAGCACGTGACAGGTGAGGCTATAAAATAGTCTCTTCAATTCCTCTTCTCCCCTCGGGAGAGGATGTCATGTACTCATGACAGGTGAGGGCAAGGGTGATAAGCTAAGAATAATCTAAACAAAGCTAATTTTTTCTTAATCAAACGCCCTTGCCCTCATCCGCCCTCCGGGCACCTTCTCCCGAGAGGAGAAGGGGCATTGAACAAAACCCAATGAAACTCAGAGTAAAATTAACAGCCAAAACTTTACAACGAAGCAGAAAGCTAAGAAAAGAATCAACGCCACAAGAAATAATTCTCTGGTCTAGAATTAAAAACAGACAGTTCAAGAACCTAAAGTTTAGAAGACAATATCAAATCGGGAAATATATTGTGGATTTTATCTGCGAAGAAAAGAAGTTAATAATAGAACTAGATGGCTGGCAGCATAGCGAACAAGAGGAGTACGACTTAGAGCGTACTAAGTATCTTGAAAGACAAGGCTATCGAGTATTAAGAGTTTGGAATGGAGAAATTAATTCTAATTTAACTGGAGTGTTTCTGAAGCTTGATGAGTTTTCGTGAGGCTCCTCCCTCATCCGGCCTTTGGCCACCTTCTCCCTAATGGAGAAGGGGATATAAATAAAGCTAGCGATATGGAAAATAAAATCAAAATCTCAAAAATCATCCGCTCTAAGCGAAAAAATATTGCCCTTATGGTTACACATGATGCGATGTTGGTCGTGCGTGCGCCGATGCGCACGCCGCTCAGCTACATCGAAAAAATGGTCGAGGAAAAATTTGCTTGGATTGAAAGGAAGATGCGCGAATTTGAACGGCGCCCCAAGGCGACCAAAAAAACTTTTGAGGCGGGCGAAGAATTTCTCTATCTGGGAAAAAGATATAAATTAGAAATAGTGGAAGGGACAACGATTAAAGTCACCGAAGATCATAAATTACTTTTTCCTAGAGTTTTTTTGTGGCGGGCAAAAGCACGAATGCATGATTGGTACAAAAAACAAGCGCAGGAAGCCATTTCCGAGCGGACAAAAATGATCGCGGGAGAGTTAAACCTCAAATACTGTTCGCTTAAAATTTCCAACGCCAAAACCAACTGGGGCTCTTGCGGACCAAAAAATAGTTTGAACTTCAATTGGAGGCTCATTATGGCGCCGGAGGCGGTGGTAGATTATGTCATCATCCACGAGCTAATGCACATTCCGGAAAAAAACCATTCGCAAAAATTTTGGAACAAAGTCGCCACCGTGATGCCGGAATATAAAACAGCCAGAAAATGGCTTCGTGAGAATAGTAAGGTTTTGACGTTGGAATAGTCAGCAGCTTGCCAAAACCTAAAAACTAGTGTAAAATTTGTTCCTAGTAATGCTTTTAGCGTCTTTTTAAAAAATGTAACCTCTTTTTTCTTTATGTCAAAAAACAAACCCAAAGATCGGAGCAAAATCATTGTCCGCGGAGCGCGGGTGAATAATTTGAAAAATATTGATGTGGAAATTCCGCGGGATAAGCTGGTGGTCATTACCGGACTCTCTGGCAGTGGAAAATCTTCTTTGGCGTTTGATGCGATTTATGCGGAAGGCAATCGGCGCTATCTCGAGGGCATGTCGAGTTATGCGACACAGTTTCTGGATGTGTCGGCTAAACCGGATGTGGACAAGATTGAAAATCTGACGCCAACTATCTCGATCGATCAAAAAAGTATCGCGCGCAGTCCGCGTTCGACGGTGGGGACGCTCACAGAGATCTATGATTATCTGCGTGTGCTTTATGCTAAGGCCGGAGCGCCGCATTGTCCGCACTGCAAGACGCCGTTGGAAAAAATTTCTAATGCCGAAGTATTGGAGGACATTCTTGATTCGCCGGAAAAGACTAATATTGCAATTCTCGCTAAGCTGAATGGTAAAGATCAGAGCTTGAAAGAGCGGCTCAAAAGTGTCAGTCAATTGGGTTATGCGCGGATTCGATTTCGAGGAAAAATCGTGTCGCTGACCGAGGCACTGTCGCAGAACGAATTGGAAGCAGACGAAACGTGTAGCGCAGAAATTGTAATTGATCGCATCGTGCTTAATAAGAAAAATCCTGATCGAGAACGGATCTTAGATTCGATTGAAACGGCTTTTAAATTGGGCAAAGGTGCTGCCGTGGTTGTTAAAGATAATGAGACAGAAAAAATTTATAACCGTGATTTTGTCTGCAAGAAATGTTTTTTTGAAGTGGCGGACATTACACCGAAACATTTTTCTTTCAATAGTCCCGAGGGCGCCTGCCAACATTGTTCAGGATTGGGTGTGATTAAGGAAATCGATGAAGATTTGCTCATTCCTAATAAAAATCTCACACTGGCTGAAGGTGCGATTTTGTCGTGGAACAAATCCGGCGGACGCTCAAGCGTGCTGACGAGCGGGAATAACATTTTGCAAATGCTGGGAGAGAAATATGGATTTTCTGTCGATATTCCGGTGAAAAAAATCAGTCGGGAACATTTGAATATCGTGCTCTATGGATCCAATGACCCGAAGATCATTTTCGAAGGCGTCATCCCGACGATGAAAAAGAAATATGAAGAACTGAATTCCAACTATCTGAGAAGCGAGATTGAAAAATATATGATTGAGAAAGTTTGCCCGCTTTGTTTGGGCAAGCGTCTGCGCGGGGAGTATCTTTCAGTGCTCGTGGCGGACAAATCAATTGATCAGGTTGTGGATATGCCACTGGTTGATTTTTCGCAATTCTTGGAAGCGCTGGAAAAAATCAACATCAGCTCAGCGAAGAAAAATATTATTTTACCATTGGTCAAGGAAATGAAAGCGCGCAGTGCCGCACTCCAAAATGTGGGATTGGGTTATCTCTCACTTTCGCGCTCGGCTAATTCGATTTCTGGCGGAGAAGGACAGCGGATTCGCTTGGCGACGCAGATTGGCTCAGAACTCTCCGGCATCACCTATGTCTTAGACGAACCATCGATCGGATTGCATAATCGTGATACGGAAAAATTAATTGCGACGATGGAAGAATTGCGTGAAGCGGGTAATTCTTTGATTACCGTGGAGCACGACGAACAGATCATTCGGGCAGCAGATTGGATTATTGATATGGGGCCAGGGGCTGGCGAAGAAGGTGGCGAGGTGATTTTTTCTGGTGACCTCGCGACGCTGCTCAAATCTAAAACCGTGACCGCGCAGTACCTGAACGGAAAAAGACAGGTCGGGGATAAGAAAAAAGCGCGCAAGGGTTCGGGCAAATTTATCAAGATTCAGGGAGCGACAGAGCATAATTTGAAAGATATTGATGTGAGCTTACCTTTGGGAAAATTTATTTCGCTTACCGGCGTTTCCGGTTCGGGCAAATCAACTTTAGTTTCAGACATTTTGTCCAAAGCTTTGGCTAAACATTTTTTCAATACCAAAGAAGCTCCTGGACAGCACAAAAAAATTAGCGGAATGGAAAACATCGACAAGGTGATCAGTATCAATCAAGCACCGATCGGTCGCACCCCGCGCTCGAACGCCGCAACTTACACCGGAGTTTTTTCGCTCATCCGTGAGCTGTTTGCCGAAACAGAGGAGGCACAGACGCGTGGGTATGATGCTAGCCGTTTCAGTTTCAATATGAAGGGCGGACGTTGTGAGGATTGCCAAGGTGAGGGCAAGAAAAAAATCGAGATGCACCTCTTGCCGGATGTCTATGTGCCGTGTGAAACGTGTAATGGCGCGAAGTATAATCAGCGGACTCTTGAGATTGAATACCGCGGAGTGAATATTGCGCAAGTACTTGATATGAGCGTGAGCTATGCTCTGGCGTTTTTCAAAAACTCCAAACTAGTGACAGATAAATTATCCACGCTGGAAAAAGTCGGCTTGGGTTATTTAAAATTAGGACAAAGCGCCGTTGATCTTTCTGGTGGTGAGGCGCAGCGGATCAAATTGGCCACGGAGCTGGCACGTCGAGCAACGGGAAAAACTTTGTACATCTTAGATGAACCAACGATTGGACTGCACTTTGAAGATATCCGCAAACTCCTGGGTGTTTTGGACGCACTGGTCGACAAAGGTAATACAGTTTTAGTCGTTGAACATAATGTGGATGTGATCCGCAATTCTGATTGGGTGATCGATCTGGGTCCGGAAGGCGGATCGGGCGGAGGAGAAATTGTGTTTGAAGGCTCACCAGCGGAACTGAAAAAATGCAAAAAAAGTTGGACGGGGAAATACCTTTAGGGAAATTTCTAATTTCTAATTTCCAATTTCTAAACAATGACCAATGAATTAATTTCTAAATTCAAAAATTATAACATTGAAAATTGTTTGAAAATTGAAAATTAGAAATTGAAAATTAATGTCTGATAGTCTTTCCCAAAACATTCTCGCCACTATTTGCTACTATGACGTCTTGGATTATCCTTTGACGGTTTTTGAGTTGTGGAAATATTTGATCAGTGATCCTGCCTATGCCTCCTCATCCGCTAAAGCTGCGGTGGACAAAAATGCTACGGCAAGCAAGCAAGAAAAAAAGAAAATATTAATTATAGATATCATTAATGAATTAGAAAGTGAAGCGTTGAAAAAGCAAATCGAAACTTTTCGTGGGTATTATTTTTTGCCTGGGCGAAAAGATTTGGTGGCGCAAAGAATCGAGAGGAATAAGATTTCGGAAGAGAAATACAAAATTGTTCGGCGCGTAATTAAGCTTTTGCGCTTTGTGCCATTTATCCGAATGATTGCCGTGACAGGTCGTATGGCAATGAAAAATGCCGAGGAGAAGAGTGATTTGGACTTGATGATTATTTTGGAAAAAGGTCATATTTTTACAGGAAGATTTTTGACAGTAGCTTTTCTTTCTGTTCTTGGCATAAGAAGGCACGGAGAAAAGATAAAAAATAAGATTTGTCTCAATCATTTTTTATCTACGGATTTTTCTGTATCAATAAAGGATCTTTTTTCCGCCCATGAATATGTGTTTATGGTACCAATTTTTGGGCTTAATTTTTATCATGAATTTTTAGAAAAAAACAAATGGATAGAGGAGATTCGTCCAAACTTCAGCGATAGGTTGGCAAACATGAAAGAAATAAGAGACAGTCAATTTTCAAAAACAGTAAGAGAAAATTTGGAAAAGATTTTTGCCCCAAGAATTATTGAAAACAATCTGCGAGAATTTCAAACAGCTAAAATAAAGGCTAATCCAAAAACAAAAAAAATAGGCGGAGTGATAATTTATGCAGACGAAGAACTGGCTTTTTGGCCTAATTTTGAAAAACAAGGCCCGAGAGTATTTGAGGAATTTAAGGCAAGGGTAGAAAAAATAGCAGAAGCAACGATAAATTATTAGGCGCGCGCGGGGTTGCTTGACTAAATTTTCAGATTTTGTCAAAATAGACTATGTTAGCACTCTAGTATTGTGATTGCTAAAATAGCTTAATTCATTAATATTCTAAATAAATTTATGAGCAAAATTATCAAGTTTGATGAAGACGCAAGGAAAAAAATCAAGGCGGGGATTGACAAAGTGGCGGACGCGATTAAAATCACGATTGGACCAAGAGGGCGGAATGTGATTTTGGATAGAGGTTTTGGGTCGCCGGTCATCACCAATGACGGAGTTTCCATTGCCAAGGAAATCGAGCTGGAGGATAAGTTTGAAAACATCGGAGCTGATTTGATCAAGGAAGTCGCGAACAAAACTAATGACACGGCCGGCGACGGTACGACCACGGCGACAGTTCTTGCGCAAGCGATCGTGCGGGAAGGTTCAAAACTGGTGGCGACTGGGATGAATCCGATCAGTATCCGGCGGGGGATTGAAGACGCGAAAAATGATGTCGTGGCGGAGCTGAAAAAAACAGCCAAGGCCGTCACTTCCAAGGAAGAAATTGCTCAAGTAGCGACGATTTCCGCGGAAAGTGTCGAGATGGGGAAAATGATTTCTGAGGTGATTTCGCAGGTCGGAAAAGACGGCGTGGTGACGGTGGAAGAATCACAGACATTTGGCTTGGAAAAAGAATTGGTGGAAGGCATGAATTTTGACAAGGGCTACATCTCACCATATATGCTCACTAACAATGAATCGCTGAAAGCGGAGATGAAAGAGGCCTATATCATTATCACGGACAAAAAGATTTCTACTATTGCGGAAATTTTGCCGATCTTGGAAAAGATCACAGCCGGTGGAAAAAAAGACATTGTAATTATCGCGGAAGACGTCGATGGCGAGGCACTGACGACTTTGGTTGTGAATAAGTTGCGAGGGACTTTGAATGTGCTCGCAGTAAAAGCGCCGGAATTTGGGGATAATAAAAAAGCCATTCTGGAAGACATTGCCATCATCACTGGAGGTAAAGTGATTTCTGATGAAACCGGAATGAAAATGGAAAATGTGGAACTTTCGATGCTTGGGCAAGCTTCCAAGGTTATCGCGACGAAAGATGTAACGACGATTGTCGGTGGCAAGGGTAAGAAAAAAGATATTGATGCGCGCGAAGCGCAGATTAAAAAGCAACTATCAGCCAGCGACAGCAAATGGGACAAAGAAAAATTGCAAAAACGGCTCGCTAAGATTTCCGGCGGTGTGGCGGTCATTAAAGTTGGCGCGGCGACCGAAACAGAATTGACCTATATGAAACACAAAATGGAAGACGCCCTGGCGGCAACCCGCGCGGCCTATGCCGAGGGGATTGTGGCGGGCGGGGGTGTGGCGCTCTTGCGAGTAGCGGCGAACTTGTCCGCAAAAGCCGAAAGCGCTCTGGCGGGAAATAAATTCAAGGATCTGGAATATGGTGTGGGCTACAAACTGCTTTTGCGCGCCTTAGAAGAACCGGCCAAACAAATCGTGGCTAACGGCGGACAGAAAGATCCTGGCGTGGTTGTTTATGAAATTACTAAGAATAAATCAGTCAATTTCGGATTTGATGCCAGCACAGGTGAATTTGTCCCGGATATGCTGAAAAGCGGGATTATCGATCCGATGAAAGTGACGCGAGCAGCGCTGGAAAATGCCGTGAGTATCGCGGCAATTTTCCTTACTACTCAAGCGGCAGTCGCTGATAAGCCGGAGAAAAAAGAAGCGGGAGCAGGCGGCGGAATGGGAATGCCGGGAATGGGAGGGATGGGTGGGATGATGTAGGAATAAAAGAAACAGGAAGCAAGAAATAAAAAACAAAAGGGACGCTTGCAAGTGGCGTCTTTTTTTGTAATGCTAAGGGCTAATTTCAAAATCAAAATGTTAAATTTCCAACCAAATCTAAAGCTCAAATTACAAAAGAAGCTGTTTAATTTGAAATTTGGCATTTGAAATTAATTTGACGCTGGAAATTAGGATTTTGAAATTATACTAATTTTTTTCTTTGTGGGTAGAATAGTCTAGGTTTATTTTTCACCTGTTTCATGCTAAAATAAGGATATTCCCAGGAAGTTTTTTTAGGGTGCGTTGTATTAAAAATGAAAATAACTAAATTAAAAATTTTCGTCTTTCTAATTTTGTTTTGCGGAATCTTTGGAATGGCAAGAAATTCAGAGGCTGCGACTTACTACGTCAAAAACGGAGGCAATGATAGTCTTTCTGGATTGGATGATGCCAGCGCTTGGGAGACGATTGCCAAAGTTCAATTGACAGTCACTAGCGGGGACATGGTGTATTTTAATTCCGGCGATATTTGGGAATTTTCAACGGCCCCATTTTTGACTGCCGAGAGAGGGGTTTCTTATATTGGAAATGAGTGGCCATCCGCTGGCGTCAAGGCAGAATTAAAGGGTATAACTGGCCTTGAGGCGGACACGCATCGCTTAGTCGTTATCAATGAAAGTGATGTGGTTTTCAAGGGATTTGAGGTAGATGGTAGTTCAATGGGGACCGGTGGTGGCCTTTATGTTGGATATGGAGCCGGAAAGGCCATCGACAATATTACAGTTAAGGACTGTTATATTCATCACACAGGCAATCCGAATCTTGTCGGAGGTAATCACAGCATTACTGATCCTAATATTCTTAATGAAACTTGGCAACCTAACTGGCAATATGGACTTTATGCTGCTGGTGGCGATGATAATATCACACATACTAATTTTAATATAATCAATAATGAAGTTGCCTATACCTATCATGAAGGTGTTGCTATTTACACAGCATGGGTAAGAACGAACCCGAGAGTTGATGGTGTGTCAGTGCGGGGAAATAATGTTCATGATTGCGGTACTAGGCCGACCTATACCAATGCTAACGGCACATATGGCAATGGCGGAGTAGGAGTGCTTGTCGCTAACAATGCAGATAATGTCACTGTTGAATTTAATAGTATCCGTGATAATGGCATGACGGGAATCTGGGAGCGGACATCGCCGGAAGCTGCGGCCGGATCACCAGATAATTTGATAATTAGAAATAATCTGATTTATGAAAATACGGGAAGTGGTTTTTCTACGCAGATAGGCCTGGTGCACTCACTTAATGCTAATATTTATAGCAACATATTTTACAATAATGCCGGCATCGATTTGGAAGTTAGTAATGGCGAATACGAAGCAAGTACGTTTGATATTTATAACAACACTATTTACAATACCGTATCAGCCACAAGTTATGGGATTGTGTCTTTTTTCCAATACTCTAACGCTATGGCGAACTACCCTATAGTTAATTTTAAAAATAATATTATTTATAGTAATAATGCTATTGGAGTTTATGATCATCTTACTAAAATTACAGCTCACTCCAATAATCTTATTTACAGAGCATCAGGATCGACTGGGGCTGCCATTTCTAATATGAGCTACGCGGAGGTTATTCCAGAGACGGAAGTAACTGTTTCTAACGATGCAACATATACATATTTTACCAAATCAGGCGGTACGGACTGGACAACTATTTTTACACATTATAACTTTTTTAAATGGTCTGGCTTTACCACGCCGGCACTTAATAATATTGTGTTTATGGTTGATGCGGTGACGGAAAATCAGCTGAGAGTTGCAAAAACTTCAATACCCTATACGGATATTAATATTGTGACTGGAGTAAAGGGGACGATGACTAATTTTAATCGTTCAGCCGTCGCTACCTGGGAACCAACCGCCCAAAACACCGACCCTGAGTTCACCGTCGGCACCCTTCCCACCGGTTTCACCGGCACCTACGGCATCAATCTGCTACCCAACACTAATTATTTCGCCACCACCACAGGACCAACCATTGATACTGGAGCGACTCTCGGCAGTCCATTTAACAGCTCCATCAACAGCGCCGGACTGGCTTCGCCATTCTTGCGTCCCCAAGGCGGAGCCTATGATATTGGAGCCTATGAATTGCAAGGAGCGGACACGGTTCCACCCAGTGTGCCTGGTGGACTGGCAGTGGAATAATTTGAAATTTAAAATTTTTAATTTGAAATGAAAATTAAATTTAAAATTTTTAATGCAATCTTTTTTAACTTAATTATATTTTGCAGCTTCTTTGGCATGGTCAAGAATTCTGAGGCTGCCACCTACTATGTCAAAAACGGAGGTAATGATTCTTTTTCTGGATTGGATGATGCCAATGCTTGGGCGACGATTGCTAAAGTTAGCTCTTCTGCTACGAGTGGCGATACTGTGTATTTTCGATCGCAGGATACGTGGACAGGGGCAGCAACTGTTTTAACTGCGGTGTCCGGGGTAACATATATTGGCAATGAATATGGCTCTGGCGCAAAAGCCACGCTGAGAGCAACAAGCTCATCCGCTGATAATATGGCGGTTGTTAAAATAAACGTATCTAATGTTGTTTTTCGTGGATTTGATGTAGATGGGAATGATCAGATATTATGCATTTTTGCCATCGGACAGGGAGCTCCTGTGAGTTTTGGTAATATAGTTGTTGATTCTTGTGATGTGCATAATAGCTTAGTCCCTACCGGCCATTGGGCTTATGGTTTTTATGTCGGAGGGATCAGCGCGAATGATGTTGTTGTTAGCGATGTATTAATTACTGATACAAAGGTGTACAGCACGGGTCATGAGGGGTTTGCATTATATAATTCTTGGAACAGGACAGGCTGTAGGATTAATAGAATAACAGTCAGAAATTGCGAAGTATACGATGTTGGTCGTGGCGATGGTATCACTTATGCTTCTGGATTTGACCAAGGTTTTTATATCATGAACAGATCAGATAATATTACAATTGAGTACTCGAATATACATGATAATGGTACGGGCATTATAGTTGGAACATCTAATTATGACACTTCCGAATCAGTATCAAATCTAATTGTGCGCTATAATATGATTTATAATAATAGATTCGGGTTGTCTTATCGCACCGGGGATGCGGGACTGGAAGGTTCGACAGGTGCATATTATGGTAATTTATTCTTTGATACTGGTGTTGGATGGAGTGGCAGTGGTGCATGTCATGATATTGATATTCCTAATGGTGATTATAGCGGATCAGTATTCAGTTATTATAATAATACTATCTACAGCACTAACAATCCGTGCGTGTATAAGCAACCAGTTGTGGCTTGCGAGTATACTTCCTGCGATATCGCAGGAACTCCAATCCCTGTGTTTAATTTTAAAAATAACGCGATTTACACGAGTAACTGGGAAGGAATCGCAGAATGTCGTGGGAGTGATGATTTTACTTGCCCTGGTAATTTCCTGACACATTCAAACAATCTAATTTTTCGGTCATCCGGTTCAAGTGATAATCACGTTACCACATTTGCAAGCACTGTGAATTATAACCGTTCAGGCGTTTTGACTTGGGAACCCACCGCCCAAACCACCGACCCCGCATTCACTGGCGGCACCCTCCCCACCGGATTCACCGGCACCTACGGTACCGATATGCTTCCTAATACAGATTATTTTAAAATTACAACTGGCAACGCTCTCGATACTGGCGCCACCCTTGGGAGTCCCTACAACAGTTCCATCAACAGCGCCGGACTGGAGACTTCCTTTCTACGTCCAGTTGGCACATATGATATCGGCGCCTATGAATATCAAGGCACGGAGATAACTCCGCCAGCTTCGCCTAGCGGACTGTCTGTAGAATAAAAGGCTTAAAATAGCCATGCTACAGTAGCAGTTGACAAATATTGATACTAAATGTAATATTATATATATAGTTTAGTAATTATTAATGTAAAAATCTATGTTTTTAGAGCGCAAAATTTATCCCGAACTGAAAAAACATCTCAAATCAAGGCAAATAACCGTGATTACCGGTATGCGCCGAACAGGAAAGACCACACTGCTCAATCAATTGCTGGAAGACATTCCTTCAAAAAATAAACTCTATCTCGATTTGGAGCGAGTGGATAATCGGGCGCTGTTTAATCAAAAAAATTATGACAACATTCTCAAGGAACTTGCCAGCAAGGGGTTGTCAATGTCTGATCGTATGTATTTGGCAATAGACGAAATTCAAATGTTTCCAGCGATCGCTAGTATTCTGAAATATTTATACGATACTTTTGATGTGAAGTTTATCGTAACCGGATCGAGTTCCTATTATCTGAAAAATCTTTTCAGTGAATCACTGGCTGGGCGCAAAAAAATATTCGAAATCTATCCCTTGGATTTTGGAGAATATTTGGTTTTTCATAAGGTTTTCTATCTTAAAGCTGAGAAATGGCAGGAAAAAAAGGCCAATCCGATTGAGCATGAACGAGTAAGAAGTTACTATGAAAATTATGTTGAATTTGGCGGTTTTCCCGAAGTGGTTTTGGCCGATACAGAGGAAGAAAAGAAGGATTTGCTTAGAGATATCATTAGCTCATATCTCAACATCGACATTAAATTTTTGGCTGATTTTAGGAACGAACAGAATATCTATAATTTGTTAAAAATGTTAGCCGGTCGCGTTGGAACAAAACTGGATTATTCCAAGTTAGCACGTCTTTCCAATCTCTCTCGTCCAACAGTAGTCAGCTATTTGGATCTTTTCGAAAAAACTTATTTAATCCAGAGAGTCCCGATTTATACAAAAAGTTTCGATCGAGAAATTGTGAAAGCTCAAAAGATTTATTTTTGCGACAATGGCCTGGCGGGAATCCTAGCGGATCTGAATGGCGGTTCAAAATTTGAAAATGCTATTTTCAATCAATTGCGCCAGCAGGGCAAGTTGCAATATTATTCTCTCAAAAACGGTCGGGAGATTGATTTTGTACTTGATGAAAAAGTTGGATTGGAAGTAAAAGAAACACCAATTGAAACTGACAAAAAGAAACTGGAAAATTTAGCTCGGACTGCCGGGCTGAAAAAGTACCGGCTGATTGGTCGGCAGATTGTGCCGAACTTCTTCGACTATATCTGGGGCGGGGAGATTCGGTAAGAATAAAAAAATGCAAAAACACTCCGAAAAATTGCTTTGCTCATCCGGGGCAAGCAAGTTTAAATTCAAAATTATTTTTTTGGTAATTATATTTTGTGGTTTTTTTGGCTTGAGTGCCAAAGCCAGCGCCGCCACCTATTATGTCAAAAACGGAGGCAATGATTCTCTTTCCGGGTTGGATGATGCTAATGCTTGGGAGACGATTGACAAAGTTAGCTCCTCTGCTACGAGTGGCGATACTGTGTATTTTCGATCGCAGGATACGTGGACAGGAGCAGACCCCGTGCTTAATTGTACGGAGGGGGTGATTTATGACGGGGCGACATACGGATCTGGAACAAGAGCGAAATTACAAGCCACGTCCCGAGTCGCTGGTTATGGCGTGGTGCAAATTTACACAAGCAATGTCACTTTTAGGGGGTTTTTGGTTGATAGCAATGAGCTATCTCTCGGTGGTGTGTATATTGGCGGGACTAGCCCAACTCCGTCGGGGGACATTACCGATATCACTGTGGATTATTGTGAGATTATTAATGGCATCACGACAGACAGTCCTAATCCATCCTACTACTATGCAATTCTTGTGGGAGCGCGCGGAAGTCATACAACTAGCAACGTGACGGTGACTAATAATATAGTTCATGAAGCGGGGCATGAAGGTATTGCTGTTTATCCAAATTGGGGTGTCGCTGGCAATAGAGTTAATATGGCGCTTGTTCGAGGAAATACCGTGTATGATGTTGGGCAGGCTGGTGGCAGTACTCATCCTATTGATATCGGTAATGATTCGGACAATATAACCATTGAGTACAATACTGTAAGCGGTTCAGCTATAGCTGTTTTGAATTACGGCCCAGACTATACCGGACCAGATGAGTACCCGGATAATTTTATTATAAGGCATAATCTTATGCAGGGGACTGGTTTTTCTACGAGCGGTTATTTTGACTTCCCTCACTTTTATGGTTCTGGCGCATTCTATGGCAATATACTTATTGATGCTTCTATTGCATTGAGTGGCATAGATTATCATGACAAATCAATTAAGATGTATAACAATACAATTTACTCTCCTGGTAGCACGAGTATGTTTGGTTGCGCTGGAATTTATGAAGGAGGTAGTAATGCTTCCGGCATAGAGTTCCGAAATAATATTTATTATTGCGATTTGGCAGCTCGTTGTTTTTATGATTATGGCGCACAACTAACAACATCCCAACATACCAATAATATTTATTACAGACCTTCAGCGGGTGCATTAGCTTGGACTCAAAATAGTACATATACAAGTGCTAATATCGGCGATTGGGAACCCACCGCCCAAAACACCGACCCGCAATTCACCGGCGGTACCCTCCCCACCGGATTTACTGGTACCTACGGATCAAATATGCTACCCAACACTAATTATTTTGCCACCACCGCAGGGCCAACTATCAATACCGGCGCAACCCTCGGCAGTCCTTTCAATAGCTCCATCAATAGTGCCGGATTAGCTTCTCCCTTTCTACGTCCAGTCGGCGCTTATGACATTGGGGCTTATGAATACCAAGGAGCTGATACAACAGCACCTGGGGCACCGAGCGGACTGGCGGTGGAATAATTTTCAATTTGAAATTTAAAATGAAGCTCAAAATCCAAAACTCAAAACTAAAAATCTTTTTCCTGGTAATTATATTTTGTGCAGTTTTTGGTGTGAGTGCAAAAGCTAGTGCCTCTACCTACTACGTCAAAAACGGAGGCAATGATAGCCTTTCGGGGTTGGATGATGCCAATGCTTGGGAGACGATTGCTAAAGTTCAATCTTCCGTGACGAGTGGGGATACGGTTTATTTTCGCAGTCAGGATACGTGGACATCTTCATCAACTGTGGTACCACTATTAAGAGCTACAGAAGGCGTAACTTACGATGGCTCTGCTTATGGCAGTGGCACAAGAGCTGTATTGCAGGCCAGCACTGGATTTACTGGAGATGCTACCAATGAGTTGGTTGAAATTAACGTAAGCGATGTTTCATTTAATAATTTTTCCATTGATGGAAATCAAATAAATACGACCGGAATATCTGTTGGCTATAGTGCAAGTCTGATTGCACCTATTTCAAATATTATTATTGAAAATTGCAAGGTCTTTGATTTAGGAAACCCAGCTAATTTATCAGCTGAATGGATGTATGGAATATTAATAAGTTCTCGGACTGATGGTATAATCAACACAGACATCAGCATTCTAGACAGCGAAGTTTATAGTAATTATCATGAGGGTATTGCTATATATCCCAGTTGGAATTCCACCGGAAATGGTGTTGACAGGGTGCTAATTAGGAATTGTAAGGTACATGATAATGGGACCGATGTCCTTGGAACGGGTGTTGGGATGGGCATAGCAATAAATAATAATTCTGATAATGTGACGGTTGAATATTGTGCCTTGTTTGGACAAGCAGATGGTATCAGCATACGAACTTCGCCCGATGGAGGGGTGGGTAATGGCGGACCTAATAATATGCTTGTCAGATATAATGAACTTTATGACAATGATTCAGGAATTCTCATCCAAGATAATTATAGTCAGATTTTGAGTGGGTCATTTTATGGAAATATTATTTATAACAACTCTCCTGGCATATCAGTGTCTAATGCTAACTACTCATCAAGCGTTTTTAGTTTTTATAATAACACTATTTATAATGATGGTAGCTATGGCACGGGTATGGCTGTTGCAGAATACGGAGGAAATATTTTTGGAACGCCAGTATTTAATTTTAAAAATAATATAATTTATACTTCCGATAGCTATGCCGTAGATGATCGCCATCATTGGCTCACTCATTCTAGCAATTTAATTTATCGTTCTGACGGTTCTTCTTTGGCGGTCATTAGGGATGCTGCATACGATAGTATCCCAATTTCTTCGACTGTGGTTACGGTATCCATCGTGGGGGATTATATGTATTTTACCAAAGTTGGCGGAGGTGATTGGACCAGTTTGTTTAGTGTTGGTAATTTTGTGAAATGGACAGGATTTAGCTCACCCGATCTCAATGGTTCTTTATTTTATATCTATGAAGTTTCAGCAAATTATCTCAAAGTCTATCGCGATGAAGGTGGCAATATGTATTCAGATGTGAATACGGTAGCTGGTGAGAAGTGGGTGGCTAGTACCTATGATCGATCAGTCACTACAGTCTGGGAACCCACCGCCCAAAACACCGACCCACAATTTACCGGCGGAACTTTGCCAACTGGATTCTCCGGCACTTATGGAGCCAACATAGTGCCCAACACCGACTATTTCAAAATAACTTCCGGCAATGCCCTCAACAACGGTGCCACACTTGGCAGTCCCTATGACGGCAACATCAACACGGCCGGTACTGACAATCCAATTGCTAGATTAGCTGGAGCTTATGATATTGGCGCCTATGAATATCAAGGAGCGGATACAACCGCGCCCGGAGCGCCGAGCGGACTGGCCGTAGAATAATTTAAAATTTTTTAATTTGAATTTTGAAATGAAAACTAGATTCCTAAATTTTAATTTAATCCTTTTTGGCCTAATTATCTTTAGTGGGATTTTCGTTTTGAGTACAAGTGCCAGTGCCGCCACCTATTACGTCAAAAACGGAGGCAATGATAGTCTTTCGGGATTGGATGATGCGAATGCTTGGGAGACGATTGCTAAAGTAGAGGCGACAGTGACCAGCGGGGATATGGTTTATTTTCGTTCGCAAGATGTGTGGGAATCCAGTATTACTTCCGGAGTCGTGTTGCATGCTACTAGCGGTGTTATTTATGACGGAGCTACTTATGGATTAGGAACAAGAGCTAAATTTAAATCAAATGCTGTCTCTTCGTATAACAATTGGAGTACTGCCGACCTAAATGAAAGTAACATTATTTTTAGAGGGTTTGATATAGATTCTAATGATCAAACTTCGCTTGATGGTATCGGGATAGGCTATGTTGCTGACAAAGACATCTCAGGTATTACCGTTGATAATTGTACGGTGCACAATACAGGCAGATATGGAATTATCGTCTCCAATAGTGGAGGACATAAAACTAGTAATGTGCAAATATTAAACACTGAAACATATGATTGTCTCTATGCTACCGGGATAGATGTTTATGCTAGTTGGAATACGCCAGGTAACCAAAACGAAACTGTTTTAGTAAGAAATTGCATATCGCACAATAATTTAGAAGGTTTCTCTATCGTTAATGATTCAAAAAATGTTACGCTCGAATATAACAGGGCGTATGATAATATTCATGATGGAATTTTGGTAAGAACCTCGCCTGATTATGAAGGCGGGGAAAATGTTTTTTCCGCCCCGATAAACATGATTGTTAGATATAATGTTATATACAATAATGCTGATACGGGTATCCGCATATATAGCCCATCTGCACTTACTATGTCAGGTGCTTTCTATGGAAACTTACTTTACGAAAATGGTCAACCGAGCATTGGGGACTGTGCTGAGTTTTCTGTCATAAGTAGCAATGCCACGGATGATGCTTTTGGGGCTGGCACTGTCTTTGATATTTACAATAATACTTTTTATTCCCTGACTAAGGCCTGTACGAATTCAGCTCGTCTTGTTAATTTAGGCTTGTGGGCTAATCTAGAAGGTGCAGAAGTAAATTTTAAGAATAATATCTTGTATGCCGGTAATTTTACAGAGCTTTTCATCGATGGAGCGCCAGTTGTGAATCATTCTAATAATTTATTTTATTCCACAACTCTTGGTCGAACGTTAGTTAAAACGGAAACTACCGACTATACCTCAACTGCGGTCAATACCTGGGAACCCACCGCCCAAAACACCGACCCGCAATTTAACGGCGGCACGCTTCCTACCGGTTTCACTGGCATCTACGGCACAGACATGCTTCCCAACACCAATTATTTCGCCACCACATCCGGCCCCACCATCAACAACGGTGCCACACTTGGCAGTCCCTATGACGGCAACATCAACACGGCCGGTACTGACAATCCAATTGCTAGATTAGCTGGAGCTTATGATATTGGGGCTTATGAATATCAAGGAGCGGATATAACTGCGCCGAATGCGCCGAGTGGACTAAGTGTAGATTAAAAAATGCCAAACCAAAACTTAAAACTAAAAATCTTTTTCCTAACAATTTTATTTTTAGCAATTTTCGGCGTGAGTGCCAAAGCCAGCGCCGCCACCTATTATGTCAAAAACGGAGGCAATGATTCTCTTTCCGGGTTGGATGATGCTAATGCTTGGGAGACGATTGACAAAGTGGAGGCAACAGTGACGAGCGGGGATACTGTATATTTTCGTAGCCAAGATGTGTGGACAAGCGCAACGACGCCTGTTTTAGTAGCTACTGCAGGTGTAATTTATGATGGATCTATATATGGAAGCGGGACGAGGGCTACATTTAAAGCCACTGGCAATCTAGCTTATGTGATTTTTATCGGGCAGAGTAATGTTACGGTTAGGAGTTTTAATGTCGATATGAACAGCCAAATTACTGATGGTATTACTATTTATGGTGCTGACAAATCAAATATAATAATTGATGATTGTCAGGTGCATGATAATATTTGCCCAGAGGGTAATTATGTTTATGGTGTCAGAGTGTCGGCACAGCCTAGTACGGCCGTTAGCGATGTTTTAATATCTAATACGAATGTATATAATACTGGACACGAGGCGTTTGTTGTATATAGTGGAGGAAGCGGCATTGAAAGCAATATAATATTACGTAATTGTTCGGGCCATGACTCTGGGCAAGATGGATCAACGTGGGGATCTGGGTTGGCGATTAAAAATGACGCGAGAAATGTTATAGTAGAGTTTTCATCTTTTTACAATTCAGCCTCAAATGGGATATCTATTATTGGCGAAAATGGAAGCCCTACCGGTTTAGATATAAAATATAATATTATATATAATAATGGCGATCATGGCATAACCGTGTATGATGTTGATAGTGCTGGTGTGGCTGTTACTGGTGGTATTAACAATAATCTTATTTACAGTAATGGTTCAAACGAAATTTATCTGGGTGGTGATCTAACGGGAACAGTTTTGAATTTTTATAATAATACACTCTTTGCAGATGTCTATAGTGCTATTAATCTGCGTTGGGCCATTGGTACTCCCATAATAAATTTCAAGAATAATATTGCATGCTCTGACAACTATCAAGCAGTTTATGATTATCTGGGTCTACTTACTCATTCCAATAATCTAATTTTTAGATCTTCAAGTGATATTGCCGATCATGTTGTGACAAATATAAATTATAACCGATCCGATGTCCTCACCTGGGAACCCACCGCCCAAACCACCGACCCCAACTTTACCGGAGGCACCCTTCCCACCGGCTTTAATGGAACCTACGGCACCAATATGCTTCCTAATACAAACTATTTCGCCACCACATCAGGCCCCACCATCAACACCGGCGCCACCCTCGGCAGTCCCTATAATCTTTCCATCAACAGCGCCGGACTCTCTTCACCATTCTTACGTCCAGTCGGAGCTTATGACATCGGCGCCTATGAATACCAAGGAACAGATACAACTCCACCAACAGTTCCATCAGGACTAGCAGTAGAATAATTTTAAAGTCTAAATTCTAAATTTAAAATGAAGTCTAAATTACTAAATTCTAAATTAATTTTTCTAAGTCTATTAATATTTTGTGGCCTTTTTAGCTTTGGTGCTAAGGCTAGTGCTGCCACGGTCTACATCGATCCAACTTGTGGAAGCAGTGGCAATGGTACAACTATAACTTGCGGAGCTAGTGGCCCTTTTAAAACTTGGGCGGAAGTATCGTGGGTGGCGGGCAATACTTATTCGCAGAAAGGTGGGACGACATATTATGGAACAGTTACTGTTGGCGCTTCTGGCACAGAGGGGAATCCTATCATTATTAATTCTTATGGGACAGGCAAGGCTATTCTGGATGGGAGTGTCACAATTACCGAGTGGACTGCCAATGATCCGGTGGCTGGAGTATATAGCACAACGGCGGTGACTAATAATGCAATCTATGAGGATGATGTGCCACTAAGATATGGCAGAGACACAGAATGTAATTATGGAAATGTATACTGGGAAAGCGGATGGAAAAATTACTATAAACCAACCAGTGGGATACCGGCTGATCACATTATTCAGTATACTCGTTTGTATGGTATAAACTTAGGTTCTCATAGCTATATAACTATTGATGGATTGTCTTTTAGAAGATATGGCAATGGCGTCTATACTGCCAACATTGCTGGTTCTCATAATGATTACATCCTAGTTACTAATTCTGATTTCGATGATATCATACAAGGCGTACAGATTTTTACCAACAATGCCATATCCACGGGAATTAGTATCACGGATAATAATTTTAGCTATGTCCAAAATAGCATAGAGCTTGGAACTGCTAACACTGCTACTCAAGGTGACGCGGGTGCTTTTATGGGAGCAACTATCGCATCTAATGCGATAACTCATTGCTCTCAGGCCAAAAATACCCCCTATATCTGGAGAACATACGGAAATGATTATGACATTGATTTCGCCTATACATATTGGGGCTGGTCAGGTGGGACAGATACGGAAGGCATCGGGACGCAAGCTTTAAACAACTCAAGTGTATATGAAAATAATATTACTGGGATGTGCCGGGGATTTGTTCATTATGTCGGTTCCTGTCACGATGGGTCGAATAATAATATCTATAGAAATTATATCAACACTTTGCAAAATACCATTCAATTAGCACCTGAACAACTTGCCTCGTCCTTTTATAATAACAAAATTTACTACAATATTTTGTACGGCGGCAATTCTGATGGTTGGACTAGTAATCTAAGTATTTTTCCCATTGCTACGCCAGGAGGAGAAAATTATATATATAATAACACGATCATAACAGACAGTCGGATAGGCATATATTCAATAGGCCAATTAGATAGCTATATCATTGAAAATAATATCGTAGTTAGCGACAATCTCCCTAATTTAAATTGGCTTGTGTATTTAGGGTCAGTTAGTAACTCGGTGATTAATTATAATTTGTACTTTCCGGCCAGCAATGTTAATAGGGGCACATCTGAATGGGCCATCGAAGATGATGGGGGAAGTAAAACATTTTTACAATGGAACACATTGGGGTATGATGCTAATAGTTCTGTTTCTGACCCTCTATTATTTAATTTTTCTGGTGGTGATTATAATCTAACGGCTCCATCCCCCGCAAAATGGACAGGAATCGATGTGGGACTGGCAACGGATTATTTAGGACAATCCATAAATAATCCTCCAAGCATTGGTGCTTATGAATATCATGGATCTGACGCGATTCCACCGAATATGCCAAGCGGACTAGCGGTGGAATAATTTAAAATTTCTAATGAATCTCAAAATCAAAAATCCAAAAATAAAAATCTTTTTCCTAGCAATTTTGTTTATTGCAATTTTTGGCATGAGTGCTAAAGCTAGTGCCGCCACCTACTATGTCAAAAACGGAGGTAATGATGCTCTCTCTGGACTAGATGATGCAAATGCTTGGGCGCATTGCCCTGGAATGCCGAACTGGTCAGGAGCAGTAACTTTAGCCAATGGAGACACGGTCTATTTCCGATCGCAAGATATCTGGGCTGCTCCAACTGGATCACGAGTCTTAGCTATAGGCATAGCTAATGTGACCTATGACGGTGAAACTTATGGTAGTGGAACCAGAGCCAAATTTGAGGCCATTGGAGATCATTCGAATGGCGCATATGGCATGGTTGATCTCTCGACTAGCAATACGATATTCAGAGGATTTGAACTGGACGGGAATGATTATTGGAATTCAGGAATTTTGATTGGAAATAGTGCCACAGAGAATATAACCAACATCATGATCGACAATGTGGATGTACACGATATTATGGATACGGGAGATTCAAACGTCACTGGACATTGGGGTTATGGCATAAACGTCATATCTACGGCTAACCCCGGCATAGTTACTAGCAACTTATCAATTCTCAACTCCAGCTTTCATAATAACAATCATGAAGGAATCGCCATGTATGCTCCGTGGGGTTATCCCGGCAACAAGATAGACGGTGTGCTTATCAGGAATTGCGTATCTCGGGACAACGGTTCTGCATTGGGAGCTGGCTGTGGACTGGAAATGGCCAATGACGTTGACAATGTTACTGTTGAATACTCGACGCTTATCAATAATAATGGTTATGGAATAGTTGTCAGAACTTCTCCGGAAGGGGAAAATGGGGCGCCGAATAATTTTATCGCTAGAAATAATCTTATCAGCGGAAATGTTTTATACGGCGTTGCAATTACTAATGTCCAAGGTCTGTCAGAAACAGCTTCATTTTATAATAACTTGATCTACAATAATGGCATCACGAATGCTAATGGAAACGGAGCAGAGTTTGCTCTTGCTGGCGGGTATGATTACACGGGCAGTGTTTTTAATGTCTATAATAATACAATTTATTCAACCGGGAATGAAAATACAAACTTTAAGGCCGTTGTCGCAATTGGATTTTTTGGTGTAAACACCGGAGAACCAGAAGTCAATTTCCGGAACAATATTGTTTATGGCGATGATCTTATTCCGGTTATCGATCAGTATAATGTTATGACACACTCGAACAATTTAGTGTATCGATCTTCTGGTTTATCGGACACGCACATCAGTAGTGGAACGAGTTATAATCGCGCCGGCGTCCTCACCTGGGAAGCATCCGCCCAAACCACCGACCCCAACTTTACCGGAGGCACCCTTCCCACCGGCTTTAATGGAACCTACGGCACCAATATGCTTCCTAATACAAACTATTTCGCCACCATATCAGGCCCCACCATCAACACCGGCGCCACCCTCGGCAGTCCCTATAATCTTTCCATCAACAGTGCCGGATTCACTTCACCATTCCTCCGTCCCCAAGGCGGTGCCTATGATATCGGCGCCTATGAATTGCAAGGAGCGGACACGGTTCCACCCAGTGTTCCTAGTGGTCTTGCTGTTGAGTGAGAATGGGATCTGCTGGTTGGATTATATGCGGCAGGTTTAGCATCGGAGAACTTTTCTAGTTGCGTGCTCTACTTTTTAATTTTTTTATGGTATAATTTAATTACAAAATAAAAATAGCTCTTCTTCTCCGCCAGCTGGCGGATACGGCGGAGCGAAGTAAAACAAAAGATATATGTGGATCGTCAATGATTTGAATTTAAAAAAACAAGCGCGTGAGTTGGGGGTAAAATTTTGGCAGACCCCTGGGTTTTTGTTTATTATGATGGGTGTTGTTGCTGTAGTAATAATGACAGCGACTTTCTATGTTTCAAAGAATTATGATAGTCCCGAGCTCTTAGTTGTGGCAGAAAGTTTCGTGGTGATCGTTGTTTTGGTTGTGGGCAATGTTGTGATTACTATGGTGGAACAAATGATAAAGCTAAATAAAATGAAAAGCGAATTTGTTTCTGTTGCTTCGCATCAGTTACGCACCCCACTTTCTGCTATCCGCTGGGAAACAGAGTTGTTATTGTGCAAGTTTCGCAAGGAAAAAATCGACGGAAAGCAGCGTGAAAGCATTGAAAATATCAATACACTCAGCAATAAGATGACCAGATTAATCAATGATCTTTTAGATGTAGCAAGAATCGATCAAGGGAGGCTCATCATTAAAAGAATGCCTACCAATCTTGTATTAATTACGAAAGGAGCGATTACTGGCGTCTCTCCATTAACCAAGGAAAAATCTATCGAAGTAATTTTTAGTGATACCAAAAAAGTTCCATTGGTTTTTGGTGATCCGGAAAAACTACAAATGGTAGTGGAGAATCTTCTGGGTAATGCAATTAAATATACTACTAACCATGGAAAAATTGAGATAAAACTTCTCAAGAAAGGAGAATTTGTCATTTTCAGCATTAAAGATAATGGCGTCGGGATACCGCTTGAGCAGCACGGACGTGTGTTTGATAAATTTTTTCGTAGTGATAACATTGTCAAATATCAGACAGAGGGGACCGGGTTGGGTCTGTACATCTCTAAAAACATAATTGGTCAGTTGGGGGGAGAAATTTGGTTTGATTCAGTAGAAGGTCTTGGTTCTATTTTTAGCTTTTCTATCCCGGTAAGCAGAAAAGTCAAGCAAGAAAAAAGTATCCAAAGTGAATAAGTTTAACAATTTTTAAAGTTAATTAATTTTCTCGTCCGGATTGTTTTCTATAGAGGAGAGGTCTGGAGGAATAAAAAAATATGACGAAAATATTAGTTGCGGAAGATGAGCCGACTCTGAATAAGGCTTTGCTGGAATTCTTGACTGAAGAAGGTTTCGAAGTTATGAACGTGTTTGATGGCGAGGAGGCGGTGAAATTGGCCAAAACGAAAAATCTAGACCTAATCTTGCTGGATATTATCCTGCCAAAAAAGGATGGCTTTGAAGTCTTGGATATGTTAAAGGCCGACGAGGAAACTAAAAAAATACCCATTATCTTGCTGACTAATCTGGAAAGTGCGGAGAATATCCAGAAAGCCTTTGATAAAGGCGCTACTACCTATTTGGTGAAATCTAACTACAAACTTGAAGATATTGTGAAAAAGATAAAAGAGACATTGAAAATAAAATAATAAAACAAATGCGTATAGGCAATGAACAACTGAGAGATTTTATCAAGGATTCCGAAATGATTCCAGATGAAAAATTGGATCTGGCCTTTAGGGAAGCAGTAGACGGACAGGGTCATCTTGGTGATGTTCTTTTGGCCAAAAAATTCATCGATGAAGAACGTCTACGTAAGCTCTATGCCTATATTTTAGGCATTCCTTTCGTCGATTTACAAAAAGAAACGATCGTTCCGGAAATTTTGCAGATTATTCCTGAACCGATTGCTAAAAAGTATAAGATCGTTTCTTTTGAAAAAAATGGAGCGGAGTTGAAGATTGCCATGCTTAATCCTGAGGATATCCAGACGATCGATTTTATCCGTAAAAAAACCGGGCTGAAAATCATTACTTGCATCACTTCTTCAGAGAGTATTGAGGCAATTCTTAAGCAATATGGCAAGAGTCTTAAGGCGGAATTTGGAGATATTATTGATAAGAATGCAACGGAGGCTGAAAGCGCAAAAACGGCTGATGATTTGGAGGAAATTGCCCAGGGCTTGCCGATTATTAGAATCGTAGATACCTTAATCAAGCATGCGATTCTTCAGGGAGCTTCTGATATCCATATCGAGCCAGATGAAAAAGAAGTGCGGGTACGTTATCGGATCGATGGAATGTTGCATGAAGCAATGACCCTCCCCAAACAAGTGCGTGATGGGATTATTGCAAGAATAAAGGTATTATCTAATCTGAAGCTGGATGAGCATCGCATTCCGCAAGATGGCCGTTTTAAGATTGAGAAGGATGGAACAAAGATGTCTTTTCGGGTAAGTGTTTTGCCAATCTTTGATGGAGAAAAAATTGTAATGCGTCTCCTGGACGAATCTTCCAAGGGTCTGACTTTGGAAATGATGGGGTTGGCCGGAAAAGCGCTGGAAGTTATTCATAGGGAAATAAGAAAACCTAACGGGATGATTTTAGTAACTGGTCCGACTGGTAGCGGAAAGACTACTACGCTCTATACGATTATGGATATTCTTAACACGACCGATGTGAATATTAGCACAGTGGAGGATCCTGTGGAGTATCGTATGCCGAAAGTTAACCAGACGCAGATCCGTCCCAAGGTGGGACTGACTTTTGCAGCAGGATTGCGGGCGCTTTTGCGTCAAGACCCAGATATTATTATGGTAGGTGAGATTCGCGACAATGAAACGATGGAGATGGCGATTCAAGCAGCGATGACCGGGCATCTCGTGCTTTCGACTTTGCATACCAATAGTGCAGCGGGAACATTGCCCCGTCTTTTGGATATGGGAGCAGAGCCGTTTTTGGTCGCCTCAACAGCAAATGTGATTATCGCTCAGCGTTTGGTACGGAAGGTTTGTTCCGATTGTCGTGTAGAATATAAATTAAGTGAAAAAGAGATGAAAGCGCTGGAGCAGACTTATGAAATGGATGATATTTTGGAAACGATCAAAAAAAGTGGAATAATCGGAGGCGGGCTTAAAGATAAGGATAAATGGCGGGATGTTAAATTATACAAAGCCAGGGGTTGTGAACAGTGTATGGATGGTTATCACGGACGAAACGGCATCTATGAAGTCTTGGAGGTGGATGAGGAAATAAAAAAAATGATTTCACAGAAGGCTTCCGCACATGACATAGAGATTAAGGGGCGGGAAAATGGGATGCTGACGATGATTGAGGATGGTTTTGCTAAATGCATTCAAGGCATCACAACCGTGGAAGAGGTTTTACGGGTCACTAAAGAATAAGACTATGAAGGTGTTCTATAGCGCAAAAAGTTATTCTGGCGAGACGAAAGCGGGAGAACTAGAGGTGAAAAATGAAAGAGATCTAGCGGCACAGCTCCGTTCGGATGGTTTTATTTTGACTTCTTTTAAGGAGTTAAAAACAAAGGAGAAGAGTGATGCTCAAGTGAAATTATTGGATCGTTTTTTTAGTATCTCTCTTAAGGATAAGTTGATGTTTACTCGTAATCTAAGCGTGATGGTTGCTTCAGGATTACCGATTTCCAGAGCCGTCCAAAATATATCCTTGCAAACGAGGAACAAAGGATTTCGAAAAATATTGAATAGTGTTTTTGACGATATACAATCTGGGATGACTTTTGCTGATGGGTTGGCGCGCTACCCGGCAATTTTTGGAGATCTATTTGTTAATATGATCCGAGTGGGCGAGTCGAGCGGAAATTTGGAGGAAATCTTGGAAATATTATCTGTTCAATTGGAAAAAGAACATAATCTGATGAGCAAGATCAAGGGCGCAATGACTTATCCAGCAGTGATTGTTGTGGCAATGATTGGCATTGCCGTTCTGATGCTAACATATATTTTACCAAAAATGATGGGTGTTTTTGCGGATATGGATGTACAATTGCCAGCCTCGACGCAATTTATCATCGGTATGAGCAATTTTTTAAGAGCACACTCAGTTATGGTGGCCGTATCCTTTGTTTTTTTAATCATTGTGGCGAGATTTCTTTTGACGACAGAATTTGGTAAAAAAATACTGGGCTTTGCTATGATAAATATCCCAGTCGTCAGTAATATGGTGATAAAAATCAATTGCGCCAGGTTTGCTAGAATATACAGCTCGCTTTTACGCAGCGGAGTGCCTGTAGTGGAGGCACTGACTATAATTTCCAATACCCTGACCAATTATTATTACAAAGAAGCCACCAGGGCGGGGATTGAAGATGTTCAAAAGGGAATTAGTCTCAGTAAGGTTATCCAGAAAAATACCAAAGTCTTTCCGGTGCTGATGGCGCAGATGGCTCAAGTCGGGGAGGAAACGGGAAAAACAGAAACTGTCCTTTTAAAATTAGCGGAATTTTATGAAGATGAAATTGATCAAATATCAAAAAATATGTCCTCGATTATAGAGCCAGTGTTAATGATTTTTATTGGAGGTGCAGTGGGATTTTTTGCGATTTCGATGCTTCAGCCGATGTATAGTCTTATGGATAATATAAAATAAATTTTCAATTTACAATTTACAATTTTCAAACAATTTTAAAAATGACTTAATTTAAAAATTCAGTCATTAATAAATTAGAAATTGTTTAGAAATTAGAAATTGAAGGCAAAATGAATTTTGTTCAAAAAGAAAAACTGAAGAATGAAATAGGTCATCCAAAGAAAGCAGGAATGCATAGTGCCTTTATGCTCATCGAAGCGCTAACTTTGCTTTTTATCTTTTCTTTGATTACGGTTACGTTCTATTCGGTTTTTGCGGTAGGTCTTCGTTATATTCAAGATGCCAAAAATCGACTTGGAGCATTAGCAATTGCTAATGAGAAGCTCGAAATTGTACATAATCTCGCTTATGACAATATTGGCACAGTCGGAGGGACGATAAGTGGAAATATTCCGCAAGATCAAGACATTTCTGAAAATACTCGCCATTATCATGTGCACACCGAGGTAGTGTATGTCGATGATCCTTATGATGGAGTTGCAGCTTCCGATACGGTATGGTTTGAGGATTATAAAAAAGTTTCAATTACTGTTTCCTGGATCAATACGGGGAACACAGAAGAGGTTAAGCTCATATCGCGTTTTGTTCCGCCTGGGCTGGAGATTCCCCATATTGGAGACGGCATTCTTTCAGTGAATATTTTTAGTGATCAGCCAGGTGGCGGAGGAATTGCTGATTCTAATGTGCATATATATAATCCTGAGACAGGCATCAATACTAGCCTTGATACTGATGGCTCAGGAAATGCTACATTCATAGGAAGTTCAGTGACAGACTCGATCCAGAAATATCAAATAACAGTAACCAAGGCTGGTTATGAAACGGTCGTAACGATGCCGCCATATCCCGATAGTCTTTACAATCCTATCGACATTCATGCTTCAGTAGTAACTGGATCTGGTTCAGTAAATTTGAAAAATATTGTCCAAAATCAATTGGCCAATATTAGAATTTCTGTAGTTGATTACCTTGACGCGCCGATTGATAATGCTAATTTTCACCTTTCCGGAGGAAGAACGTTGGGCACAGATATCGCCGAACCATTTGCTCCAGTCTACAACCTCGATGAGGATGGTACGACCGATTCTAGCGGGCAAAAATTTTTTAATTCAGTTAGTCCCGGAGAGTATAATTTTTCTTTAGCTGGTTCAACATTTGATGATTATGAAATAGTGAATATTGATCCGATCGCCCCTTTCTCCTTATTATCAGTCGACGGAACATTAGACGTTAAGGTGAAATTGGCAAGTAAGGCTTCTACGGCTCTATTTGTTATACTGCTTGATGCTAGCGATGCCCCGATTGTCGGAGCGAAGATAAAGTTGACCAATAGCGCATTGAGCTATGATAAGGAGTTAGAAACAACCAGTGAGGGGAAGGTATTTTTTCCCGATTCGAGCGATCCGTTTCTGCCAGAAACATATCACATGAAAATTACGGCGGATGGTTTTTCTGATAACGAATCTGATGTTGTGGTCACTGCGGGCAGTCTTAAGAAAGTGGAGATAGTTTTATGATGAATCAAAAGATAAAAAAACAAAAAAGCCTGCTTGCTTATTATGCTGGCAGAAGGACCGCTGGCAGGCAAGGTTTAACCCTAGTGGAGACTTTGGTGGCTATTGCGATTTTTGCTATCGGAATTGAGGGATTCTCTTTGCTTTTCGTCAATGCTTGGAAAAATAATTCCTATACACTAGAAATGGGGCAGTCCTCGATGGCTGTTTCTCAGGGAGTGAATACAATAGTGAATTATCTTCGGAGTATTAGGCAGTCGGATAATGGTGCGTATCCTATTTATTTCGCCGACGATAATGATTTAGTCGCTTATTCTGACTATGATCGTGATGGCGTAACAGAGCGGATTCACATTTACAAAAGCAATACGGACATTTTAATGGGCGTGACTGATCCAACAGTAACTATGCCCAAATCATATCCAAGCGCTGATCAGCAAATTCTTACGCTTGCCAGAAGAATTGTCAATACTAGCGCAGAGCCCATTTTTTACTATTATGACAAGAATTATGCTGGTGGCTCAACGCAGGTTCCTTTGGTAACTCCAGCTAATGTGGCAGATGTGCGGCTTATGAAAATCCATCTCAAGATAAATATTGATCCTAATCGGGCTCCAGATAATATCGAACTGCAAACATTTGTGGAAATGCGAAATTTGAACGATTATGATCGGATCCATTAAATCATGAAAAATGCCTGCCTACTTACTAACAGGTCGGCAGGAAACATATGGCACATAATAAAAAACAAAAAAATAATTCTGGATCAGCATTGGCATATGCGCTTGTGATTATGTCAAGCGTAATGATTATTTTGGTTTCTATCTTGGGCTACATATCCTCCCAGCTAAAATTTAGCCTTAATCGAGTTGAAAAAGAAAAGGCTTTTCAGATTGCGGAAGCAGGCATCTATTATTACCGTTGGTATCTTGCGCATGAAACCTCAGGGAAAACGGCTGCAGAGATTAATACATTTTTGCAAACTGGAGGGCCGATGGGTTTTTCTCCCGAAGCAGTGGACTATTCAGGAATTGGAGAGTATCAAATTGTCGTCACTCCACCAGTAACAGGATCGACAATCATTAATGTTGAATCGACTGGTTGGTCGAATAAAGCTCCTGGCATAAAGAGAACTGTCAAGGTGCGTTTTAGGAGGCCATCCTGGAGTGAATATGCCGTGCTTGCCAATGATTTTATGCGTTTTGGCGAAGGAACGGAAGTCTATGGAAAAATCCATTCTAATGGAGGCATTCGTTTTGATGGAATAGCGCATAATGTAATTTCTAGCCTTTTGCCGACTGTTGATGATTCTGACCATACTGGAGTAGTTGAATTTGGGGTGCATACACACGTGAGAGTTCCTCCGCAAACTGGCGTGAGTAGTAGTGGCCTTGCGACCGAGGCCGGTTCAGTCAGTCCAATACCAGTAAGAGCGGATGTTTTCGAGGCAGGCAGGCAATTTCCAGTAGCGGAAGTTAGCTTCAATGGTGTTATTTCCGACTTGAGTCTCATGAAGACAGAGGCGAAGAAGCCAGGCGGAACAACTAATAATAATTGTACTGCAACGGGTTGTTATTTCGACAGTAGCGATTACGGTAGACATATCGTGCTCAATAGCAATGGAACTATGACAGTAAGGAGAGTGACGAATTATGATAAAAATACTTATGATACTAAAGGGCGAGTTTTATACCAGGGATTGAATACTATAACTACAGAAAGTAGCTCGACCACCTACACAATTCCGGCGAGTGGGATAATTTTCGTAGAAGATAACATTTGGCTTGAAGGAACGATCAATAATAAAAAGATAACGATTGTGGCGGCCAATCTTGGGAGCGGTTTGCCGGCGAACGTTTTTTTGGGTATCAACAATCTATTGTATACGAATTTTAACGGCAATGATATTATCGGGGTCATTGCTCAAGATAATGTAGAAATTGTAAAAAATAGCCTAAATACTTTAGTAATAGATGGTGCATTTTTGGCGCAAAGCGGAAAGGTCGGCCGGGAATATTATACTTGTAAGCGATGGCAATACGATACTTGTATAAGTTGGTGGGGCAGTACTTGCTCAATTTGGAAGAATTGGTCGCTTGTCACTCCAAACGATCTGTCTGATGATGTGCAGCATTGCGATGATTACAACTCTGATGATCACAGAAATACAATTACGGTCAATGGTTCGATTGCAACCAATCAGCGCTACGGATTTTCTTGGACCGATGGAACTGGGTATGATACGCGCAATTTGAATTTTGACAATAATCTGCTCTATTTTCCACCACCCTTTTTTCCTACTGGGACAGAGTATGCTATCGATCTTTGGGAAGAATTATGAAATAAAAATACAAATACAAATACAAAAAGTGTGCTATACTTAAATTAGCAATCGTAGTTTATTTTTTATTTGCAATGCGTATAACAACTCATCCATCCTCTTATTATAGTAGATAATTTACAGAAAGCTCATGAATTTTTTTAAAAAAAATGTAATAAATTTTGAAGATAAGTATTTTGGTGTTGATCTGGGAGATCTTTTCGTGAAAGTGCTGCAATTGGAAAGTGATGGGGCGCATGATCGTATCAGGAGCTATGCTGTCGCGCCTATCCCCGCTGGGAGCATGGAAGAGGGGCGCATAGTGGACAAGCAAAAAGTGGCGGCGGCATTGAGATCGGCAGTGGCTGGTGTTGGGCCAAAAAAAATAAATACCAAAAAAGCTTTTTGTTCTTTGCCCGAGTCGAAAGTTTTTTTGCGCGTCATTTCTATTCCAAACATGGAACAATCCGAGATCGGCGAGGCGATTAAATGGGAAATTGAGGCAAGCATCCCGCTCTCCGTAGATCAAGTTTACTATGATTGGCAGCTGATTGGAAATTTCGCAGGTAAACAAAACATTTTAACTGTAGCTATTTCCAAAGAAATTATTGATGATCTTTTGGAGGTATTCGAACTAGCTGGCATAGAAGTTCATGGGCTTGAAGCGGAATCAATCGCGACAGCCAGAAGTTTGATCAATGGATCGACGGAGGAAGGGCGCGTTTCTTTGATTGTTGACCTGGGCTCTAGGCGAACTAATTTTGTTGTTGCGGAGGATAATTTGCCATTTTTTTCTTCAAGTATCCCATTCTCCTCTAATGGTGTAACTGATGCAATCGCTAAGACGTTGGGAATCAACAATGAAGAGGCGGAGAAGATAAAGATCTCTCAAGGAGTGGGTTGCTGTCATGACGATGATTCGGTTTTTAATTCTATAAGATCCTATCTAGAAGGACTTTCTGTGGAAATAGAAAAAACTATAGATTTTTACCAAAACATCAATACCGTATCCAAGGATGTTGACAGAATTATCATTTGCGGAGGAGCTAGCTTGAAAGGATTGGTGCCGTATCTAGCGAAGAGATTGGGGCATGGAATCTGTATCGGAGACCCATGGGTGAATTTGGATTTCGGTTCCCGCTTGCCAATAATCAACAAAGAAAGATCCTTGCAATTCGCAACAGCAATCGGTCTCGCAATGAGAAAAAAAGACTATGAAAATAGGCATTAATCTATTACCACAAGACAAAAAGGATGAGATTTTGAAAAATGAAAGATTTCGGTCAGTTTTGGGCTGGGAAATTGTATTTTTTTGTACTGGTTTAGTTTTCTTCACGTTTATTTTTGGAATTGACTATCTTTTAAGGTTCGACCTCCAGGCCAATTCCGAAATAATGGGTAATAATTTGAACGGGGCGCAATATCAAACAATCGCCTACTATGAAAATAAATTTTCTGAAATAAACGCAAAGCTGACAAAAATTTCTGCTATTTCCTCCGGGCAGCTCTATTGGTCAAATTTTTTTCTAATGTTGAATCGCGCGACACCTCACAGTATTGAAATCATCGGATTGTCTACGAAGGATTTTTCGGTCCATCTTATGGGAAAGGCAAAGACGCGTGACGATTTGCTTTCATTTAGGGACAATTTGAGCAAGGAAGAATGCTTTGAAAATGTCAATCTGCCACTGTCTGATTTGGTTTCCAAAGAAGACATCGCATTCCAAATAGATTTAGGCATAAAGGAAAATTGTATTAAGAAACGATGAAAAATTTTTGGAAAAAAAATAAGATTATTTTAGCAATCATGATTTTTTTGGTTGTAATTGCGCCCCTTTTTTATTGGTCGTTTTTAATGATGACAAAAATGATTCAGGCTAAGGCAGACTTGATCCAGGAAAAAATAATTGATAGTGGCTTGGAGAAGGCCAAAGTAGGCAAGATACCGGAGATGGAAAAAGCTAATATGGATTTCGAGAATAATAAATCGGCAGTCGGCACAATTCTCAATTCAAATAATAAAGTTGAATTTATCGAGTATGTCGAAGCGCTGGCCCAGGAAACAGATAATAAGATAGTGCTAAAAGTTTTGGATGATAATAATTCTGGCAATTCCATATCTGACACAAAAACTAAAGTTGTTGCGAAGAAAACTTCTGCTGCCCTAAGTGATGAAAAGAAAGGTATCGAAAGCGAACTTGTTTACAGGCAATATATATCAATCAGGGTTGATTTGGAGGGGAATTATGCTGGATTTTTAAATTTTATTCATAAACTAGAAAATAGCAAATACTATGTCAATATACTTTCTTTTGATTTGCAGAAAGTTTTTATAAAAAATGAAAATTTAGCGACAGACAAAAGTGCTGTTTCAAGGGAGATATTTCTTTCGCCGATAAATCAAAACAGTAATTCCATCAATAATTCAGAAGATAGCTCCAATGATACCTCAGAGTTAAAGAGTTCATTTAATATAGTTGTTTACACAGAATGATGCTAAATTTAAAAGACATAAAAAAGGATATCTCTTCAGGCAAGATTTTTCTTTGGATCGGTGGTGTTTTTAGCCGCAATCTTAAGAAATTGGTATTTCTATTGTTCTTTTTCCTGGCTGGCTATTGTGGGTATCTTTGGTATGTCTATGTTTATGCTCCGCGATGGAGCGAGGATAAGAGAGCGCAATATTTGAGCACCAAAGACAAAGACGTGATATTTAATCGTAAAAAATTTCAGAACATTGTGGATGAGGCACAAAAGAGAGCGGAGGAGTATGTGAAAATAGTTGATCAGCCAAATGATATCTTTAGAATTAATCAATTGCCAGTCCCTCCTCAATCTCAACAGCCAGAACTGCAGCAACAAGCACAAACACAGCCTGCTCAATAAAAAAAGAAAAAGCGCACAGGCTATGTGCGTTTTTTTAAATCTCCCTCAAGTCCCTTATGGTAACGCGTAAGACTATGTAAAAAATCCCATCCTAGGGAATGATTTATGTATTGGTGCGCCCTGAGGGACTCGAACCCCCGACCCTCTGGTCCGAAGCCAGATGCTCTAATCCGCTGAGCTAAGGGCGCATTTAATTTTTTGCTTGTCTAAACTTTTCAGGGGGGTGGCTAGAGAGAATCGAACTCTCGACGCAGGTACCACAAACCCGAGTTTTACCACTAAACTATAGCCACCACTCTGAAAACTTTAACTTCTCGTGCCCTCACTAGGATTTGAACCTAGGACCATCTCCTTAAGAGGGAGCTGCTCTACCAACTGAGCTATAAGGGCGATATTCTTTTGTGTGCGCCGGGCAGGAATCGAACCTGCGACCAATAGCTTAGAAGGCTACTGCTCTATCCACTGAGCTACCGGCGCAAGGTATTGCTTTTGATTTTTTCAGCTTGGCTTAACGCACGCTCTATCCGTTGCTTGTCCGCCTCGGGCGGAAGCTACCGGCGCAGGGTAATCAAGATAAAAAATTGCCCATTGGCAACGCGATATTAGCTTATCAAAATTAGCAGATTAAGTCAATCTTAACCGGCGCTTAGTTCATCCCATGTTCTTTTTTATAAACTCGCCATTCGCGATCTGACCATTTTTTCGGTTTTTTAGTGAGCAGGCCTGTTGTTTCTCCTGGGTGCGGAAATTTTGAAGGTGATTCGTAGTTGCTTTTAAACTCGTCTTCACGAACCAGGTTATTATCTTTGTCATAAACTTGTTGCGTGAAAGTGGTTTTCATCGAACCGTCAGGATTTCTTTCCAGGATGGTCGGACCAAGCACAGTTGTTTTTCTGCCATCCGACGTGCCATAAAATTGGAAAGTCAGCTCCGTTCCTTCAATTTTTGTTTGAAGCAAGATATAGCCCGGCGTGTCATTGATGAAGCGCAAGTCCGGCTTTGGGACATAGACAGTGGAGTCCATTCCTTGGGGGTTGTAGTAGCTCACAGGATAGGCATGGTTTCTTCTGGCGGTAATTTCCAGTCCGGAATAAATCGCGGCGCGAAAAGCTGTTGTGGAAACTTGGCAAATTCCACCGCCAAATTCCGGTTCAGTTTTGTCTTGTTTGATTACGAGTTCAGGGAGGTATCCGTGCTCGCCATCAACTTCACCTAAGACACTGACAAAAGAAAATTCCTCTTTCGGTTTGATAAGCACTCCATTGAAGCGATCAGTCGCGACATTGATGTTGAAAATCCGATTCTTTGGTGAACCTTTGAAATTAGAATGGCCTTCGCCGAGCAGAGTGTTGATCCCCATGTTTTCGATGGAATCTTGCGTGACTGTCGGATCAATTTCGGTGTAAGGTAGATTTAATTCACTGGCGGTTGAGTTGTTTTTGAGCGAATCGATGAGCATTATGAGGCTCTTGTCCTCATCCAGTTTGAGTCCTTTGCTACTTAGAGAAAAAAGAGTCACTTTTCCGTCTTCAATCTTGAGGCCGGGATTGATCGGATCTGAGTTGACTGTATCGGATAGATTGGTGATAGATTTTTTCATCAGTTCGGTGTCTAAGCTGATGAGAATTTTTTTTTTAAAATGTGCTTCTTGACGATAGCTAAAGACTAATTTGCAAAGTAAAGATTTGCTATAGGCGCAAAGGTTGCCATTTTCTATTTCTGATCCATAGCCTGCGCTATAGTCTAGTGAAGGATTTTCTCGAAACCAGCCAGCCACTTCGGTCGCCGGAATTATGGCCTTTTCGTTTCTGATTTTGACAGACAGATCAGTTTTTTGGTTACTTAATATTTCATGCGTGTTGAAAAAACCCAAATCAATCATTTCCGCCGAGCAACTGGGCGAAAAAAGGAAAAAGGCAAATAAAAAAATAGTGAAATAATAACTCGATTTCATACCTTTAAGGATATATCAAAAACAAAAACCCCGCAATAAGAGCGAGGTTTTTAAAAAACACTGATTATGATTTCAGATTAGAACCCTCGAACTTGGATTTTTTTTGATTTATTGCTTTCGGCCTTGGGCATTCTCACGGTCAAGATCCCATTTTTCATCGAGGCCTCGATTTTGTCGGCCATCACATCAATCGGCAATATGACTGAGCGGGAAAAAGAACCCCAATAGCATTCTTGGTAATAATAATTTTCCTCTATCACATTCTCCTCATTCTTTCTCTCTCCGCGAATCGTGAGCATGTCATTATTGATGCTGACATCAAGGTCTTCTGGCTTTACCCCAGCGATTGTTGATTTGATGACGATGTCATTGTCCGTCTGGTAGACATCAATGGTTAATTGCCCCTCATTACTTTCCATTTCATGCGCAGGAGATTCTTCCCGTTCATCTTCTTGATCATCACGTGAATATTGGCTTTGCATTGAGCGGGCGGAAATCTCTCTTTCCATCTCGACTTCCTCCTCTTCGTTGCCGTACATATTCACGCTTGGAGAGATTGGTCTTTCTGGTTGGTAGGTGTCATCATCAATCGTTCTCGCCCCAGTCAATCTTTCTAAAAATGATTTTTTTATTTTGGTCATAATTCAAAAATTATTTATTACATTATGCTTGAATTATAGCGGGACTGTTGGTATTTGGCAAGTTAATGTATTTATTTCCCCCCATAAGGGCTATTGATAGAGTAAAACAAGCAGATTGTAAGTCAAGTGTAGCGCTATATTTAGTCCAAGTAATAGGAGACTGAAATAAAGAGTTTTGTGAGTAATTTTTCTAAAGAATATCCCTAGTAGCGTGGCAGTAGTAAGATGTATCATTAATATGCCAACAATGGGTAAAAATCCAATATTTGCATAGGCTAGTTTTTTCGTAAAAATGTCTACAAGAGCAAAACCCAGTCCGATGAAAAAGGCACTCGCAAGAATATCCTCTTTATTTTTTGATTTTAGGTAATGATTATAGACGAAAGTGTATTTTACTATTTCTTCGACGCTCGCCATAAGCAGTAAAAAAAGCAAAGAATTTTCTATGAGTGTCAGACCAAAAATAGGCGGACTGAGTTCGATGACTAATGCGCCGATGGCGGCAATGATGCCTTCGAAAAATGGTAGCATAAATTATTTTTTTCTACGAATTAATTGACTATCGGAAGGCGGGCGAATTTGTACGAATTTTTATTAAAATCCTCTTCTCCCCTCGGGAGAGGATGTCCGAAGGACAGGTGAGGGCAAGGGTGATACTAAAAAATAAAAATGTTCTGTGTAGGAAAGTAATAATTTTATCTAACGCCCTTTCCCTCATCCGGCCTTCGGCCACCTTCTCCCTAAGGGCGAAGGGGAGCTAAATTACATCTTCAAACTCGCGCTAGTCTGCATATCTTGCCAGGTTTTTTCCAGTGATTTTTTATCTTTCAAATTTTTCCAGCGGTAATATCCAGCCATCGCAATCATCGCGGCATTGTCAAGGCTATAGGCAAATTCAGGCACAAGACAAATTGTATTTTTTAAATCTTTCTCAGTGGTTGCTGTTAATTTTTCCCGCAAAGCTGTGTTCGCGCTTACTCCGCCAGCCAGCAGGATGGTCTTTGGCACATATTTTTTGGCCGCGCGGATCGTTTTGGCAATCAGTACATCGGTTACGGCCGACTGAAATTCATGACACATTTCGGAAATATAGTCTTGATCTTTAAAATTTTCCGGATTTTTCTTAGTGGCATATAGCACAGCAGTTTTGAGTCCCGAAAAAGAAAAATTAAAATTAGCCGATTTGAGCATCGGGCGGGGGAGCGTGATTTTGAATTTTTTCTCCCCAGTGAATTTGTCAGCTAGGTTTGCCACTGCTGGACCGCCAGGATAGCCTAAGCCTAAGATGCGCGCCACTTTGTCAAAAGCTTCACCGACCGCGTCATCGACCGTTTCGCCGATGATTTCATAGTCCAGATGCTTTTTCATCAGAACCAATTGGGTGTGACCGCCAGAAACAACGAGCGCCAGAATGGGAAACTTTAGTGTATTATTTTTAGTAGAAATAAAATTGGCATAAATGTGACCTTCAATGTGATGGATGCCGATCAATGGTACGCGCCAGAGATAGGCAAGTGTCTTGGCAGTTGTGGTACCAATGAGTAGTGCCGGAATGAGGCCGGGGCCTTTAGTGACGGCCATTAAATCAATTTCCGCGGGTTTTTTGCCCGCTTTTTCGAGTGTTGTTCCAATGACGGGTAAAATATTTTTCAAATGCTCCCTAGCCGCTAAATTAGGAACGACACCGCCCCAAGTAGCGTGGAGGGCAATTTGGGAGGAAATAACGCTAGAAAGCACGGTAACGTGCTCATTCTCCACTTCCAAAACGGAAGCCGCAGTTTCGTCGCAAGATGTTTCCAGGCCTAGAATAATCATAATTTTGGTCAGGTTTATCCTTTTATCTTAGCTGAGATAGGGCATAATTGCAATTTTTGTTGACTTTTAATGGGAAATAGGGTAATATATAAAGCCAAATAGCATATTAACAAATTCATATAATTGTAAAAAATCTAATAAAAAGGAGATAGCGTCATGAAGGAAGCATTAGTTTTTTTATCGGCTATTATCGTGGTAGTTTCAATTGCCACATCTGCGCTTTCCAATGAAGTTGAGCGGCATTTAAGGACTGCGAAAGAATGGCGAGAAAGTTTTTATGTTGTCGCCATTTGGTTGGAAAGTCAGCAGATAGGCAACGTCGCTGATTTCATTGAGACAAATATTACCACCGGCAAGCTCCGGCCGGATTGCAATATGATTGAGCCGTTGGAGGATAAAAAATTTGCTAAGTTAATTTTTATGGTTCCGGTGTTCGAAGATGAACGCCAGCTATCTATTAACTGGGAGGACACTATATTTTCTCCTCCGGCACAATTCTTGCCAGACGTGCGTTCTATTATGGTTAAAGGCGATACGCAATTTAGTTATTATGGAAAAGCCATTGTCCTTTCTCGGGAATATGCCCGAGCCTACTATATCCTTAATAGAAAATACAAAAAAGGGGATTATTGGGTTATGGAGCGCGATGCTCAGACATTTCAGAATAATTTTCTGAGTTTCCTAGGAGAGAAAAAGTATAGGAGATATGTGTATGGCGAAGCGAGGAAGATTATCAAGGAAATGACTAATAACAAAAAATTGGCCAAAAGCTTTTTTTTATTTGAGCCGACAGAATATGACCATGATCTGGATGTTATTTTTGGAAAACCAGCATCGTGCGAAGAAGGTGCGCATACTCAGAAAGCCGTTTGGCGGCATATCATGTTTATCGTACTGGAAAACACGGCCAAAAAAGGCAAGGCTGGCAGTGAGAAAATTGAGTTTGTCAAAAGTCTGGATATTTATCAAGAAGGTGCGTATCGGAGAGAATCTCTAGACTTTCCCGACTATGGAATAATCCGAAAGAAATAATTTTGATCTTTGCTTTCATAAGCGCCCTCGGTCGGCTATTTTTAATAGTCGATCCGGGGCGCTTTTTACTTTTTCAGCCAAGCACTGGATTTATTTTTCAAGCTGTGATATTATGTTTTTTAGATAAATAAGTTGAAAAAAGCAGTTTTGCTTTGTTTTGGTTTTGGCCTCATCGTCTATCGGTTAGGACATCAGGTTTTCATCCTGAAAAGAGGGGTCCGACTCCCCTTGAGGCTACATATTGTTTTGAAAGCAGTACCAATCAAAGAGTTTTTCGGGCTATAATTTTTTATAGAGTCGGACGGGTATTTCAAAAAGCCTGTCTGCGACAAGCAGACGGGGCTTCACTTTTTTGAAAACCCAGGCTCTGAGGGAGGAGTGAGGCATGTGCCGTAGGCACGCCGAAGGACGGATGAAGAGCGACTCCCCTTGAGGCTACGATAAAATATGGAACAACTTGGTCAAAATATCTTTCAGTTTTTGCACCAGTACGGTTATTGGATGATGCTTCCCTTGATGATTGTGGAAGGACCAGTCGTGACGGTGATTGCGGCGATGTTGGCATCACTGGGCGCTTTTAATGTTTTTTTAGTCTTACTTTTTTCGATTTTAGGCGACGTCATCGGCGATGTGGCACTTTATGCATTGGGCTACAAATTTGGCATGGGGTTTGTCCATCATGTGGGAAAATATTTGGGCATCACGGAAAAATTAGTTTTGCGGATGCAGGAATATTTCAAAAAACATGGCGGAAAAACAATTCTTGCCGTGAAGTCAACGACCGGACTTTGCTGGGCGACTTTTGCGGCAGCTGGAATTGCCAAGATGGACTTTCGCACTTTTTTGAAAAATTCCGTCTACGGCGGAATAATCTGGAGCGGTTTTTTGGTGGCCATGGGCTATTTCTATGGTTATCTCTGGCGGGATATTAAGCAATACATCGAATGGATCGGCTGGATAATTTTTGCGCTGGCATTTTTTTCAATAGCTATAGTCATGCTCTATAAGAATTATCAAGCGAAGAAAATGCTTAAGGATTATGATGGGAAGAAATAGGGCATAGCATGCTTATCCCAGCCTAATTTTGATCGACCAACGGTTTGGGCGATTTTTTTATTCTCTAGTTGGCTAAATTGGAGAAAAGTAGTAAGATATTAAACATGGTTAATTTGACTGAGGAAAAAGAAAGGGAAGCTGTTTCTACTGAACCGGAGATGCTTTGTGGCGATGAGCTTGCGTTTATCGACAAGCCTTTTTATTTTCCCGGCGAAAACGGCCGAGCCGTTCTTTTGGTCCACGGTTGGACAACGACGCCCTATGAACTGAGGCGACTGGGAAAATATCTGCACTCAAAGGGCTATACTGTTTATGCTCCGCTTCTGACCGGTCACGGAACTGTTCCAAAAGACTTGGAAAATGTTTCATGGAAAATCTGGAATGAGGACGTTGAAAATGCCTATTCCAAATTGAGAGAAAATCACAAAAAAATTTATGTCATTGGAACGTCACTTGGTGCAAGTCTGGCTTCAATTTTGGCGGGAAATAATCCAGAAATTTCTGGTCTTGTGCTTATGGCGATGCCATACAAATTGCGGATGGAAAAAATTATGCATCTCTTTGCCAGAATCATGTTGCTGTTTAGGAAATATTACAAAAAATACTATCCGCCGTCTTTTGGGTCTGGAGAGATGGTAACCAGAAAAATATCCTACCAAACCTATCCGATCAGGAGCGTTTTGGAAATTTTGAAACTGGCCAAATTTTCTCGGCGTGTCATGGGAAAAATTACTCAACCATGTCTCATAATGCAATCTTCCATTGATCATATCGTGACCAAAAAAAGTCTTGAGCAAATTTTTGCCAAAATTGGATCAGGGATAAAACAAAAAAAATATATCAAAGACGCCTATCATACTTTCATCTCCGATATTAAAAATGAAAATATTTTTAAGGACATCCTGGATTTTTTAGATAAAAACTGAGCAATATGAATATTGCCATTTTCACCAACAATTACTTGCCTAATCCATACGGAGTGACGGTTTCCGTCGAAACTTTTCGCGCGGAGCTGGAAAAGCGTGGCCACACCGTCTATATTTTCGCGCCCAAATGGAAAGACTATGCGGATAAAAATCCGAATGTTTTTCGTTTTCCATCAATTGATATTGAATTTAAATTTCGCTTTCCCTTGCCGATTCCATATTCTTGGAAAATTCATCGAATTCTGAAAGACTTGAAAATTGATATCATCCATTCCCAACATCCCAATCTTTTGGGTTCGGCTGCGATGCGTTGGGCCAAAAAAAAGAAAATCCCACTCGTGTTCACTTGGCATACGCTCTACGATCAATATACGAATTTTATTCCGCTCATTCCCAAAAAATGGGCGGCGAATTATATTATAAAAAAGGCAGTTGAATATGCTAATCATTCTGATGCAGTCATCGCCCCAACCGCTTCCATTATTCCGATTTTGAAAAAGTGGGGCGTGCAAAAAGAAATCATTCCGATCGCGACCGGCATCAAGGCGGAAGAATTTGACGGAGCTGATCGAGAAGTCGTGCGGAAAATTTATAGCATCGCCCCAGACGAGACCGTACTGTTTTTGGTGTCTCGTTTGACGGAAGAAAAAAATATTGAATTTATTTTTCGCTCAGTAAGGGATGTTTTGGCGCAAAATAAAAAAGTAAAATTTCTTGTGGCAGGGGATGGTTATCTTTTGCCAAAGTTGAAAAAATATTGTGAGGAAAATAATCTTTCCGCTTCAGTGATTTTTGCCGGTCTAGTTTCGCATGATGAGTTAAAAAATTATTATGCCGCGGCGGATATTTTCGTCTACGGTTCCAAATCTGAAACACAAGGGATTATTCCGCTCGAAGCGATGCATATGTATCTTCCCATCGTAGCGGTCGATTCCACCGGCATCAGCAGTCTCGCCCTTAACAAGGCCAATGGATTTTTAGTGCGAGAAGATGAAAAGGAATTTTCCACTGCCGTTTTGAAATTGATTAACGATGAAAGTTTACGCAAGCGTTTTGGTGAAGCGTCAGGCAAAATTGCGCGGGAAAATTTTACGAGCGAGGTTTGTGCGGAGAAACTTTTGAAGGTGTATACGGGGTGTCTGAACCACTGATTAACTCTGATTACACTGATTTCACTGATGGGGGAAAATCAGAATTCAATCATGTGTAATCAGGAAAATCACGTGCGAATCAGTGGTTCTGATTATTCCAAATGCACATCCTTCTCGAATTTTTCCAAAGCTTTGGCGATCAGCGGATGCTTTTTTAATTTTGCGTCGGTTTTTAGAATATTTTGGGCTTCTTCACGGGCGATTTTGATCAGTTTTAGGTTGTTGAGATTTTTCATGGCGATGTCGGAGAGGCCGGATTGGGCTTTGCCGAGGAGTTGTCCGGGACCGCGTAGTTTCAGGTCAATTTCCGAAAGTTCAAAACCGTCGTTGCTTTTCTCCATTGCCCGTAGGCGTTCCAGGGCGGTTTTTGTGGTTGATTCGGTGAAAAGGAAGCAATATGATTGTTGTTCGCCGCGGCCGACGCGTCCGCGGAATTGGTGGAGTTGAGAAAGGCCGAAGCGGTCGGAATTTTCAATAAGCATTATGGTGGCGTTGGGGATATCGATGCCGACTTCGACCACCGAAGTGGAAACGAGGATTTGACTTTTTTTATCCTTAAAATCTTGCATCACAGTTTCTTTCTCTTTCGATTTGAGACGGCCATGCAAAAGTCCTAAGGAATATTCCGGAAAAACTAAGGATAATTTTTTATGCTCTTCTGTGGCGGCTTTGACTTCAGTGAGCACTTTAGATTCTTCGACAAAAGGTAAAATGACAAACACTTGCCGGCCGGCATCGATTTCTTTGCGCATAAACGCATAGACCTGATCTCTTTGATCTGGCAGGACAATTCTGGTTTTGATCGGTTTTCGGTTTTTGGGCATCTCGTCGAGGATAGACAGATCAAGACTGCCAAAAAAAGCGATTGCCAAAGTTCGGGGGATTGGCGTAGCAGTCATTGTGAGGAGATGGGGGATGGTTTTCTTTTTTCCATCTTTCAGTTCAAGAGTTTCTCGTTGAAGGACTGACCTCTGCGCGACGCCGAAACGATGCTGCTCGTCGATAATCACTAGTGCGAGATTTTTGAACGCAACATCTTTTTGGATAATAGCATGTGTGCCAATGACTAAGTTTATTTCGCCACTTTTAATTTGCCCAAGCATTTGCTCGCGCGTAATTTTTTGGGCTTTTGGTTCCCAATTTTTGAAAACTAATTTATATGAACTGGTGAGCAGTGCAATCTTAAAATCATAATTTTTAAACAGTTTTGAAAATGATTGGAAATGTTGGAGAGCCAAGACTTCGGTCGGAGCAAGAATCGCCACTTGCTGATTTTGCGAAAGCGCACTCAGTGCAGAAATGGCCGCGACGACTGTTTTTCCTGCGCCTACGTCGCCGTTGAGTAAGCGATTCATCGGACAAGTTTTTACCAGGTCTTTGATAATTTCCAGGCTGGCTTTGTGTTGTGCGCCGGTTAACTTGAAGGGTAAAGTTTCAATAAAGTCTTGGATCAATTTTTCATCCAATGCGAGGCCGGTGGCGCTTTGTGCTTCCCAGGTATTTTTCATTTGCAAAGTTTTGAGTTGCATCAAAAACATCTCCCGGAAGGCAAAAGTCTTTTGGGCGATGAGTAGCTTTTCTTGATTTTCCGGAAAATGGATCTGACGCAGAGCGGAAAGCAGAGAATAGAGATGTAATTTTTTGCGCAAGTCTTCCGGAACATAATCTTCCAAGTCTGTAATGTTGGCAAAAAAAGTTTTCATTTGCCAGCGGATCCACTTGGAAGTGAGGCCTGGTGTTTCCGAATAGATCGGCACGAGTTGCCCGGTGTTGGTTTTTTCGCGCGAGGCGCGTTCCCAGGCGGGATTGGTCAGGGTGAAATATTTGCCTTTTAACTCTAATTTTCCAGAAAGTCGTACTTCGGTACCCAGTGGCATTGAATCCAGGATGAACGGCTGATTGAACCAGACCGCTTTCAGGGGCGTCTGGTTTTCATCTTCCAACATTACTTCCGCAATTGTCAATTTGCGCTTGAAAATGCGGTTTAATTTTGTTTTAGTAACAACTGCAGAGATAGTGACGACAGAATTGAGATAATCATCAGAAAGCGCTATGGTTTGGGAAAAGTCATCATAACGAAAAGGGAGATAAAACAAAAAATCTTGAACCGTAAAAAGCCCGAGCTTCTCCAGGATCTTTAGATATTTCGGAGTTATCTTGGGAATATTTTTAAGAAGAGTGTTCATTTGTGCGCTTAGCAGGAATCGAACCTGCGACCTTCTGGACCGCAACCAGACGCTCTATCCACTGAGCTATAAGCGCAATTATTTATTTTAACTATTCTTCTGGCGGACTGCGTCACGCCGAATGTTTGTTCTGGCGTGGCGAAGCTCGCCTACGCGTATCCACGGCGGACTGCGTCACGCCGTAGCCACGCTTCGGCGTAGCGAATCCCGCTTTCGCATGGCTTCTGGCGGACTGCGTCACGCCGAAGCCACGCTTCAGCGTGGCGAAGGCGGAGAGAGTGAGATTCGAACTCACGGTACCTTTAACAGTACGACAGTTTTCAAGACTGTTGCCTTAAACCACTCGGCCATCTCTCCCATTGTTTTTTAAAAATGCTTCACAGAAAAAGCACGTCCGGATCCTGATTTTAGGTATTTTTCAAATTCAAATGCTTTATATTTATCGTTCATTGCAAAATAAAAATCCAATTTCAAGGGCAGTCTATTTTTAGTTGCTGGTACGTAGCCGTTTTGATGTCTAATTATTCTATCTTTAAGATTATCTGTGCAACCGACATAATATCCATCCTTGCATTTTAGACTATAGACATAATACATAGCTTTTTATTTTGAGAATATTGTAGCGTAGTAAATCCCGCTTTCGCATGGTTTCTTGCGGACTGCGTCACGCCGTAGTTACGCTGTAGCTTTGGCGAAGCTCGCCTTCGCTGAGTCCTGAGCGGACTTGTCACGCCGTAGCCATGCCGTAGCCCGCCTTCGCTGAGTCCTGAGCGGACTTGTCACGCCGTAGCCATGCCGTAGCTTTGGCGAAGCCCGCCTTCGCTGAGTCCTGAGCGGACTTGTCACGCCGTAGCCATGCCGTAGCTTTGGCGAAGCCCGCCTTCGCTGAAGCTACGGCGTGGCGAAGGCGGAGAGGGAGGGATTTGAACCCTCGAAGGGTTTTACCCCTTGCCACGTTAGCAGTGTGGTGCTTTCAGCCACTCAGCCACCTCTCCATATTTCTCGTCCGCCAGTTGGCGGACTCGGTCAAAAAACTGTAGCTTCGTGTCTGCCGGGGTTGCTTTTGCAACCCGCCAGATGTTTGATCGCATCCGGCCCACTCAGCCACCTCTCCAAATATGATAAATCTTAACTTTTAAATACTATCAGCTGAACCGGCAATTGTAAAGACAAGACAAAGACGAGGCATTGCCTCGTCTCTACTTAATATGTTAACATTAAGTAAATTGGTACCGTTGCCTTAATGTAATTAAAATGTATATAAAAAACCATAAACAATCCTTTAGAGATGATAACGAGGCGTTTTTAAAAAGTCGCCCAGCGGAAATGGAAATGCTTCCAGCGCCTGAGAGTGAGGGATTGCTGGAACAATATTCCAAAGATGCGCTTTGGCATTGGAGCGCGCCGGAATTTGAAATGTATGAGCAGAATAAACGGCGCCTTTCCTATGTCGCACTTGTCCTTCTGGCCATTATTGTCTATGCCACTTTTACAGATAATCCGATTATGGCGATTGTTTTTGTGCTTATCGGCATCGTTGCCTATATGTATTCAAGCAAGGAACCGCGGATTTTGGATTTTCGCATTGTGCCCGAGGGCATTCTGGCTGGCAATGAAATATATGAATTTGAAAATATCCACTCTTTTTGGATTTTTTATGATCCGCGATATATTAAAGTGATCAGCTTGCACACAAGAAGCTATCTCACGCCCTTTGTGCACATTCCGCTCGAAAATGAAGATCCAGTAATCATTCGCCGAATTCTACTCAAATATATTCCAGAAATAAAACAAGATCATAATCTGGCGGAAATGTTGGAAAGATTTTTGGGGATATAAGAAGGGTGCTTTTTTGCCTTTTAGATTTCAGGGTGTAGTATGGCGGTAGTACCTGCCCGCAATGCTACGCATAGCGTTGCAGGCGGGCGCAAGGCCACGGGCTGTAGTATACCGGTAGTACGCGTCCATGGGGTGGATGTAGACCGAGTTCGATTCTCGGCAGCCCGACCAGGATAAATATTTAAAAATAAATCGTTTGTTTTTAAATTTGTCACAAAATCAAATATTTAATCTTCTGGTGCAGTATAAGTATTTTATCTTTTTCCCTTTGGTTGTGATTGAGGGGCCAATTGTCACTGTAATTGCAGGATTTTTAGCTTATCTGGGTTATTTTAATGTTTATGGACTTTATTTGGTGGCTGTTTTTGGCGATGTAACGGGAGATGTGTTATATTATTCCGTAGGATATTTTGGGGGCAAGCGTATTTTTTCAAAGGGACGTTTTTTATGGATTAATATTGAACAAGTCCAAAAAATGAAAAATCATTTTGACAAGCATTTCGGCAAAACACTTCTTTTCGGCAAATGGACACATTCGGCGGGTGGTGCTATTTTAGTGGCATCAGGCATCGCAAGGATTTCTTTGAAAAAATTTATCAAATTTAATTTTATCGGCACAGTTCCCAAAACACTTGTTTTTTTGTTGCTTGGTTATTATTTCGGGCATGCCTATGCCAAGATTGATACTTATTTGGGCTATTTTACTGTTGCGATGCTTTTTGTGATTATTTCGGGGTTGGTGGCCTATCATTTTACTAAGAAACCACAAAAATAATAATTTTTTTGTCACGAAATGAAATATATTTCATGTATAATTCCAGCATATAATGAGGAGGGAAGAATTGGAAATGTACTGGAGGCTGTCCATAGGCACCCTCTGATAAATGAAGTTATCGTGGTCGATGATGGTTCAAAAGATCAGACTTGCGAAATAGTTGGAAAGTTTGATAATGTGAAGCTAATAAGACATGAAAAAAATAAAGGGAAGAGCCAGGCTGTTTTGTCAGGAATTGCTAAGGCTAAATGCGAAACAATTTTTTTATTAGATGCCGATCTGTTGGATCTAAAACCTTTAAATGTGACAGCGATTATTAGCCCAATTTTATCCGGAGAAGCTGATATCACAATCAGTCTCAGAAAAAATGCACCTTGGCCATTTAGAAAAATTGGATTGGATTATATCTCAGGCGAGAGGGTTTTTGATAAAAAATTAATAGCAGGGCATATCAAAAAAATAGAACAATTGCCTTCCTACGGGTTTGAAGTTTATTTAAATAAGTTGATCATAAAAAATAGGCTGAAAATAAAAATTGTTTTCTGGGAAAATGTGATCAGTCCCTGGAAGCATCAAAAGGGTAAATTTTTAGCGGGGCTTAAGGGGGAGGTTATGATGAGTCTGAATATTTTAAAAACAATTTCTGTTTTTGAAATAATTTACCAAATTGTAAAAATGTTAGCATTAAAAATATGAAAATCAGTTTTGTCATCCCGGCCTATAATGAGGAGAAATATATTGGAAAATGCTTGGACTCGATCCTTCGCGAAGTGCGCAGTAGTAAGATCGATGCGGAAGTGATTGCGGTGAACAATGCCAGTACAGACAGGACACGGGAGATAATTTTGGCTCATCCCGATGTTAGACTAGTCGATGAGCAGATAAAAGGCTTAGCGCAAGCGCGCCAATCTGGTTTCCTGGCTTCCTCGGGAGAAATTATCGCTAACATCGATGCTGATAGTATTTTAGCGCCTGGTTGGATCGAAAAAGCTGTCTTGGAATTTTCGCAAAACAAAAAATTAGTCGCACTGAGCGGACCGTATGTTTATTATGACAGATCTTTATGGATCAACTTTCTCGTTTGGATATATTATTCGTTAGGATATATCATTCATCTTTTCAATCAGTATATTCTTCGAAAAGGTGCAATGCTCCAAGGTGGTAATTTTGTGCTTAGGCGCAATGCGCTTGAAGAAATTGGCGGGTTTGATGTGCGCATTGGTTTTTATGGCGAAGACACGGATATTGCCAAAAGAATCCAACGAGTTGGTCAAGTGAAATTTTCTTTTTTTTTCCCAATGCATACTTCGGCGCGGAGGTTTTCGCAGGAGGGCTTTCTCTTGACCGCTCTGCGATATGTGGTTAATTATTTTTGGGTAATTGCTTTTCAAAAACCTTTTTCCAAAAAGTATAAAGATATAAGATAAAAAGATGTTTGAACTCAAAAAAACATTTCTCAAAAATAAACAGTATTGGAAACATAAGGATGTGTCCCGGTCAATTTTTTTGGGCATCCTTTTCTTTGTCGCCAGCATCATCATTAATCACTATGCCTCACTCTATGTCGACAGAAGCGCTAGCAGCCATGTGAACGATATTCTTTTAGATAATTTGCCAGTGGTGGATGTTAATTTTATGGTCAATGAAGTGGTCTGGCTGTTTATCTGGTTTATTTTTTTCCTGCTTGTCATTAAACCCCAGCGCATTCCCTATGTGCTCAAAAATTTGGCACTATTTATCCTTATCCGCTCAGTCTTCATTTCGCTTACACACCTGGGACCAATTCCGGATCATTCATTTCTTAGCAAGCACGATATTTTGTCGAGTATTGCGTCGGGCAATGACATGTTTTTTTCCGGACACACCGGCATGCCATTTCTTCTGGCTTTGATTTTTTGGGATGACTTGGTTTTGCGCTATATCTTGGTTTTTTTCTCCGTGTTGTTTGGGGCGACGATGATTTTGGGTCATCTGCATTACTCGATCGATGTCGTAGCCGCTTTTTTCATCACGCACAGCATCTATCGGATTGGACTGTGGTTTTTCAGAGCTGACTACAAACTTTTTCATAAAGCCGAGTCAGAAGTGAAGGAAGATTAAATTAGAGGTCGGTTAGATTTTTTGCCGGGCGATAATTGCGCCGTAAATTTCTCTTGCGCCGGCAGTTTTCAAAACTTTGGCGCATTCAAAAAGTGTCGCTCCGGTGGTGGCGACATCATCGATGAGCAGAACTTTTTTTCCGGCAATTGCTTCTCGCGCTCGGGGCATAAGCGCAAAAGCATCCTTGAGATTTTCCAGTCGGGTTTGGTAACTTTTTATTTTCATCTGCGTTTGGGTTTTTTTCCGGCGAAAAACCAAGTCGGTTCGAACTGGAAGGGGAAAATTTGGTGTGATGTTTTGGCCGACAAAATTGGCCAAGATTTCGGCTTGATTGAAACCGCGCCATTTCAATTTGCGTTTGTGGATCGGAATGGGAATGATGAAGTCTGGCAGGGGCAGGTTGTTTTTTTGCAAGGCGCGCGTGATTATTTTTCCCAGTGGCACCCCCAGGTCAATGACAAAATTATATTTAAAAAAATGGATCAGTTTGCTGATTTTTTGATAATCCGTAGCGCAGACAAGAGCGTTTAGGTCAAGTTGTGAATTTTTTGTGAATTGGATCTGCCGGCATCTTTCGCAAACAAGGCCATTTTGGGTGATTTCTTTTTCGCAATACGGGCAAACCTGGAAAGAGAGTAGCTCGAGTTTGTCCAGACATTCATCGCAAATCCAATGATTCTTTTTCTGGCAAGCTAAACAAGCGATAGGGAAAAGCGCATCAAGAAAAAAAGTGTTTATTTTTTGCAATAGGGAGGGTGAATTTTTTATACTTTTACTGTTAATTTTTATGATTGTTTTTTTAGTTTATTTTTTTGCAGAGATATTGTCAATTATAGCTCATGGATATTTGATAAAATTGAGTGAATGAGGTAAGATTAGATTAGGATAATAAAACAATATAAACAAAAATATGTCACTTGGTGAAATAAAAAACGAACTGTATAAGAAAGAAATTGACAAAGAGGTGTTGGAGCATGAAAAGAGTGAATTTAATACCAAGATTGTCGCATTTAGTTCTCCCGAAAAAGCAGAGCTACCGAAAGATGATTGGGTAGAGAAAAGCGAGCCGTTAGAGAAAGAAAATAAACAAATCGTCAAAAAAGGCGCCTACATCTTAGCCGGACTACTTTTGGTAATTGTACTGGTCGTGGGTTTTTTAAAGATCAAACAGGCCTTCTTTTCGACTGATCAGGTGATAATTTCGCTGGATGGTTCGACAGAGATTAAAAGTGGAAACTTGATCAGCTACACGGTGAAATACAAGAATGACAATCGGGCGGATCTGAAAAATGTCACTCTTCGGTTGACTTACCCAGAAGATTTTAAGCCGGAAGTTAACAATCAGTTTAAAAGCGAGGGGACAACTTCCAGCGTGGCTGGCTTGCCTGACATCAAAGGGGGGGATGAAGGTAGTATGACTTTCAGTGGTCGGGCCTATAGTCCCAAGGGAAACCTGATTAAGCTCAAGGCGGATCTCGTTTATGCTCCATCTACAATTAGTACAACATTCATAGCGAGTGCACAATTAGTGGTAAGTGTCATCTCTGCGCCAATCACGCTTGAGGTGATGGCGCCGCAAAATATTTCCAGCGATGATGAAGTGAATTACTTGGTTAACTATAAAAATGAGGGAACGGAAAGCTTTAAGAATGTTAAGGTTAGGATTGATTATCCCGAACGGTTCACTTTTTCTAGTTCTGACCCAAGAGTATCCGAGGGAAATAATATTTGGTATCTTGGTGACCTGCCTGGTGGACAGAGTGGAAAAGTAGTAATTGTGGGAAAGTTAGGGGGTGAAAGGGATGAAGTGAAAAAGGCTATAATAAAGATTGGAGCGGATAATAACGGCCAATTTGTTTCGTACAATGAAACAGATGTCCAGACTAAGATCGTTTCTTCGCCATTGGTCATCACGCAGACAGTTAATGGGCTAAGTGACATAGTTGCAAATCCGGGCGATCACTTACAATTTGAAATAAATTATAAAAATGAAGGTGCAACGGGGTTACGTGATGTGGTTGTGACCGAGCATCTCGATAGCCCCGTCCTCGACTATACAACTCTTGATCTTTCAGGCGGAGCCTATGATTCAGGTAGCAAGATAATTACCTGGAAAGCGGCCGACTATAGCCAGCTGAAAAACCTCACTTCTGGTCAGGGTGGCGTGATTAAATTTTCCATCAGAGTTAAGGATATTATTCCAGTTTCAAATAGTAATGACAAAAATTTCGTCATTTCTAGCCTTACAAAAATTGATAGCCCAGATATTCCCACGCCGATCAGTATGAATAAAATCATCTCAGGCAATAAGATGGACATTAAATTAAATTCCAAATTAATCTTAATGGTCAACGGCTTTTATAACGATGCCAATATTCCCAACTCTGGACCGATTCCACCCAAAGTTGGAGAGGAAACTACGTATACGATGCATTTTCGCGTATTAAATGTTTCTAATGATGTTTCTAGTGCAAAAGTGGAGACGGTCCTGCCAACTTCAGTCACGATGACCAAAGAGTTCTTTCCCCAAACTGCCCCCTTGGTTTATAATGAGCGGACCAATTCGATCATTTGGACGATTGGAAATCTTGCGGCTGGAACAGGCATAATCTCTGATGCGAAAGAAGTAGCTTTCCAGGTTAAAATCAAACCATCGCCCGATCAAGCTGGTGATGAAGCCCCCCTGCTTAAGGAGTCAATTTTTTCAGCTAACGATCTCTTTACAGAGGAAAATATTTCTGCTAAGGTCGAGGGGAAAAGCACGCATCTCCTAGAGGACGCTGCTCTGGGTACGAATTATAAGGTAGTAAATTGATGTTTGAACTGAAGCACAAAAAAGACCAGGCACGGAGCGGTCAAATCAAGACAAAAAACGGAGTAGTCGCTACCCCGTTTTTTATGCCTGACGCGACGCGCGGTTTTGTGAAATCGCTGGATCGCGATGATCTTTTGGGAACGGGAATTTTCCCGATGGTGGTCAATACCTATCATCTCTATCTCCAGCCTGGGACGGAACTCATAAAAAAGGCCGGAGGGACCCATCAGTTTATGAATTGGCATGCGCCGCTCCTATCTGATTCGGGCGGCTATCAAGTTTTTTCCTTGATTCATAAAAATCCCGAAATGGGGAAAATTACCGATGAGGCGGTCATTTTTAAATCACCCTTGGACGGTTCGATGCATACCATTTCACCGGAAAAATCGATCCAGATCCAGTTTGATCTGGGGGTGGATATGATGGTGGTTTTAGATGATGTGCCGCCGAATAGTTACTCAAAAGAAAAAATCAAGGACGCAGTCGAGCGGACAATCCTTTGGGCTGCGCGGTGCAAGGTGGAATATGAAAAGCAATTGAAAAAGAGAAAAATAGCTAAGGAAAATCGGCCGTTAATTTTCGGCGTCATTCAAGGCGGAGGACACGCTGATTTGCGAAAATATTGTGCGGAAAAATTAGTCGCGATCGGCTTTGACGGTTATGGCTTTGGCGCACGGCACGTTGACGCGCAGGGCAATTTTATGGAAGACGTCGTGCGAGAAACTGCCAGACTGATTCCGGAAAATGCTCTAAGATTCGCTTTGGGCGTAGGAACGCCGGATGATATTGTTAAATTCGTCGCGTGCGGCTGGGATATGTTTGATTGTGTGATTCCGACGCGGGAGGGAAGGCACGGGCGACTTTTCCTACGGAAAAGTAATTTCCAATTTCTAATTTCCAATTTCAAAATAAATTCCAATGATAAAATTTCTAACCTTGCCTACCGGCAGGCAGGTGACAAAAAAAATGCGGATGCGGAATTGTTTTATGAAACGATTAATATCAACAATGGAAAGTTTAGGAAAGATTTTTCGCCGGTAGATGTTAGTTGTGATTGCCAGCTGTGCAAAAATTATACGCGGAGTTATCTGCGACATCTTTTTGCAATGAAAGATCCTTTGGCGATGCGCCTCTGCGCGATCCATAATTTGAAGTTCTATATGGACTTGATGAGGGAATTGCGCGGGGAAATAAAAAAATAATTTTTAAATTTTTGGAAATTTAAATGGACATCGGCTGTTTAGCTGATGTCCATTTATTTCGGAAGTTATTCCTATTCCGGAGAGTTTTCTAAGGCTTTTACTGCTTGTTGTCGTATCAGTCGTAGCTCGGATCTGAGTCTGTCTGCCTCAATTTGGCAGGCGGTTAGATCGGCGAGACACTCGCGAAGTTCTTTTTTGAGAGGGCATACATCGCAAAGCGCTTTCTTGCTCTCAATAAAGAGACTTAGCGCCCACTTTTTAGTGCAGGATTCTATCTCATTGAGAGTATTCTTGAAACATTCTGGCAGCATAGAAGGAAGCTGCGCGAACTCGCAAGTATTTTTGGCAGGCGTTTTTTGTTCAGTGGTCTTGGTGTCCTTATCATTTTCTGCCATAAGTTGAAGGACTTTTTCCCATGAATCAACTCCGTTTTTTATAAAAGTCTCATAGGGAATAGCGATCCAGTATCTTTCTTTGCTGAGATTCCTTAGGTATTCTTGAGCCTCTTTATCACCCCGGAGTGCCTGCACCGTTTTTTTGCATTGTAGGACTACGCTACCAATTTTGCTTTTCGAACAGGGCAGTTTTTTTAAGCTCAGTTCTTTCTTTACCTGCTCTATATCTAGCAGATTATAATTTTCATCCATATTTTTTAGAATTATGGCATTTGATTCGGCGGTGTTTTTGTTTGCAGATCCATAGTTCGGGCAGACTTTGAAAAAATTTAAGGCCTTATTCATGTGATAAAACTCCCTTCTCTTTTGTAAATGTTAAAAAACTGATTTATTATCAAGGACATCTCGATAACAATCCTTTATAGCACAGAACAAAGAATTTGTAAAGGCTTGCTATGGGTTTGTTTGCCTTTTTTGTCCAACTGGCCTAGATTATATATATGAAAAAAATCGAGCTACTTGCTCCAGCAGGTGATCTGGAGAAACTTAAATATGCCCTGGCTTTTGGCGCGGACGCTGTATATTGCGGCGTGCCGGATTTTTCTTTGCGGGTGCGGATCAATCGGTTTTCCAAAGAAGATTTGGCTGAGGCGGTGGAATATGTGCACAAACGAAAGAAGAAAATTTATGTGACGCTCAACATTTATGCGCATAATCAGCATTTGGCAAAAATCAAAGAGCATATCCAATACTTAAAAAAACTGAAAGTGGATGCGATCATTGCGAGCGACCCGGGGATCATTCTTTTCATCCAGAAATATTGGCCGGAGTGTGAGATTCATCTTTCCACGCAGGCTAACGCGACCAACTCGGCAGCGGTGGAATTTTGGCGCGCGCAAGGAGTGAAAAGAATTATTCTGGCGCGGGAAGTGACGCTCAAAGAAATCAAAGAGATTAGTCAGCAATCGAAAAATATTGAGCTGGAATATTTTGTCCATGGCGCGATGTGTATGAGTTATTCCGGCCGTTGCATTTTGTCAAAATGGATGACAGATCGCAGTGCCAACCTGGGAGATTGTTCTCAGCCGTGCCGGTGGGCATATCATTCCAAAAATCAAAAATCAAAAATCAAAAAACAAAATTTTGGAGATGACTATTTTGAGATGAATGTGATTGATGATCAGAAGCGTTATGCGATGGATGTGGAGGAGGACACGCACGGGACCTATTTTTTCAATAGTTATGATATGAATTTGCTGGCACACCTCTCGGAACTTCGAGAGGCGGGTGTGGCGTCGTTCAAGATTGAAGGGCGAGCCAAGAGCGCCTACTATTTGGCGATTGTGACACGCGCTTATCGCGCGGTGCTGGATGCTTTGGAAAATGATGCGCCAGAAAAGGAAATTAAAGCAATTATAAAAAAACAAAAAACGGAGTTGGATAATTTGGTGCATCGTGGATATTCGACCGGTTTTCTGTTGGGACGCGAGCCGGAGCATAATTTTGAAAATAAGAATAATCCGGCTAAATTTCAGTTTGTGGGTGAGGTGAAATCACTGGAAGACAAACTGAATATTTTGCGGGTGCATAATCATATCTCAATCGAGGACAGCTTAGAAGCTATCACGCCCAAAGAAAACATTAAACTCAAGATAAAAAAGATTTTAGATAACAATAAAAACGCAGTACTGGTGGCAGACGGTGGACACAATAAGGAATATTATTTCGAGTTTGATCGGAAATTAGAAAGCGGGAGTTTGGTGAGGAAAGTAATCCAACGTGTCATCCCCGCGGAGGCGGGGATCCAGGCACCTCAGGTTATAAAAAAAGAAAAACGAGATTTAATGATTAGAAAATAGAAGTTAGAAAATTTATAATTCGATTTTTTAGGGTTTATAAATAGTGGAACCTGGATTCCCGCCTTCGCGGGAATGACACATAGTATTATGCAATACATTGATCCAATTTACGGAGAAAATGAAATCACTGAGCCGGTAATTCTGGAGTTGATGGCCTGTCCCGCGATGCAGCGACTTAAAGACATTGATCAACATGGATATATGGAGCCTTTTTTTCCTGGAGCAACTTATTTTCGCTTTGAGCATTCCGTCGGCGCCTATCTGCTTTTGCGCCAATTTGGTGCAGAACTTTCTGAGCAGATTGCCGGTCTTATCCATGATGTTTCGCACAGTGCTTTTTCTCATTCCGCCGATTATGTTTTTGCGGAAGGATCGCAAAAGGAGCAAACGCACCAGGATAATATTTTCAATTCCTTCGTGGGTAATTCTGAAATTCCGGCCATTCTTTCCAGGCATGGCTTTGATTTGGACTATATTTTGAACGACAAAAATTTTCCTTTGAAAGAGAACAGTCTACCCGATACTTGTGCTGACCGGATTGATTATTCCCTGCGAGACATTTGGCATTTCCACAGATATGCGCCAGCATATGCCAAGAAAATCCCTAGCATTTTGGCTAGTTTAATTGTGAAAGATGGACGGTGGATTTTTGGGGATTATAGCTCTGCGCAAAATTTTTCTGATTTATTTTTTCATGCCAATAAATATTTTTATTCTGGGATCGAATCGGCAGTAATGTTTCGCACGACTGGTGATTATTTGAAGTGTGCCATAGAAAAAAAATATATTTCGAAAGAAGATTTATATCTGACTGATGTGGAAGTGCTGGGAAAAATTAACCAGTTCTTGGAGAAAGATAAGATACTAAAAAAACTTTGGGAACGAATGAATAATCGAGTGGGTTACGCGAATAATCCCAATAATTATGACGCACAAGTTTTTTGCAAGTCGCGCGTGATTGACCCAATATGTTATAATGAGGGAAAGGTGGTGCGTGTTTCAGAAGTCAATCTTGATTGGAAAAAGGTGGTTGAGGCGGAAATGCGCCCGAAGGAATATTTTTTGAAGTTTGCTGAAAGTTTATAATATTAGTTCTATGCAGGTAGCGAGACCAAAATCTAACCAGCCGATACCAAAAAATGCCAAGAAGGTTTTTGCGGGAGTAGTTTTTGACGTGTACCAGTGGCAACAGAAGATGTTTGATGGGAGTTACAAGATTTTTGAAAAAATAAAGAGGGTGGATACTGTGCATGTCATACCAGTCATTGACGGAAAATTATTTTTTGCCAAGCAAAAACAGCCTGGCCGCAAAACCTATCTGAGTTGTATCGGCGGTCGGGTTGACAAGGGAGAATCTATTTTAAAAGCAGCTAAGCGTGAGCTATTGGAAGAATCTGGACTAGTGGCAGAGGAACTGAATCTTTGGCATGCCGAACAACCCATAAGCAAGATAGAGTTTGCTTACTATGTCTTTATTGCCAAGGGTTGCAAAAAAATACAAAAGCAAAATTTGGATAGTGGAGAAAAAATAGAACTAGTATCTTATACATTTGATGAATTCATAAAATTAACAGCGGACGAAAATTTTAGAAGTGGAGAAATATCACTCAAAATATATCGAACCCTTTCTGATAAAAAAATGATGGCAAGATATCGAAAAATGTTTTTGGGGTAGGACGCATTAATAAAAAAAGATTATTTTTATCGTGAAATAATAAAGAAATAAAAAAAATATGCGAGAAAATAAAATCTATAAAATTGAAGTGCACGTGGCGGGAATTTGTTTTTTTGGCGATAAGGTGCTTATTGTGAAAAGAAATTCCGGAAGGAGGCTCTATCCTAATCTTTGGGAATGTGGTGGCGGGCAAGTGCGGAACGGTGAAAATTTTGAAGAAGCCTTGATTCGCGGGCAAAGGGAAGAGTTGGGCGTGGAAATTCGACCGATTGGAATGCTTAAGAATCTGGGGACCTATGAAATTATTACCAACAATCCGGAACAACCAAAAATTCCTGGCGTGAAGATTGCCTGTGAAATTGTTGGTTTTGTGAATGGAAAAGAGCCGGAAATTACCGATGAGCATAGTGAGTGGAAATTTATCTCCGAAACGGAAATTAATGATTGTGAGTTTATTCCTGGGATAAAAGATGAAATACAAGAGGTTTTTGGAATGGTGGGTAATTCGTCAATTGACAGTAAAAAATATTGAGGTATAATAGACTCATGAAAACTAAGAAAATAACCACAATTGAGGATTTGGCAACGCTTATTCAGAGCGAGTTTTTGGTGCTTGGAGGGAAAATTGATAAACTGGAAAAAAGAATGGATAGTATCGAAAAAAGGATGGATAGTTTGGAGAAAAGAATGGGCAGCTTGGAGAAAAGAATGGATAGTTTGGAAGTGAGAAAGATTGAAATTAAGAATGAGATAAGAGATGTGAGATTTGAGCTAAAAAGAAAAGTTACTCGCGATGAGCTTGATGAACTTGAAAAAAGAGTAATTGGATTGGAAAAATTGGTTTTAGTGAGATAATTTGGTCAGCATTGAAGAGGGTTTGGATCCTTGGAGCTGATAAGAGAAATTAAGATGTCTCCGACGTAACGTCGGAGGAAGCTAGATGGAATCGCGGGAAATGTCTCGTTCTGGCAATTTAAGAATTTTTATATTCTTTAATTGTGGGGACGAGACTTTTTTATTTACAAAACATGCAAAAGGGATTTGATTATATTGGTGTTACTATCTGTTATTACTGCCATGATGGCAAAGGTAATTTTGTGATGGCAAAAAGGAGTGAGAAATGCCGTGATGAGCATAACCGGTGGGATATTGGTGGCGGGGCATTGGAATTTGGTGAGAAAGTTGAGGATAGGCTCAGGAAAGAGATACGGGAGGAATATTCAACAGAGGTTTTGGGGTATGAGTTCATAGATTTTGATGATGTCCACAGAAAACATGCCGGCAAAGAAACACATTGGGTTGCCCTTTTGTTTAAAGTTTTGGTTGATAGGAAAAAAGTTAAGATTGGCGAACCGCACAAATTTTCAGATATTGATTGGTTTACCTTGGGCAGCTTACCGGATGATTTACATTCATCTTTACCGAATTTCTTCAAAAAATATAAAGATAAATTAGTTTAATTATTTTTTAATTTTAAAACTATGGCAGAAAAAAACGAGGATAAGCAAGGGATGATGGAAAAAATGGCGTCGCTGTGCAAGCGGCGGGGATTTGTGTATCCCAGTTCGGAAATTTATGGTGGGATGCAGGCGATCTATGATTATGGGCATTATGGCACGCTCCTTAAAAATAATATCCGTGACGCGTGGTGGAAAGCGATGGTTCAACTGCGCGATGATGTGGTGGGGCTCGACAGCGCGATCTTTATGCATCCGACCACTTGGGTGGCTTCCGGGCATGTCGGTGGTTTCAATGATCCGCAGGTTGATTGCAAGAAATGTAAGTCACGTTTCCGCGCCGATCATCTCTTGGAAGAATTCGGCGTGATCATTGATGATAAGACTCCAGTTGAAGGACTGAACGTTGAGTTGGATAAGCTGCGCGCGGAGAAAAAATTAAAATGTCCCAATTGCGGATCGACTGATCTCACTGAGGCGAAAGTTTTTTCTTTGATGGTAAAATCCAATATCGGTTCGCCAACTGATGAGTTGAAAGAGGAGAATGTGGTTTATCTCCGGCCGGAAACTTGTGGAGGAATTTATTTGGAGTATAAAAATACAGTTGATTCTTTGCACAAAAAATTACCATTTGGCATTGCGCAGGTGGGCAAGGCTTTTCGCAATGAAATTGTGGCGCGCCAATTTATTTTCCGCACGCGGGAATTTGAGCAGATGGAGATGCAATATTTCTTGCATCCCGATATGATGAAGGAAAAGTATGAACACTGGAAAGCGGAGCGCTGGGGGTGGTATCTGGAATATGGCATCAAAGAAAATCAGATCCGTTGGTACAAACATGAAAAATTGGCGCACTACGCCAGCGAAGCCTATGACATTGAGTATGATTATAAATCGCTGGGTGGTTTCAAGGAAACAGAAGGCATTCACGCACGAGGTGATTGGGATCTCTCACAGCACAGCAAATTTTCCGGTGTGGAGTTAAACTATTTCGATGAAAAAACCGGCGAGAAATTCATCCCGCACATCATGGAAACTTCTGTCGGTTTGGGTCGACTAGTCTTTATGTTTTTGGATCAAGCTTACACGGAAGAATTAGTCGGAGAAGAGACACGGGTAGTGCTAAAATTAGATAAGCGTCTGGCACCGGTGAAAGTGGCGATTTTACCACTGTCAAAAAAAGAAGAATTGTCCGTGCCGGCCAAAAAAATCTGGGGCACTTTGAAACAGAATTTTATGTGCGAATATGACGAAACGCAATCGATCGGCAAACGTTATCGTCGCCAAGACGAAATCGGAACACCCTATTGCGTGACAGTGGACTTTGAAACGCTAAATGATGAGGCGGTAACGGTGCGCGACCGCGACACGATGGTGCAAGAAAGAATTAAAATTACGGAACTGGAGAATTATTTCCAGGAGAAGCTGGCCTAAGTTTTTCGTTGCGTTTCATAGTCAAATGTGATACTTTAGCTTATATTAGCGAGAATGTTTAAAGTTATGAATCAAAACGATATTGAAAAATTTAGAGAAAAATTGGCGGAACTGTATCACCTAAATTCTGCCATTACTGTTTTGAATTGGGATCAGGAAGTGAATATGCCCACAAAGGGCAATGAGTTGCGCGCAAAGACAATTGCGAATCTCTCAGGTATCCTTCACGATAAATTTACTTCGTCTGATTTTTCAAAATTAATTAAATCTGCGAAGAAGGAAATGGACGCAGGAAAGTTAAACGATGAAAACGCCTGTATTGTGCGAGAAGTTTGGCGTGAATTTTCTCGCGAAAAGAAATTGCCATTAGCATTTGTCAAAGAACTATCTGAGACAACTTCGCGCTCGCAGATGATTTGGGCGAAAGCGCGCAAGGAAAACAATTTTAAATTATTTTTGCCGGAGTTGAAAAAAATTGTTGCGCTTAAAAGAAAAGAAGCAGAGCTTGTTGGATATGCTGGTTCGCCATATAACGCCCTGCTTGATACGTATGAGCCATATATGCGAGTTGAGGAAATTGAGATGATTTTTGACGAGCTTAAGAATTTTTTAATTCCATTTCTTGCAAAAATTAAAAAATCAAAAGTAAAAATTGATAGAAAAGTGTTAAAAGGTAAATTTGAGATTGGAAAACAAATTGAGTTCAATAAGCTCATCGCAGGGAAGATGGGATTTGATTTTGAAGCTGGAAGGTTAGATGTTAGTACGCACCCATTTTCGACAAATTTTCATGCCGAGGATGTTAGGATGACGACTCGCTATGACGAAAAAGACATTTTTTCTTCATTGAATAGTACGATTCATGAATCAGGCCATTCGTTGTATGAGCAGGGGATTAAGGTGGAAAATTTTGGTTCTCCGCTCGGAGAATCAATTTCACACGGGGTGCATGAATCACAATCGCGCATGTGGGAAAATTTAGTTGGGAGAGGTAAGAATTTTTGGAAGTATTTTTATCCAAAACTTATAAGGGAATTTCCTGGACATTTTAAAAAAATTAAATTCGAAGATTTTTACAGGGCGATCAATGCCGTAAAGCCAAGTCTGATTAGAGTTGACGCGGATGAAGTGACTTATAATCTGCATATTATCCTGCGTTTTGAGATTGAGAAAGATTTAATTGAGGGAAGTATTGAAGTTGAAGATTTGCCGAAGATTTGGAATGATAAAATGAAAGAATATTTTGGCGTTATTGTACCGAATGATGCCCTTGGAGTTCTGCAGGATGTTCATTGGTCAGGTGGAAATATAGGATATTTTCCAACATACACTCTGGGGAACTTATACTCCACACAATTTTATGCTACAGCAAAAAAAGACATTTTAAATCTTGAAAAAGAAATTGCTCTTGGGCATTTAGAGCATCTGCGAGAATGGCTTAGAAAAAATATTCATATTCATGGAAAACTTTATTCTGCGAGCGAGCTGGTTAAAAATATTACAAGCGAGGGTTTAAATGGACAGTATTTCATTGATTATATCAAGAATAAGTATTCAGAAATTTATAAATTAAATACCTAGTCTTATGAATTATAAAAAAACCAATCTAAAAAACGGCCTGAGAATTTTGACCGTGCCGATGCTTGAGACGCAAACTGTGACGGTTGTGGTGATAGTGGGTGTCGGCAGTCGCTATGAAGCGGAAAAGGAAGCTGGGCTTTCTCATTTTATCGAGCATATGTTTTTTAAGGGAACGGAAAAAAGGCCAACGACACTTTCAATTGCGGAAGAATTGGATGCGATTGGCGGAGAATTCAATGCTTTCACTTCCAAAGATTCGACTGGCTATTATGTCAAAGTTGACGCCAAGCACATTGACACAGCGCTGGATGTTGTGTCGGATATGTATCTGCATTCCAAAATCGAAGAAGTGGAACTGGAAAAAGAGCGCGGAACGATCATCCAGGAATTGAATATGTATGAGGATATGCCGATGCGCAACGTTGGCGATGTGTTTGAAAATTTGCTCTATCCGGGAACTGATCTGGGGCGGGATATTATTGGGTACAAAAAAACGATCAATAGTTTCAAGCGCAAGGATTTTTTGAAATATATGAAACGGTTCTATCTCTCTAATGACACTGTGATTTGTGTGGCGGGAAAGTTTGATGAAAAGAAACTGGTGGAGCGGGTGAAAAAATATTTCCGCGAAATGTCTGACGGCAAAAAACCACAACTCAAAAAAGTGAAAGAAACGCAAAAAGTTCCGGCGGTGAAGATTAAATTTAAAAAAACTGATCAGACGCAATTGATTTTGGGTGCGCGCGCCTATGACCAATATAGTGAAAGGCGTTTCGCACTTTCCTTGCTTTCGATTATTCTCGGCGGGAATATGTCTAGTCGGCTGTTTATGGAAGTGCGAGAGAAAAAAGGTTTAGCCTATTATGTCCGCACTAACACTGAATCATTTGAGGAGTGTGGATATCTGGCGACACAAGCGGGCGTGGAACATAAAAATCTGACGCTAGCGCTAGAAACAATTTTAGCTGAATACAAAAAGATTGCGACGGAAAAAGTGCCGGAAAAGGAATTACAAAAAGCCAAGGATTACATCAAAGGCAAGATGGTAATGGGGATGGAAGCGTCGGACGAGGTCGCAATGTTTTTTGTCGGGCAGGAACTTTCGCGGCGTGAGATTTTGAAGCGGGAAGAAATTTTCCGCCGGGTCGATTCAGTGACACCGGAAGATATTTTGCAAGTGGCAAAAGATATTTTTCAAAATAAAAAATTAAATTTAGCAATTATCGGACCGCACAAGAATAGTGAAAAGTTGCAAAAATTATTGAGTATTTAATATTTAGGATATACGTGTTTTGCCTCGCAGCCGTGTTTTCTAAAAAAATAACTCGAACGCTCTTTTTTCTTTTCAAAATTTTCCCTCTATCAAAGGCAGCCAATGGAAAATTTTGAAGAAAAAAGGCATTCTCAGACAGGATTTTTTAAGAAAACACGGCTGACTCGGTCAAGTGCGTAAGTTCTAATACTGATTTTATGCAAAAAAATGAAATTGAAATTTCGACCGGAATAGTTTTTCGCACCATCCTCATCCTCCTGGGACTATGGTTTATGTATCTTGTGATGGATGTGATCGCTTTGGTTTTTATCGCGGTAATTATTACTTCGGCGATGGACCCGCTAGTGGACTGGTTACAGAGGTGGAAAATTCCGCGTACGGCCGGTGTTTTAGGGTTGTTTTTTTTGCTATTTCTCGCCATTGGCCTAGCCATTTCATTTCTTATCCCGCCGATGATTGCTCAGTTTCAGGATTTTTCCCAAAATTTTCCCAGCTATTTCCAATCTGGAGCGACCTCTCTTTCTCATTTGAAAGATTTTTTTGCTAGCAAAAATATCCAGCTTGATCTAGAACAATTGTCGAATAATTTTTCCAGATCACTAACAGGACTTTCGGGAGATATTTTTTCTACAACGGCCAATGTTTTTTCCGGGTTCATTTCCATAATCGTGGTTTTTTCTCTGGCGTTCTATATGACAGTCGAGGAAAATGGAATCAAGAAGTTCATCATCTCGGTTACGCCGGATCGTTTTAAAAATTATGCCGCTAACCTTGCAACAAGAGTCAAAGAAAAGATTGGGAAATGGATGCTGGGGCAATTACTTTTGATGCTCATAATTTTTGTCCTGGATGCGATCGGACTTTATTTGGTCGGTGTTCCTTACGCGCTGATCCTGGCGATTTTTGCCGGTGTGATGGAAATAGTTCCCTATATCGGGCCGATCATTTCCGCCATTCCTGGTATAATTTTAGGCTTTTTGATTTCTCCCACAACGGGATTTCTCGCCCTTCTCGTCTATCTTATCGCGCAACAGGTGGAAAATCACGTGATTGTTCCTCAAGTGATGAAAAAAGCGGTCGGACTCAATCCGGTCGCAACGATCATTGCTCTTCTTGTGGGCTTGCGTCTGGGTGGAGTGTTGGGTGCAATTTTGGCCATTCCAGTGGCAACTGCGATCAGTTTGGTAATTAACGATTTTATGGAGAGAAGAAAGGCAGAATAGCTTCCATTGTTGTATTGCTAAATTGTTAAATTGTTGGTAAGTTAGGTATATTAAGCAAAATTAGACAATCTAGCAATGAATTCTGGTATATTATACATCGTAGCGACGCCGATTGGTAATCTAGGTGATATTACTAATCGGGCAATTGAGACCTTGGAAAAGGTCGATTTAGTCGTGTGCGAGGATACGCGGACCAGTCGCAAGCTTTTGGATCGCTATGAGATTAAAACGTCGACGACTTCTTTCTATCAAATTCAACGAGAAGGCGGAGCAAAAAAACCGGTGCCAAAATTAGATTATCTGACAGCAGAACTGACGAGCGGAAAAAATATCGCGCTGATCACGGACGCGGGAACGCCGGGTATATCAGACCCGGGTAATCAGTTGGTGGCGCGCGCGGTGGAAAATTCTATCGCTGTCATTCCGGTTCCCGGCGTCAGCGCGCTCACGACTTTGGCAAGCGTTTCCGGAATTGATCTTACCCGCTTTGTGTTCCTAGGTTTTCCACCGCACAAAAAAGGCCGAGAAACTTTTTTTAAAGAAGTCGTCGCGCAAAAATATCCAGTCAGCTATTTCGAATCTCCTCATCGTCTCATCAAAAATCTGGAACTGCTAAAAAGTCTGGCACCGGAGAAAAAAATTATCCTCGGTCGCGAGCTGACAAAAATGTTCGAAGAAATCGTACGCGGAACAATTGAGGAAGTTTTAGGATATTTTTTGGAGAATAAAGATAAAGTTAAAGGAGAGGTTGTATTAATCGTGTATTAAGTATTTTTTTAAGTACCTTAAGATTCTTAAGTTGCTCAAGTAATTTCTTATGCAGCCGTATAAAAAATTATTTACATATTGGTTTTCTGTGGTTATTTATGATCATACTGTTGTATTTTGTGATCGTTGGATAAGGAGCTATAAGTTAAAAGAACAAATGCTGGGAGCCGCAAGAAGCGGAAAACAAAATATTGTGGAGGGTTCTGATGATATGGGAACATCAATGAAGATTGCGATAAAACTTTCTGGAACTTCCAAGGGTTCCCTGGAGGAGCTTACTGGAGACTTGGAAGATTTTTTACGGCAGAATAATCTGAATGAGTGGGGAAAAACTGATATGCGAACAATTAAGTTTAGAAGAGAAAGCTCGAAGCTAATAAAATATTTGAGTAGTTCGAGAAATGTTGCTATTCTCAAAACAGTAAAACTTCCGGAAGATCAAGAGCGTGCATCCAATTGGCTCTTAACGCTTTGTCACCAAGCGACGTACTTGTTGCACAAGCAAATAATAGCACTGGAAGAAAAACATACAAAAGAGGGTGGATTTACTGAAAAATTATATAAAAAAAGAAAAGAGTATAGAGGCTACTGATTTTAAAATTTTAATAGAAAAGTTAATATGAAAAACAAATTTTACATCACAACCACGTTGCCCTATGTCAATGCTAAGCCACACATTGGCTTTGCCAAGGAAATTGTTGAAGCGGACGTGCTGGCGCGCTTTCATCGCGAACAAGGTGAGGAAGTGTTTTTTAATACTGGAACAGATGAACATGGGCAAAAAATCTATCAAAAAGCAATTGAGCTGGGGATGGACGCGCAAAGTTATTGTGATAGCGTTGTGCCGGAATTTGATAAACTGAAAGCCTCGCTCAATTTGAGCTATGATAACTTTATCCGAACAACAGACGCGGAGCATATCAAAGCCGTACAGGAATTTTGGAAGCTTTGTGAAAAGAACGGCGATATATATAAGAAAAATTATAAGGTAAAATATTGCGTCGGGTGTGAGCTGGAAAAAACTGATTCGGAACTGATCGATGGGAAATGTCCGGATCATCCCAATATGGAAATTGAGACCATCGAAGAAGAGAATTATTTTTTCCGCTTTTCTGCCTATCAAGAAAAGCTATTGGAATTATATAAGAATAATCCGGATTTTGTCGTGCCGGCCAAGAGGATGAATGAGGTGCGGAGCTTTGTGGAAAGGGGACTGGAGGATTTTAGCATATCGCGACTCAAAAGCAAGATGGCCTGGGGCGTGCCGGTTCCGGGTGATGATGAGCATGTGATGTATGTTTGGTTTGATGCACTGGTAAATTATATCTCAACCCTGGGCTGGCCGAATAACTTGGAAAATTTTGAAAAATTTTGGCCGGGAGTGCAAGTCTGCGGAAAGGATAATTTGCGCCAGCAATCAGCGATGTGGCAGGCAATGCTCATGTCAGCAAAACTTTCTAATTCTAAGCAAGTTTTTGTGAATGGTTTTATTACGGTCGATGGACAAAAAATGAGCAAATCCCTTGGCAATGTTATTTCACCCTATGAAATGGTAGAAAAGTTCGGCACAGACGCAACGCGTTATCTGCTTTTAGCCGGGGCGAATTTTGGTGAAGATTTTGATATTACTTGGGAAAAATTAATTGAGAGATATAATGCTGATTTGGCGAATGGATTGGGGAATCTTTTATCGCGAGTGATTAAGCTTGCTGAGAATTTCAAATTTCAAATTCCAAATTTCAATCCGCCAGTTGGCGGACCGAATGACTCAATTTCCAATTTTCTAAACAAGATGGAATTTGATCAGGCGCTATCAGATATTTGGAAAATTATTGCGGATAATAATAAATTTATTGGAGATAATAAGCCATGGGAACTGGCGAAAACTGACGAGGTTAAATTTGGAGAAGTGATGGAAAAATTACTAACAGACATTTCGCTAATTTCAGAATTACTTTCACCTTTCATGCCTGGAACTTCCGAGAAAATTAAAAAAGCACTGGAAACAAAAAAACTGGATGAAGTTTTATTTCAAAGAATTAAGTAGCTTGCTTGTGTCATTCCCGCCTTCGCGGGAATGACAATATTTTTTTATGACACTTTCATATGCTAATTGAAACTCACGCTCACATTGATGACAAACAATTCGATGCTGACCGCGACGAGGTGATCGCGCGGGCATTTGAGGGTGGCGTGGAAAAAATCATCAACATCGGCGCGGGGTTGGGGAGTAGCCAGCGCAGTGTGGTTTTGGCTGAGAAATATGCCAATATTTTTTGTTCGATCGGTCTTCACCCGCATTATTTTATGGAATATGTTGAGAAAAGTTTTGACAAGATTCCAGAATTTAAAGCACTATCTGCGAGCAAAGAAATCGTGGCGATCGGGGAAATCGGTCTGGACTATTTTATTCCCGATGGGAGCTTGGTCACTGACGCGCAAAAAGAATTGCAGAAAAAAGGTTTTGCTTTGCAGTTGGAATTTGCAAAAGAATTGAAATTGCCGGTCATTTTGCATTGTCGCGGATCGAGGCCTGTTGCGCCAAGTCCATATCGCGAAGCGGATGATGCCTACGAAGATGTTTTTGCAATCATTTCTAAATTTCCCGATTTGAAGTTTGTCTGGCATAGTTTTGGTGGACGGTTGGAATTTGCAAAAAAAGTTTTAGAAAAAACCAATATGCTAATTTCTTTTGCTGGCAATATTACTTACAACAAACCTGGCGCGGAAATTTTTGAGGTGATTAAAAAAATCCCGCTTGAGAAAATTATGCTCGAAACCGATTGTCCATACTTAGCACCAGTGCCGATGCGGGGAAAAAGGAACGAGCCAAGTTTCGTGAAATATGTGGCGCAAAAAATTGCGGAGGTGAAAAATATTGATTTTGAGGAAGTGGCAAAAATTACATCAGAAACGGCGGAGCGGTTTTTTGATTTATAGTATCGGAATAATAGTTTAATTTAATTTTATGATTAATAAGATTGAAGAATGGGAAGAGCTGTCTCGCGAAATCGTTTTTCAAAAATATAGCCGGAAAATTGAAAAGGTTATATTTCGATTAACGAATGGAAAAGAAAAGGACTTCTATATTAAGAAAGAGGGTCCTGCAGTAGGAATACTTGCCATAACAAAAGATGAGCAAGTGATTTTAGTTAAGCAGTATAGACCCGGTCCTGGTAAAATTCTCGATGAGCTTCCTGGCGGATATGTGGATAGTGGTGAATCTCCAAAACAGGCCGCAGAAAGAGAGTTACTTGAAGAAACTGGTTATGAAGGTAAAATGCAATTGGTAACTATGGCATATGACTGTGCTTATTCAACTATGAATAGATGCTGCATGGTCGCAACAAACTGCGAAAAAGTTGCGAATCAAAAACTAGACGATAGTGAATTCGCAGAAATTGTACTGTTGTCACTGGATGACTTTCGTCAGCTCCTGAGAAGTGGTAAGATGACCGACGTTGAGGTAGGATACTTGGGGTTAGATTATTTGAAGTTGTTGTGATGCGGTAAATTTGGTTGAATTTTGCTAGTTATTGACTTTTTCCCCATTTTGCGGGAGAATAGAAGGGTAGTATAAGCTAAAATATGAATAGTAAGAAAAAGGAAACAAAGATGCTGTGGTGGCAGCCAAGTTTGGTTTTGTTCGGACGACTGAGTGGTTGGATCGGCGGGCCAGTCATTATCGCATTATTTCTGGGAAAGTGGCTGGACAAAAGATATTCCACTGAGCCGAAATTGTTTCTGCTGTGTGTGGGAGTGGCTCTTGTTGTTTCAACTTACGGAATAGTCAAGGACTCATTGGAGGCAATGAAACAGATCGACAAGGAAGCTGATGAAAAGAAACAATTAAAAAATAATTCAGAAAATCCTCCTCGCCCTTAGGGAGAGGATGTCACGTACTCGTGACAGGTGAGGGAAAAGGGTGTTGATATAAAAAAAGTGCTATGAGTATTGAGGGTGGTTATTGAAAGACTTCTCCCTCATCCGCCCTTCGGGCACCTTCTCCCTAATGGAGAAGGGGATATAAGTAATGAATAATTATGGCAGAACAAACAGTCACAACGAATAGCCAGGAAATTGCTCAAACGCCAAATGCTGATGCGAGTCATGAAGCGACGCTGTTTGCTGAACCGTTGGGGCATATCGGCCATCTCACTGTCACTAATTCGCTGCTTGCCAGCTGGGTGGCAGTTTTTATTTTAGTCATTTTTCTTGTGTCCGTCGGTAGAAAACTTAAAAAAGTACCTAGAGGCGTGCAAAATATTTTTGAATTGCTTTTGGAAAAGGCCTTGGAAATGGCAGATAGCGTGACTGGATCACGCAAAAAATCAGAAAAGTTTTTGCCCATCTCTTTGGCGCTTTTTTTATTCATTTTTGTGAACAACTGGCTGGGACTGATTCCTGGAATGGGGACGATCGGTTTTAATGAAACAGAGGGTGGACATCATTTATTTATCCCGCTTCTCCGCGGAGGCACTGCAGACATCAACACAACATTAGCACTGGCGCTGATTGCAGTCATCGCGTCTCACGTGATGGGGGTGCTGGTTGTAGGAGCTTGGAATTATTTCAATAAATTTGTGAATGTGAAATTGCTTTTGGAAATCCCCGGAAAAATCCGCAAGGATTATACGGTTGTGCTCGTTAATCCGATCAAGGTTTTTGTGGGGCTGGTCGAGGTGATTAGTGAATTTGCTAAAGTGGCTTCGCTCACATTCCGGCTTTTTGGCAATATTTTTGCCGGAGAGGTGCTGTTGGCTTCGATGATGGCGCTGTTTGCCTATGCCTTGCCTTTGCCGTTTATGTTTTTAGAAATGATTGTGGGTATCATTCAGGCGCTCATTTTTGCGATACTAGCACTGGTATATATGACAATCGCAGTAGAACAGCATGAGCATTAGCAGGGTTAATTAATTTTTTTAATTTATTCTCACGGCGACTTTAAAGATAATAAAAATAGTCGACCGTCAGAGTAGAGATACAATAGAATGGATACAGTAATGTTAGCTAAAGCTTTGGCTATCGGATTGGGATCAATTGCTCCAGCGCTGGCGATTGGAAAGATCGGCGCAAAGGCGATGGAATCAATCGGGCGAAACCCGGAGTGCACAGAAAAAATTCTCGTGCCGATGCTTCTCGCAGCTGCGTTTGCTGAAGCGGTGGCGATTTATGCCTTGGTTATCGCTTTTTCGATCAAATAATTCTAGCGAATTTATTCGGTTTCTCTTTTTTAGTAGAGGGAAATCGAGATAAGAACGCTAAATTAAGAAATGGTTAAATTGTTAAATTGCTTCATTGTTTAAAAAAACAATTTAACAATTTAACAATGAAGCAATATAATTATGGATGAACTCATCAAAACATTTCATATCGAGGTCAACCTCTTGGTGGCGCAGATGGTCAATTTTGCCATCGTCCTTTGGGTGCTTTACAAATTCGCCTACAAGCCGGTTTTGAAGACGCTCAACAGTCGGACGAACAAGATTGAAAAAGGTCTCGAAGACGCTGATGCTGCCGGAAAGAAGCTGGAAGAGATTGTTGAAAAAGAAAAAGCAGTCATGGCTAAGGCAAAAAAAGAAGCGCAAGAAATTATTAAAACTGCCGAAGATCAGGCTAAGGCTAATTCGATGAGTATCGTGCTTGAAGCGAGAAACCAGGGCGAGAAACTGCTAGTTGGCGCCAAGAGTCAGATCGAGCAAGAAAAAAATAAGATGCTCTCGGAAGTGAAAGGTGAGATTGCAAATTTGGTAGTTTTAGCGACGGAGAAGATTATTGGGGAGAAATTGGATAAGGAAAAAGATAAAGAGTTAATCGAAAAAGCAATTAGGTAAGCTCCTGTGTCATTCCCGCCCCCGTCTACACGAGGATAAACTCCGGCGGGAATCCAGGCACCTCAGGTGATAAGAAAAGAAAAACGGGATTTGTTGGTTGATAATAAGAAGTTAGGGGATTTATAATTCGATTTTCCAGGGTTTAGGGCAAGTGGAACCTGGATTCCCGCCTTCGCGGGAATGACAAGAAAGAAATTTTATGCGAGTAACATCAGCGCAATACGCAAAATCATTATACGAAGCGACTCTGGACAAATCTCACAGCGAGGTTGATGTTTTGGTTTCTAATTTTGTGAAAATTCTGGCGAAAAATGGACAGATGCGACTGACGCGGGAAATTTTGCGAAAATTTGAAACGGTGTCGAATATGAAAAATGGGATTGTTGTGGCGCAGGTTATTTCTCAGGAAAAGTTGAGTTCAGAAATGCTTGAAAAGCTAACTAGGTTTATTAAGGAAAAATATCAAGCAGAGAAAGTGGAGATCGAAAATACGGTTGATGATAAAATCAAGGGTGGAGTGATTGTGAAAGTGGGGGATGAGATTTTTGATGCGAGCGTGAAGGGGCAGTTGAAGAAGATGCGAAACGTTCTGAACCACTGATTCTCACGTGATTTTCCTGATTACACGTGATTGGGAATTCTTAATCAGTGAAATCATGTGGACTCATGTGCTAATCAGTGGTTCAGACAAAAGTGGAAAGTTCTTTTGAAAATAAAAAAGCCGTTTAATCCGTTAGGAGAAAACGACTTTCGAAAGAGAGTTAAGAACTGGGTGATTCAGGACAGAGTCCTGAACCGACGAGGGGGATATAAGGAAAAGTTCTTTTGAAAATAATAAATCGCCTATCCAATTGGAGTCGGCGATTTATGAAAGAGGGTTAAGAACTGGATGATTCAAGTCGGAGACTTGAACCGACAGGATAGTCTAAGTTTTGCGTGAGCTAGGGTCGATAAGATTCCTTGCTTCGATCTTGCGTTCTTGGCATTCTCGATAGACTCTTTTTATGAAATCTTCCGTAGCTTCCTCGGGGTTGCTTTCCAGCCTAAGAACAGGATTAAGGCAGTTGAGTTTAGCTATTAGGTGACTGCTTCCCACTACATACTGCGCCCAGTATTTCCCATCTTCGTCTTTAAATGCATGAAAAATCATTTTTCGTTCTCCTTTTAAAAGAAGTTTGTTTGTTGAAACTATTGTCAACCTATTATTATACTCCAAATCAACCAAAAAGTCAATACTTAAGTCCTAATCTTCCAATATTTGCCTAAATAGGCTAGTATTAGGGGATTAGAATTTAAACATTAATTTTCAATTTACAATTTACAATTTTCAAACAATTTTCAATGATTTAATTACCAATTTAAAATTTGGTCATTGAGAAATTAGAAATTGTTTAGAAATTAGAAATTAAAAATTAGAAATTCAAAGTTATGAACAAAGACTACATCATCGAACAACTGAAAAAGCAGATCGGAGAATTTGAAAGTGTTGCGACGACGGAAAAAGTCGGCACTGTTGTCGAGATCGGCGACGGTGTGGCGCGGATCATCGGTCTTGAAAATGCGCTTTCCAGTGAAATGCTCGAATTTCTCCCTGCTGACGGGCAAGTGAAAGAGGGCGCTGAACCGATCTATGGCATGGTGCTCAACTTGGAAGAAGACCGCATTGGGGCGATGATTTTGGGGGCTTATGAAGGCATCAAGGAAGGCGATACAGTGCGTTCGACCGGACGCGTTTTGTCTGTGCCGGTTTCCGAAAATTTTATCGGACGGGTGATCAATCCATTGGGAGTTCCGATCGATGGCAAGGGAACGATTGCATCTGAAAAATTTATGCCGATTGAAAAAATTGCGCCGGGCGTGATTACGCGAAAATCTGTGCATCAACCGTTGCAAACTGGGATCAAAGCGATTGATGCGATGATTCCGATCGGGCGCGGACAACGCGAACTGATTATTGGTGACCGCCAAACGGGAAAAACAGCCATTGCTGTGGACACCATCATCAATCAAAAAGGTCAAAACGTAAAATGTATCTATGTGGCGATCGGGCAGAAGGAATCTAAGATTGCGAGAATCGTGGCGGAACTGGAAGCGCGTGGAGCGATGGAATATACGACTGTTGTTGTAGCTGGTGCATCTGATCCAGCGCCACTATCCTACATCGCGCCATATGCCGGTTGTACTTTGGGAGAATTTTTTATGGATAAGGGTGAGGATGTGTTGATCATTTATGATGATTTGTCTCGTCACGCTTGGGCCTATCGCCAGATCTCTCTGATTCTTCGTCGTCCACCAGGACGCGAAGCCTATCCTGGCGATGTGTTCTATATTCACTCGAGACTTCTCGAGCGCAGTGCGAAACTGAATGAAAACTTTGGCGGCGGATCCATTACGGCGCTTCCAATCATTGAAACGCAATCAGGCGATGTGAGTGCCTACATTCCGACCAATGTGATTTCGATCACGGACGGACAAATCTATCTGGAAGCCGATTTATTTTACAAAGGAATTCGTCCGGCGCTCAATGTGGGTATTTCTGTTTCGCGTGTAGGTTCTTCCGCGCAAATCAAAGCGATGAAAAAAGTGGCGGGAAAATTGCGCCTCGACATTGCGCAGTTTCGAGAACTAGAAGCCTTTGCGCAATTTGGATCAGATCTTGATGAGAATACGCGCCAGAGAATTGAACGAGGGCGCCGAACAGTAGAAATCCTGAAACAAGGTCAATATGAACCGATGCTTGTGGAGCATCAAGTAGCCATCATCTATGCCGTGATTAATGGATTTTTGGACGATGTGGCCGTGGAACAAGTATCCAAGTGGGAAAGTGATTTTCACAAATATCTCGACTCATCAGCCAAGCCGGTTATGGAACTGATTGCTGACAAAAAAGAGTTGACGGATGAAGTAGTTGAGAGATTGGTTGGAGCGATCAAGGAATTTAAGGAAGTCTATCAAAACGGTCATTAAAAAATATGAACTCAGCTAGAGACATCAAAAGACGTATAAAGTCTATCAATAATACCAAAAAAATTACCCGCGCGATGGAGATGGTTTCGGCTGCCAAAATGCGCCGGAGCGTGGCGAGCGTGGTGGGCATTCGACCCTATGCGCACTCTGCATGGAGCGTGCTCACTAATTTGGCGCGCGCGTTCAAAGACCATCAAACCGGGCTTTTGGAAGTGCGGGAAGTGAAAAGTGTGTTGGTGATTGCGATTGCCTCGAATCGGGGACTGTGCGGATCGTTCAATGCGCAAGTGGCGAAGAAGATCAAAGAAGAAATAATGAATCCGGAAAAATTGAAGGTTAACCGGATCGGGGATAAAAAAATTGAGTCTACTGTGCCAAACGCCGAGCTTAAAATTGATTTTATTACGATTGGTAAGAAAGGCGAAGCGATGGTGCGCCGGTTGGACAAAGAAATTGTGGCCACTTTTCCCGAGTTGACCTATCTGCCGAAGATTGAAGACGTCAGAGCGGTCGCAAAAATTGCGATTGCGGATTATCTAGCCAAAAAATATGACAAAGTGGCGGTGATTTATACTGACTTCGTTTCAGCCATCAATCAGCAGACTAAAATCAGACAGATTTTGCCGGTTTCCAAAGTTGACATAGAAAAACAAATTGCGGAGATGGATAGCGCCGCTAAGGAATATGGACTGAAAGAACCGGAGATTGAATATAAGATTGAACCAAGCCCGAAAGAACTCTTGGATTATATTTTCCCGCGCCTGATTGAAATGCAGATCTATCATGCCATTCTCGAATCGAACGCCTCCAAGGAATCTTCCCGAATGCTCGCAATGCGAAACGCCACAGACGCAGCCGGGGAGATGGCAGAAGGTCTGACACTGGCCTACAATCAACTCAGACAAGCGAAGATTACTCAAGAGATTGCGGAGATTTCAGCGGGGAAGGCGACGTTGGAAGGGTAATCCGAACCACTGACCTGCCTCGCCGGCAGGCGGGTTAGCACTGAAGGCACTGATTTCACTGATTTTTGAAAATTTATGTCATCCTGAGCGGAATAAATTTTCGTTAGAAAATTTATGAAGTCGAAGGATCTGCTTTCCATTACCACTAGCTTTGTGATTTATAGCAAAGCTAACGATAATCATTAGTAGATCCTTCGACTCCGCTCCGCTTCGCTCAGGATGACAATTATTAAAAAAAGTTCTTTTGAAAATAAAAAAAGTCGCTTCATTCATTAGAAATCGGCGACTTTCGATGAGGGTTAAGAACTGGATGGTTCAAGTCAGAGACTTGAACTGACAATGTGATAGGGAACGCTAGGGGTTGCGTTTTTTTTCTAGCAACACTCCAGAGAAGTGAAACGTTCCTGCTAAAAATAAAAAAATTCCAGCATTTCTTGGTTCGTAAGAAAAAAGAAGAAAAAGTCCTGATCCTATTAGAGCTCCTGCCGTAGCTCCCGCTACTAATTTTTCAAGTTCACTTTTCATAATATAAAGCTCCTTTTGTTAAGGTAAATGTTAAAAATAATCGTTGTATTTCATAACCTACCATTATACTCCAAATCAACTAAAAAGTCAACCCCGTAAAATAACTTCGTTATCACGGGGCAAGTCCTTAAGCCCCAATCTTCCAATATTTGCCTAAATAAGCTAGTATTTGGGGATTAGTATTTAAGACAATTTAACCAATTAAACAATTTAAAACTAATAGTATGAAAAACACAGGAAAAATCATCCAGGTCATCGGGCCGGTCGTCGATGTTGAATTTGAAGGTAATTTGCCGGAGATCTATCACGCATTGGAAGTCGATTTAGGACAGGGAGCCTCCTCCGCCAAGGCTACGGCGGGCCAAAGCAAATTGATTTTGGAAACTAATCAGCATATTGGCGGAGGACGTGTGCGGACGGTGGCGATGGGTTCGACCGATGGTATCAGTCGGGGAATGGAAGTGTTCGATACGGGTGCGCCAATTTCTGTGCCGGTGGGGAAAGAAGTTTTAGGGCGGATGTTTAATTTGCTTGGTGAAACGATCGATGGACTTCCGGAAAAAGTGGAAACGACGAAAAAATATCCCATCCATCGTGAAGCGCCAAAATTTTCTGAGCAATCGACCAAGGCAGAAGTTTTTGAAACCGGAATCAAAGTGATCGACCTTATTTGTCCGTTTGTGAAAGGTGGAAAAGTGGGACTGTTTGGTGGTGCGGGCGTGGGGAAGACTGTGACAATGCAAGAATTGATTCGTAATATCGCGGCGGTGCATGGCGGGTATTCGGTTTTTGCCGGAGTGGGAGAACGGACGCGCGAAGGTAATGATCTTTACAATGAAATGAAAGACTCGGGCGTTTTGAATAAAACCGCCTTGGTGTTTGGTCAAATGAACGAACCACCGGGAGCACGACAACGCGTGGCACTTTCCGGTCTCACCATGGCCGAATATTTCCGGGACGATGAAGGTAAGGACGTGCTTTTGTTTATCGACAATATTTTTCGCTTCACCCAAGCGGGATCAGAAGTGTCCGCGCTTTTGGGACGCATTCCATCAGCGGTGGGGTATCAACCGACCTTGGCGGAAGAAATGGGAAAATTACAAGAAAGAATTACCTCAACCAAAAAAGGTTCGATTACTTCCGTGCAAGCCATCTATGTGCCGGCGGACGACCTGACTGACCCGGCGCCAGCCACAACTTTCGGGCACATCGACTCAACCGTGGTGCTTTCTAGAGCTCTCACTGAACTCGGAATCTATCCAGCCATTGATCCCTTGGATTCGTCTTCGACAATTCTTGACCCAAAAATTGTTGGTGAAGAACACTATACTGTAGCTAGGCGTGTGCAAGTGGTTTTGCAAAGATACAAAGACTTGCAAGATATCATTGCAATTCTCGGGATGGAAGAGTTGTCGGATGATGACAAAGTGACAGTTTCTCGCGCGCGAAAAATCCAGAAATTCCTTTCCCAACCATTTTTTGTGGCGGAACAATTTACCGGAACTCCTGGTGCATATGTCAAATTGGAAGACACAATCAAAGGCTTCAAGATGATCATTGACGGAGAATTGGATGATGTCGCAGAACAAGATTTCTATATGAAAGGGAGTATTGCTGAAGTTCGACCAGCTAAATAAAAATTATGTCTGAATCAAAGATCAAATTTAAGATTGTCACTTCTGAAAAAACCGTCTATGAAGACGAGGTTGATCAGGCGACTTTCGAAACGACTGATGGGCAGATAACTATTTTGCCCAATCACCGATCCTATATCACAAGCCTTAAATCAGGTGAGGCGATGGTGAAGAAGAAAGACGAGGAAACATATCTCTCTATCTCTGGTGGGTTTATTGAGTTTCATGATAATACTTTGATAGTGCTCGCAGATACGGCGGAGCGAGCAGAAGAGATTGATCTTAAGCGTGCCGAAGAGGCGAGGGTGCGAGCGGAAGAACTCAAAAACCAAGCGATTTCAAAAGACGACGAAGAGTATGCCCGTGTGGCGGCCGCGATCCAAAAAGAATCCGCGCGAATTCGCGTGGCCAGAAAGCATCGCACGAAGCGGGGGATATTGGGGGAATAATTTTGCAGTTAGTTGACAAAAAAGAGAACTGCTCTTATGCTAGTTAGGTAGTTATTTTATCTTGACTCAAACCATAGATTTGATTTTTTTGGTTTTGTCAGAATGTTGCGGGCTCTATTTATAGAGGACTTACGCGTTCACCAAAAACAATCTTTAAGGCGCGTGGTTGCCTGAGCTCGTTTTTGACTAATTAAGCTCCTGAGACCACGAGAGTTTTCCTCGACTGATCCTTGGCGACAAGAAAAGCTTGCTTTTGGCAAACACGTAAGTCCTCTTTGTAAAAAAAATGATCAAGTTTTATTCTAAAATTTTTGCTACTCCCAAAACGGTGCATTCCACCGAAGCTTTGGGTTGCAATGAAGAGTTGGAAATTGTGGGAAAAAGATTGGAAAAAAAGATCAAGAAAATATTTGGCGGTTCGCTGGCGATTCGCGAGGTGGACGCCGGATCAACTAACGCTTGCGAGCAGGAACTTACCGCGCTGAGTAATTGCTACTATGATGTAGAAAGATTTGGAATTCACTTTGTGGCCTCTCCTCGGCACGCTGATATGCTGATGGTAACGGGAGCAGTGTCGCGTAATATGCGAGAAGCGCTGGTGAAAACATATGAGGCCACGCCTGATCCAAAAATAGTTGTGGCGGTGGGGGATGACGCGATTTCCGGAGGAATTTTCAAGGGTTCCTATGCGGTCTTGGATGGAGTAGACAAGGTGATTCCAGTCGATTTTCAAATTCCCGGCGATCCGCCAAGTCCCAAAACGATAATTTGTCATCTATTTAAGATTTTGGAAATAATGGAAGCTAATAAAAAGTAGAACTTAGACATTTGACAAACGTCTAAGTCATAATCAGAAAAAAGTCAATTAACATGCTTGGTTCAATCTCCGCACAAACAATTTTTTTTGTAACGCTAGTTTTTTTGGCATTGGGAGCGATCGGCTCTTTGGTTTTTCGCAAAAGCGACGCGCTGGTGAATGTCTGGGGTAATGGCATGGCAATCCTGGCTTCTATTTCCGGACTCATCTGCTCAGTCTTAGTTATGACGCAGGGAAAAACATTTGCGTATTCTATCGCTTCAACTTTGCCGATGCTGGACATTTCTTTCCAAGTCGATCAACTAGCGGCTTTTTTCATTTTTGTCATTTCACTCATCGCTCTGTTCGCTTCTTTGTATGGCCTGGGCTACGTGAAACATTTTTACGGAAAATATGATATCGGTTCTTTGGGATTTTTCTATAATCTGTTTATTGCCGGGATGCTTTTGGTTGCGAGTGCGCACAACGGACTGTTTTTTCTCATTGTGTGGGAACTAATGTCTCTTGCATCCTATTTCCTGGTTATTTTTGAAAATAAGGAAAAAGAAAATGTGCGAGCGGGTTCTCTGTATTTCATTATGACTCACGTAGGAACTGCTTTTATCACGTTGGCGTTCCTATTGCTCTATCGCGCTACCGGATCATTTGATTTTAGCGTGATCAAAGATAATGCGTCTATGCTGACTCCTATGATGAGTGGTTTTATTTTCATTTTGATGTTGATCGGATTTGGCACAAAAGCAGGAATTATTCCTTTGCATATCTGGTTGCCAAGCGCTCATCCAGCCGCGCCAACTCATGTTAGTGCGCTAATGTCGGGTGTTATGATTAAGACGGGAATCTATATGCTGATTAGAATTTTTATCGACCTTATGCCAAATCTTCCGATTTGGTGTGGGATGTTGGTGTTGGTCATCGGCGCTGTATCCTCCTTGGTGGGTGTGCTCTATGCGCTGACTGAGCATGACATAAAAAGGCTTTTAGCCTATCATAGTATCGAAAATATCGGGATTATTCTTTTGGGATTGGGAAGTTCATTGGTCTTTTTGGCGCTCGACTTGAAAACCTTGGCAGTACTGGCTTTGGTCGCTGCCCTTTTTCATACGCTCAACCATGCTATTTTCAAATCATTATTATTCCTCGGTGCTGGTTCAGTAATTTCAAAAACCCACACGCGGAATATGGAAGATTATGGGGGTCTTATTAAATATATGCCGCAGACAGCTTTCTTTTTTCTGATCGGATCTCTGGCAATCTCCGCTCTGCCGCCGTTCAATGGATTTTTTAGTGAGTGGCTGACCTTCCAGGCGCTCTTTAGTGGAATTGGAGGACTGGATGTTTCTGTACAGTGGGTTTTTATCCTAGCAGCAGGCGCGTTGGCGTTTACCGGTGGGTTGGCGGCGGCATGTTTCGTAAAAGCCTTTGGGGCAACTTTTCTCGCCAGACCACGGAGCGAGCATGTTAAGCAGGCGAGTGAAGTCGGATTGACACTTCGCATGAGCATGGCCGTGCTTGCCACATTGACACTTGTCGTAGGCCTCCTATCTGGAATGGTTTCGCGGATGCTGGTGCATGTTTCTCAAAGCTTAACAATTTTTGATGCAACAAGTTCGCCTTTTTCGCAAATTACCGGACTGAATTTTAGTTTGCAGAGTGGTTTTGCTTCTGTCTCAACTCCATTTATTTTCATAAGCCTTCTCGTTGCTCTTCTGCTGGCATTTTATGTCGTTCGCACTTTGAGCCGAGGACGGAAAGTCAGTTGTGGGCGCACGTGGGATTGTGGAACAACGCTGGCTCCGCGCATGGAAATTACCGCCACCGGGTTTGCCAGGTCTATCGTGGTCATTTTCAAGGGAATTCTCAAGCCGACCAAGCAAACGACAGTGGAGTATCGAGATGCAGATATCCGTTATTTTCCCAAGACCAATGTGGTCAGATTAGAAATTGAGGATTTTTGGAAGCTACATTTTTACCAGCCGGCGCAAAGAGGAATTATCAAAATTGCAGAAAGCATAAAAAAGATCCAAAGTGGAAATGTGAATGCCTATATATTGTATATATTTTTAACCCTTATCGCTTTGTTATTATTCTTAGCAATTTAGAAATTTATGTCAGTGCTATTTATTGCAATTCAATTAATCTTAGTTCCAGCGCTCTCGCCGCTTTTTATCGGCGTGACCAGAAAGATAAAAGCGCGTTTTCAAAACAGGCTCGGCGCAAGTGTTTTCCAGCCCTATCAAGATCTCTGGAAGTTATTCCACAAAGATGAAATCATCAGCGAGGATGCTTCTTGGATCTTTCGTTTTGCGCCTTATCTGATTTTTGCTGTGACGCTCGTGGTCGGGGCGAGTATCCCATTTTTTACCGGACTGTTCCCAGGAAACATCATTGGTGATTTTCTGACGATCGTGTATTTGATCGCGCTGAGCACTTTTTTTCTCGCCCTGGCCGGGATGGATACGGGTGGAGCATTTGGTGGTTTTGGATCAAGTCGGGAAATGACCGTAGCGGCGCTCACCGAAGGCGGGTTGATTTTTTCACTGTTGGCACTGGCATTGGTGGCTCATTCGACCAATCTATTTTCAATCACGAGCGCTGTTTCGCAGCTACCACTGGGTCTTTTTGCACCTGTGGCGCTGGCTTTTTTGGCCTATGTCATTGCGATGCTCGCCGAGACGGCGCGTTTTCCTTTCGACAATCCCTCGACGCATCTGGAACTGACCATGATCCATGAGGCGATGATTTTGGAATATTCCGGCAAACGTTTGGCGCTTATTGAGTGGGCAGCGGCGAATAAATTTCTGATTTTTCTTTCCCTTGGTGCTAATCTATTTTTCCCTTGGGGATTGGCGACGTCTTTTTCTGGAGCAGCTCTTTTTATCGCACTAATGTTGTTTTTGATCAAGACCCTGCTGCTTTGTCTTTTTGTGGCAACGCTGGAATCAAGTATCGCTAAGTTTAGATTTTTCCGCCTGCCTGATCTCCTGTTCACCTCATTCATCCTGGGAGTAATCGCTATTATTTTAATCGCTTAAACTTATGTTTCCTCTTACACCACAAATTCTATTTTTCTTAGAAATTCTGATTTTTGCCTCAGTCATTTTTATGCATCTGGCCAAGAAAAGTACTTCTGTCGTGGCGCTATACCTCGTTCAGTCTTTAGTTATTTTTGTTTTTTTCATTAGCGCCGCGCTGGCTGATTTCTCTTGGCTGATTTTTTTGGTGGCGATTCTCATGTTTGTTGTTAAAGTAATCATTGCTCCTCATTTTTTCAGAAAGCTGATCAAGAAAAATCATATAAAATTTTCCGCTAGCACCTATCTCAATGGTCCTTTGACTTTGATTATTCTAGCGGTGATAACAGCAGTGACTTATTCGCGTTTTTTTGCTCCCTTGACTGTAATCGCTCCAGAGAATTCTAATGCGATGCTACTTTCCATCGCGACAATTCTGGGATCAATTTTCCTTTTGATTAATCGCAAAGGTGCCCTGTCTCAGGCGATTGGAGTGCTGTCCTTGGAAAATGGCATTGTTTCTTTTGCCATAATGTCCGGACTGGAACAGACACCTGGATTGGAATTGGGCATAATTTTTGATATCGCAGTTTGGATAATGATTTCGGCAACCTTCACCTCGATGATTTATAAGCAGATGGAGACGCTTGATGTAACTAAGATGTCTCACCTAAAAGAAGATTAATTTTATGGCTCTATTTCTTATCATCTTTATTCCTTTCATTGCTTCCGGCTTGTCTTTTTTGGTCAGGAAAAAGATTCAACCGCTAAATACGATTGCAATTTTGGCTTCTTCCATTGAGCTTATTTCAGCGCTGATTGTGGTGTCGGTCGTGGCGCAAAAGGGTAGTTATGCTTGGACACCCTATCTTTCCATCGATCCATTAGGAGCAATCCTGCTTCTTTTGGTGGCGATCATCGGATTTGTAGCTTCTTGGTATTCTACGGGCTATTTGCAAGTGGAGGTGAAAAAAGGCATTATCGGATTTCATCGGGTGCGAGAATATTTCATCCTTTTGCACCTATTTCTGCTTGCGATGTTTTTTGCCATCAGCACGACCAATCCGATCCTGATGTGGGTAATGATCGAAGCGACTACTCTTTCCACGGCATTTTTGATCAGTTTTTATAACAAGCCATCGGCGATGGAAGCGGCTTGGAAATATTTGATTGTTAACTCGGTCGGACTTTTACTAGCTTTTTTTGGCACTTTGATTTTTCTCTACCCTTCTTTCGCGGCGGGAAATCACGGCCTGGTCAATTGGCATGCGCTACTAGTCAACGCCTCTGGTCTTGATCCGTTTGTTGCCAAGATTGCTTTTATCTTTATCCTGATTGGCTATGGAACGAAGGTCGGGTTTGTGCCGATGCATACTTGGCTACCCGATGCCCACAGCAAGGCACCGGTGCCAATTAGCAGTTTGCTTTCTGGCGTGCTCCTCAATGTGGCATTTCTGGCAATCTTGCGGTTCAAAGTGATTGTGGATCTTGCTGTGGGAGCAAATTTTTCTTCCCAGATGCTCATTTTTTTCGGTATCATTTCAATTATTGTCGCGGCTGCGATCATTTTCATCCAAAAAAATTACAAACGACTCTTGGCCTATTCCAGCATCGAACATATGGGCGTGATGGCACTAGGGTTTGGATTTGGTGGTGTGGGAATTTTCGCGGCAATCTTGCATATGATCTATCACTCCTTGGCCAAATCAATTTTGTTTTTGTCAGCGGGCAATATCTTTTTGAAATATAGCTCCACTAAAATTGCTAAAGTGAAAGGCGTCCTCAAAGTCTTGCCGGTTACGAGCATTTTGTTTCTTATTGGCTTTTTGGCCATCACTGGTATGCCACCGTTTGGAATTTTTGTCACCGAATTTTCGATTCTGTCCGCTGGGATCAGCAGTCATCCTGCCGTCACAATTATTGCGCTCTTGGCGCTGGCATTGATCTTTGTCGGTTTCCTCCGCCATGTGGTCGCGATGATTTTTGGGGAAAATGAAGAGAATGTTCCGGTTGGCGAGTCTGGCGTTTGGACAATTTTTCCGGTGCTCATCTTGGTGGTTCTTCTAGTTTATTTGAGTATTTTTATCCCTGCAACAATAAATTCCCTAATAACTAGTGCCAGTTTAGTCTACTAATATGACTTACGTGTTTGCCCGAGTCAGCCGTATTTTCTAAAAAAACGTGCCTGAGAATGCCTTTTTTCTTCAAAATTTTCCACTGGTTGCCGTTGATAGAGGGAAAAATTTGAAAAGAAAAAAAGGGCGTTCGAGTTATTTTTTTAGAAAATACGGCTGTGAGGGGAAACGTGTAACTCCTAACTAATATGAATCAAAGCGAAATCCAAGAAAAATATATTCCCAAAAGTTTTTCCGTCAAGCAGGATGGCAATGTTTTGACTTATGCTGTCCCGACCGCGGAACTTTTGACTGTTTGTAATGAGTTGTATTTTGACCACAAGTTGCAACTGAAAACTATCACGGCGACGGATGAGAGAAAAGCGGGAATCGGTTTTCGCATCTTCTATGTTTTTGGCGTGCCAGGGGAAAATGTTTTTTTGACGCCCTACATTACCATCCAAGACGGCAAAGGCTTTCCTTCGATCACCAAAGCAATTCATGAAGCGTCCGGCTATGAACGGCGGATAAAAAGTTTTTTTGGTCTTGAACCACTCGGCCATCCTAATGCGCGAGGGATGCTTTTGCATGAAAATTGGCCGGCGGGAGTTTTTCCTTTACGGAAAGATTTTAATTGGCAAGAACGTCCTGCCCAAGCGACTGGAACTTATGAATTTTTGAAAGTAAAGGGGGAGGGAATCTATGAAATTCCCGTCGGTCCGGTGCATGCCGGAATTATCGAACCGGGACATTTTCGTTTTAGCGTGGTGGGAGAGGAAGTGGTTCTTTTGGAGCCGAAACTGGGCTATAAGCATAAGGGAATTGAAAAACTTTTTGAAACATTGCCCTTGGCGGAAAAAGTGCGCCTGTCAGAAAGAGTTTCCGGAGACACTTCTTTCACGCACAGTTTGGCTTTTTGCCAGGCGATTGAAAATCTGGCCGAAACTAAAGTCTCCGCGCGAGCAAAATATCTGCGAGTGATTTTTTCTGAATTGGAACGGCTGGCAAATCATTTTAATGACATCGGGTTTATTATGCTCGATACCGGATTCAGTTTTGGCGGAAGCAATGGTGGTCGTCTGCGCGAAATGATCATGCAACTGAATGAAAGTTTGACCGGCAGTCGATTTTTGCGCGGAGTGAATGTGATTGGCGGGGTAACGAAAGATATTTCTGCGGAAGCGGGAAAACAATTACAAGAAAAACTTTTGAAAATAAAAAAAGATTTTGCGGAAGTGATTGAGATTTCCGATGACAGTAGTACGCTCCTCAACCGTTTGCAAAGTACTGGTCGGCTCGATCGCCAATTAGCGCTTGATCATGGAGTTGTCGGCGTAGCCGGCAGAGCACTGGGCATTGCCCATGATGCCAGGATCGAATATCCCCATGCCGCTTATCCGGAATTGAATTTTGGCATTGCGCTGGAAAAAGAGGGCGATGTTTTTGCACGGCTTCATGTGCGGATAAAGGAAGTTTTCGTTTCATTTGAAATTCTAAAACAAGCTTTGGAAAAATTGGCCGAAGCGCCAGGGGAGCTGGTAAATCCCAAAACGGCGATTTTGCGAAAAAACAGTTTTGCCCTCGGGATCAGTGAAGGCTGGAGGGGCGAGATTGTCTATTTTGTCGTGACGGACTCAGATGGTCAAATTACGCGCGTGGATGTGCGCGATCCATCTTTTATTAACTGGACGGTCGTAGGTCACGCCGGAAAAGGCAATATTGTGCCGGATTTTCCTCTCATCAACAAGAGTTTCAATCTGTCCTATTCAGGAAATGATCTTTAGGAAGTGATGGAGATTTTTTTAGTCTTGACTATTTCATATTTTAGGTATATAAAGGTTAGTTGTTCTTCGAGGAGCCTGCAATGGGCGGGCTTTTGGTTCTTTTAATGATTGGGAAGAAGGAGTGCTATGACAAGCTTGACTAAGAAGAAAAGTTATATGTCCGAGGAGGATAACGCTTACACTCAACAGTTGAAAGCGTTTCAAGTTCTACAAGCTTTTTCCATAGAAGAATTGCTGGGTTTTACCAACAATGGTGGAGTCTGGAATCACTGTCCCGATGGGGATATTGAGCTTCTGGACTATCTGAGGAAGTTTAATGAGCGGATTCATGGAGCTGGACCTCCGGGAGGACCTCTCAATTTTTGCCCGGGACTTTTTGGTGGATTTGAGCAGTTTCATGAGGACAGTGCTCTCTATAGCATTGCCAACTTGTTTGAAGCTAAGGAAACAAAAACGCTTTGTCTTGCGACTCACTTTCCTTGTGGGATGGCGAAGAAACATAAGCATACTATCCAAGAGGTTGTGCATATGGCCTATATTGCGCATATACGTTTTTGTACCGATCTGCAAAAAAGATTAAACGCTCTATTGGTTATGGCGGGATTTCCCCACTTGCAGTTAAAAAGTGACAGAGTGTTTAGTTTTTTTCACGGAGCAAAGCTTATAAGCGGAATAGTGGAAGAAAATACTTATATTTTCAATCCATATAAATACGCGGAACATTTTGTTACTTCCTAAATGTTTTCAAGTTTTGTGTAGAATTTAAACAATCAACACCCGTTCGGATATCATTTCCGAGCGGGCGCTTTTCTTTTTTGGGCATTTTTCCGGCCTGGCGAAGATTTTGGCTATTTTTAAAAAAGTCTGGTAAGCTTTAGCTAATTAAGGCTTGTTTAGGCATAAAATGGGTTTCGTGGCAATTACGATTGACAAAAGCCTAATTTTCTGTTAGAGTTCTATGTTAATCTTAAAAGTCCAAATAGCAATCTTTTATTCAGTCCAGAACACTTCGGGATTGGCATGAGGTTGTTATGGATTGTCCATTGACAACCAAATAGTTAGAAAAAAATAGGATCAATTCTGATCCAAAAACAATATTTCGGAGGAGGATTGATCATGATAAAAAGTAAGAGTTTTATTCAGGTTTTGTTGGTTATGGTAGCGATTGCGACTCTTGCGAGTTGTTCGCAGAACAGAATTAAAATTAATTCCCCAATAGATGAGGTGACTGGTCAGGGGCAAAGTGAGATTGAGATAAAAAGGTCGCCACCATATTTCATTGGCGTGTACAATGTCGACGGAGTCGATATCGAAGGAGAAGCTTTCGTGGCTAAGACCGGAATTTTTCCAGAAGGCTTGAAAGCCGAAATGTCTCCGGGCCGTACCACTTGGTTTGGCTGGATAATCGACAAAAAAGGCGGAGAGCATGAACTTCAAATTATATTCACCCCTTGGGGTGAATTAATCAGAAGATCAGATGGAAAAACCGAGGTCGCAATGTATTCGACGCTTGTCTATAGCAAAAGCATCGAAGAAGGAATGGCAATTGCTTTTTCCACGATGCAGGAGTTTGGCTTCAATCTGCTTGGGAGAGAAAAGAATGGCTTTCCGCTTGACTGGGAAAGGTTTAAAAAGGATTTTCAGTTCCGAAAAGAAATTATTGCAAAGCATGGGACTGAGTTGTCCAAACTTCCCGTGGCGGAACATTTTTACGCGAGTGTGAAAAAGTGGAGGCCATACACAACTCCCGAGGGCTGGAAGTTTTTTAGTCCACTCTCAACTGCTGATATGAAAGAAGTGGCCAGAATAAACCCTGGAGACACCTTCTTTCAACGATGGATAAAGGAGGGGGAGTTTTATATTTCCCCCGACTTATATTCAATGGGTATTTCCGCTTTCTTTGATTTATATCGAGCAAGCGAAAAAAAACCCATCGCCTGGAGCATGGGCGGGAGCATCAATAGACAGGATATGTTATTCGTCAATAAATATCTCTCGGAAATCGAGAGGATGATTATCATAAATCAGTTACAGCAAGGAGGATGACATGAAAAAATTCGCAGCGTTAATCCTTTCTGCCACAATTATCTTTAGCGCAGCAATTTGTAGCGCCGAAGAATATGTTAAAGAATATATTGTGGTAAAAAAAGGGGACTGCCTTTCAGTGGTTGGCAGAGAAAAGGGTGTTCGTTGGCAGGAAATCAAGAAAGTCAACGGACTTAAATCCAATACAATTTACCCGGGTCAAAAACTTATGATTCCCGTGCGTCGTCAAAAAAACGTGGTCGTTGAAGTCAATAGTTACCAGGGCAGTACTCAGCCGAGTAATGCTGAAGTTTCTGCAACTGATACAAAAAACGTAACGGCAACGTCTTCTAATCTGATTACGGATGGACTTTCATCATCTGTATCAACTGAGACTGATGAAAAAGAAAGAACGACCGTCAAAAGCAGTGACAATGCGGTTGCTTCTGGTAATAGTATTTCAGCGCTTGAGGCACTTGGCAAGGCGACGTTCAACTTGAAAAAGCCAGGTTCGCAAAATCAAGTTGTAAGCTCGGGAATTACTGGCGAGTTTATGTATTGGCAGAAAGAGCAGGCAAGCCCAACTTCATTGGGGCTTGGAATTCTCGGTAATTTTTCCACCTGGAACATGAGTCATTCGCCTTCCGATGGTTACGATGCTAAAATCGCACCGGAAGCAGGTATTACGTATGCAGAGGGGCCTTGGTATGAACAGCTCAAAATCCGAGCTGGCTACCAGGAGACCGGAAAAAGTCAACGAACCAAGAAGGTTGAATCAATAACTCGCCAAAATGGCGCAGGTGTTGGTGCCTATGGTGAAGTTCAATATAAGCTCCAACCTGACCTAGTGGCAATTGGGATTGCTGATTTCTGGACAGGAATCGGTCAATCTACCAATAATGGATCCGCTCCGATCGACCAAACGTCCTTGGATGTTTGGATCGGCTTGGAAAAACAATTAACAGAAAATCTCCGATGGAGAAATCTTATTGGAGCAGGGGTCCATAGTAATATGGGCGCCGGTGCGGCGAAGTCAGAACTTCGCCAGCGGACTCCAATTGGAACGCTTATTGCCGAAGTCCATGCTAGCACAGATGGGCGTGTCGGCGTTGGCATTGGGTTATCCAGCAAGGAACCTATCAATGCCTTGTATGGAAATCATTTGGCCAGTGGATTTAATCCGGTGGTTGAAGATGGTGTTGCGATAACCGCATCCACCACCACTGATCAAATCCAGTCCCAGGAGACGTTGAGTAAAAAATCGTATTCTCCTGATGACAGAATGGATCAGGTAATGGCTAGTCTCGGCAGTCAACAGGATCAGGGGAATACTCCCGCAACTGTGATCGTTGAAACTCAGTCTGACAACAACCCGTTCACTCCTGACGATCGGATGGACATCGTGCTGGCTAGCCTTGGCAGCCAAAGCGGTGGTAGGTAGTTTTTACGATAACAAATAGAGAACTTTTAAGTTTCATTGATTATTTCGTTGCCGATTAGGTGACCTAGCGTTCACAGTGCTTACGACAATTAGCATTGAATGAATTGCTGAAATGATTGGACGAAACTTGAAACGTCCTCTTGGATTATATGGGCCCCGGGAATATCTATTCTTCGGGGCTCTAATCATTTTTGGGTCTGTGCCACATAGGACTTAGGCGTTTATCTGGGATTTTTTCCTAGGTAGTCGTCTGGTTCCTGGGAAGAATAAAAGTCCTAAAAATATTGGCAAAATAGGCCTTATTTAGGCTAAAAGTGGGCTAGCGGTAGATTTCCATTGACAAGTGGACGAATTTCTGCTAATATATTAGGTTATGAATTTAAGGTAATAATTCGAGGAAAATATTATGAATCAAGAGAATTTTTGGAAAATCATCAAGCAAAAACTGAAAGTTATCTTCGTGGTTTCCTTTGTCGTGGCGGCTTGTGTGTTTACAATTTCCACGATTATCAAACCTAAATATCGCTCTGACATCAGTGTCTTGGTCGTCCAAAAACAACCAGAAGATAAGGTGGACGCTTTCTCAGCTGCCAAGTCGGCAGAATATCTTAGTGATATTTTTTCCAAAATCATCTTTACTGATTCTTTTATTGATGATGTATTGCAGTCTCCGGTCGGAGTGAAGAATGTTTATTCGACCAATAAGGAAGATCGTAAAAAGGAATGGGAAAAAGAAGTCAGTGTCAAAAAAGTGAACAATACTGGAATTATTGAAATTTCCGTTTTCGATCCTTCGAGAAAAGAAGCGGAAAAAGTGGCACAAGCGATTGCGAGCAATCTGGCTACCAACAATCAGAAGTATCATGGAGGTGGAGATAAGATTGTGATTAGTGTCATTGACGGACCGGTTACGACGCAAAATCCTGCCACGCCGAATATCCCCTTGAATATTCTCATCGGATTTGTAATGGGACTAATCGGAACAGTCGGTTATCTCTATTTTTTCGGAAAAGAAGAGCCAGAATATCGCGCGTTGGATCATTATCATGAGATAAGGTAGTGCAAATAGTAGGTAAGTTCCAGTTGAGGAATGATTTGCAAAAAATGGTTAGAAGTTGTAGTATATTTTGAAATAGTGCTCTTTGACAAAATTCTAGCCACCAACACCAAAGTTAGCCAAATCAGCTGGTTTCGGGGTTGGTGGTTGGAAAAGTTTACAATAAAAAACACTCAAAACCCATAAGGAGGCAGTATCATGAGAAAACAGATCATCGTAGTGTTGGCAGTATTGGCAACGGTAGTCGGCGCTTCGTTTGCGCAGGCAGCAGGGAACGGGATAACAATGGAGCCCAACTGGGTGGAAACCACAGGCTCACCAGTTGCAAAGCAGAACTGGGTGGAAACCACGGGCTCAGAAATTAGAACTCGTAATGTAACAGTCAAGGGTGATTCAGTCCGTGTCTCCCTGGTTTTCAGGATCATTAATGACTATTCACCCAATTCCCAAGTGTCCACAATCATTGATCCTAATCAAGGTGAATATGTGATTGTCACCGGAGTAGGAGGATCAGAGCGGGTTCATTTTTCGCCGAAGTTGGTGGTAAAACTGGAAAAGCTTTCTGATAATCCACGGGCGGGAGCGGGGCTGATGGATATGAATATCTGCCCAACCCAGGCGCGCCAACTGTCAACAGTTATTGGGCCGATGCGGACGACTCACGAGCCTATGAGAGCAGTCGAGAGCAAATCGATTTGTGATCAGAAAGGCGGTTGCTATAACGGCAAGGTTCTCATTGGAGACTACCAAACCCTCGTTCCGTACAATGGAGTGCGTCTCGTGAGTAATACGGGGAATCACAAATACCCTGAGAATTCCGTCAGCTTTAAGGTTGAAGGGCACATTAAAAATATTGACGGATGGACTTATGGTAAAGATTGGGGCCCGACCATCGTTCTTCGGAATGTTACGATGGAAAACCCAATCCAGTTGATTGATGTAAACGCTGGGTGTATCCTTGCTTATCTTGAGAAGATTACTGCTCTCAAGCGAGGAACGCCGATAATTAAGGATGGCGATTCGTGTTACGAGGTAGTTATCCTTCGGGATGGCACCATTTATAAAAACGAGTCACCGCCCGAAGCACGTTTTTTTAAAAATTAACAGCCAACCACCGAAGTATCGAAAACAGAGCCCGCTAGGATCTATATCCAAAGCGGGCTCTCATTATTTTTACGGATATACCCCTTCTCCATTAGGGAGAAGGTGGCCGAAGGCCGGATGAGGGAGGGGACTTAATGATATAGCTGAACTATTATTTTTAGATTGCGTGTGGCATAAAGCCCTTTTCCCTCACCTGTCACGAGTACGTGACATCCTCTCCCTAAGGGCGAGGAGGGAATATTTGTAATTTATTTGGCCAACTTTTTCTGCGCATGAAGTGCCAGGGCGACGGCAACTAGGCTCCACATCGTCCATTGCGTGACCGTTTCACGCAGTGTGTTATTGGTCAGAGAAAAACTTAAAATAGCGATGAATAATGCTAAGACGAATAATTCGAAATCCTTGTTCCAAGGATTTTTTTCTTTTCTATAATTTACAACTAATTTAAACAGCGTGACCATAATTAGGAAGAAATAGGCGATGGCGCCGAGGATGCCAGTTTCCAGAGCAACGCGGAGGAAGTCGTTGTGCGTGTAGGGATTGCCGGCGTTGTAGCCGAATTCGTTTTCAAAGGCAACTGTTTCTGTTCCGATGCCATAGCCAGTCAGGGGCTTTTTGAGGAACAGTCCGGACATTCTTTCCCATTGAGCGAATCTCCAACGAACTGAGCTGTCAGCCGGGGGGTTATAGATATCCTCCACGCGGTTTTGGATCGTTTCAGAGACGGAAAAGATGAAGAGCATTGTGAAGATTAAACCTAAAAGCGCTTTGGGATATTTGATGGCTGTGAGGATGAATAGGAAGATCAGAAAAGCCAACCAAGCTCCGCGACAATAGGTCTGGATCAATAGAAAAATGCCCCAAACGATCATTGTACCGAGGAATAATTTTTGGCGGGGCAGTTTTTCTTGGGTGAAGAAAAAAATGGCTACGACAAGGACGATGAAGACAAAAGAAGCAAAAGGATTGGGATGGCTGAATGTGCCAAACAATCGACTCTCAATCCCTTCTGTTCCCCCCAGTCCTGTTCCGGTGACCAGTTGATAAGTGGCAAACAGAAACGGAATGATGGCGGAATAGATTATACTGTAGGCGAGGTTGTTATAGTCTTTTTCTATCTTCACAACAATGAAGATGGAAACGAAAATGAGGAAAATGCTCATGATTCTGATTATTTCATAGAGACTAGCTGGAATGTCAATTGAGAAAAGTATGCTTAGGGTAATGAGAGCAAGAAAAATGAGCCAATATTTTTTCAGTGGCACAAATTTTAGTTGAGCAATATTTTTGAGGATAAAGAGAGATAGAAGAAGAACGACAAGTGAGCCAAAAATAGCGGAAGAATTGATGTTGATATTTCGGAAAGATATGCTGAAAGTGTCGCTAAATTTATCAATCGCCGGTCGGATAAACAGGATCAAAAAAATGCCCCATTTTGGGCGATGAAGAAAGGCCGTGAAAAGCATAAGTCCGAGAGTGAGGACGGAATCGGTGATGAGTGGCTCGGAAGAAAAAAAGCCCAAAAACAAAATGGCGACCAATCCGCCCATAAAAATCGCTCCGGCTATCCTTTTGGAAACTAGCTCCATAATTTTTAGGACTTACGCATTTACCAAAAAGTTATTCTAAAAGCGACGTTTCCTCTTTTAGGCTAGTCTTCTGCTGGTTTACTGAGGGACTTTTTCCGTTAAAGAGGGATGCTCGTGCGAACAACTCTTTGGCAAACGCGTAAGTCCTGATTTTGATTATCCTTTAGTTTAGTCTATAATACAAATGAAAGTTTGTAAATTATGAGAATCCTCCAGGTTCACAAATATTTTACCCGAAAAAGAGGCGGCGGATCGGTGACGGCTTTTTTTGAGCTGCTAAAAATGTTTTCCCAAAGAAGCCATGAAGTAATTGTGTTTTCAATGCAAGACCGAGACAATGAGCCGTCGCCATATGCGAAATATTTTACTGAGCATTTTGACTTGAATGAAAAAACGGGACTAGGAGAAAAATTGAAACGAGCCTCGAAATTTCTCTATAATTTTGAAGCGAAGCGAAAATTGGAAGAATTGATCATCGCGGAAAAGCCCGAGATCGCTCACTTGCACAATATCTATCACTATCTCAGTCCAGCGATTATTGATACGTTGAAAAAGCACAATATTCCGATCGTCATGACGTTGCATGCTTACAAGGAAATCTGTCCGAATTACAAGTTATTTGTCAAAGGTAAACTTTGCGAAAGATGCAAAGGAGGGAAATATTATCATTGTCTGGCCAATAGGTGCCTCAAGGATTCTTTTTCGGGCAGTTTTTTGGCGATGCTGGAAGCTTATCTGCATAAATTTTTGGGGAGCTATGCGAAGGTGGATAGGTTCATTTCACCCAGTGAGTTTGTGAAAAAAAAGTATGTCGAGTTTGGTGTCCCGGCAGAAAAGATTGTTGTCATTCGGAATCCGATCGAAATTGGACAGATCAAAAAAGAAATGGATAATAGTCTTGCAGAGAAAAACTTTTTTCTCTATTATGGCAGAATTTCTGAGGAGAAGGGGATTGCTGATCTGATTCGGGCTGTGGCGAAATTGGAGAAAGAGGGAGCACTGGGAGAAAATGAATTGCGTATTGTCGGCAAAGGTTCCCAAGAGCAAGCACTCAAAAAACTAGTCAAGGATTTAGAATTGGAAGGAAAGGTAAGATTTATCGGTTTTAAGTCAGGCAAGGAACTGATTGATTTGGTCAGTCAGGCTAAGTTTATCGTGGTACCTTCTATTTGGTATGACAATTCTCCTATGGTTGTCACTGAGGCTCAAATTGCCCGCAGGCCGGTCATTGTATCTGATCTAGGTGGAACTAGCGAGTCAATCATCGCTCATGAAACAGGTTTCGTTTTTGAAGCAGGGAACGTCGATGATCTAGCTGGGAAGATCAAAAAAACACTCCGCCTTTCGAAAGCAGAGCGTTTTTCCATGGGACAATATGGCTACGAGAATATTTTGAAAATCAATGACGAAGAAATGCTCTATTGGGAAATGATCAGTCTTTACGAAAGTCTTTTGCGTTGAAAAATAAAGCGACGGCTATTTTTTTCTTGCAGCAAAGCCGAATAAAGCTTTAGGGTCCGGGAAACGTTTTCATCCCAGCTGTAATTTTTCTCCACCGATTGCTTGGCTAAGAGGCCAAGTCTTTTTGTGTTTTCGGGATTACTTGCCGCCAGGATGAGCATTTTTTCTAAGTCGGAGGCGTTGCTATTTTCGAATGTCAGTCCATTGTCTTCAACGACTATCGTGTTTTCCGGGATGCTGCTGATAATCGGTGCGAGGCCATAACCCATCGCTTCAAGCAGGACATTAGAAAGCCCTTCTGCCTCTGAAGGCAGGACGAAAGCAAAAGCATTAGCATAGAGTTGCGCGAGGGATGCACCAGACTGGCTTCCAGTGAAAATGATATCTGCATCCGCTTCGGCGATTTTTTTCAGATAAGTGACATAGTCGTCCGTATAAGCGCTATCACCGACGATGGCTAATTTGAGATTTTCGGGAAGCGCGTGTTTTTTCTTGGCGCTTTTGAATGCCTCAATTAAGTAATGGATACCTTTGTGACGGACCAATCTTGCGACAGTGAGGAAATAGTGATTTTTCTCCAAGTCCCATTTATCAAGCTCATCAGTTTCATTGGTCGGCATGATGGCGGATCCATTGTGGATGACTGTGATATGCTCATTGCCATATTTTTCCCTTGAATGCTCTTTGATGAGTTTACTGACAGAAATCGTTCGGTCGGGAACTTTGTTTATGACAAATTCTCCAAAGCGTAAATAGGCTCTGGCGATGCGTCCCCATTTTTGGTGTTTTTCATCTCGGGAATTAAAAGTTGCCACCAGTCCAGTGCTTGGATTAAAAAGCTTCATTATCCAACATAGAGAAGATGGTCCAGGTGCTTGGTAATGGACGATATCATATTTTTGGAAAATCGCGTGAAGGCTGGCAATTAGTGTGTGAGTGATTGCTCCCAGATTTTTCGTTTCAACGCAAGGAAGATAGATTATCTTTACGCCTTTATATTCAGAAATTAGTTCTGAAGCATAATTTTTTCTCGCATAAACAAAAACCTCATGACCAAGTTTGGCCATTCTTGTCGCTAGCTCCTGAACTCTTCTTTCTACCCCACCAGAGCTCACAGGAATACCTTTTTGTCCGATAAATGCGATTTTCATACGCCTTCAGGCTAAATTTATTTAACCTAAGATTGTAGCATATTAATGGACAAAAGTCAAGTCGTCTCATATTGGGTTGCTTGACAAATGGGGGATTTTAGTGTAGGATGGACAGTTAATATAATTTGGATTAAAAAGCTTTAAACATTGACCTTATGCAAAGAAAAAACCGCAATTTTATCATCTTTTGGATCTTTGCCGTGATATTCCTCACCGGCTGGTATTCCTATTGGCAAGTTAAGAGCAATAAGGAATTCGGAACGATCAGCTCAGTGATCAACTTCCTTCCAATGGACGAACTGAAAAAAGCCAAGTTCAAAACGATGGCTAGTTTCGCCGAGTATCTGTTTGAGAAGGATGGTGAAGAAAAAACCTTTATGTTGATGTTCCAAAATAATATGGAACTGCGGCCGGGCGGTGGATACATCGGATCGTTTGGAATTTTGAAAATGCAAGATGGGCAAGTGAAACAGTTGCAGACACATGACCTTTCTAATTTTGACGGTCGGGTGCCCAATGGTATCGTGCCACCTTATCCGATCAAAGAAGCGTTGAATGTGAAAGATTGGAAGCTTCGTGATTCTAACTGGTCACCGGATTTTCCGACGAATGCCCAGAAGGCCGATGAATTTTATCATCTTGGACAGGGGCAGGAAAATTTTGCTGGCGTGATTGCCATCAATAGCAATGTTCTCTTGTCTTTTCTCAAGGTGACCGGACCAGTGGAAATTCCCGGTTATCCAGGAACGTATGACAGTGAAAACGCTGTGAAGAATTTGGAGTATCAGGTAGAGAAAGGTTTTTATCAGCAAGGCCTGAAGATTGGTGAGCGCAAAGGTGTGATGAATCTTTTGGCTTCGGAAATTAAAAAGAAAGTATTTGATTTGAATATGCGCCAAAAACTGCAATTAGCGGAGATTATTTTAGACGATTTGAATCGCAAGGATATCCAGCTTTATTTTAAAGACGAAAATTTAGAAAGCCAGGCGCAGCGTGCTCAGTGGGATGGGGGTGTGGACAAGAATTGGGCGGGCGATTACCTGATGTTGGTCGATGCCAATATGGGATCGCTCAAAAGTGATTATTATCTGCGTCGCTCATTTAACTACACGATTGATCTCACGGGTGATGTGCCAAAAGCGGATCTGAAAATTACCTATAATCACACAGCCAAAGAAAAAGACTGGATGACGAAAGATTACCAGACGTATCTGCGGGCTTATGTTCCGCAAAGTAGCTGGCTTGTGAATTCACAAAACTTGGGCGAGCAAAAGTTTGGAGACGAACTGGGTAAGAAATATTTTGGGTCAATGTTTACCGTTCCATTGGGTCGGACCAAGACCGTCGAGTTTTCTTATACCTTGCCAAAAGTTACGGCGGAGAACTATGATCTTTTGATCCAACGCCAATCCGGATCGGGCGCTGTGACTGGGCAGGTGACGATAATTTATAAAAGCCAAAAGAAGATGATGTACGAGATCGATCTTTCAAAAGATTGGAAGTTGAGCGAGAATCAATAGGAAATGTGTCATCCCCGCGAAGGCGGGGATCCAGGCACCTCGAGCTAAAAATAAAGAAAAAACGAATTATTAAAATTCAAGACTTACTGAAATGGAGAGTTTGTCAGACTTGCAGTTCGATTTTCTAGAGTTTACACCTGGTGGAACCTGGATTCCCGCCGGAGTTTATCCTCGTGTAGACGGGGGCGGGAATGACACATATTAAAAATCCCCCTAAATATTCAGGGGGATTTTTTTATGCTCCACCGATGCCGAGGATTGGCGTGGCTTCGGGGAAGGTGACGGAGTTGAGGAAAGTCGCGCCATCTTTGTTGTCCGTGAAAAAGAGTTTTTCCAGGCCATTGTTGTGGATGACGAAGGGTGAATCTAGTTCGGTGCTGATAAGGTCTAGGCAATTACGATGATCCCGAGCATCGAGTTCGATAATCTTGGTATATTTTCCGACGCTAAAAATGATATGCTCATAGTCTTTGTACCATTGGACATTTTTGAGTGTTTCCGAATAGCGCGTGATGTTTTGCAGGTCATTTTCATTGCGGATTGGTTGGACGGTCCAGTCGCGTGTGTAGTAGACAGAAATTTCATTAGTGCTATAGAAAAGCAATTTTTTTCCATCATTGGAGAAATGCATCTCTTCCACTTGATCATCCAGAGAGCGGAAATATTCATCGCGGTCACCTTTGTTATAGATAAAAAGTTTTTTGTTTTGGCCTAGGAAGGCGATGCGTGATTCGTCATAGACGGTAATTCTGGTGATGATGGGGTTGCTGGCATCGGGGAAGCTTTCGGTGATTTGAACTTTTTCTGTTTTCCCGTCCAGGCTGGTTTTGAAAACAAGATTATTCGGTGTTTGGACGAAGTAGACGCCGTTATAGGACAAATCGTAGGCGCTCACATCGCTCGCAATTTGGACAATATCTGTCGCATCAGTAATATTAGCGCGGAAGAGTGATGTACCTTCGATAAAAAAGAGGTAGCCTTTTTCCTTGGGATCCCAGCGGACGTAGCGGAGATTATTTTTTCCTAAAAAGGTATTAAGATTCGTGACAGTATTGTTCGTCAGATCGATAATTTGATATGCAGATGACTGTTCGCTGTCGCTGGAACTGGAAGTGACGGGCGTATTTTTTTCCACCGGAACAGAGAGATAATTTTCGTCGGGTGACCATTCGATATTTTCTTTTTTGTCTTCGGAAAAAAGTTTCCAGCCTAGCAGATCGAAGCTGGCAGTTACAAGTTTGTTGCCAAGAGTTAGTTCTTTTACGGACAGGCCTTGAGCAGAGTTGGTCGTGAAGGCGACGGATTGATTTTTGGGCGAGGTAAAAAACTTATCAATCCCATCCGTTTGGTCGAAAATAGTGCGGGTGTAATTTTTTCTGGTAAGCACGACATTCCAAAATTCACTGGAAACTCCACTATGGACGTCGATTTTTTTGTCCCAAGGATAGTAGTCCGGGGCGGAAATTTGCAGTTCATAATCATCCGGGATCAGCCCAGAGAGATTAAAGGAGCTGTTGATCCGGTTGAGACTCGCTGTGTCATTGACTTTGCCATTCAGGGTGGCGACGATGTTTTGTGGATTGGATTTGAAGGAAATCGTTCCGCTATAGACAAAAACACCCCGGTGCCAATCGAAGCGATAACCGCGCGCCTGCAGGACGATAATGGGGGTAATTATGAAGAAAATGAGAACCAATGACCAAAAAAATAGGGTACGTTTGAATCTTTCCATAGCTAGATATTAGCGGGATTTTCAGTTTTTGTCTAGTCTGGCAGTTGATGGTATAATTCTTGTATGATTCGCAACAAAGAGATTTTATTAGTTGGAACGTTTTTTCTGGTCATCATTTTTTTTGGCGCTATTTTTTGGCATATTCTTGGCTCTGGAGACAGTGAAGCTTTTGATCAGATACGAAAAAATGCAGAAATTGTTCCAATAAAAAAAACAACTGTAGCTACCCCGGCCACAACTGCTCCGGCCACGGCAGCTACATCAGGCGTTCCACCTGTCCCGGCTACATCGCCAATCGGTAGTGAAACGACTATGCCGTCCGAAATGCAAAATACTACTCCGGAAATTCCTGATCCTTCTGTCAAAAAAAATGATGATCCAATCGATCCTACTTCCCGAAAAACACCAGATGATATGGCGGATTGGAAAGTCTACGAGGAGGCAGAAAATATTTTTGAATTCAAATATCCTGCCGATGCTCAAGTCGTTCCGAGTGGAGATTTGATCCGCGTTTCTCAAAACGATAAAACTTGGAAGTTTCGAGTTTTTGATAATAAAGATAAGACTGATTTGCAGGCCTGGTATAATGCGGAATTTTCGGAAAAAGAGCGGACGAATTGCACGATGACAGATTCAACTTTGAAGGTGGCGAGTTATGAGATGAAATATGTCAATCCAAATTCTGGCACAATAGCTTGCGGTAAGGCGGGCTATTTCGCCATCAGCACGGACAAGAAGAATGTACTGCGGGTGGAGCTGGGAGAGGAAACGGTTGAAAATGCCAACAAGATCTTGGCGACTTTCAAATTTGAGGAATGAGATTTGACAGGAGGCGATAAATGCGCTATATTAGCTAAGTTAAAGCTTTAATCCATTAGCGATATTTTATTATGTTGGCAATTATCAAAACCGGCGGCAAGCAGTACAAAGTCAAAGTCGGAGACAAAATTAAGGTTGAAAAGCTGGAAGACGCGATTGACAGCGTGATTGTTTTCCCAGAGGTGCTTTTTGTGGGCGATGAAAAAGAGATCAAGGTCGGTACACCTTTTCTAACAGGCGCGAAAGTGGAAGGCAAGATCCTGCGCACCGAGCAGGGCGACAAGGTGACCGGCATCAAATTCAAAGCTAAGAAAAGATACAAGGTAAAATTTGGACACCGCCAAATCTTTACAGAAGTGGAGATTACTAAGATTGCTTAGGTTTTCTTTAGGATATAAAAAAGACTCGGGCTAGAATGGCTCGAGTTTTTTGTTTTGTAAATTGGACAGATGTATATTTTTTTGATATAAGTAAGATGTGATAAGATTAAAAAATAAAAAAATGGACAACAAAAAAATTCCCACCCATCTGGGAACAATTGTGATTGTGATTATCGCGATTACTGTTGGAGCGTTTGTGTGGCAGTATGAGAAAAATATGCCGGACAATGCGACTCAATCAGTAATGCCGGCTCCGGTTAAAAAAGCACCGGTGCAATCAGTTGTGGCTCAGTCAGAGGAAGTAATCCCTTCTAACATACCCGCTGATTGGAAAAATTATAAAAATGATAAACAGGGAATAGAATTTAGGTATCCTTCAGCAGGCATTGTTAGCGAAGATCAAGGCGTTGGTGGACTGAAGAGTGCATACGGTGTTTGTATCCATTTTTCCCTTGGAACTATTCTTATCTCTATTTTAAATTCCCCTGATTGTCCTCCAATCAGAACGGGAATTGGGATCGGCACTGAAATAAAAGATCTTCCTGGGGAAAGTGTAGTTATTGATGGAAAATCCTACAACATTGGAACAAAGGAGTTTATGGATAGTGATGGAAGTGAAAAGAAGGATTCTATTGAGGGAGAAATTGTAATCAGCGATGCAATGTCGGTAGGGTATTCTTATGATCCTAAGGAAGCTGGAAAATTTAGACAAATTATTTCCACTTTCAAATTCACCGATCAAAATGATGCTGATGATGCTGTGGTGTCGTCTACAGATTGGCAAACCTATACTGATGCACAACATGGGTTTGAATTTAAATATCCCGCAGGGTTTGTTGTTAAAAAAGATGAAGAAAGAAGTATTAGTATTTTAACAAAAGAGCAAAGCGTCAGTCGCATATCATCGCCGGCGTATGTCTACGTTAGTTATGATACTGACAATGGCATATTGCCTAAGGGCACAAAAATAAATTTTGCAGGAGGAGTTGCAATGGAAAGTATTACGAAGAGTGACAGCGGTGACTTTAGTGTAGCGTATCATATTTCTGTGGTTAAAAATGGATTTGATTACACTATTAGTTTTATGGATAAGGATAAAAATAGCTTGACCGAAAACGATAAGCGAATTATTTCATCATTCAAATTCACAAAATAAATTGGCAAAAAATAACACTAAAAAACTCGGACTGAATCCGAGTTTTTTTAAACTTCTCTTCTATTAGCCAGTGATGAGCTAAGCGTCAACTCATCAGCGTGTTCAATGTCAGCTCCGGTGGCAAGGCCTCTTGCTAGGCGGGTGATTTTTATTCCCTTGTCTTTTAGGGTTCTGGTGATATAGAGCGCAGTAGCATCACCCTCGGTCGTGGGGTTCATGGCGAGGATTACTTCAGTGATTTTTTCTTTTTCTACTCGGTTTTCCAGATCTTTGAGATGTAGATTTTCTGAGCCGACGGTTTTTTGGGGGCTCAAAACTCCGCCCAGGACATGGTAGAGTCCGGTATATTTTTTGGTTTTTTCAATGGCGAAAACATCCAGCGCATCTTCGACGACACAAATTGTGCCTTGATCACGGGAGCTATCCTGGCAGATTGAGCAGTATTCTTCTTCACTGATGTTCCAGCATTTTTTGCAGTGGCGGAGATTTTTTTTGAAATCTTCCAGGCTTTTGGCAAAATCGGACAATTTTTGATTGTCTTCTTTAAAGAGGAACAAGACTAAACGTTCGGCCATTTTAGGACCGATCGACGGCAGGGCTGCGAAGTTATCGATTAGTTTTTTGAAACTTTTGGGATACATAATAAATGAAAAATTAAAAAATCAAAATGGAAAATGACAATTTAAAATGCAAAATTATAAAAACCAATTTTTAATTTTGCATTGTCATTTTGATTTTTGAGATTTGCATTTTAAATTTACTCCGTGTGCACTCTTTCCAACGACTTAAATGTTGTCGAGGCTTCGTCGAAATAGAGGGACATTTTTCCGACGGGACCATTTCTGTGTTTGGCGATGTGGACTTCGACGATGTTTTTGTTGGGGGTGTCTGGTTTTTCGCGGTCTTCACGGTAAAGGAACATCACAATGTCGGCGTCTTGCTCAATCGAACCGGATTCACGAAGATCAGACAGTTTGGGGATTTGTGGACTACGTGATTCGACGTTACGCGACAACTGGGAAAGGGCGATGACAGGGATATTGAGTTCGCGAGCCAGTTGTTTTAGGGAGCGGGAAATTTCCGAAATTTCATTGACGCGGTTGTCTCCGCCAGTAGAACGGCCTTCCATTAGTTGCAAATAATCAATGATAATCATGCCCACGTTGTGCTCCATTTGGAGGCGTCGCGCCATGGTACGGATTTCCATAATATTGGCGGAACCAGCGTCATCAATGAAAATCTGGGCTTCAGAGAGCACGCCCATTGCTTCCCCGATCCGCTGAAAGTCATTGTCACCTTCAGCCGTTTTGAGGCGTCCCGTGCGCAAACGCCACAAATCTACGCCGGATTGAGCGGCCAGCATCCTATCAATCAATTGGTCGGAACCCATTTCCAAAGAAAAAATACCAATCGGAATTTTTTCTTTGACCGCGATGAGGCGGGCAAAATCCAAAGCAAGGGTAGTTTTTCCGATACTCGGCCTGGCAGCCAAAATGATGAGATCGGATTTTTGGAAACCGGCGAGAATGTTATTGAGATCCGGGTAGCCAGTCGGGATTCCACGCAATTGATGATCACCTTTATGCAGTTCGTCGATGCGGTTGAAGGCCGCTTCCAAAATGGAGCGGATCGGCACAAAATCTTGTTTGATATATTTTTGCGAAACGGCGAACAATTTTTGTTCCGCTTCGTCGAGCAGTTTGTCGACGTCTTCTTCTTCGTGATAACCCAGCTCAACAATTTCACTGGCGGTCTCGATTAATTTTCTCAAGGTGGATTTTTTTTGCACCACTTTGGCATAGTGCGAAACGTTGGAACTGGAGGGAACGGTGTTGACGAGCGTGGCAAGATAACTTGATCCGCCGATAGCATCCAGTTGGCCTTTTTCTTCCAAGCGATTAGAAAGAGAGAGAACATCAATCGGCTCGCGTTTTTCATAGAGGTCGAGCATCGTTTCGAAAATGATATTGTGGATGTCTTTATAGAAATCACCTTGGCGGATGAGGTTGGCTACGCGGATAATGGCGTCTTTGTCCAGCATCAAAGCACCGAGTACGGATTTTTCCGCGTCGATGTTTTGAGGGGGCATTTTGAGATCTTTGGATTCGTTTTTGTCCATAGCTTTCCTATTGTATCAAGAGAAAGCTAAATGGGCAACTTGCACTTTTGCCCAGTTTATGCAATGATTGTGCACATTTTTATTTCAAAATCTCCTTGATTTCTGCAAGACTTTCGGCGCGAACCAGTTTTTGACGTAGTTCGGCGGCACCAGGAAAACCTTTGATGTACCAGACAAGATGCTTTCTGATTTCTAGTTTGCCCATTTCGTTCTTGTCAGCATAAATCAGTTTGGCGTGTTCGAGCATTATTTTTTTGATTTTGGAAAAGGGGTAAACTGAATGCATGGAAACTCGAGAAGTAGTTTCACTGGAGGTTCCAGTGAGTAGATCCTTCGACTTCGCTCCACTTCGCTCAGGATGACAGTGCTCAGTTATTTTTTTGATTTGTTCAAAAAGATACGGCTTGCCCCAGGCGCCTCTGGCAATTCCGAGGCCGTCAATTTCTGGATATTTTTGCAAAACTTCTAAAGCGTTTTCGGGCGTGGTGATTCCGCCATTGCCTAGGACAATTTTTTCAGGAATAATTTTTTTGATCTGGGAAATGATTTCCCAATCGACTGAGCCGGAAAATCCGCCTTCGTATGTTCGGCCGTGCACCATTACAGTGGAGTAGGGGAGGTCTTTGGTTTTTTCGATAAACTCCAGGGCATCAAGATTTTTTAGGCCGGCGCGGATTTTGATCGATACGGGCAAATTAGTATTGTTACAAACAGCCGAGATGATTTTGCGAGCGAGTTCAATCTGAGGCATCAGGGCACAGCCAGAACCGTGCTTGAAAACTTTTTTGGCGGGACAACCGAAATTGATGTCAATGCCATCTGGTCTGACTTCTTTGGTAATAATTTTGGTGGCTACGGCGAAATGTTCCGGATTGTTGCCGAACAGTTGAACGACATAGGGACGCTCCTGTTTATTGAATCTAACCAGTTCCAGGGTCTTCCCAGGCTTAAAAAACAGCGCGCTGACGCTTGCCATCTCCGAATAAGTCACATCGGCGCCATGCGCCCGGCAAATCTGCCTAAAAGCGCTGTCCGTGATGCCGGCCATGGGTGCTAGAGCAAGGATGGGACGGGGTAGTTTTAGCCAAAATTTTTGCATTAGATAAAATGGGAACGGATTTCTATATCCGTTCCTTTTGAAGTTTATTTGATCTTTAATTATATCAGGACTTACGCGTTTGTCTGGGAAAAGTTCGCATGGTAATGATTTTTAGCATGCTCAGACTCTTGGTAAACCAAAGAGGGAAAGTCAATAAGCGAAAAACCGTGCTTTTAGAATTATTTCCAGGCAAATGCGTAAGTCCTATATATGGCCACAATAGCTCTATCGGGTTAAATTTTAAATGTTAGTTTCGTATCCCTTTTTTCCAGTGATATAGAATAAAAACATGAGCATCGCTGATAAGTCGTGTTTAGAAGGGATGGATTTTTCAGAAAAGTTAGGGTCGGTGGTAATTTTCACTAATTCGTTTAATCTTTCATCAGGGAACGCTGAAAGCTTGATAAGCTTGGTTCTTTCATCAACCGTACGTTTATCAAAAGATTCTCTCCATCCCGCCATAACTTTTTGATCGCGAAAATCCCGAATGTCTTTTGGATCTATTTTTCCGTCGAGATCAGCTATGACATCCCAGATAAAGGCTGCGGCATCTTTTTGTTTTAGTGGTACCTCTGATAATAATTCCTGTGATGGACCTGGCAATGGACTGGATTGGGTTTCTGCTTCGAACATGGCGGTGTGAAATTATAATTATTACATTGTTACTCGAATTCCGTCTCCGGTTTCTTCTAGTTTAAAGCCTAAATCAAGAATGTCCTTTTTGAGACTGTCCACTTTTTTACCCGCCAAAGCCTCGGCGTCGGATGAGCTTTTTGTGGTAGAAGCTTCTATAGAAGCTTCTACGGAATCTTCCTCGGAATTAGCAGTGTCGTCAGCAGGCGCTGTAGCAGTTGAATCATCCTCGACTATTTCTTCCTCATCTCCACCGCAATGATGCGGGCACTGCGAGCAATCGCAAAAATCATCCATATTATTTTAGCTTGAGTGAATAATTATTATCTTTTAAATCTTCCACGACATAACCTCGGTCTTCAATTTCTTCGCGCAAATCATCGGAAAGTTGAAAATCTTTTTCTTCTCTGGCTTGTTTTCTTCTTTCGGCGAGGATTGTTATGTTTTCCGGAATTACTACAACCCTTGCAATCACCAATCCCAGCACTTTATTGATCCGATGCCAAAAATTCAAAATTTCCTTGGCGGTGGCGGGGGATAATTTATCATCCGTTAGTAGTTTGTTGGTTTCTGTGATCAGCTCATAGATCACGCTCAGTGCGAGCGGGGTATTGAGATCATCATCCATCGCTTCTTCAAAACGTTTTTGGTAGATGTGCGTGAAGCTGATTTCCGGTTTTTCGTCTGGTGCGTCGGCGGAGATGGTTTGCAAATTATTGATCCAGGCGGTGATTTTTTGAAAATTACTTTTGGCTTGCTCCATCGAATCCCAAGTGAAATTCATCTGGCTCCGGTAATGTGAGGAAAGGATTAGAATACGCAGATCCATTGCGGAATAACCTTTTTCCAAAACATCGTCCAAGCGGTAGAAATTGCCTTTAGATTTGGACATTTTTTTCCCGTCGACCATGAGCAGTCTCGTGTGCAGCCAATAATTGACGAATTTTTTACCGGAAAAACATTCGCTCTGGGCAATTTCCGCTTCGTGGTGGGGAAAAATATTGTCCTCGCCACCAGTGTGGATGTCGAAGGTGTCACCCAAATATTCCGAGCTCATGGCGGTACATTCGATGTGCCAGCCTGGGTAGCCGACCGACCAAGGGGAATCAAATTTCATCAGGTGCTCTTTGGGCGCGCGGAGCCAGAGAGCAAAATCCCAAGAATCCTCCTTGTCGGGATGTTCTTCGAGCCGGGCGCCGACTTTTAAATTTTCCAGAGTATTGCCAGAAAGTTTTCCATAGGCGGGAAATTTTTTGACGCTGAAAAAAACATTGCCGTTTTTCTCATAAGCGAAACCTTTTTCTATGAGGCCGGTAATGGTTTTGATCATTTGGGGAATGTGGGCGGTAGCGCGGGGGAAAAAATGCGCGGGCAGGATATTGATCTGTTTTTCTACTTCACGGAAATAGTTTTCATAAAATTCTGCGATTTCAGCAGGGGATTTTTTTTCGGCGAGTGCTTTTTTTTCCATCTTGTCCTCGCCGCTATCGCCCTGGGCGATGTCGTCATCAGTCAGGTGGCCGACGTCGGTGATATTTTTGATGTGGCGGACTTCATAGCCGAGATAACTAAGGTAGCGGCGCAAGGTGTCGGCGGTCATGTAGGATTTGATGTTGCCGATGTGGATATAGTCATAGACGGTCGGGCCGCAAGTATAAAAACCGACCTTGCCGGCATGGATCGGTTTGAATTCTTCCTTTGTACGGGCGAGGGTGTTGTATAGTTTCATATTCTGTATTTTATGGAAGCTGGTATTTTTTAATTGACCTAATTATTCTAATTGATCTAAATAAATCCCAAAAACTAATTAACAAAAATTTCTTAGACTAATTAGGTTAATTAGAATAATTAGAAATTTAGAGGCTACAGCCACTTCCTGACCTTAAAAAAAGTGATCGTTGCCAGGGAGAGGGCGAACATGATGCTGAGATGGATCCAAAACGCATTGGGGTTTTTGCCGAACGGAATGTCCGCGCTCATGGCTAGGATGTTGGAGTAGACGGTCATTGGGAGCATTACGGCGGAAAAAATCGTGAGCACTTTCATGGTCATGTCGAGCTGGTTGGAAAGGAGGGAATTGTTCGTGGCTTCCAGTGACTCGATGGTTTCCTTGGCGCTTTCCAACATATTCCAAATACGGATATTGGTGCCGATGAGATCTTGGAAGTAGGGGCGCAGTTCACGTTCGATGAATTTGTGTTCTTGCGTCAATGATTCAAAGACGCTTTTTTGCGGTTTCATGGTGCGGCGAAAGTTCAGGATGTCTCTTTTGACTAGGGAAATTTCAAAGACCATTTCTTTTTCATGCTGGGCGAAAATTTCTTTTTCTACGAAATCCAGTTTTTTGGAGATATGATCCAAGCGCGGAAAGCAGGATTCCAAAAGCATTTCAAGTAGATAGCGCAAAAGCGCTGCCGGGCTTTGACTCATGTAGAGTTCGCGTTTTTTCTTGTTTTTTTTGACCTCGTTGAAAAATTCGCTCAGTTGGTAGATTTCCACATCGTGCGAAGTGATGAGGGTATTTTCGCAAATAACAATGTCCAGTTCGCCCGGGTAGGTAGTTTTGTTTTCGGAGTCGTAGAGCGGAATGTGGATGGCGAGATAGACGCAGTTGTCATATTCCGCCGCTTTGGGTCGGAGTGTTGGAGTGGAAAACTCTTCCACGACCAACGGATGCAGCTTGAATCTTTTTTGGATCTTTAAGATATCATCGGCATTGGGCTCCGCGAAATCGATCCAGCTGAACTTTTCGGTTTTTATTTCTTGCATAATTTTTTTTGACTCGCACGCCGTCGGCAGTAGCCTTTGGCGTCGTGATACCGTAGCCCCGCCAGGGCGGGACGAAGGAGGTTTTTTTTGTTTGTTTTTAAGCTTGGTTTAATTATATCAGTAAAAGCAGGGTTGTCCAATTTTTGGAAATAAAAATTGCCCCGGTACACATTGTTGTGCCCGGGGCGGATCGTGTGGGTTATTTATTGTAGAGATCATTGCAAATCCTTATTGCTTGCTCTTCGTCTACCTTGATCTCAGGAGAACTAAGCGCCTTATCCATAAAACTTATCGCCTCTTGTTCAGAGTTAAATTTTATGAAATTTTCCCAGGAGTCCTTCGACCTGCATTTCACCCGATAAATGCCAGTTGATTTGTTCACTATCAGGTTTACGCATGGATATGGCGAACTGAAATCTGTTCCGCCCATTGTGATCTTCTTGATAGTCTCAGGAGTCATAGGGGTTTTGGGTGCGGTTGCGCACCCAGCTGCCACAATGGAAATCATGGCGATGATTGCCAATAAGAACAGACTATTTTTCATACACACCTCCCTAGGTGGTTTTCGGAGCATCTTTGACGAGCTGTCCCATCAAAGCTCTCACGAGTTCGAGATACTTGTCGGGATTTTTGCCGGCCTTTTGGATGAGCTCTCTCTCAAGCTCATATGGCACGGCATCTTCCCCCGTCATCCCCAGAACACTATTGAAGCGTTTCTGGATCAGTTCAGGCTTTCCGATAACCTTGGCACCGCGGATTGTTCCGACTGTGGCAATGGCGGCATCCACCTGTGTGAATGCCCAGACTTCCTTTCCGATGCAGAAGTGGCCTTCTCTGCCGTTTTCTTTCAATAGGATTTTCGGCAGATTGACGCCGGACTCACACAGTGCGCGTAGAAAGGCGACTTGATAGGCTTCATGATAAACCGAAGTTGTATTGAAGTCCGAGTCGTTCCCTTTTACGGCTACGAACCCACCAATGGGCCAATAGTCTTCGGCCATGTGCCAAACGACATTTGTCCCTTGCCAGTGCTGGGGATTTTCCCCACCAAAGCACTTGACATAAACAATACGCAACTTGTCGATACTGGGAAGTCCCGGTATTTCGACCGCTAGCTCCATTTCTTCGGCCGGACCCGTGATGAATCCGGGCTGTAGCATGAAACCTGGAATTAATTCTGAGGGAGGATTGACTGAAAAAACAACAGGACATTCTCCTGCGGCCAAAATGGCAGCCGAAAATACCATAACCATAGCCAGAAAAATCGCGAAAATACGCCCTTTTTGCATAAAACCTCCTTACACCTGCTATTGATTGTTGTTAGAGAACAGTGTTACTTATTGAGGAGTATACACTAAATTGGATAATTGTCAAGTCTTTTTACCCCGAGCGCATATGTCAAATGGGATGCTACAAAAACTTGATTTAACTTGTGGCTACTGGTAAGATTGGCATTGAATGGGGTAAAGCGGATAAATATTTAATGATAGGACTAAATTTGAAGTTTCCAGTTCGGATATTTAAATGTAACTATGCACAAAGGAGGTATATTTATCGCGAGTGGATTGATGATGTGATGCGAGCTATATGAAAAAAAAGAAAATAGTGTTTTGTTATTTTGCGCCAAAAGAAATCGATTATACGCCAACAGACATTGGGTATGTTATTGCTATTCTAAATCAAAAATTTCTTTCCGGGTACGAATTTGAAATTGTTCAATTGAGTTATGAAATTACAAAAGGGGAGGAGGATGGGGGAGGAAAAATACGAAAAAAAATAATCCAAAAAGACGTCGATCTCATAGGGCACCAAAATCCGGACGCAGTTTTTTTATTCATAGAAAATGTTCTGTGGAGCAAAGTCTTTGCCTTTGGTCGCGCAAAATCTGTCATGAAAGAGCTTCGTCGGCGTCACCAAGGATTATTTATTGGCCTACAGAGTCATAAGATTCAGATTGATCAGATGCGCAATATATTGGATGAGAACTATGCCGACTGCATTATCAACGGGGATCCCGAGCGTGCTTTTTGCCAGCTTAGTTATATTTTAGAGCGCAAGCGCGTTCCGGGTGTGTGCTATTCTATGAAAACTTATCAGGAAAATTTCAGGGAAGAATCGGATAGGGAGCGGTGCAGTTTAGCGGATAATCTTGATGATATCCCATCACCCTACCTGGAACACGTTTTTGATGCTCATATCCAAGACTGCCAGGCACGATTAGGGAATTCTTTTAGGGCTTTTCTGGTTTCATCTCGCGGGTGTAGTTTTGGCTGTTTTTATTGCTCTCGTAGTGTAAAATTTGAAAAAGTGCGCTATTTTTCACCAAAACGTTTTTATGATGAGCTGGAATATTTATTTGATCAATTCGGTGTGTATCGATTCTTTGTTTTGGATGATGCCTTTCTCTATTCTAAGCAGCGCTTGTTGGAATTTGAGAAGGAATTTGAGAATCGCCTTATGGTGAACCCTAGCATGGAGAGGATATGTCTTACAATAATGGCTCGACCGGAAACGATTGATAAAGAGGTGGTGGAAATTCTGGCTAAGCTCAATGTCAAATATATTCAGATTGGGCTACAAACTATCAATCCAAAATTACAACATTATATGAAGCGGACAATTGATGTCGGGTATTTTAGCCAAATACGTGAGTGGTTGTATAAATATGATATCGAGTTGTATCTGGATGTCATTATTGGACTCCCTGGGGATTCTGTCGAATGGTGTAAGAAAACAGTTTGTTATGCGTTAAGCCTCGATCCTTTTTTCTTTCAAGTGAAGCAACTTTATCTAAATCCAAACACACTTTTTCAATTGAGGCGATTAGAATATGCTATCGAAATTGAGCAGTCCGAAATGGAATTTGATGTTCCTTGTGTAATTAGGGCCAGTGGGGTGGATAGCAAATATTTTGATGAAATGAACGATTTTATTATGCAAAAGATTGCGGCTAATCCACAGGTTTATTGGAGATATATTTCCAAACAGAAACTTTTTTTAAGCGATGGCCTTTATCGCGATCAAAAAAACACCCTTGTTTGATTTAGCTAGCAATCATTGGTATAATGACTGCTAGCTAGAATACTCAATATAACTGAAAATAAATGCTTACCTATAAAGAGTTGAAAAAGAAGACGCGGTTTTTATCAAAGAGTAAGGGTATATCCGAGATTAGTCGCTCTCACTTTGTTAATAATACGTTTGCTGGTGATTTTAACTATAGCATCGGCGAAGAGCCAATTATGAGAAAATTTGGCAAGTATCTTCCGATTGAGAAAAATTGGTCATGCTCCGTTTCTCAGCCATGTGTTCGAATTTCTGATTTTCATAAAGAGGTTAAGAAGAAATCTCTTAAGCATCTGATGGTTTTCGAAATGAGTGATATTGGTGGAATTCACATAACGACAAATTCGCACGGAGATGGCATAAGAGAAAAAAGCATAGAGAGCGCTTTTGCTTTTCTTACAGAAATTTTAAAGATTGACCCTCGGAGGATATATGTGAGTTATTTTTCAGGCAACACTCTGGAGGCTTTAAGCGGCAATAAAAAATATGGAAATAAAAAATTGCCCCCAGATGACAGAACCCCCGCTATACTTAGAAAGCTTGGGCTTTTAGAGCAGCAACTAATTCCCGATGATACCGCACATACTTTCGTGCTAACTTTTTTCCCTTTTGAATTTTATGCTGGGCATAGGAATGAGATATTTATTAAGTCGGAGGAAAATGGGCTGCTTGAGGTGGGGACATTTGAATTTTTGAACTTAAAAACAAAATTAAACAAAAATGGTCAGCTTGAAGACGTTGAAAGGATGGAGGGTTTCTTTGGTGGGTGTGCTATTGGCATAGAAAGAGTGCTCATGGCGGTCAATAATTATCCAGATGTGTTTCATTGTGATCATATCTTCCCTTTGTATGATTATATCTTGAAATTAAGCAAAAATAGAGATTTGACATCTATCCATATTATGTGTGAGGTTTTGAGGTTATTGCAATCAATCGTTAGCGATGGGTATGAATTTAGTAGTGATAATTATCCTAAAAGAAAGATAAAGATAAAGAAATTGATTCTTCAGCTGGTTCGTGCGGCTACTTTTTTGAAAATTGATCTAAATGCCGAAATCGATAATTTGCTTGATGAAAATGCTAAGCTGATTTCATGGAAACCCGCAATGGGGATATGTGACAATAAGAAAATAAAGGAATTAATTTTTAGTTTTTAGTCGAGATTGAAATGGCAAGATATATACTGGGTATTGATACAACTTTTCATGCTTCTGCTGTGGGGTTGGTGGATGAAAGCGGAAGGGTTCTGATTAATGAAAGAAGAGATATTGATTTTACGGTCGAGAGTGCCCGCAAATTTTTCAACTTTCACAATGAAAATATTCTCTCGCTAGTGGGGCCAATTCTGGAAAAGTATTCCCAGGACATTTTTTTAATAAGTGCTTCGTGCCAAGAAGGTCCATTTCATGCTATGCCCGTAGGAGCGATTTGTGCTAATACTGTAAGCTGTATCTTGAATAAAAAAATCATTGGAGTGAACCATCAAATCGCTCATCTTTTTGCCAATTGGCTGGACAGGGATATTGAGGAATTTATTTTTCCTATAGTTAGCTTGAATATGTCTGGTGCACATTCCAATATTTATCTGATAGATTATCTTGGTGGAGCTGAAAAAATGGTGGAAATAATCTGGCGAGATGATAATGATAGATTTGGAGGCTTAGGTGCGTTGTTTGATGTTATATGCCATTTGATGAATTTGGATATAAGGAGGGGTGAAGGGGGCGCTTATTTAGAGAAATTGGCTCTTTCTGGTGAATCGAAATACCTGGATGTTTTAGGCGGACTAATTTTGCTAAAAGAAAATGATACCTTTATTTTTAAAGGAGTAGAGTCTTACATCTCTCAAAAATTAAAGGAGCTTGGCTATTACTCTATGGAGGGCGATGATAAGATGATTTTTCAAAATAACTTTGTCTCTAGTTTGCTAAGCAGACTGTTTGATTTATTAATAGATGCTATTTCTCAATTAGTAAAAGAAGTGGGTGCAAGAGAGGTTCATTTGGTTGGCGGAGTGGCGATGAATGTGATGTTGCGTTCCAGCCTCTCCTCCTTTTGCCGAGAGCGCAATATCAATTTCAAAGTTCCGCTGAAAGCTGAATATTGTTGTGATAATGGAGCTATGATAGCTATCTCCGGATACTTTCAATGGAAATATTTGAAAATGGCTCACAGTGATCAATTTTTAAACATAATGCCGTCAGCTTGGTATTATAAATACTATGCTAAAAATTTTGAAGAATAAGTTACAAAAGAATGGAAAATTATCCTCGAAGAATTACTATTGAAATAACAAACTCATGCAATCTTTCATGTAAAATGTGTTATTTGGCTGGGTTCAAGAAGAAATGTATCAGCGATGCGAAGCCTAATATATTTCTCCCCATTGACCTATATAAAAAAATAATAGATGAAGTTTCGAAAGAGGATGTGTTTACAGAAAAGAAGATGCCGTTCTCACTGGTTCTTACTGGGGGTGAAGCTTTTTTGCACCCAGATATTTCGACTATGTTAAGATATGCTAAATTTAAGAATGTCGGCGTTACGGTTTTTACTAATGGCACGCTGATTGATGATGATCTCGCTAACCAGATAATAGATCAATCTCTTGAAGCTTTGATGTTTTCCGTAGATGGTTGTCAGGAAAGTCATGATAAGCTGAGAGGAGATGGCAATTTTAAGAAGACTTTTGATGCGATAAACAGGATTCGAAATTTGAAAAAGAAAATGGGCAGGAAGTCACCAAGTATTTTTATCAATACTTTAGTGCATAATTTCAATATTGATCATTTGGAGAAAGTTATCGAGATGTGTGACGGATTGGAAATAGCGGGACTTTCTTTCTCTCTTGTCCAATGGTCAGATCCAGATTTGACCAAAAAAGCCCTTAGTGAATTAGAGGAAAGACTGAACTGGAAAGCACCCTTAAGTAGGATGATTGAGGCCATGGAGCATAATTTTTATATTAAAGAAAGCGAAGCGGATCAATTGATTGCAAGACTTGAACTTATCAGGAGAAATCATCAGGATAAGCATCCTTTTTATATCAATTTTTTTCCCGACTTATCGTCTGCCGAAATTCGTCTATGGTGTTCCAATAATATATATTCCATAGATAATTGTCAGTCAGTCCGGGATTGGATCAGAGTTGGTGCGAACGGAGATGTTTATCCTGTGTGCGCGCTTATGCCTTTCTCTTGGGGCAACATAGCTGATAAAACAATAGGGGAGATCGTGAATGGTAATGAGGCAAGAATTTTTTTCAATGAGATAAGAGAGCGAGGTTTTTTTTATGTTTGTCATCGGTGCTGTCGGCGTCCATCTTGGAGTAAGTGCGTTATTTGACGGGAGTGGTTTTAATCATTGTAAATAAATGAAAGATTTTATTAAAATAAATCCCAATATTTTACTTACGGAGAAATGTAATCTTTCTTGCTCATATTGTTTTGCTAAAAATGAGATGGCCGCTGCAAGTAAAAAAGAGATGGATCTGGTTGATTTTGAGAAAATTCTTAATTTTTTGGAAAATAATAATGAAAAAGAGGTTCGATTGATGGGAGGCGAGCCAACTCTACATTCCCGGTTCAAAGAAATTATAGAATTAGTGCTATCGCGTAACTTGAGGGTTATGCTTTTTACGAATGGAATTTTTTCTGAGGAGCTGGCTTTCTGGATGGCTAGTAAGGGCCCGTCTATAAGGTATGCATTTAATATTACCGCGGCCATTTTTGCCTCTGAGACAATAAGAACGTTGGCAGAACAAAATTTGAAATTTTTAAAAAAAACATCTACTATCTACGGCAATATAACCATTGACAGTATGAGATTTGATGATACCTCTTTGGTAGATTTCGTCAGGGATAACGAGATTGATTTCATAAGGTTGGGCATTGCAAATAATATGATTCCCAATAAGCTTAACTCCGTAGCGATCCAATATGAGAGGGTTGTCGCTGGAATGATGGGATTGATTATGAGATTAAAGCAAACTGGCGCTTCTCAGATATCTTTGAATTGCGGTTTTACCCCGTGCATGTTCCAACCATATCAGATGGAGCAACTAAGAAATGAAAAGGTAAAAATTAGGGGTTGGGGTTGTCAGGGAAAATTAGGCACTCTTGATATTTCTGCTGATTTGAGCGCATTTCCATGCTTTGCCACTGATAATCTTAAGGCAAGAAACATCTTATCTTTCACTAATCTGAAAAAGGTTAAGAATTTTTCAGAAAAAATATTTCATTACCAAGCTGATCACGCAGTAATTTATTCTGGGAGTGATTGCAGAAAATGCTCTTATTTTAAAAAACAAGAATGTAGTGGTCCTTGCATTGGCTATGTTAAAAATAATGAGTTGAATAAGCAAAAAATGGAAGAATTTGAAAAAAGTACCATTTTTAAAATTATCAAAAAGTTGCTGTATATATCCAGAAATTGGTCATAATATTAAGTCATCCAATTTTTAATAAATTTTTTTTCACGCAATATGATAGAGCTAAAAATAAACACTTTCAAAGTTCCTATCTCGATCGATCCTATTATACGAGAAAGTTTCAAGGATCCGCTGATATTCTATTTGGCACACAAGGAAGACTGGCGCCCATTTTTTTTTACTTATGTTATTCTTGATTTTTTACGCCAAGAATTTGTGTACATCGTCAGCTATTATCCAGAAAATATCTCCTTAATCAACAATCTTAAGGATGATTATATTTTCGGACTTCAGAGCTCTGCTCAAAATCCACATTGTTCGATTCGAGTAGGAACGAGAAATGCGTTCCTGACTTTTTATGAAAAAACTCGTTATTTCACGCAGGTAGATTTTGAAAATAATACAATGAATGTTTATACTGGCGAAGACATCGGACTTGATCATGATGAACAGGTAGTTGATTTCGGGGCTACTTTTTGCAGGGATGAAGATGTTCCTGATCAGTTTTACTTTAGTGTTATTACCCAATCCGGGTTAAATTTTAGGCGTAAACTTCGTTTCTATAGGGCAAAATTGGATTTTTCAGAGGTTGAAGAGATTTATGCGATGCCGACCTTGCTGGGCTCATCACCCCATGTTACTCGTAAGGTCGGTCAATATTTACTTAACTCGGATTTTCTTACCTATCAGATTAAAAGTAATAAGTCCGGCAAGATGTGGGACGATGCTAAAAAATATGCATTACATGTTTACGAAGACATTTATAGAGAATATTGTTTGAAGAAAGAAAGGGTTTTTTTACCAGATCTGTTCAATGATCTGGAGTCAGCAAAAAAAATCATACTCAAGCCCGGATTTAATTTTTTTTGCCAAACAAAGGGAAAAAATATTCTTGACATCTGTCAAGATGAAAAGTATGCCTTTACAATAGGGACTGGGACGATTATGTTAGTGAGATTGAATGATAAAAAAGTGAAATATTATGAAACGACCTATTGTTGCCCCGCGCATTTTGAAGTTGATCGTATTTCTGGTGATGTGTTCGTGTCATCGCACAATTTTATAGAGTTCTTGGATCGTGTATATTATCTCGGACCGGCAGCAATTGACAGATTTTCTTTGAGCGAAGATGGGATAATGGAAAAAAAAGCGACCTTTACGCATCCTTTGATATACCGGATGACCAGCCATAAAGTGTTTTCTTATGACGGCAAGACCTACGTGTGTTCATTCGGACAACCTAATCGGTTGGTTTTTATAGATGCACAGACAATGGAAATGATGTATTATCAAGATATTGAAGAGGATTCCAGTGTTGACCCAGCAGAATTGATAGAAATTATTAACAATACTAACTTAGAGCCTATAACCATAAAAACCATCGAGGCATCCCATGATGGAAAGTTCATATTTTTCTTAAGTTGCAAATTTATTTATATATATAATTTTCCTGAGCGCAGGATTGTCCAAAAAATCGAATATCTTTCGGATAATTCCTTCGGGGAAAATTTGGATTTGTCGAGATTTTATAAGCGAACGACGCATGTGGATTATTTCGTCTAATTTTTTGATCAGACTCTATGAAAAATATTCAAGTCAAAAAAAATAACTTTTGTGGATCGGAAGAATTTTATATCACAATCAGAGAAAGTGATAAGTTAAATTTGAGGATTATTATCCAAAAAATTAAAGAAAAAGGTCTAATTATTCAGAAGCTAACTTTTATTGGGGGATACGGTTATGCTGAAAAATATGCGGATATTTTGGCAAAATACCCGACTCTGTTTATTGGGGACAATCCACTGATTGAGGCTGGAAAAAAAGTAAAAGAGTCGAGCTTGTTGATTCAAGCTGTGCGCGGGATTGAAAATTTCAAGTATATCAAAAAATCCGGCAGAGTGGTGGGGGTTAGCTATCAATCGGGCGACGTGAAATTTTTGTCTGTCACCGGGGTGGATAAGTTGATTGACAAAAAATTAAACTTTGCGGGTCAAGCGAGAAAAAACTACCAGCACCTCGAATCAATCTTGAAAGCGAATGATTTTCAACTCAAAGATGTTTGTCGCTTTTGGAATTATATGGAAGATATCCCTGTCAATTATCAGGGGTTTAATCATGCACGAAATGCCTATTTTGAAAAAAATGAAATTAGGGAATATCCGGCTGCGACAGGCATCGACGCACAACTAGCAGATGGCGCGCAGATCAGTGTAGGATTTGAAGCCGTCCAAAGTAAGTCAGGAATAATTAAGCGTCGGATCAAATCTCAAATGCAATGCGAGGCGAAGGAGTATGGTCCGAAATTTTCTCGGGCGATGCTTTTGGCTTGTCCAAAAGATAAGACTGGAAAACTTTATATTTCCGGCACCTCTAGTGTGGATAGATATGGCAACTCAATCCTACTAGACAGTCCAAAGGAAAATGTGGCCTACGTGATGAGTTGCTTTGCGCACCTGCTTGAGAAAAATAAGATGTCGCTTAACAATATTGTCACTGCTTATGTTTATTTCAAGAATAAAAGAATGCACCAGGAGTTTGCAAAACTTTACCGAGAAATTGAATGGACTTTTCCCTATAATCCACTATTCGTAGAAATTTGTCGGGATAATTTCTTTTTTGAGATAGAGGGTGTCGCAATTAGCCGTTCTGTTGACGCGACAAAAGAGTTGTTTTGAGTTAGCTATTTGAGGTTCAGCCTCCACGATAGAGATTGAACCTCTGGCGACTAGTCAGTTTTGTCGTCCGCATTTTTTGTGAGACAATAAATTTCATTGGCATAAGTCAGGACGAAATATCTTTTAGTTTCTGGGTTGTAGACTATTTTATTCGTGATTCTTTCGGTAGTTTGAAAATAGGATTCGAGTTGACCGGATTGCATATTTAATTCATATACTCCTCCGTCGTTTGAGCCGACCACCAGCCTGTTCTCAATTATTTCCGGGGAGGAAAAGACTCTTCCTCCAGTGAGAAAGCGCCAATTAAGTTTCCCTGTTTCCAGATTGATGCTGTAGATATTTTTGTCCAATGATGTGAAATAAACATCATCTCCTTGAATTTTTGGCGTGGAGTTGATTGCTTCACTGACTTCAAACTTGCCCCTGATCTTTCCAGTAGATATATCTAATGCATAAAGATTCTTATCGAAAGATCCAAAAATCAGGAGATTCCGCTTCAAATCAAAAACTAAACTGGCTTTTGTCGGTCCGCCAGCTTGGAATTTCCATCTCAGTTTTCCATTTTTTGCATCAAATAAATATGTGAAAGAGTCATTACAACTGATTGCAACGAACTTTCTTTCCGGACAATAGGCAGGGGAGCAGTGTATATAATTTTGCACTATATGAGTCCAAATTTTTTTTCCGTTTTTTAAATCTAGGGCAGCAATTCCTCCTTTCTTAGCAAATAAGCCAAATTCTAGTCCGATAAAAAGCATCCCAAGATCCGGTGCCAATGCTGGAGATGATCCAATGTAATCAGCATCCATATACTTCCATTTCAACTTTCCGGAGTCTTTATTGAGGGCATAGACGTTGCCATCATAAGATCCGAAATAAACAGTATCCTCATATATAGCAGGGGAAGAGAAAATGCTTTTCCCATTAGCGCTGTAGCCAACTTTAAATTTCCAAGACTCCATTCCATCTGCTTGTCGGAGTGCGTAAAAAAAACCATCATCTGCTCCGAAAAATATCTTGTCTCCATCTAGACACGGCGTGGACTTGGGAACGCGATGAAAATAACAAGGTTCTGGCCCATTGAATCTCCACATCTCGCGAAAAGGTCTTTTAAAAATTTTGATGTTAGATCTTTCTAGAAGTAAGTCAAAATCGTCCAGAGTAAAGAGAGAAGTTAGCTCCATGTGGTTTTTCTTGAGCCTGTCAATATTTTCCATTCCTCTGAAGTTAATCAGAGTAAAGAGTGCGTCTGCTTTCTTTCCTATGTCTGCTAGAATCTTAGCCTGTTTGTCAAGTGCCCGTCCGCCATTGATAAGATCATCAACTAGGATAATCTTTTCATCTGTTACCTGGCCTTCGATTATCTTCTGTAGTCCATGTGGTTTTCTGGATTTTCTGATTATAAAACCGCTTATTGGCATTTTCTCTTGCTGACTTTTTAGGATAATTGCAGAAATGAGGGGGATAGCAGAAATTTCTTGCCCTCCAACTTGAAAAGGGTATTTGTCTTTGAATATTTTCCAGAATACATCAGCAATAAGTTCCAATGCTTCTGGCTTAAGAAAAACGTTCCTGAGGTCGAATATCCAACTCTCCTCATTGCCGCTAGGACCGATTATTTTTTGCTGGTTACTGAAAATTATCCCTTCCGCTTGTATGATGTTTTTTAGTTTTTCAATTTTTTCTTTCATGTATTCCATGCGGTATATATATCCTATTTGCCTAATAGTGCCATGCACAATGAATCTTCGTCTTCGTGTTCAATATCTAGCGTTTCATTGATATGTGAGTTGTGAAATCCTACAGAATTGCAGCATCCGATATTTAGGGCAGAAGCAGTTAACGCGATATTTTGAGCCATATGGCCTGATTCTATGAGCACGATACGATAGCCACGATCCTTGTATTTCATAAAATTACGATCCCAAACTGCTGTGATAAAGCAGGCGACAGCCGCGTCTCTTGACCAGGGATAATAAAGGCCATCTTTCAAGGAGGACAAATCTTCCTTGTCAGTAGAGAGTGTTTCTAAGATATGATCCTTGACATTGTAATGATAGATTCCAGGGATAATGCCGTCAACACGCTGAATAAGAAGATAGACCTCCAGGGGGTAGCGTGCTCCGCCAGAAGGATAAAAGCGTCTTATGCTGGCCCATTTTCCAAAAGATGGCTTCACTCCTATTGAATAAAGAAGGAGAGTTGAGAGTTCATCCATCGTCAATGATTTACTGATGTCAAATTCCCGCAGAGAAGATCTATTCATGAGACTGCCCTCGAAATCTCCCAGGTCAAGAAGATCTTGAGATAAAGAAACTCTTGCTAGACGCGGATATTCTTTGTGATAAATCTCCCTCCACTCTTTGGGCCAGTATTGAGGATCGGATGGGGGGGAACCTAAAGGAAAGCTAAAGTCGGTTTGTTTGTGAAATTCTTTGGAAAATTTTCCGAACATATCTTTTTTAAAGATAAATTAATTATGAATTTTTTTATGGAAAGGGATGTGGCTCTTGGTTTACTGGTTCTTTTGGAGAATAATTGAATTGTCTTGGAATATTTTTTAATCTTGGCCCGCTAAAATAGGGAATGGATTCATTCAAGTGCATCGGTTGAAGCTTCGGGATGACCACTTGGACCGATCTTAATCCAAGTTTTTCGATAGACCTGGCGGTTAGTTCTGCAACATATCCCTTGTATTTCAATTCACCCAACTTGTTGGTCAGTATAGCTAGCTTTGCAGCGTAGTATGTTTTATAATCGAAGTCCTCTTCGATTTGGAAAAAGTTTTTTTCAAGATTAATATTAAGCTTAGGACCGTTGGTAATAAATTCTATTTTAGGTAGATTAGCAGGATTGGCCCAGTAGATTAATCTGCCTTCACGGTTCATCTCAGCTATATTTATCTCTTGCCTGTGTCTATATTTGTCTCTTGTAGCTAAGCGTGTGGCAAGGGATTCAGAAAGAGCATCTAAGATACATGTCCTGAGATTGAAATCCGCGCTTGCCCCAATTGAAAATGCTGGGCCTATTCCAGTTCTGTCGATAATTGTTGCTGCTATGATAAAAACTGGAAAGTCGCTGGGTAGTTGGATGAGACTTACCTCTAAATTATACCGCCTAAATTTTTTAAGTATACTAGCAATGCCCTCGTCTTGCTTAGAAAGATATTCAAGATCAATCACTGGTGGAGATATCTGATTGAGGTAGCTGATCATAAAGGCATCGCGCTCAATTATTTCAAGAATTCCCTTTGTCGTAGCTTCTTCAAGGCATCTGCCCGTAGCTAGGCCAGTAGTGATTGCCCATCGTAGCATAGGTTCCTCTTTTGTGGACTCTCGAAGTGTTTTTACATGGTGGCGTGTATAATGGCTACTGAACAATTGAGCAGGACACCAAACCTCCTCGTTAGTTAGCGAGTGAGTTTTTAACCAGCCAAAAACGGAATTTTTATCATAAGATATGATGGGGAATTGTTTTTTTTGTTCTTGGGAAAATCCAATGAGAGATGTTATGTTAAGGGCTTTACCCTTGAGTTTACTAAGAGGAGCTTTGACCAGCGTTGATACATAAAAATCTTCAGAAGTATACCAAAGAAATCTTTCAATAGCTTCTGCCAGTGCTTTCCAAATAGCTTTTTCTTCGCTAAAGAAATCAATTCCTTCTCCGTGGGCATTTTCCATTGACCCGACGTAGAATCGATAAGCAAAGGGTTCGTCTGGGAGTTTTTCTTGAGGCATCACTTTTTGGATAAATCCCAGAGATTTTAATTTACTTGCTACACCAAGCGCCGAAAACGAATCTGGCTGAAAATCTTGCAGTCCACTCGGAACGTCGAGCAATATTTGGCTACCAAAGTGGTTTTCTAAGAAAGCTAAAGAAATTTTTAGAAATTTATGGGAGTTTCCTTTTTTGGAAATTTTTTTGATGAGATCTGTAGCGGAAATCGCAAGTCGTAATCGCATGGCTTTGGATGAGTAGAATTAAGAGTTATCCACAGGTGGCCTGTTTGCAACAATGTCAAGATTATGATATTATATCAGGGAAGTTAAGTCAAGGTAAAAATAAAAAATATGACAACTATAAAAAAAATTACAACCAGGACTATTTTTTTAGTGACCGCAATCGTGGGCTTTAGTTTTATTTCTTCATTATTGGGAAAACTTTTCTTCAGTGGTGCGGAAGTTAATTTAACCAAACTGGAGTCAGCTGTTAATGATACTAAAAACTCTGGCGGACATATTATCCCTGTCGTGAGTGCGGATGCCCCACCTCCTCCCGGTGGTGGTGGCAGTGGTGGCGGTGATGGTGGTGGCAGTGGAGACGGTAGCGGTGACTATTGATATTTACTTTTACTATTGCCTATATAAGTAATTAAAAAAAAATAAAAAATATGGATTACTCTAATTCGCAAATGGATCCACAAGCAAAAACAAAGTATTATATAATCGGAATAATCGTTGTCATATTATTTCTGAGTATTGTAGGCTGGTTTGCTTGGAAGAGCGGATCTTCGGGTAGTGGCTCTAACTATGACTATGTCATTCCAGGCGTCACCCCTGTTAATGTGTTTAATCACCAAGGCAATTTGAGTAACTTAAATCTTAGTGACACAGTTTCCTCTATCGCGTCCGTATTAGAATATTGGAACCCAGGAGCAAATAATTTTGTTGAGATTTCTTATTTTATTAAGTCAGAGAAAGTTAAAAATGGTGATTCTATCCGAAGGCTTTTGGATGGATTTTATAAGGATAAATATGTTTTTAAGCGTGAGCAATTAAGCATTGATGAACTTAAGCAATATATTAATCCAAAAGTAAAAACTCCCTTGCTACTTTTTTTTCCACTAAGCAAGGATCAGCCTGCTGAAATAACTTTTCATCCGCTCACGGTGCTTATTGGCATAAAGGAATCTGAACAGATGCTAGTGTTGCATGATTTTTTTCTGGGAAATAATTATGAGATATCATTTACTGATTTTGAAAAAAGTTGGGAAAGCATGCGATCCGATGAAAGAAATGCCTATTATATAATTCAGCCTGTTGAGCTAAAGAAGAAATTGGTAGAAATTAATTCCAGAAAGACGGAGCCGTATCCTATTCGAACTGAGGTTATGGATGATTTCGGAGGACTGATTGCAAATTATGCTATTAGCAGAGCGATGGAGGCAAATGGAAATGTTGTTTCCGCAATGGATTATGCCTTAAAAGTTAAGGACGATCCAAGATTCCAGGATGAATTGCATCCATTTTACAAGATGGGGACATATCTGATTTTAACTAGTATCAATCTTAGGAGGGGTGATATTGATTTGGCTAAGCAATTTGCCTTGAGTGCTGTCGAATTTGATCATGATTTAGATAAACCATATAAAAATTGGCCAGGAATAGAGATGAATGGTAATGCTGTTGGTGTTATTGGAGAAGACAGTGCTGCTTATAGACTCTTGGGCGATGCTTATTTTCAGAATAACGAACCTGAGTTAGCTAAACAGAGTTATAAAAAAGCTTTGAGCATAAAGCCACTGGACAAGGATGCCTCAGCCCATCTTGATCTTGTTAACTCAAAGTTACTTGTCAAATAAGTAAACATTCATAAAAATGACAAAAAAAATTGCCAGAAGGATTAAGCAAAAAAAAATAATAATAGCAGTTGCTTTGGTTTTCATTTTGGTATTGGTCGGCGGAGTAGGGGTTGTAAGATTTTACGGATTTGATATTGCCATGCAAAGAGGTAGTCAAAATTTTAATCAAAACGTCTACGATTTAGATAAGGCTGAGAAGTGGTATAGGATTGCCGTGCGATTGGCGCCAAACTTCGATACTGCGCGTTACCAGCTTGGGCGGGTTTATTTTGTTGAGGGTGAATTAGACAATGCAATCCAGGAATTTGATAATGCCTTGCGCATAAATCCAGATCAAAAGCGTACTCATTATATGCGCGGTCTAGCCAAAGGCTATTTGGAGGACTACGCTGGATCTCAAGCTGATTTTCAGGCCTTCGTTGATAGTTATCCTAAAGAATGGGCCGGCTATAATGATTTGGCTTGGGCCTATTATCAAAACAAGCAATATGCCGAAGCGCGAGAGGTGGCGGAAAAGGGTGTAGAGCTATTTCCAGAAAATGCTTGGCTTCTAAATGGTCTTGGCGTATCCTATCTCGGCCTAGGAGAAAAAGATAAGGCACGGGAAATCTTAGAAAAAGCTTCGGACAAGGCAGATGAGCTGACGGTCGATGATTGGAAACTGGCATATCCTGGAAATGATCCGGCCAGTGCAGATGTGAATTTGGCGATATTTAAAAATGATATACAAGAAAGTATTTTTTCTTCAAAAAGTGTCCTCGCAATGGGTACGCCAAAATTTGCTTCGGCTTGTAATTCTTCAGCAATAAAGCAGTGTGCTGGTGGACAATGCTTGGCAATTGGACCGGTTTGTGATCATGATGCCGTGTCTCATGATTATGTTCTCGTTATGGGTTTTCCGGTATATCTTGGGACGGCTGATCTTTGCAGTACGATGGGTCTTGCTGATTCTTGTAGTTCGGATGCTGAATGTTGTGTTCCAAGCTGCGCCGGTCAAGAAAATTACTGCACTTGGGAATCATTTCCCAATGGCTGTGGTGGCTGGTGTTCTGGCACATTAGCCCCTCCTGATTGCTCAGGGGCGAGTGGTGTTTGCTCGGGTATCGTGTATGCTAGTAATAGATGCGGAAGCTGTACTGGCACGAGGTTACCTGATTGTTCTGGTCGTGGCGGTGTTTGCGTCGGCGTTGATTACCCAGTTACTTGCGGAACTTGCACTGGCACAAAGCCACCGCTTTGTTCGGACGCCAATCTTTATTGTACAACGTACAGATATCCTAGTACTAATGGATGTGGGTCTTGTACGGGCACGTGGGATTGTACTTTGCCAACTTGCTCAGCTTCCTTCAGTCCAACTCAATTGACACTAGCTGGATCTTCTACATTTAGTGTGAATTCTTCTGGCACGGCAACTATTGCTTATGTGAATTGTACCGGCTTGATTTCGACTGGTGGTTGGATCCCTGTTAATTATGCTACTACATTTTCTTTCAATGCGGGACAGATTGGAACAGAAACTTGCACTGTTCAGACCTATAATCGCTCATTAGCGGGCGGAGCCTGCAGCGCCACGGTCACAACCTACCCGGCGGCTACTGTGAACATCACTGCCACTAGTCCAATTCCCTTTGGCGGTAGTCCTACTTTTAGCCTCTCCTCGACCAACGCATCGTCCTGCACGGTCAGCGTCGATGGAATCATGATTTCCAACGGACCGGTCAACCGCACGTTCATTTACGGTCCCTATACCGTAGCAGGTATGCACCTTGTCGATGCCACTTGCCTTAATGCTATTGGAGCATCGGTTTCCGCTATGACATCTTTTATTGTTGAACCTCGTCCTGTCGCAACAATCACCGCAGTACCTAATTCTGTTGCTTGCGGTGGCAGTGTCGGTATCACCCTTACGTCCACTAATTCAGTCAGATGCGATGCTCAATTAGATCTCAGTGCGATTTCGAGTGGTCCGACTTCTTTTGGCCCCCTTATGCAGTCATATTTTATTTCAGCGTCGCACATCGCATCTGCAACTTGCTATAATTCCATCGACTATCCCTCCGTCGTTTCTAACGCACCTTTCTCCATCAGCGCCTGTCACGCTTGCGGTACAGCTGCCACGTTCTACCCTTACCCACCGGGCTTGTCTGATTGGCCAGGGGGAGCCACCTTCTGTGCTCCAGGTGTACCCAACCCGACTAATCCCAGCTTTCCCGTGCTTACCCACGTTCCTCCTAATACAAAAACCACTTGGCTGTGCGAGAATCCGTGGAATGCTGCGGATAATGAGTCTTGTACAGCCGAAAGACAATGCCAACCAGATGGTACGCGGACTTGCGTGCCTAATGATTCGACCTACTGCACCAATCCAGCCACACTTAAATTGCGTTGTGGCAAAGACATACCCTATCATTGCTTAGATAGTTGTAATGAGCCGGCGCCTGCTCTTTGCATATCAGACCCTTGCCCAACGATTCAATGCGCCCCATGTGATGCAGGTGAATGGAAAGAGGTAACGCCTTGATTTACCAATTAATTTATAAATAAATAATAAATATGGATAGAAAAAAAATCATTATTCCCATCATTGCTCTCATAATACTTTTTGGCGGAGCCTTGTTTATCGCACAAAGTTTGAGTA
>Ga0172380_10000127_pt1 | contig 156616 bp, 222 predicted proteins | sample Leawe162metaG_FD_119747 | JGI IMG/M metagenome (GOLD analysis project Ga0172380, IMG submission 119747) | Leachate microbial communities from a municipal landfill in Southern Ontario, Canada - Leachate well 162 metaG | ecosystem: Engineered > Solid waste > Landfill > Unclassified | place...
CCTGGATGTGGTGGTGGGTATGTCCCATAACACCATCTTGACTGCTTCGGTGATGTTCTGGTGAGTTGCCTCTAACCTTAACATCTTAGTCGCCCCACCGATGCTCATCGCTAGTACTATCGAGTTTTTAGAAGTAGTTGTCATGAACACTTATATCTATGTTTCTTGCGTCAGCAAGAAAATCGGGTTAAAGATCTACTGATAGCTCAGCTTGTTTCAGTTTGGTAATTAGTCTGAACACTTTTAAGGTGTCATCTTGTGAGAGGAATCTACAGGATGAGAATATAGGCATGCCGTTAATTGATCTTGGGCCTGCATTTTTAACGTACTCGTATATTAGGCCTGGCGGGTCTTTTTTTATACTTTCTGCCATTTTATCGTCCATGAGGATTAGGGGTAGAAATACCATTCCTATATCTTGTGGGTTTGGACAGTTTCTGTCACAAAATATCTGCCCTGCTCTCATATCGATAGCGATAGTTTTTAATTCGTCTGGAGGTAGGTTGTCCATATTAAAATTTGTTTTCTCGAATGCTTGCTTTTCTACTTATTAATCTACTATGCTTGATTTATGAAAAACCAAGCTCCGAAATCGCTGCCTATTCCAGAATCCAAAGTTGAGGATTTGATATCCTCTTTGACAGAAGCTGGATATATTGAAACCCGTGCTACTAAAGATGAATCTCAAAAAGTAGTATTCAGGGAATTCCGCGACCATACTTATCTGCGTAATGCTCAAACAAGCATGAAGCGTAGGGACCCAGAGTTAAGCAGTGCGCCAGTTGTGTCAATTTATCTTGGTAAAAAGCCTAAGGCAGTTGCCAGCCCTGCTGCAAATGATCTTCTTACCTCGCTTGTTGCTGATCTGACCCCTGATGTAGCTTAAAAAGTGCTATTCTTTCGTAACTGGAAAGATTATAGTATCCTAAGACCTGTAAGCCAGCAATTGTGGCTTCCTCTATAAATTGGGTTTGACTTGGTAGGTATATCTTGAAGTTTTCCTCTTCTCGAGTTTTACTTCCATTGGTGTCTTGGAGCTCGTATACCATTGTTGCCTCGACTGTTTGCTGCTCTTTGCATGTTATTGAGTTTACCTGGGTCCTGGTAACGGTGCCGTTGGGAGTATTCCAACTTTTGATGCTGGGTGGTGGTGTAACGTTTTCTGTCCAAAAGCTTGCATGGATCATTGCCCAACCTTTTGGCTCCATTAACTTAGCCATGTTTTGCAGGATTTTTAGCCGTTCTGCGCGGTCAAACATGTTTATTGTCTTTAGTGCTAATATTACAAGTTCGAATTTTTGGTCTATATTGGGCTCAAGTATGTCTCCAAGGATAAGTTCTACTTTTTGTCCATTTCTTGCAACATCCAGCATTTTTAAACTGTTATCTATACCAACCCGGCTTCTGGCACTACTTAGCGCGTTTAAAACTCGTCCGGTACCACAAGCCAGCTCTAGCACTGACTTTCCCTTTGCTGCGTTTTGATATATTGGTATGTCATACATCTGTTCGTAAATGTTTGCGTAATACGTGATGTGAATGCTATCCTGCTGGTATGGTTTCATTTGAGTTCCCAATTTATTTTACTGGTTTTGTTGATGCTCGCTGTTGAGTCGCTGTTACGCTCTTTAATGGTGCCTGAAATAACTTTAAAGGGCCATTTTAGCCTTTCGAGCTTGGCTTTCATGGCGTTAAAAAATTCCTGCCTAGTTTGCATGGCTGCCTGCTCAGGCATTCTATGTTTATCTGGTCTCCAAATTTCTAAAGGTCTAAATAAAAGGGTGATGTCTGGCCTTAGCGCGTTAGATGGTTTCTTGAGTGTTTTCCCAAATAATTTTTCACACCAGACCTGAGTTGTTATGAAATTTGAGTCCATAATTAGTATTGGGCTTAGTAAGGCTTTTGCGCTTATTTCTAATGCTGCTTGGCAAGTTATAGCTTCTTCTAGCAACGAGTATGAAATCTCCCTATCGGCTTTTAATTGTTCTTCGACGTATTCTGGGACATATGTGCCCCCGAGATTGTCAGCCAAGAACTTTGCTGTTGTTGTTTTGCCGCTACACTCTGGCCCTAGTATTAGTACTTTTTGTTGCAGGTCCCTTTTACATGGCTCCGTAAGTTTGTCCCAATTCCTGAGTGTGTCGCCCTTGATTGTTGTGGCGGAAATATTGATCGCGCTTCTTTGCTGGTTGCACATGATTAGTTGTGCTTGCAGTACTTCTGAAAGTTTAATGCCGTATGTCTCACTAGCTACGACATAGTCTATTTTGCCTGCATACCTAGTGATAGTTTTTCTCCAATAATTCCAAAAATCTGGTAGGTCTTCTGGCTGTTGTGGGGTGGCCTGCCTGAGTGGCTTTACTATGTACGTTGGAAATAATTCCTTTATCCACTTTGCTCTGGTTTTTTCTGGGATTGTTTGACCCTTGAATTTATCCACCAAGACTATAACCTTATCACAGCTGTTTCCTGCAAAATTCAAAAGAAACTCGTGACCTTTATGGAGCGGGTGAAACTTACCGATGACCAGTGCTGTGCCTTTTAATTTCATTTTTGGATATTGTCTCTTGCCCTGGCTATGCTTTGCTCTCTTAGTACCATAGCCTCGGCGTAGAAGCTATTTTTCTTGCGAGGACTGTTCGGTCTGTGTGTCTGCATGCCCAAGACAACCAGAAGGGTTAGTGCTAGGGAAGTTTTCCAAACCATATTGCCTCCTCGATTACTGCGTTTTCCTGCGAGTCCGAAGCATGCGCTAGGTTTTCCATCCCTCGAGTTTCTTCTGTCGCTGCTTGGATGGTATCATTAGCCCAATCTCCTCTTATTGTGCCTGGCGCCGCAACGAGTGGTTCCGTAGCGCCTAATACTTGTCTGGTTTTTGCTACAGCGTTTCTGCCTTCTAGTAGTGCTATGACTACTTGGCCTGAGCATAGCGTTTTCTCATTTCTGGCCTTAATGTCTGCGCCTTTTTCTCGCAATCCTTCGTAATGGCGCGAGGCTTGCTCGGGGGAGGGTTTTACCATCTCCAGTCTGGTAATCTTGAGGCCTGTTGCCGTAAACCGCTGCAAAATTGGCACTATAAGTTGTCTGTTTACACCATCTGGCTTGATTAGTATAAATGTTTTTTCCATTATTTTGTGTTTTCTACCTGCCTGTATCTTGCTGGATATAAGTCAGTGAAAGCAGTGTGGAAAATGGCGGCTCATCTGCCGGGTTTATTTCCCCTGCTTTTGCTTTTGATACTAATGCGTCCAACCACATCTTTGTTTTTACCATGTCTTGGCTCGGCAGTGGGTTTGCTAGAATTTGATCGTATATTTCTTTGCCGTTTTCTCCAGCTAATAGTGAGTTTGTTGGCGGAGCCATAAATGGATGTTTTTTTCTCTGAATGACTTTTGCCGGGAGTATTCCGGAAAATAGTTGCCTGAGCCACGGCTTCTCCTGTCCTCTGCAAAAATGGGCATCTAATCTGACATGGCTTTTTGCCCATTCTACTAATTCGACATCCAGAAAGGGTAGTCGGCTTTCTACGGCATGGCTCATTCCCATTCCGTCGTCCAACACTTGTAGTATGTATCCGCCTAGGCTGTAACGTATCCAGGTTGCCGCCGACGTCTCTACATCGCTGGCATTTACTGGTATGGGCTGCTCTGCGAAGTTGAATATATTCCTAAGCGGGGCTCCTAATTCTAGCTTTGCCTGAAGCCATGAGGGGCCTTTACCGGTAATGGCTTTTGGTACGTGAATGCCTGCTATACTATGTTCGCTATATGGTGTTTTGAAGTAATCTTGCACAAGGTGCGCGTACCCATAAAATAGCTCGTCTGCTCCCTCTCCAGTTAGCACTACTTTCACGCCGTCCTGTTGGATTTTTTGGCTTAGGAGATATTTTGCTACACCGTGCCCATTAATAAATGTGTCTTCTCCTGCAATGGCTGCTTTGCCCCAATTCTTGTAAAGATCTTTTTGTGTAACTGGGACAACTTCTAGATTTATGCCCAATACATCTGCGGTTTCCTTTGCTTCTGCAGCCTCGTTATACGTGTCTTTGCCTAAAAACCCTACAGTGTATGCTTGTGTTATTCCATGACGGCGTGCAAGTGCTGAAATGATTGATGAGTCTAACCCACCACTTAGATGAGTTGCTGCTTTGACTTCGTTTGGTATGCGTCTCTTTACGGCCCTATCAAACATGTCCAATGCCTCGTCATTTGACGCAGTACTTTCTGCTGTCTCCTTGGGCAATTCCCAGTACTTGTGAACGTTGGTTTGTTTTTGCTCGCCTATTAGGAAGTGCCCTGCAGGCAGTCTGTTGATGCCCTCGTACCAGCTTTCCCCTAGAGGTAGATATTGATTTGAACTGGCAAATGCTAATGCGCTGCGACTGACCTGTAATTTTTCGCCATACATGGCAGCAACGGCCGATGCTTTAGACCCTGCGATCAGACTTGATGCAGTACGTTTATAAAATAGAGGTCTGATGCCAAAGCGGTCTCGAGCTATAAACCAACGTTCTTTTGGCTGATCATACAAGATAAATGCAAACTCGCCATTCAAATGTTGTAGCATTTGAACGCCGTACTCTTCGTAGAGGTGAATTAATAACTCACTGTCGCTGTTAGTTGAAAATTGGTGTTTGGTTAACTTTTTCCTCCACGCGTTGTGATCGTAAAATTCTCCATTGACGGCCGCGCATATGGTCTTTGTTTCATTCCATAGTGGTTGTGTCCCAAAGGCGACATCGACTATTGCTAGCCTAGTATGTCCTATAAACCCATTTTTGAGTCTTGCTATGCCGGTACCATCTGGTCCGCGATGCTCAATAGCTTTTATTGCGGTTTCGATGTTTCCGATTTTGGCACCAAACCCACCTATTATTCCGCACATATATTAATAAATGTCTTTTTCGCTTCTCCGTTGCCAGCATGGTTGAAGGCTTCTATAGCGTCAGCGAATTGAAATGTCGGCCCTACAAGCTCGATGAGTTTTTCTTTGTTGCTCTTGATCCATGGAATAACTGTACTCCATTCGCCATAGCTTACGCTCTTAAATGTTATGTCCTTAAGCACCATCAGATTTACAGGGAAAGACACTTCGTCAGCTTTCCTGCTCTTTAAAATAAGTGTGCCATTTGGCTTGAGCCCCCAACATAGTTTTTTCCCATCTGCAGGCCTTAGCACCGTTTCAATAATGAAGTCATATGTGTCTTCTGGTATCGGGGCATTCTCGTTGAGGATTGGTACTTCTATTCCGCGACTGCGCAAAACTAATGCGCTAAGCTCGGCTATCCTATTTTCTCCGTAAATTGCGCCTTTTCCAGTTATGGCCAGCTTAGAGGTAGCAAGGGCGGCTGCTACAGGCTCCGCGTATGCTATTAGGTGATCCGCAAGTGTTGGGTCGCCCAAGTAAACATGATTGCTGGGAACGGCAATTAGGTCGGCCAATGCCCCGTTAAAGTGCAGGCCCATGAATTTCTTGCCATACATGGGGTTTACTGTTACTATATCGCCTTTGTTGAAATTGCTGCCGTTGGGGTCGACTACTTCAGCACTAAATTCGTGCCCGAGAATTAAGGGGTCTGGTCGCCATATTAACTCACTTGCTACATATAGATCTGTTCTGCAAAGTCCTACCATTCTTGGCTTGAGCAGCACTTCTCCGGTGGCTGGAACTGGATCTGGTAATATCTCAATTTGTGGTGCTTGGCCTGGGCGTTTATAAAGTGCTCTCATATTTTATACTGAAGGTTTTATATCTTCTATGTCAATTTATGTTTTCAGTTGCTAAATTGGAATCCCGTGCTTAAAAAAATGTCGAGCTCTTTCCATCTCGAAGGTGGTCGGAAAAAGCTATTCCTAATGATTATCCGCTCTATCGGAGGTAATTTGTTAACCTTTTCTGCAAATTCTTGACAGGTAACTTGTGCGTAGCTATTTGTAAGCTCGTAGAGCAGTTGGTTTTTGCCAAAGCTGTGAATAATCTCGCCAGGTTTGCTAGCTAAAATATCCTTGATAACTTTCTTGGTGCTTACCGTGTTTATTTCTGCCAAGGGAATTGATTCTGGTACACAGTTCAGCTTTCGCATGGCCTGAGTAAATCGTAAGTACAAATCTTTTCTCGGCATGATATCTGCATAGATGTGGCTTGGTCTTATGATGGTTATGGGCTTGTCCATACCTTTGATTTTAGCTTCGGCACCGGCCTTGCTTTCGGCGTATCCATTTGTCCATTTAAGTCCTGCAATGGGGCTTTTCGGTAGTACGGTATTGTTTCTGTTCCAGTCGGAGGAAACAAAAACGGCTAAAGTGGAGATATGTACTATGCGGGGGATATCCAACGTGGTGAAAAATGCTACTGGTGCGGTATTTGTCGCGTATAATTCTTCGGCTGATTTAAGAGCGTTCATGTCGCCGGCTGCATGGATTAGTAGCTCTGCACTGTTTAACTTTTGTCTGTCTTCCTCTGTCAGACCCCACTCTTGTTTGGTAATGTCGCATTCCAAAAATGTTATTTTTTCTGGCCTGGCTGGCAGCCCTAGACTATCGCAATTTGCTATGTAACGTGTTATTGGGTCTCTGCCTCTTGCAAGGGCCAGAACTGAGTTTTGCTGCTTAGTTAGCGTGGCTAATAGGTGTGTTCCTAAGAATCCCAAGCTGCCTGTAATTGCTACTTTCATGTAAGCTGTTCCTTTATTTTTTGGATATCTGGCTTGCCCGATATTGTTCGCGGAAATGAACTTAGCTCAACTATTTTGCCTCTCGGGAACTTTGCTGTCTCAAGTTTTTTTAGAGTCTCCGCTTTGTTGGTTGTTGCAATAGTTAGTCTGCCGTTGTTCTTGAATACTACACAATCTATTGGAGATAGGTACTTTTCAATTTCTTCTGGGCAAATTAATATTCCGTTAATTTTTAGCTGCCTGTCTTTGCGGCCGACGTAGAATATTCCATTATCGTCCCCAACAATGTCGCCGGTATGATAGTATCTTTTTCCGTGGTAAATCTTGAATCTCTCTGCCGTAAGTTTTTCCTGGCCTATATACTCTTTGGCTAAGTGTCCTGCAATAATAAGTTCGCCATTCATGATGTTGTACTCGACACCTTCCAGCACTTGCCCGAGCCATGGTTTTTCCCACGGCTTAGATATCTGACACATGCTGGTGGAAACGGTGGCTTCGGTTGGACCATATGAATTCCATAGTGAGACCGAGTGCCTCCAATTTTCTGTTGCTTCTTGCGCTGCAGGTTCCCCTCCTACCAACAGCGTTTTTAGCTTTGGGCAATCATTTGGGCTAAGAATATTGAGATAGCGCGGCGGTAGATCCGTATACTCGATACTAGAAGCCTGTAGATGCTGCTTTAGGCTTTTAATGTTTGTTGTTGGAAAGTCTGGAATATACAATGTTCCTCCCGTTAGTAGGGGTAGTAAGATGTCAGAAAGACTAGCGTCGAATGCTGGATTAAGATACCAGCCGCATCTTCCTATTCTACCCAGCCTTTTAGCCTGCGATTCTATAACTTCCACAAGGCTGTCCTGATAGCAAACAACTCCCTTTGGTTCTCCAGTAGTCCCTGAAGTGAATACTATATACTGCCCGTGCATTGTATGTTCTGGGAGCTGCAATATTTGATCTGCGCTCACCCATGACCCATAAGGTACTTGTCTTAGGATGCTGCTATTGCGCTGCTGATTTTCCACGTCCAGCAAACAAAAGGGCGTTTCTGTTTTCAAACAAGCAAGAAGCCAAACAATTTGACTGTCCGATTTTGGCAGGTTTATGAATATTGGCTGTGGTAGGGATGCGATAAGCTTGGCTGTACTACTTACCAGCTTTTGCAGTTCAGCATAGGTAATCTGCTTGGTTTTCCATGCCAAGGCTACGCTATTGCTACTTGCAATTTTTATCATTCAATTATGTTTTGTTCGTAGCTCGTGGTATCTTTTTGCGTATGGCGGATATCCTTTTGTGGCAAGTTCAAATGGTTGCCAGTTGTTTTGCTTAAGTCCTATATTGGCTGCATTGGTAATGGGGACGTCGAACCAAGGTTGGCTGGCTTCTGGGTATTTGCAGAAGTAGTAATTCATGAAAGCTACTGTGTATATGATTGCCGTGCACAGATATATCCAGCTTACTCCCTTGAGTTCTTTTATGCTTATTGCTGCCAATATACCGAAAAATATGCAAAAGAATGGTATGCTGGCTATGCTTCGCAGTGCGTGTGGCGTGCCCTCCCAAGTAAGTGCTGCTGGGAGTATACCGAGCGCGGTTCCAAGGAATGTTGCTCCAAGCCAGGGCCAGTGCTTTTTCCCCTTGGTCATAAGGAGTGCTGGGAGTGAGTATAATAGAATTAATAGCTCTACCCAGCTAAGTGTGCCAAAAGCGGTTGTTGAGTGTCTTAGGTTCTTGTCTCCCGAAACCCATAGATAATATGGGTTATAATGCGCGATCATATTTTGCACTCCTTGTATCGCAAGTTGTGTATTACTCTTGTGACTAATCGAACGGTAATAAGGTGAAAATAAGCCTATAACGCTTGGCCGAACTTTTGCCTCAGGAGATGCTGAAAATTTCAAATATGGTATGCTGAATCCCCCCAGCAGTAGAACGCCAATGGCTGCAGTAAGTATGTTACGTTTGGAAAATGTTCTGTGCTGTCTCAGTATTGTAATTCCAAACCAGGCACAGGCAATTACAACAATTGGTGCTGCTGCTGAATAGCTGTATACGCTCAGTACTAGTGCAATTCCTCCTAGTATGCTTATTAATATTGCTTTCTGGGTGTCTTTTGCTCGAACTGCATAAGTAAAGGCTACAAGTCCCCAAACTATAAATAGCGGCATTAGAGGCGGATCCCATGCTATTCTTGAAAACTGCCATAGATTTGGGGATATCGCAGCTAATGCAACTGTACACCACGTGACCACTGCGCGGTTTAACTCCCCTCGGAAGTACCATGAAATCTGGTAGGTAAGTACTCCTATTCCCAAGATGGTTAATGTACAGATGGCGGCTATAAATGCTCTAAAATTTGATGGTTCGGTGCCAAATATATATGCCCAAATGCTGCCCAAGTAAAGGTAGGTTGGAGAAGTAAATCCTATTGGTGGGTAGCTGCTGCCTTTTTCCGGAGCTACTGGTGAAAAGATGGGGAATTTGTTTCCAGATATGTTTGTTCCATGCTGCACGTAGTTTGTGATATTGGCTGCGCCAAAGGCCTCGTCGGTATAAAACCCTTTTGGAGCTGCATCGAGCGCAATAAATCTAGCCACACCCCAAGCGCCTAAGAGTAAAACTAGGCTAACTAGAATCAGTGATTTGTTTGGCATAGGGCTACAGCGGTGAGTCCCAGGATTTTGTTCCGTGGTGCAAGACATAATTCTGCAGCACAGGCCTTTGTTAGTATGTTGTTTGTTAGCGATCCGGCTGGCTTCAGATCAGAGTGTCCAGCTGTTGTGTGCTTCCTTGATAACCTGTACGGTATTGCTATCGGCAGAATGCAAGCGAAGTAATAAAAACTTCGTATTGTAGTAAGCCTGCCGGTTGAAGCTATTAGCTTTTCTAGGCTTTCGATTGTGTATCTGCGGTAGTGGCCTAAAAATTTGTCATGCGCTGACCAAATTTGTGGTATTGCTGGCACAGTGATAAAAACATATCCGTTAGGACTAGCGTGATCCAGACAGTTATTTAATAGGCTTGCGTCATCTGGCACATGTTCGAGCACGTCCATGAGCAGAAACATATCAAATTTCTCTTCGGGCAGCTGTTTTGCAACAGGTATGTTTAGATTCCATTTCTTAGTGGCCGGATCCACTCCCAGGGTTCTTTCTGGGCTTGCCCATTTGTTATCTGCCAGCATTTCTAAAAAGAGACCTGACCCGCAACCTATATCCGCGATTTTGACTCTTTCCTTAATTAGCGGAAGAGTGTTTAGCTGACTTTCTAATAGCCTGTACTTGGATGCGTAGTACCAGTGACTTTTTGCTTGTGCAGGAGTAATTTGCTCTCTTTCGACTATATCCATTGTTTTTCTGTTTGTATTCAAACAGAAATGGATGCTCAGGAAAGCTTAAACTGTTCCTTTAGGCGCGTTCCTAAGCCTTTGTCAAATGCTGTTGAGTTCAACTTGTTACCTTCTACCTCCAGTCTGTCAGTAATGGCGGCAACAGATTTGACTGTCTCCTGATAGGTTGCGCTAAGTGTTTTAAGCTCATTCTGCATTGTCTTTCTAATCCCAAGAGCTAGATCTAGTTCTGTTTCTAACCTTTTTAGGTTGTTGCTGGTTGGTAGCTTAATCTGATTTATCCTGAGTTTCATTTGCCTAAGCGTCTCTATGATGGGTTTAAGCCTGCGAATTCTGTCTTGTACGCATACTTGGTATTGTTGTCTGGCTATTAGCGCCTGGCCTATTAAGTTCTTAGTTTGTTCTCTGGCTTCGATGAGCTCGTCACTGTATGCATCTGTGACCATTATCAGATCGCGCGAAACTTGCCCGATGGTTTTGTTGATCGGTACGATATTGATTTCTTCCGTTGCCTTAAGGAGGTCCGTCAGGTCTGATGTAGCTTCATCTGCTTCCTGTGTAAGCGCTTTTACAGCGTGTCTAATTGTCTTAATGCCGTAAATTATGCGTGCCAGGAAAACCCCTATAACAAAGGCTATTAGTATGTATGTCATATGTTTTTTGGTTTGGAGAATATTTTTATCTTGCTGTACATGCCTACCCAGTTGGGCATGTCTAATACTAGCACTTGATTCCAGTTTTTCAACTCTTGGTATAAACTTTTTTCTCCTGTGCATCCGTTTTCTTCCTCACCTATGTAAACTAGGCACTTACTGTGCTTTTTACCCCTGAATTGTTCGATAGCTTCTCTTCCGAATGTTGAATCTGCGGGCGGCCAGCAGATTAGTAGTGTCTCAGCTGTAGTTGTGCGTAATGCGGTGGTGCTACCAAAATTTACATGGAAATACTCATCAGCAAACTTGTAACGATTTGATTTATTTCTGGGTGGTGCTATGTCGAAGGCTTCAATTTTTGCTCCTTTTTGTGACAGCATCCAAGCCCAATAACCTGTGCCTGCGCCTAGTTCAATTATTCCTCCTTGCGTGTGTTCTAGAATGCTGTCTATGTTTTCTTCGGTAGGTATGGCAAATGCGTATTTTCGGCAGAGTTCGTATCTCTCCCATTCAGGGCTAGTTCTTCCTTTAGATGCGTTCCAAGCCTCAAGGTACGGATTCTTCATGGCTCTATTTTTGTTACCCTTCCGTAGATCTGTTTGCTTGTCACCCAGCCATTTATGTGACCCTTGGCGTTGGAGATTTGATATTGCTTGCCGCGTACGGCGCTAACAAGGTGTAAAAATTGTCTGCCTTTGACTGTGCATAGTACTATTTGACCAGCTTCTATGCTCTCTGGTTGGATTGGGCTAAGCGTGCACAGCTGTCCTGACTCAATTTTCCCGCTCATGGAGGCTCCCCTAGGTCTAAAAGCTACTGTCTGTCCAGCCTTTAACGCGCTAATATGATTAGTTGCCCACCCCATTATAGCCTTAGCTCCTGAGCCGCTCTTTTACTTCCTTAAGGTTATTGCTGTTGTAAACTAGGTCAAACAAGAAGTCTTCTTCTGTTTTACTTAGATCTAGCTTGCCTATCAGCAGGCTATATTTAGCCTCTTGTTTCTTTTCGAGTTTGCGTATTTTCTTAGTGGCCTTTATGACTAGTGCCTGTTCTTTTTTGTGTAGCTTTGGGTATCCCATTCTTTTATGTTTTGTTGAGGTCTATTACTTTATATGCGAATGTGCTGATCTGGGGCATTAGCTTTAGTTTTGCAGTTAAAAGGTCAACCTGCCCTACTAATATTTGTCGATGCTTGCCTGGGAATACAATAAGGCTGAAGCTCGATGCGCCCATGCCGCCACTGCACTGCAGTTTTAGCTCGGATGCAAGTGTTGTTAAGTCAGTCCAGTCCAGTCCGTAAGCTGGATTGCAGATTCCTTCTACAAGGCATCCAGTCTCCATGAATGTACCCTTTTTATGCTTTTTGGCGGTGCGCCTATTCATGCTTAGCAATTTGTCTCCAGTTTTTCTTAATTGTTCTCCACGTCTGGGGGTGAACTACTCCCTTTTTTGTCCATAGTTTTAACTCCATCAGGTTTTTATTTCTATGGTATGCGGCCTGCTCATGCGTGTCCAACTCGTGCAGTTCTGCCCCTTGTTTCACCCATCGAAGCCCTTGCTCCTTGGACATAATGTGAGGTATGTTGTCACTTGGATCGCCTGTTACAATTTTCCAATCAAGGTAGCTTGTGGCCGGCATACCCAGGTGCAAATGAAAGTTGTGGTCTGCGATCCATGCATTTTGGCGTATTACCGAAACACGGTGGTCCACTAATTGGAGAAAATCCTTGTCTTCTGAAACTATTACTGCTGGCTTTGGGTTAGAGAGTCGGCAAATAAACGAAATGAGGTCGTCTGCCTCTAGGCCGCCTTGTTCTATGCTGTGAATTCCGGCTGCCTTAAGGTGCTTTTTCACAAAGTCTTTTTGAGATACCGCTTCGACTATTTTTGCGTTCTTTTGTCGCCTGTTTCCCTTGTACTCAGGGAACATTAGCTTGCGTGGGTTTGATTGCTCTCTAACACCGTGGTGCGTGGGGTCCCAAACAAATGAAACGGTATATTTCTCTGGAGCCTCGTTTATATCAGGGCATGCAAGCTCAAGAACTGATTGAGCCTCCCTTAGCGTGGCTTCTGCTGTTTCTTCTGGTTGGTAGGAGGCTACGTTGCATAAAACGTTTAAGCCGTCAAATAAAATTATCATTGTCTAAAATATGTTTTTTTGACCCTTAAACAATTTGACCATATCTAAGGATTGTGCTATCCTATTGTATATATGGTTTTAAAGAGGCTCTCAACAAAGACAATAAAGCATGTTAAACAGGAAGTTGGTGACCTGGAATTGCAGGTGTATCATTCGCCGGTAACTTCAACTTCTCCAGCTAACCCTTTGCATCATGCTGTATTGGGTAGTATGCCGCCAGAATTGTTCAAGGCAAATCTTATAGAAAAGTGTGGGCAGCTCCCTGAGCTGGATAGTTGCTTAACAGAGCACCTTGGTGTATTTCCGGGGGCAGCTTGTTACCCTTATATACTTACTAGCTTCTCAGAGATTAATGATATTGAGAAGCTAAAGGTCTTGGCTCTTGGTAGAACTCCGGTTGAAATACTTACAGCTATTCGCAAATATACCGGAAGGGCCAGATTTATTGATTCCGAGTACTTTTCAGGTGTGGATTTATCTAATTCGCCTGAAGTTGCCAAATTATTATCTTGACCTGTTGACAACGGTCTAGAAATAGCTATATATTTGAAATATGAAGAAAATTGCCAATTTTGAGGAAGCATTCAGCGACAAGGTAGTTAAAGTTGTGGATGCACCACCGGCGGCCTTTTTGAGGCCAGCTGACAGTTTTATAAGTGGCCCTGTAGATGGTGAGCTTCCCGAAGAGCTTGCTTTCGATGAGGAGGGTTACTTGTTCCCAGATCCAACTGAGATTGTTTCGGCTATGCGCCGTGGTGAATCTAAAGCTAGAAAGCCTCTAAACGGCTCTAGACAGTCTGCGTTGATTATCTCTTCCGTATTAGAGCACCAGCATGCACGTGGTATGAAGGGTGCAACTGATGAGGAGCGCTATCTGATAATGGAAGGAAAGGGTGGCTTGGGGAAATCATACTCTATTGAGTGGCTGTTTGCCAAAATGGGGGTTCCATGCCTTATTGAAGTTGTTCCAAGTGATGCCGAGCAAGCCTTAGAGGTCCTTTTTGGTAACCCAAGGTCTCTAAATGAAAATAGGGGAAATTTGGTGGAAACTGCAAGGCAGGTTTATTTGGGCAGGGGCATTACAAATCCTGCTACTAAGGCTTGGCTGCGTGACGGGCCTAATGCTGCTGCCAAATTATATATGGCTCTGCATCCAGACGGATGGGCTAAATCCAATCCGGAAGCCTATAACCAATTTTGGAAGACTCTTGCAGAGAAAGAGGGTATAACAGCCGATAGAGATTTCGTACCTAAACTGGGTCTGTTTGAGCGCGCTCACAGAAATGGTATGGTGCTGTTCTTGGATGAGATGAATCGAATTCCTGATAAGGTCAGGGAACGCTGCATGCGTGCCTTGGAGGACGATAAGGATTTGGAGGTTTATGGTGGTCGCGTGCTTAGCGCTAGAGATAAGACCGGGTTTATAATTGGTGCTATGAATGGGTCGCGTTCTGGCTATTCTACAAAGCCTTTGGATCAGGCTCAGCGCAGACGTGCGAAGGTTGCAACCATCCCTGACATGAATATCGACGATACAGTTGGCATGCTGAAATTCATGATATCTGGACAGCCAGAGAGTAATCCTTCCATTGTTGTGGCTGGTGCTGAAAGTGCTAGATTTGGCGGCAGTGTTTGTGCAAAATCCTTTATAGAGCTAGTAGAGGATGGTGATCCGCAGAAAATTGGTGCATTGAAGGCCATGGCCGATATGCACTTGTATATGGATGCCCAGTTGGGTGAAGTTGGTCAAAATAAAGGTTGGATGAAAGGGGAGACACGCACCCTAACTGAAACTTTGCCTTCTGGCCCTACTCTCTTAAAGTCATTCCTTACACGTACAGTTCAGCTGGTTGGCAATGATGATGCTCAGAGCCTTACTGATGCTATAACTAAGATTTCAAGAGCTTTTGAGGAGACATATATTCAGCCGTTGGTTGATGCTGGTATCTCTCGTGATAAGCTAACTCAGCAGGTTTGTTTCGGCAAGTTTGGCGATACTAGTGCCCCCAAGAAAATGGAAGAAGAGAAGCTAACTCACTTTGCTTCGTTGTTTGCTCCTGTTACAGTGCAAGACATGCAGCGCGTAAATGGTGGGACAGCAGATCTAAAATTCCAAGAGGGCGGTATATTTCCTGTTATCTCCAAGGCGGGTGAGAGATCTGTAGGTGTATGTAATATGGTGGATGGGGTAATGAAATTCAAACCCGTTACTAAGTATGAATATCCGCTAGATCCAGATCGTGGGCAATCTGAGCTCTCTCTTGAATTCTCAAAAGGTTTGGATGTAAAGAAAGTAGACTGGACTGAACTAAGATAACTTCCTATGGTCACCAAAGAGCAAGCGCAACAAACTGCTGACAGGGCAATCAACCTGAGTCGTGCTTTTCCACACTCAACACTTAGAGGTGCTGAGGTAGTTAAAGAGTTTCAAGGAAAGCCCTTAGACACTTGGGCTGTCACTGGCGTTCCCAATAAAGATGGCTCGATAGTTTATACCCATTTATTGATTGGCGAATCTACTTTAGATCACTTTACTAATGAAGATGTGCCTGCTGTAGCCCTGCACGAGACTGCCCACAATTGCTTTACTTGGTTTCACCCAGACGGTATGTTTTTGGGTGACCATACAATGGGTGAGGCTGCCAATGTATTTGAGGATGGGCGTATCAATTCCTATATACGCCGAAATTATCCTAATGTGGGCTATAGGTTTCCAGATGTCTATAAGGCACTAGAGAAAATAGGTAAGCCCGCTGTAATGCCTCCTGTGTCAGATAATGCAGACCCAGCCCTTAAAGTTCAAGAAGAGTACTTTGAGCGAGCTATGGCTATGCTTATTAAGGAGAATGGTATACCTGGTTCTGGTGAAGTTCTGCTACGTGATCCTGCCTGGGTCCGCACCAATGATGAGCGATATTTTCTGGAGCGTGCAATGGACCTGTATAAGCTTTATTGTGGGTCGCAACCAAACGCCACACTTGGCAAAAGTTTCAATATGGCTTGCAACGCAAAAGCAATGCAATTTCTTTATTCGTTTGATAAGATGTGCGGGAAGTTTTTTAATTTGCCTGCGAAAGCCTTACCTAGCAAAGAGCAGGCACTGTATGATTTGGACCGGGCCAAAACCCTATTGCCTGACTTAAAGGATAGGCTTAGAAACTCTCCTGACATATATGACAAAATGGTTGAGGCCTTGGGTGTTTCTGAAAAAGAGATTTCTGCTGGCACCATTACTCATAAAAACTACGGTACTGTTCTTTCAGTAGAGAGTATGGTAAAAGATCGGGATGGGCTAGTAAAGCAGGCTAGCCAAGCTCCAACTATTGCCCAATATGCTGCTAAACTAAATGAGGTGGTTAGTGAATACGAGCTGGATACTCAAAGTAAGGGTCAAAAGCTGGAAGATGCGGTATTTATAAAGGAAATGCGCAGCGCAATGGAAATTACAGATTTCGATGCTATGATAAAGGCGGCTATTAAACGATTCCCACATGCCGAAAGCGTGTTTGGGTTGAAGCCATATGACCCATTATTGTCTACCAAAGATGGGGCTGGGGTGATTAAGGCTATAAAGAATTATTTTGATGCATCTCAGTCTTTACGCAGAAAGTGGGGCAATACTAATGGTAATGCCAAACCTGAGGAAGGCGGCGATAAAGAGCCTAACGGTGAGGAGCAGGATGGCTCCAAAGAAGGGGAAGGTAAGGAAGGGGAAGGTAAGGAAGGTGAAGGTAAAGAAGGTAAGGGAGAGGGCAAAGGTCAAGGCAAAGGTGAGGGCAAGGGCCAAGGTAAAGGACAGGGACAAGGTCAAGGTAAAGGTGAGGGCAAGGGTAAAGGACAAGGGCAGGGTGAAGGCAAGGGAAGTGGTGAGGGTTCTGGCCAGGGCCAAGGTGGGATTGGACATGGTGGTGGTCGGCCTGGCAAAGGTAAGGGCCCTGGATCTGGAAATACTCCAAAATTTGAACGCCGGAAAATTAGGGAAGAGGAGTTACCTTTCCGTATACCTGCTGGCAAGGATCCTATCCGTGATGAGCGCGAAACACTATCCCGTAAACCTAAGGCTCCAGGCCAAGGCGGCATGAATAGTCAGATAGAAATAAGTTCTACTCGAGTAGCGTGCTACGAGCAAATGTTGCGCGATAATTTCTTAAGTGCGCAAATGAAATCCGGTGCTGGAGAAGAAGTTAAATCCACTTCTGCTTATTTAGGCAGGGTTCGTGGCGACAAATATGTAAAGAATAGGTTGTCTGGCGGAGTATCTGATAAAGAGTTTTTCGATACTTATACGACATTAACGTCAGATACAATAGTAAAAGGTGAGGACTTATCCCCAAAATTGGTAGTTTTCTTAATGGATTGCTCTGGGTCTATGCATCATCTGGCGCGTGAGCTTGGAGCTTTTGGGGTGGCCCTTAAGGTTTTATGTGATGAAAAGGAAACGAGATCGTTAATTGTGGTAGGGTCTGATAATAATTTGGCCTTAATAGATTCGAATGACCCGTCTAACCGTGCAATCGGTAAACTAGCTATTTTGGATGCTTATGAAACTGGGTTTCATAATAGCAATGGCGGAAATTGTCCTACTTGGAGTATGGAAGTTTTGGAGCAAGTACGGACACAAATGGAACAGTATCCAGCTAGTGAGGTTAAGTTAATTTGTGGTACCGATTTGGCTATTCCTAGGGAGGAGATAGAATTTATACGTGATCTTCAAACTCGATTCCCTACTGTTGTTTTAAACGATGTGCCAGAGAATATTGTAACGCAGCTGGGAGAGTTCATAAAGGTTAGAAAGCCTGAAACTGAATACTACCACAATGAGATTGACGCTCAGGACGTGGAAGTAACTTTATAATGGAGTCTATACCTTCTAAGTCTTTTGAGCAGTTACTGAAGCAGGCACATACTGGGACAGCTCCCTCAAAACAACTAAAAACTCTAGCTGGCAAATATATGGTTTTGGGGGATTTGGATTTAAGAAATCTTGATTGGCTTAGGGAGATTCCAAAGGTGGCGGTTCAGTCTGCTGCCTGTCTTAGCTATTCAAAAGGTTTGACAGTAGCCCATATTAATGCTGGGTCAGCAATATATGCTACTAGCTCAGGTTTGCGTGGATTTGCACCTGGCTCCAGCTCTGGATCTGATTCCTTGGGTGTTGGGTTGGATATAGAATTTTGCGAGCATTTTGGCGAGTTGCTGTTTACAACGTCTGGCGGAGTCGATGCTTCTTGGTCTGGTATAACGGGCGTATCAGCTAAATCCAGTACAGGCGTTACTGTAATAGGTATGGCGCTAAAGGCTTCGGGCTGTAAGAATCTGAGGAATCTTAATGTTGCCTTTCCTGGTGCAGTTGATATATCTGGGACAAAGGACGTTGTTCTGGGTGATAATTTTTCGGCGCTGCCAGATCAATCTGGGGTCTGCCTATACTTGTCTGCAATACCTGAGAATATTCCCTCTGCGATGGGGTCTGCTGTGGTGAGAGTTGGCAAGCGTAATATAGTTCTGCAGAATGAGTTGGCTTCAACAGAGCATGCTAGCGGGTTAGATATTTTTTAACCTACTTGAATGTTTGAATTTCAAGAGCGTCACCCATGCGTGGGGCGTAAGGGTTTTCTCCTGAGAGGTAATTAGAAGGTAGCATGGGCTGTGGTAGCTCACTTGGCATTTCTGGCTGCTTTGCTTTCTTGCTAGTGACACATCCAACTAGGCTAACCAAGAGTATGACCAGTACTGCTCGCATTTAATCTTCCTTGGGAATATGCTTGCGGATACTTTCGGGAATTTGGAAATAACTATCCAATTTAAGCTTGGCTCTGCGTATACGGTTTTGTTCTTTGCGCTTATGTTTCTGCTTGGGAGTTTCAAATCCGCGTTGTCTTTTGCAATCTTCTAGAATACCAGCAATATCCATTTTATGCTTTAGTCTGCGCAATGCGTTGTCTAGTGGTTCCCCTGTTTTTACTCTTACTTCTATCATAATTATGGTTGTTCTGTTGAGCTGGCAATCTGCAAAAGTGTTTGTGCGAAGTCTGCTATGTCGTCCTGATTGAGACCCCACGTTTCTGTTGAGAGACTGAGCTTACCAGATTCAGTCACCACTGTAAGCTTTTCTGTGTCCTGTGCCAACACAATTGTTGCTTTTTGGATGTGTACTCCTTTTGGTAATTGGTCAATCTTTAACATCTGTGTTTTTTTGTTTGGGAGTGTTTGTCTGTGATTTATGTTTTTAAGCGAGCTTAACTTGCTAGAATTAAATATGCGCTTTTTTGTTATGGTCCTGTTTCTGTTTGCAGAAACAGTGGTCGCTAATGACACGGTTTATGGTCGTGCTTCCTTCTATGGGGATAAGTGGATAGGGAGGCTAACTGCTAACGGTGAGCGCTACAAGCCCAATGATGTAACGGCAGCGCATAAATCTTTGCCGTTCAATACAAATGTACGTGTAACTAATTTAAAAAATGGGAAGTCTGTAGTGGTAAGGATCAATAATCGCGGCCCTTACATCCGTGGTCGAGATTTGGATTTAAGTGTGGTTGCTGCGAAAACGCTAGATATGGTATCGTCCGGTGTAATTCCAGTAAAAATGGAGATTGTCAGGTCGAAAAAGAGTCCCGTGACAAATAACAGAGTAAATGGGCGTATTAAATATCGTTATGGCAATGTAACGTTGGCTGCATTACCGTGTAAGGTACCGCAGTTTAGACTTTCACCCATATCTTTAATAGATATTAACCCATCTGCGTTAGGTTTAGAGATAATGCCAATGTGGGCGGTGAAGTTTTTGAGGCGGCCCAATGCTTCCTATCTAAATGTTTGGTGCGAGTTTGTATCTATGGCTTGCTTCAAATGATCAGCAGGAACTAGCAAAACTTTGCAATGACATTTGTGGTTAGAGCCATTTGTTGATCTGCGTTAGCACGTTTGAGAGGAGCTCTTCTCTTGTGGCATTGGCATTTATGAGGCTGTAGTCAGTAGGTGGCATTTTTGAACTGGCTAAATCCAATATTCCTTTCTGCATGGCCTTGCGTACTGTCTGATGAAATTCTAACGTTTTAGTTTCGAAGAAGTTTTCTTCATCTTGTTTCTTTTTACGTATTAGTCCTACTTCGGGATTAATATCCAGTATGATATAGTATATTAATGGGACTTTTGCTAGTAGGTTTTCTCGCAGTACAAAGTACAGATCTCTTACTTGTGGATCAGAACTCTGACTTACTTGGTATGCGTATGATGAGATATCGAATCTGTCGCTAATGACGGTTAAGCCCTTTTCTATTGCTGGGAGGATTATTTTGTCCATATGGTCGCAACGCATTGCAAACATACTGATGAGTTGCGCTTTGGTGGATAAATTTGCACCCTTATCTAGGGTGATTGCTCTAACCTTTTCTGCGAACTCTGTCCCTCCAGGCTCACGGGTATAAATAAATTCAGGGTGCCTTTGTTTTAGCCCAGTTATTATGGTACCTTTGCCTGCACCTTCTCCGCCTTCTAGCACAATCAATTTTCCTGCCATATCTTTTCTTGTATTACTCCGAAAAGATATTTGGCCCAGAGACTTTAATTCCGCTCCATGTCATTACTGTCCCGTTCATTGTTGATTCTCCTTGTAGGGTATTTCCCTTTATTTTGGCTTTGGTGTTTAATGGTCCAAATGTCCAACTTATTATATTTCCATCAACAGCTGCTTTGGCTTCCATTCCTTCCTTTTGCCCTCCTGGTACAGATTTTAACGAAATCCCATCTGCAGTTTTTGTAAATATTAGATTTCCTCCAACTGGCATTAGTTGATCGTCCATTCTCCATTGGTATACGGTAGGTTCATTAGCTGGTGCTGTGACTGGAGCTTCAACTGAACCTCCTAAGGATATCCAATCCCATGTAGGTGCTGGTTGACCGTCTACAATTGCGCCTATGGTATTTAGTGCCCCATTTTTGTATTCGGCCTTTACTACAATAGTTGAAATATTCTGTTCTGCTAATGGTGTTAATTCCCCTTCTTCCACAATAGCGTTTGAGTTTAGGTCTCTCCATACCCATATATCTTTGGATTCATCTGTTTCTAGTGTTCCATTGTTATTAAGATCTAGAGTCGCTAGGGGTTCATATCCGTCCTTCCATGTTTTCCCCCATGTGACGTTTCCAAAGAGATCTTTCCCTGTTGGTTGGAATACTCTGGATCCAGATGGGTTCCAAACAAGTATGCCAGCTTTTGGCCCAACCCATTCCCAATATTTTGGACCTTGCCCATCTAGATCGAATAGTCTGAGTGCGTCTATAACAGGAACCCGCTGTGGATCGTCCCACCAAACTGGACCGGCTAGCAAGTCTGGTTTGCCGGTTTTAGAGAGATCTACAATGATTGGCGATAGGCTGTTCCACCAACCGCTCTGCCATTGATAGCTGCCGTACCATGGTCCACTCCACCAGTTATATCCTGTTTGATATGCCCTTGTGGGTACATTCTGAGCATAATACCCTAAGTACTCGCCAGGGAACCCAGCAGCAAGAAGTGTTTCTGCAGCTTTGTCGGATGTGACTTGCGGTATGTTTGAACCTGGTAGTGTCCCCATTATGGTGTTTGTAGCCTTGTCATACACTACCAAATATGCTGGATAATAGTAGATTATGTAATTATCATAGTGATAGTAAAGTTCCTGATATTGTATAGTGTGGTTATAGATGGCGCTGGACAATGAGTTGGCCCAATCTCCTGGGTTAGTGTGACGCCATTCCACAAATGAGTCCCATTGTGCTGTAACATAGGTACCATAATCATTGTTTCCACTGCCGTTTCCATAGGTTATTGGATATACGCCAGCTTGCGAATACATAGCGCTTTGCAGACCGCTTGCAGTTATTGTCGCTTTAGCTCCGCCATCTAATTCCCCATATTGGCTTCCTGCCCAATAAACCATGAGTTGGCGATTGACCTTAAGTTTAATGGTGATTGTATTCTCAGAGTTGTAAACTATTGGATCAGAGCTTGTAACTGTATAGGTGTCTGGCCCGCCTGTAGCTGTTGCATTCTCGATACTTGTGTATTCGTAAATTTTTGTATCTGTTAGCGTGAATGTGGCAGTTGGTGTAGTTCCAATTGTATATTGGTTTTTGCCTGCCTTGATACTTCCATTTGAGAAGCTGTAATATTTGGCCGGCACTGTGCCGTCGAATTGATCTATAACCTTGACAGTCATATATTGCTGGTCAGAAAAGTTGGCTGTTAGGTCCGTATCGGCATTCAATGTTGGCGATATTGAAGCGTTTGTGTTACCGTTGCTCCAGTCGACAAATCTGGCTATGGCCGTATTGGGGCTGGCGATAAGGTTTACTACTGTTCCCTTGTCGAATATTGACAGTATACCTTGGGAGTTATTTCCGTTTAATGTGACTGATCCCCATAAAGTATTGTTAGAGTTTGCTTTTATTAGCTGCTGCTGAACAACAATCGGGGTAATAGTCAGATCGCTGGCTATTCCTTGACTTAGGCTCCATGTGGTAGTTGGGCTACTACCGGATCCTTTGGTTTCGGTGGTAGTTGAAGCATCTTTAAGCTGGAATGTTTCCCATCTGTATCTGGTCTGCCCCCAAGTATCTTGCCATGCTGGCGTGCTCTTTAGGTTTAATGTATCACCTTGCCTAAAATTTAGAGCAATGGTACCTGGTTCCACTGTTGCTGCATTGTTTACGGCTAAATAACCACTTGTGGTCTTAACTGTAGGCGTGCCTATTGTTACAGTATATAAATTCTCTGCGAAATTTGCCGTGGCTTTGATGTCGCTTGTTAGTAGTATTGATCCTGGGCTGGCAATTAATTTGGCAGCATCTGGACCTGTCCAATTCAAGAATTTATAGCCTGGCAGTGTTGGGGTAGCTGTGTATGCTAGTTGTGTATTACTATTGTATGTGCCGCTTCCTGTTGTGGTGCCTGCATTGACTGGTAGTGCGTCTAACTGAACAGTGACCGTTTTTGGCATAAAATATGCGGTCCCGTTTTTGTCGCTGTTCATGGTAATTTTATCTATTGCTCCTAGCCCCCCTAAATCTCTATCCCAATGGTCAAATGTATAATTCGCTCCGGCTGTTGCGGTAAAGGCAGCACTGGTTCCAGAGTTAAAGGTTCCTGCTCCTGTAACCGTACCGGCGCCTGCTGGTGATACGCCGAGCGTTAGCTTGTAGGTCGTGCCAGCAATAGGCTTTGGTGTAGCAACAGCTAGAATTGTCGAGCATGGTGCTCCATCTTTTGAAAAGGCAATAATGCCTGGCGCGCTAGAGGTAATAACTCCTTTTGGCGTTGTGATACTAAGACCTGGCCCAACTATTTCAAATCTCCCACCTTTAATGGTGCCAGCTGCTAGGAGTTTTTCGAGTGCTGGATCGCGTGCACCGCTGGCGTATTTGGTTGCCTTTCCGTTGTCATAATCCGAAACCCAAACTGCCTTGTAAAGACTTGGGTCACTTGAGATTACTGGTTTCTGCACGGAAGATAAAAACTGTCCTGATATTTTTCCTATTTGTTCTTGGCTTGTCAGATGGCAAAATACCTCCATCTCGTCTGCACTGCTTGCAATCTGCATTGGGACCTGTGAAGTCATTAGTCCTCCAGCTTGATTGAATTGCTCAATTGCAGAGTTAAGCGTGGCCACGTTTCTTGAAGCTACGCTTTTTTTAGCTCCAGACGTTATATTTTTAAAGCCTGGTATTGAGAGTACCGCCAGAATTAAAATTACGCCAACAACTCCTAACATCTCCACCATGGACATGCCGCTATTCTTCTTTTGTGATTTCATGCTATTATATAATAGCAGAACGGGAAGAATCATCAAGCAGATTTATTTTTTTTCTTGACACGGCACTACGTGTTTCATTACTTTAGTATATGCCTAAATCATCCGCACAGCCACAGAAGAGAGATACCACAATAAACCATCTTGCATTGTTGAATGCTCTAAAAACTCCTAAAGGTATAAAGCAACGGGATACAACTGTAAATCATCTTGCATTACTTAAGGCTGTAAAGGATGTTCAGCCTGAGGAACCAGAGACAGAGGTAGATATTTAACTTCCCAGCATCTTTTTTGTTTGGATGGCGGCTTGGTTTACATCCCACCAGTCTTTTCCTACAATTGGTTTCGCGTCCTTTGGTAGCGCAATTCCGATTAACTGTGATTTTTTCTTGGAGCTGGCATACTCGGCTATTGTTTCTAGATTGCCTTTTTCCAACTCTAAATGGTCGCTGTCGTCTATTGGGTCAAGGTCGTGCATATTTTTATGATATATCTCCTTTTGCCGGCGGTCAAGAATTTCTTTCTTTTTAGTTCAATAGTGTCTTTTGTGCCCTTACTTCGTCCTTTTTATATTCTTTGCTTACTATTTTTCCTTTCCAAATGGCTAATTTGGATGCGTTTGTCTTTAAGAATAAAGCTGCGCTTGGTTCTAGTATATTTCCAGACGCTAGGTCTTTGGCAAGTACTGTCAGGGTTGTATCTGTGTATTCTTGGTTGTTGATAATAATTTTATCTTGCGTTGCTGTAGTCTTGTTGGCAGCTTGTGCTGTTGCAATGTCGCGGTTAATTGGCTCTAATTTGTGGTTGAGCATTGCATTATTGATGCCGATTATACTGATGATCATTAAAATGATGGTTATGATGATTAGCACAGCTAGTATTGCCAGTAACAGGAGCCGTGCTGCCGTACCAGAATACTTTGCGTATATGGCCTTAGTGGTTTCCCATTTTCCTAGCTTGGGAGTTATAGCTGCATGAACGCATGGTTTAACTATGGGGTTAATTGGGATAAGCTCTTCGAATTCATTCATAGGTCAGTATTTTTATGATATGCGTTTAAGCCCCTCGCGAGGCTGTTAATAATGTCTTCTGTGTCCTCAAATCCTACTGAAAATCTAAAAAACGTGTCTGAAATATGTAAAGAATTTCTTGCTTCAACGCTTAAACTTTTATGACTCATTAGTGCTGGATATGCCAAGAGACTTTCTGGGCTTGCTAGACTTTCACCTAATACAATGGTGCCAGATAGCGTTGCTTCGACGGCAAAACTTTGAATTTTATCCTTTTTAGCTGGATCAAGCTCAAATGATATTACTCCACCATACCCATTTGTGAATTGCTTTTTTGCCTGCAGGTGGTGCGGGTGAGTTACTAGGCCTGGGTATAGCACTCTAGCTACAGCTGACTGGCTGGTTAGCCATTCTGCTATTTTCATGGCCGAATTGCTTACTTTTTCCCATCGTAAGGACAAAGTCTTGATGCCTTGTAGTACTCTATAGGCTTCATCTGGAGACAGTGTGGCTCCTAAAGTACTTTGATTTAGTTTCAGTTTATCATGTGTGGTTGGGTTAATGGTAGTTACTGATCCTGCCAGTACATCATTGTGTCCGCAGTAGTACTTGCTAAGGCTGTTAATAATTACCTCGGCCCCCCAAAGGAACCCATGGAATGTTGTTACTGGTGTAAATGTGGCGTCGACTGCTACTGGAACCCCAGCTGCCCTAGATACTTTTCTAACAGTGTCCATGTTAGTAACGTGCAGTGATGGATTGCTTAGCGGTTCTACAAATAGGTATCTTGTAGTTGGTTTGATCTTCTTGAGAATTGATTCTTCCGATTCGTTAGAGAAATCTGCATAATCGTGTGTTATATTGAATCTATTAAGTATTTTCTCAAAAAGTCTATAGGTTCCTCCGTAAATTTCATCGCATAGGATAATATGGTCGCCAGGACTTAGTGTTAAAAAGAATGCACTTTCCGCAGCAAGCCCAGAGCCGTAGGTAGTAGTATATTTCTCTACTTCGTCTGTGCTAGGTTCTAATGCTGACAGCTTTTCTTCCAATGCTTGCCTAGTTGGGTTGGCTCCCCTAGAGTATTTGTATTTTGGGTCTGCATCCAAGCTATTCCATTTGTATGTTTTAGTGCGTACTACTACCGGAGCTATGGCTCCAGTAGTTGGATCTGGGGCTTCGCCTGCATGAATTAGTTTAGTATTGAGTCCTGCCATGGTTTTGTTTTATTGTTTTTTAGCGCGTAGTTCTTTTAACCTTGACCGAGCGAATTTTGATCCTGGCAGTGTGGCCGCTACCTCATACATGTGCTTGGCTTCCTCCTCCTTATATTCGCGCTCGAGCAACACGCCGTAGTATTCGTAAATTGCTCCATTTCCAGGATCTAATGCGGTAGCGTTGCTAAGTGCTTCCTCGGCTTCTTTGTGTTGGTTCAGTCTTGTAAGGGTGATACCTAACATAAGCTGATGCCAGCGCTCATCTTTATCCAATGCAGCTGCCTTTCTAAAATGGGCGGCAGCTAGCTCTAGTTTCTGGTATTGATTTGGTGATGTTACAGCCTGTCGTAATAGTATTTCACCCATGAGGCTATTCAATTTAACGTGGTTTTGATTTCTGCCTAACCCTGCTGCGGCTATATCTTCGGCTGCTTCAAGCTGTTGACGAAACATTAAGTTTTCTGAACTTATTGTCTTTATTTCTGCTGGACCGTGTTGGCAAATTGCATAAATGAGCCACGCACTGGTTAATAGTAGCATTCCTTGGCTCAAGAGATAGTACTTTCTCTGCTTATGTGTAGCCAACCCAGGGTTTGCAACAATGCCACAGCATATGGCGGCTAGTAATGCATTGCATGACAGCTGCATGTTAAAATCGAAGAAGGAATGTACGGAGAATGCGACCAGACTACTTGTAGCGCCAATTAGTAGTGCTGCAGTGTTACTTTGTGGCTGGCAGTAAATAGTGCTTCTGGCCTTTAGTGCTTTAATGAATCCTTTGGTGCCGGCCCAGATGTGTATTACAACTACAAGTAATGTTAATATACCGCCAATTAGGCCGAAATCTGCTGTCATTTGTGCCCAATCGTTGTGAGCAAATGTATCGTCGGCTCCTGATGCTCCTACTTTTAACCTTCTAGAAAGTTGAGTAAACGAACCTGCTCCGGTGCCTATGATTGGTGATATTTGTGCCTGTTTGGCCGCAGCTAGCCAGAGGGTACTTCTGTAAGCATCTTCTGATATCTTGCTCATGCGCTCTTGGATGGTAGGGCTGCTCCAGAAGAAATATCCGCCTGTACCTATGCTGATTGTGAGTGTAGCCAATACTATTAATCCGAGTGTCTTGCGGCTAGTCGTACCAAAAAATATTGCTATACCGCTAAGGACTGCAAATGTTAGTAAACCTGCGCAGAGTCCTAAAGTTCCCCCTCTGCTTAATGTGAGCAATGTTCCTACTATGCTTACGGCTGCAACATATGTAGCAAGTATTTTTTTCCAGGTCTCGATTCTGCCTAAGCATGCTATGCCTAATGCAAAAAGGGCAATAAAATTTAAGAGCCATGCAAGATGATTGCCGTTTAAAAATAGTCCGTGCCCCCTAGACATTGCTGGGACCGTATTTGGTTGATACCAAGCTTTAATCTGCTCGCTAAACCAAGGCAGCGGCCAAAAATTGTAATTTGAGAACTGCTGTGCTGCTATTATTACCTGGATCACGCCAAAGATTGCAATTATGCAAAAGAATGTATATCTGGCTTTATATGCTGTTATTGCAGTTGCAAATAGTAGGTAGGTGGTTAATGCCGCAATGATTAGCATCGCATAGAATAATGACAAGTCTGGACTAGTGGAAGTCCATGTTCTCCAGCTAAGGTAACTACCTAGTAGTAGTGTGGTTATATATGGTAGTAGCTTTGGGCCGTGATTCTTGCGGACAGCTAAAAGACCTAATATGGCCGTTATAGTTATTACGCCATAGCATGGCAAACTAAACGCCGTGCGCATAAGCCCCCCATAGATTGCCTGTGAACATATCACAGCTAGGCCGATTAGGCAGGCTAGCACAGTCTGAATTTGCCTAGTCGTCATATTTTCATGTTAGCGTGAGAAATATGTGCTATAATAATATCATGCCCCAAATTAAACAACGCGTACACGGCGTACAGCGTCGTGGATACACAATGGTTGAGAAGGTGATGCTGATGGCAGTTATAGTTTTTGCTGCAGGTGCTGTCTTTCTCATTTCATCCTCGAGATGTACTCTTTTGGGACAGGTAGTGAACAACCAGCTTGAATCTTTAAATTCTGGGTATAATGCTTATTTGGCTGTCGGTGGTACGCCGGTAACAGAAAATGGGTTGGGGGCCGCTGCAAAGGTTGTGGCTTCGCTTCGAACAAAGGTAAATGGGGTTGGCCCGTTTATACTATGTGAGGAAGACACCAATCTGGAGCTTACTGCGTGTAATAAGGGGAAGGTTACTATTATTCTCCAAGATGGAAAGTTTATTGCTACGACTGAAAAGAACTAAACTTTAGAAGTCCAAAATTGGGGTTTCTAATTTCCTTGGCTGGTTCCGTCTGGAAGCATTTTCAATGAATATAATGGCTTCTTGTCCGGGCATTGTGAATGCTGTTTTGATTTCTTCCTCACTCAGAAATCCTGCCCATAACTTTGGATTTCGCGGGGTATTAAATCGCATGCGCATGTCCAGTACAAACATATTTGCTTCTTGTAATTTTAGTAACATGTCGACTCCTGTGTCGTCTACAATACCAACATATTTTTCTGGTTTCATTAGTAAAGTTCTAGTTTCTTGGTTGTTTGAGCTTCCATCAATGTCTTTTTAACCTCTTGTGCTTCTCTTTCCTGCCTCCAAGCCTCAGTGGAGTAACCATCCTTTTTTGCCTCTTCTTCGCAAAGTGTTCTGAGCCACTGTCCCCTAGCCGTTGTTTTGCCTGGCTTTCCGGTTACCTCGCATGTCTTGCCTGATTCTTCCTCCATTGTGTCTATAACTTTTGTAATCAATGTGTTGGCGCGCTTTGATATTGTTTGTGGCGTGGTTGTTGGATCGCACACAGTTGTGTAATAAAATCGAAGCGTCCCATATTTTTCTTTGATTTGGGTTGCGACTGTCTGCACTCCAGAAGCTGCGGCAATACGTTGGAGTCTTTTCATGCCGGTGTAGAGAAGCTGGTACCAGCCATCTGCACATTCGATGCCAAAGGCCATGCAGGTTTGCCTTGGGTCGCCCTTATATTCCTGTAATATTTCAGGATATTGTTTGACAAGCTGAAGTTCTAGTAACTCTGTCATCTGGTTTGTTCTATTGCTGTTGCAATACCCTGGTACGTTACGGTTTCGGAGATATATGCCTTGCCCGGCTCTTTAAGTAGCACAAATCTAATGTTATTTTGAAATTTCTTGTCCTTTGTTATGGCGTTGATTAGCCTGCTGGCTGAAAGGTTTTTTGGAATTGATGTTGGTAACTTATAGAGCTCTAATAGTTTAATTACTTCTTCAGTAAAAGAGCTTGGTAATCCTTCCTGTTCAGATGCTTTTAGTGCTGCAACTATTCCCATACTAATTGCTTCTCCGTGCAGGTAAGTCCCATACCCTGCTACCTGCTCAATGGCATGACCGACGGTGTGCCCGAAATTTAGTTTATCACGCAATCCTTTTGTACCCAATAGGTCATCCTGAACGCACTTCATTTTGATCCTGATGTTCCTTGCTATAATCTGTTCCATGTCTTGATCGCGGATATTAGGTGCTAAACTAGCTAGGATTCCAAGTTGCTTTGGTTGGGATAGAATGGCTTGCTTTATTATCTCGCCGAACCCAGAGTAGAATTCTCTTTCACCAAGCGTTTGAAGCGTTAACGGGTCTGTTAGTGTCAGTATAGGCTGGCACACAGTCCCATAGATATTTTTTGCCGCGATAGCATTTAGCCCATTTTTGCCTCCAATTGAACTATCTACTTGGGCCATAAGTGATGTCGGGAGCTGTACATGCGGTACTCCTCTTCTATATATGGAGGCTAGAAACCCAGAGAAGTCTCCTACAACGCCACCGCCTAGTCCAGCAATAAAGGTGAACGGCTTGTCAGAATCGGCGACTGTTTCCGCAACCTTGGTAAATGTGCTCCAGCCTTTTGACTTCTCCCCAGCTGGTATTGTTATGATACTGTTTGAAAAACCCCATAGCTTTAGTATTTTACTGGCGCTGTTCGCATAAATTGGTCCTACATTACTGTCGGTGATTATTAGTCCGTGTCCTTTGGGCAATACACGGCTTAGGTGCTGCCCTATTTTTTTGAGCCCGTTGCTCTCAACTATGGCGATGGAGTTCTGAAGGCATATTGTAGTCACTTCTTTTATGTTTTGCCCAGATCAATACTGTAATCTAGCCGTTATTAAGTTATGGTCCGATCCATAATTCCCCTGTATAGCGAAGTCCTTAATTTCTATTTTGTTGCCTATTAGGATATGGTCTAGTGGTAGTGTGACTAGTGGATTTATTCTGCCCCAGGTTGGGTATATCCCATAGCCTATAATGCTTTCCTTGAGCTTGGATTTGGCTAAAAATTCCTTAAATATCGTTGAAAATGGCGTGATGTTTAAGTCGCCTAAAAGCACGGTATCTGCTTCACATTTGGTTGCTAGGAAATTTAGTTCGGCATTCCGTGTTTGGAATCCTTTGGTGCCAATCGGCGGCAATGTATGCGCGCCCAGTATTCTTAGCCCATTTATCCTGCAGTCTATATAAGGGAGCCCCTCGAATTTTTGGATGCTGCCTTCAATCGGGAGTTTGCTATATATTGCAATTCCAAAATTGTCCGGCTGTGGGCATATCATTTTAAACTTAAATGGCATGCCGTCTAGAGCATCTGTCCATTCGGAGTTTACCTCAAGAAGCAGTATGATGTCTGGGTTTAGTTTGTTGATCTCGGCTATTACGTATTCTTTCTCAGTATTGCTGGTATTTACATTAAAGCTGGCTATGCATAGATTGTGGCGTTGTGTATTGGTGCTATTTTTTTGTGGTCTCCAGTACTTAGCGATAGGTATTCCTATTATGAGTACTAACACAATGAATCCATAGTTTAAGGTGCGTTGTTTAGTCCATAAGGAGATTGCAATGCCTAAAACGCAGGCTAAAAGGTATTGGATTTGGAAGTGGCTTAGGATGTCGAAAACCCAGTAACTGTTAGATCTATACACAATTTGGATTATTAATAATAGCCCAAATAGGTATGGTAATCTGGAGCTTAATTGTTCTTTTGTGGGAAATATGTGGAATTTGCTCATATACTTGGCTGTTTAACCTCAATAAAGCTTATTGCTTCTTTCCACCATTTCTCGTTACTGCCAATGGGGTATGTATTGTGATCTGCGTTCTTAAACTCTATAAGTAGCTTGTTTCTGTTTGGAATGGAGTAATAAAGTTTTTTGCTAAGTTGTGGGGCTATTGTTTTATCCTTTTCTGCATAGCCTATTACGATTGGACATTTTATATGCTGTAATGCTTCGACGCTATCCATTTTCTCCAGCGAAATATAATCCAATGGTATAACGTATCTCTTTCTGATAACATCCTGTAGTGAGCTCCAAGGCAATGTGAGAACTAAGCCGTCTACATTATCTGGAGAATGTGCTGCAACTTGTGAGGCAAATCCTGATCCAACCGATTCACCCCATAAAATTATTGGCTCTTTGAATTTTCCACGCATTGCTGATAGAATATCACTTACTTCAGGTACTACGTCTTTGCTATGTGGGCTGCCCTTTCTCCATCCATAACCGGGGTATTCGTATAGAAAGACGCGATAGCCTAGACGCGTAAGGGCATCTGAGATGTAGGTGCGCTGCAGCGCCCACCCGCCATTACCGTGTAGTACAACTACTGTGCCCTTTGCTGAGGCAAAAAAATTGGGGGATAATATACCTGAGTTTTCGTAACGTGTAAATCCTTGTGCTTGAATTTCCGCATCTGCTGTTTTCGGGTTAATAACCCCGCCTGTGATATATCTTGGGAATAATAGATGGTTTTGAAGCAGGAAAATGGCTAAAAGGGCTAGTCCTGCAACGCGTAGTAGTTTATAGATGTATTTCATGTGTAGCTATTCCGCAGATAGTTAAGCTTACACCATGCTTTTGCTTGCTGCCATACTTTTCGGACTAGAAAATGTCCATTTCGCTCTCGTTTGGTACTGGAGGTATATTGTGGGATATTATCTCCTTGTTTTTTGTATACCATTTTGCGCCCACAATAGGTTCTGCTGCTTCTGATAGTTCGATACCTAGAATTTGGTCTAGGTGTTGTTGGTCCTTTAATATCTGCAATGGCGATGTGTGTAAGATATCTATATCGAAAATATCCTGCTCAAGTGATCCGGGTTTTGAATAGCTTGTGGCTAGTAGTGCCTGCTCGGTGAGTGACTGTCGTGGAATTTGATGAATGTGTCCATGATATGCTGCCGCGTGTAATGGCGTCCAGCCGTGGATGTCTTGTGCTAGGAGTGTTTTGGTCGTTAGAAGCTCTTTCGGTAGATATTTCAATGTTCCGAATTGTGCTGCAATGTGCAGTGGTTGTATTCCAGTTTTGGTTTCTGCTGTGATACTATCCATTGTTAGGAATTCCTTTGGGACTGACTTAATTTCTTTGCCCCTTACAAGGTAGTGAATTGGGATATACCCTTCTCGGTCTCTTGTATTTAAATTTCGATAGGTAATTGCCCATGCAGGAATCTGCGTAAAGTGACCCATGCTTGCGGCGAGATGCATTGGTGTTTCCCCATTTATTGCAGCTGTAGACAGACCAATTTTCGTGACTAATCGCTGCGGTAGTAGGTTTAAAAACCCTCGCTTTGCCGCGTTGTGAAGCGGCGTTATTCCACGGTTGTCTGGATTTAGTATTTCTTGAGGAGTAATGGATGATACTATGCATTTTGGGAGGTTCAGCCAGTCCTCCTTACATATTTTATGCAAGGGGGTATTGCCTGTATCGTCTTGTTCCTGAAGACATACCCGGATAAGGTGCTCTGGGATAATGTGGAACGTCCCTGCTTCGGCGGCAAGTTGACCAACAGTTTTACCGTGCAAGTCTTTGTTAAGAATATTTTTCGCGGTTAAGTACGCGCGTGGTATTTTTGAAAGTTGCTGGCTGGCAGCAGCTTCGTGGAAGATTGTTCGACCATCTTCACCTGTTCTTTCTTGTTCTCTTGTTGAGAAATGATGGCCTACCAGGTCAATTAATTTTGAGTTTGTGCTTTGGGCCATCCTACATCATATTGAATCTGGATAGCCCCGTGCAAGCTTATGGGTGCATAAGCTCGGCAATATCTGGATTTATTTTGTGTAGAATGTCAGCAAGAACTTTTTTGGCGTTGTTGTCGAAATCTGGATGCAACAGTAGGGAGACAAGTATTTCTTCGTGGTAATCTGGATTTAGGTCTTTTAGCTTGGCCTTTACCTCTGCTTTTGTATATATTCCTTTTTTCTGCCGCTCGCTTTTAGGGCTGTCGTAAATGAAGCTTGGTAGTGGGCAAATCTCGTTTTTATCAATAAATTTTGCTAATTTGACATATGTATCACTCTCCTCTGGATTGAATGTTCCTAGGTGCTTGGAGTATTTTGTTTCAAAGTCTGGTCCTAGTTCCTGTTGAACATTGTTGTATATGCTTTGTTCCGCCTGCTTTTGTAACTTGTTTATGACGTGTACCTTTTTATATCCCTTCTTATTTGATTCCTGAAAGACATATGGAATTCCTTTGCCTGAGCTTTGGCTGACTCTTTCCCACTGTGCTGGATCGTATTCGTGTGCTGAAATGAAACCAAATTCACCAAAAATCTCGCATTTAAGTGGCTGTGTTGGCCAAGTAAGAATGTCTTCAATATTAAAGGACAGTTTGGATTCGGCCCATTCTGCTTCTTTAACTAATAGGGAACAATTTATCAGGTTTGTTACTTCCACATTTATTTTCCCAGCCTTGTGGCGAAAGCCATACCATGATGACACGGTAAGCTTTTGGGCGCTGTTTGCCGGCGTTGGCATGGTATTGGGTTTCTTTTTATTGATTTTGATGGCAGTCTCTGCATCTACATAGTACTTTCCATCGTTGGACCATTCTGGTGTGACTATGCCATATAGTGTTTCTGGGATTTCGCAGCCGTAGCTGTCGGATATGTGGATGGTTTCGTCGTATCCGCATGGTGTAATCACCTTTGGTAGTGGAACCCTTTCAAATTCTATCCACTCCTCATTTGATAGTTTTCCTACTACGCAAAACTCACTCTGGTAGCTTGAGGCCTCAACGAGCTCGAAGCGCTTATCGTTTAAATAAGTTGTTTTGTGTAACTCGTCAGAACTTACCGTGACAGTAGCTCTCTTCTTTTTGTCTCCTAATGCAAAACAGTCGCTGGGGGAAAATAGTGCTGTTTTTGGGTATACTTCAGTGCTGTTCCATTTCGCCTGCCATCCGTGATATGCAACTGGCTGGGCTCCGAGTTTAGGGGCGTATGTAATCGAACCTATTGTACATGTGTCTAATTCCTTGTCATCTATATTAAACTGCAATAGGTCTTTTGTCTCGATCTCGCTGGTTCCTATAGTTAGCTTTGTTTCTGTTGGACTTATCCATGGAGTGGAAAGTTCAGAACTCTTTTTCCAGTACCCAATGTGCTCGGTGTATTGTGTATTAACCTGACTGTTTGAGACTGCAGCAACTGGCAGACTGTTCTCGTCTGCTTTGACTAAAGTTTTTGGGACTTCGCGTACGTACTTGTATACTTTAGGCCTTATCTTTGGAACATGCTCTAGCTGTAGGAATTTGCTCATGTTTTTGTGTTTGGCGCTCGTAGATGTACATTTTGTCATGGATGCCTGGCCACTGAGGTATATGAATTGTTTTAATTTGTCTCCAAGATAGTGCTAGCTCGCGATGGAATTCCTCATTTGCGGTACACCCAAAATATTCTCCTATATAGATCAAATATTTTCCTTTCCAGCCTTTATTACTTATGCAATCAAGTGCCATATCGCGCTCATATGGTGGCCAACATAGAAATAGGTTGTGCGCGTCAAAATTTGAAAGCTTTTCTGGTCCGCCTTTCTTGACGTCGGTGAAGCACTTGTTGAACCCATAGTGGTTGGAGACCTCATTCGGAGGGTACATATCGAATGCAGTGATATTGCCTCCTTCTTCTTCGATTAGCTTGGCCCAAAATCCTGTTCCTGCTCCTATCTCTATCAGCGGGGAGAGTTCAGCAAGTGTTTTAATCGCAGAGGCTGTGGGCAGCGCAAAGCTGAAATCTTTGATTATATTAACCCTAAGAGTTCCTAGTTGTATAAATTTTTCAATGCCTGACGGGTGCTTAAATAGGTCTAGCTTGGCATTTAAAGCTTCTAGCTCTTCTTTGCCAATAGCATCGTGAAGTTGGCTTAGCGTTTTCATGCTAGAATGGCTGGATACTTTGCTTTAGTCTAACAACCTTTTGCTCTAGTTCGACTATATCTTTTCTTGTCTGTTGTATTTTTTTAAGTGTAAGTTCATCTGGTAATGCAACTTCCTCGTATGTGCTTATTTGAGTTAAAACTTGCTTGTCCAAGCTTCCCAATCTGACACTAGTTTCCTTGTATGACCCTCCTGGCTTATCTGTATACGCAACGTACTGGTCAGAATGGAGTAAGATGGAGTAGGCCGAAATGTGCAAATGCCATCTGAAGCTATCTTTCTCGTATTTGGGTTTTGATGTCCTAGCTTTGGCCACTAGGTAGTTTTCGGCAGTTACAAGTTTAGATCCCAGGAATGGTGCTAACCAATCAAGGAGCATTGGAAGTAATTCTGATGCTCGCTTGAGTCCTAGGTTATGTGCTTCTACCTCCTTTTCTAGACTCATGGTATTATTTGGGAATTGCTGCCACCAGCGTATCTATTGTAGCTTGTGGTGTTTCGCTGGCTAAAATTTGTAGTTCCTTCATCGAGAATTTGCTTGTTTCCTTAATTAGTGTTTTGCAGCCTGAAAATAATGAGACAAAAACCATACCGTCTCGCACTGTCTTTGGGGTTGCGTGGAGGTAGTAACCTCGTTTAGTTACTTCCCCGCTTAAACTTGGTCCGCCTTTATCGTACACTACTGCTACCTCAATGTATTTGTCTTTTTCAGCAGTGGCAAATTTAGCAATGGATATGGTTCGTGACATTAGAATGTCCAGTGGCATGTGCCTTGTGCCCATTCGGGTTCATCGCACGGCTCCCATTTCTGTATTGTTTCATTCCAGTGGAGCCATATAACTGAGCCTTCCACTACGTTCGGCCAGATACTGGCATGGGTTTCTTCAATAACTATATAGTCCCAGCGTGCTTCGATTAGGTCTGATCCTGCCTTATCTATTGCTGATCTTAGATCGGAATAGAATTGATTCCAGCCTAATTTTCTGACATCCGGCCGTTTGTTTCTTGGATCCCATGTGGCAGCGGCTGCTTGAAATATAGCTTGTGACATACTTTTATGTTTTTAGGATTGCTAATTCCTATGCAGTATGCTACTGTTTGTCATGCCTTCCATTGCTGAACTTGTTGTTCCTCTGATAGTTATTATAATATCCCTGTGTATAGTCCATGCGGATAATAAGGCAAAAAAGGAGACCCACACGCCTCCTAAGAAGTAGATTACAGAGGTTCAGTTATTACTAAATCTGCGCGGCCACGTTCGAGGTCGTTGTGCTGTCCCCACTTCTTTTGTTCTGCTTCTGCATCTTTTGCTTGTGCTAGTGTGGCTATCTGTTCCTTTATTTTTCTGATAGCACTTCTTTTGTTGGCATACTGCGATCTCTCCTCGCGGGCAGTTGCTACTATTCCACTTGGTATATGGGTAATTCTTACGCCTGTGGCTACCTTATTAACATTTTGGCCGCCTGGTCCAGATGATCGGAATGTTTCAATTTGGAGATCTTTTTCTGCTATGGCATATTGTTCTAGCTGTTCTGTCTCCATTTCGGTAATTTTGACGAACCAGTTTTTTCGCTTATGTGCCGGTCTAAAGGGGCTGTAAGCAATCCACTTTATGGTGCCTTTCCATTTGTCTAAGGCTTGGTTATCTGGGCCTGTAAGTGCTAGTGTAACCGAGGCAAAGCTATTCTTTTCTCGTCCTAGCGTGGTGTCAGTGATTTTGATTTCGACGCCTGCTCTTGCTGCGTCTTCAAGAATCTTCTCCATGACTTTTGCCACGGCACGCTCGCATTCGCTAGGCCCGCGTCCTGATGTTATTTGTATTTGCCTTTTCACGTTTTATATGTTTTTTCCTCGTGGTATTCCTTTTCCGTATTGATTTTCCACAAGTCCTCTTTGTTGCCCTTACCTGAAATGATTTGCTTTGCTGCCATAATTGCTGTCAGCATAGAGTGATCTTGGTTGTTGTACCTGTGCATGCCGTTGCGGCCTATTAGATAAAGATTGGAGAGTTGGTTAACCCAGTCGCGGATTTCGTGAAATGAACCGTAGGTACCAAAATATGCTGGATATGTCTTTTCTACCCGTATGACTGTAGAGTCTTTTATGCTTGACTTGTTGGCAATGGCGATGGTTTCTAATTCGTCTGCGGCGAACTGTTTCATTTCTGCGTCTGATAAATTCCACAGCTTGTCACCTTTGTTGCAGAAGTATTCCATTCCCAGCCAGACTTTAGTCTTATCAGCTAACAAGTGTGGGCTCCAATTGTTAAATATCTGTATTCTGCCAACTTGGACATCTGGCTCTTGGATATAGATCCAATTGTCTTTAATTAGGGCATTGCATTTATCCGTGAGTTTAAGCTCCTCTAATAAGATACCTACTGTGATAAAGTCCCTGTATTCTAGTCCTGCTGCTATTTCTATTACTGCCCTTGGTACTGTTGCTTCTGGGATTGCTGCAATTAAATCCTTTATGGCCATAGTTGAGATTACAAAATCTGGCTTGATTGTAACGATTTCCTTGGTAGCAGTTGAGTAAGATATGTTATTGATTTCCTTGTCTTTAATTTCAAGATTGGTAACTGTAGATTCCAATTTAATTGTTCCGCCCATCTCTTCTATGCGTGCTGCGCATTTCTCCCAAAGTTGACCTGGGCCATATTTGGGGTACATAAAACTTTCTATTAATGATGTCTCTAACTTTTCTTTGCTGTGTTTTGCCCCGATGGCTCTACGAGCGGCATGCATTAGTGCTTTGGATATGTCTAGTCCTTTAATTCTTTGTGCTCCCCATTCTGAGCTTATTTCCTTACAGTTTTTGCCCCATACTTTTTCAGTGTAACTTTTAAAGAATGTTTTGTATAACACTCGCCCAAATCTATTTATGAAAAATTCTTCTAAGTTCTTTTCGTACTTAATAGGAAATAGGCATGATCTCAGATAACTGATTCCTATCTTTCCAACTCTTATTAGGCCAAGGTTCTGAATGGTTTTGATGGATAGTGATAAGGGATAGTCAAATAACTTGCGTAGGAAATATATGCGGCTTTTCCTTTGCCTAATTAACATATCGCCAGCTTTCCCAGTTAGGCTGTTTACTGGCATTATTTCGTCCCACCACTTCAGCACTGTTTCAGATTTGGAGAAGAATCTATGCCCTCCAATATCCATGCAGTTGCCTTTGTATCTTACTGTTCTAGAGATTCCTCCAACCCATGCGCTTTTCTCCAATATGATAGGTTGAATATCTGAGTGTTTTAAAAGCTCGTAGGCGGCTGTTAGCCCAGCGGGTCCTGCTCCTATAATTAGGGCTGTGCGTTTTTTTGCACTTTCGTTCATCTAAATTTGTTAATGCACTTTTGGATTACTTGTGCTAACCACATTTTTGCAGCTGCTATTACTGCTTTGCCGATCTGCCTTGTAAATAGCAATCTATCACCATTGATTTCTACAATTTTGCATTTTGAAATAATGGCCTTTGTGGCTTTCCATCCGAACGTGCCTAGATATTCGATGATCTCTGGCACTAAAACCAGTTCTTGGTCGGTTTGTGGTTTTAGGAAATCTTGTGTGCTCGTATCTTTCTTACGTCGTGCTACATTTCCTAATGCTTCCCCCATGTTAATACCAAAGTGTTTTCCCAGTTGCATGATTGGCGGTATACCTGTGATATATAACCTTGTAACTGCTATTTCTCCAGTAGCCAAGCTGGTGTACTCAAAGCCAACAATACCTTCAACTTGACACTTGCTTACAATTTGTGAGCCTAGTTCAAGTATCTTTTTGTCTGTAGCTTCTTGGCAAGTAACTGCGGCGCCGGTTTGTAACGTGATTCCGTTTTTTGTGGCAAACCATGCTTGTATTGTTTTGCTTTGTACTAGAAATATTGCTGAGCCGGCTATTTGGCTGGTATCTTTTTTACTCCAAGGAATGCTATTTGCCCTGCACCATGCTTTTTGTTCGGCTCTTGTACATGTTTTGGCGGCTTGACTTGTTGGGTCTAATGGGAGAAATCGTAGTAGTTTGTCAGGCCATTTGTGGGAGTATAGGCGGTGTCCTCCTTTTGCATCGCAGTTAATGAATACTGCATAGTCTAAGGTGTTAAGTCGTTCCTCGATTGTTTGTGCCCAGTTGTCTGGGTCGGTTTCGTAAACTCTAGCTAGATGCTGCGCTCGGCGTAATGGGTGCCCCGTCGGCATAACAGCATCGATCTGTAACCCCGAATCAAATGCCGCCGATGGATTGTGAGGGTTGCTATTTTGGGAGTATACACCCAACAATATTCTAAGTGTTATTGGCATGGACTAAGTTAGAGGCTATTTTGCTCGGAGATAAGGTCGATAAATAAATCACATAATTCCGGATCAAAATGCTTGCCTTTTTGACTTATTATTTCACTTATTGCGACTTCCTTTGTCATGGCTTTGCGGTACACACGGTCAGAAGTTATAGCATCCCAGACGTCCACTAGGGCGAATATTCTGCTTTCCTCTGGTATTTCTTGTCCTTTGAGTCCGAAGGGGTAGCCTGAGCCGTCCCACCATTCATGGTGATATAGCGGTATAGCCATGCTCTGCTTAAGCTGCGGTATAGTTTCTAACCACACTTTGCCTATAGTAACGTGTCTTTGTACTTCCTTCATCTCATCATGATTTAGCTTTCCCGGCTTGTTCAGTATAGCGCGTGGGACACCTAGCTTTCCGATGTCGTGTAATAGTGCTCCATACAAGCAGTATTTTATCTTGTCCTCCGAGTACTTAAGTGCTTCCATTACTTTCTTGCATAATGCTGTTACTCTTTTTGAGTGATCTAAGGTTTCTTCGTTATCTTCTTCCAGTAAAAATACCCAAGATTCCATGATTAGCCTAAATGCCTTTTCTGGGATACCTTGGTTGCTGCAGTGACTGGAAAGCAAGGCTGCGGCACGTACTTCGTCTTTGTTTATGATATGTGCTAGTAAGGACTTGATAACTTTATCTGGAGCTGAGTTGATATACCAAAAAAGGATATAGCAGTCTTTAGCGTCAAGGACTTCGATGAAGCCGTTTCTCGGGCCGGCAAGTCGTTTGTGTCCGGCTAATATCAGATCCTTTAATAATTTCGGCAGGCAGTGGACTTTAACCGGTGTTTCGCATGTTGTTGCCTGCCACAGTGTATGAGTCTTGGGTTCGGTTTCCTGTAGCGAGATTACGCCAATACGGTATATGTCAGATGTACAGGCGGCTAACTCTAACAGACTTTGTGGTATTGCGATTGTATTCACCTCATGGCATTCTACCTTATTTGGCTGGACTGGTCAGTAGTATTTGACATTGATTTGAAGTTTTGCTTCTGCTAAAGTTATGTATGGCCAAATTAGAGCATTTTCCGGATTCCTACCCATTAACGTTAAATATAAACAAAGTAAATGCGGCGGAGTTAAAATTCCTACCTAGAAGTGATGTGTCTAAGGTTCTCCTTAAAATGGCTGAATCGGGCAATTTTGGTAAATTGACTGCGCAGGATCTTACCGCCTATGTGGCATTACGTGATCCAAATGGTGAGTCTTTTGTTCATGCAGCTGCTAAGTGTGGCAAACTTACTGCTTTTCCTCCTGGCTTTCTGGATAGGAACACATTGCTTTTGCAGGATCATCTTGGGGCTACACCTTTTATATTTGCCGCGCGATATGGCTCACTAGATCAGATACCTAAGAAGTTCTTCACTAACGCTATGCTGATTGGTGAGCATGAGGGGTTTTCTGTGCTGCATGCAGCCGCCCATTATGGCACGCTGCAGCAGTGTCCGGCATCAGCATTCTCGCACTCGTCGCTTCGAAGTTTAGATAAGGATGGGCAGACTGTATTCCACTTGGCGTCAGAGTTTGGTAATATAAAGCAGCTCCCTCCAGTGTATGTAACTGCTAATAACATGTCATACTTCGGTGATTGTGGAGAAAGTCCAATTCATGTGGCGGCAAGTTGTGCTACTTTAAGTGAATTGCCCAAGCAACTACTAATTCCTAGATTATTGTCGAAAAAGACGGCAGAAGGTAAGACTGTATACCATATGGCGGCAGAATATGACTGTATCGGTCAAATACCTAGTGTTGCTTTAAAGCCCGACTACTTGCTGCAGCCCGATAAGTATTTGCAGACGCCGCTACACTATGCTGTTAATGGTGGTTGTTTAGAGCAGCTTTTAGGGGTGTCCTTACCGGTCGCTGCCAAAGTAATTGTTGGCGATGAGTGGTGGGCTAAAAATGAATCAGTCGTGGCATCTAAGCATGATTTGAAACAGGAGTCTTGCACCACAACCGAAATTGACCTCTTTTGATCAGAAAACAATCGGCTGATTTTCTATAAGCGTGCTGCCTTTTAATTTGATCTCTTTGTCTATTCCAGCCTTGTCTAATACGGCGTGCCAGTCGCCTTCTACGTAACGGCTATCCCATTCATTGACTTCGTCCCAGTTTCCGTACTCTGCATCGAGGATGGTTGCGACCTTAGCCTTGTAGAATTTCAATGCAATCGACAATTCTGTAGCTGTGAATTTAAAGCCCCAAACTTCAACCGAATTCCGTAAGCCTACTATGAGCAGGCTTATCGGTGTTTTGAGCTTTGGGCAGGTTTTACCCTTGTACTGTTTGGTAGTTTTTGATTTGTTGTATAGGGCGGTGTAAAACAACAATTGTGCGAGTGCCTTGCCAAACAGATCATCAGGAATTTCTGAACAGGAACTTGCGTTACCGCAATACTTGCATTCTATTACTGCATTGTCCGGCTTGTGAATGGCATCGACTGAAAATACAATGCCGTCGAATTCCCCGCATACTTCCTTATATGTACACGCTGCAAGTACCTGACTCGCAAACCCGTTGCCGCGTATTAGCGCCATAATGTTTGGATTCTTCATCTTTTCTGGTTTGTACAGCTCAAAAGCGCACGCTTTTGCTGAGTTTTTGACTAGCTTTGATGCGTGTAGCCTTGCCCGAGACATTGGGGTATATGCTCCAAACTTGGCTATTTCTTCTGCTAGATGAAGCTTCATGCGTTAGAGGTCGATATCTGGCTGATCTTTTGGTATGGTTTGCTCTCCAAGAACCTCCTTAAAAATGTCAAGCTGGTCACCTAATATAGAGAATCTCACCCTTTTGATCCCAAATTTGGGCAGCACTGTGGCAAAACATTTGGCCACCATATAGGGATCATTTTTGAAGACTCCACAACCCCAAGCTCCCAAAATAAGTGATGTGACGTTATTATCGGCGGCAACATCGCAAATCTTATGAATTCTGCGAAGAAATATTTCTTCCAACCCGGCACTACTGTTGAGAGCTCCCGCGTTGGGCGCCGCTATAGTTATAACGTCCGATATAGCAGGCTTGCACAAGTTTAGCTCCTCATCTCTGAAGAATACAACGTCTGGAGAATAGATTAGGTTGTCTGAATATCTTCCGTCCTGGTGCTTGTCATAGAAGCTTGGAAATTCCAGTAAACTGGGATATAGGGTAGACGAGTAGCACAATGCTTCTTCTTGTGCTACTGCTCCATTCAGAAATCCACCACCTGGTTTTCTGGCTGAGGCAAAATTAAGGCTTGCTATTCTTCCTTGCCCGTGCTCGTTGAATACGCCCGTAACGGTTGATTCATTTGCAAACACATACTTGCTTTGTTGCGATCTGGGCTTGGCGAGTTTAGGCCATTCTTCGTCCCCAAAGAATACTCCTTTTCTCTGGGTTGATTCTAGCCGAACAAGTTGCCCGTCTAACTCGTAGCTTCCGTCTCCGCATATTTTAAGGGTCTGTTGTGCAATATCTCGTCTTTGGTCCTTGTCCATTAATTTATGTTTTAATGGCCAAAGTAACTTTCTTTGCAATCGCGTGAATTACTGGAACTACAACGCTGTTACCAAATTGGCGGTAGGCTTGCGTGTCTGAAACCGGTATTTGGAACGTGTCTGGAAAACCCATTAGTCTGGCGCACTCTCTTGGCGTGAGTTTGCGTGGTATGCGTCGGCCTCGACTAACTAGGATTTCTGATCCGTCTTTGTAATATCTTGCTGAAATTGTTCTGGCTACATCATCTGGTTTTACTAAGCTGTACCCAAAACCGTTTCCTGCTTTAGCGTGTTTGGCCGCATGACACTGCAGATATTTCCAGGTTTTTGGGGTCAGCGTATATTTACTGTCCACCAGCCCAGATTTTAAGGTGTACGGTGTCTTTAATTCACTGCCGTCTTCTGGGTGTAGGATGGTTTTTAATGTTGGTGCAGTAGTTGGTTTTTCAAGATCCCAATCAAATGTTTTGGCGGTTTTGTATCCTATAATAAATATTCTCTTTCTTTTTTGCGGTACCCAACTTTGGGAGTTTATTAGCTTGAAATCAGTGCTGTATCCTGCCTTTTGGAGCTCTGATAGTATGATTTTTAATGTATTTCCGTTGTCGTGAGAAACAAGGTTTGATACATTTTCTAATACGAAAGCTTCTGGACGGCAGAACTTAATGATTCTAAGCACATCAAAAAACAATGTTCCTTGTGTGGGATCGGCGAACCCGCGTTTTAGGCCCGCTGAAGAAAATGGTTGACATGGAAATCCGGCTAGTAATATATCGTGGTTTGGTACATCGCAAACATCGACTTTCGTTATATCTAGCGCAAATGGGCTAGAACCTGGAAAGTTTCCTAGATAGGTCTGCCTGGCGTACTTGTTCCATTCGCATGAGAATACGCATTCGCATCCTGCCATTTCAAATCCTGTTCGAAACCCTCCTATACCTGAAAATAAGTCAATAAATTTGAGCACGTTTTCGTGTTATGGGTCTTGTGCCTGCTACATATTGACTTGGAGAGTCAGGATGGAGTATAGTTTGTTTATGAACTTAGCAGAAACACTACAAAACCTAGCTCTTTCTAAAGAGGATCTGCAGCCAGTACTTGCTGCAGTGTCGGAACCCCTTTCACACCCTGATGAGCCTTCAAAGCCTAAGGTTTTGAAGGTTGGCGCATTAACATTTTCGGAGGATCTCTCGCCTGCTAAAGATGGGTCGGCTTTTCGTCAGTGGTCGGTTGAATCTGGTGTGGGCTCTCAAAAAGCGGAATACCTTGGTACATTTTCGGATCGTGATGTGCAAGAGGCTATTGAGATGTCGTTAGCCCCAGATGTGGCTTAATCCTGCCCGAATGGTTTTCTTTTATCAGCCAGCCTCATTAGTCTGACATGTGTTCTTTGCATGCGGGCTAGTACTTCTGGTGTTGGCGTTACTGATGCAAAAATGCCCCAACACTTGTCGCAGGCTTTTTGCCATCGTAGTAGATAATTGCTTGGTCTGCGTTTGATAAATCTTCTGATGCGTGTGGAAATGTGCATTTTAACGAAGTTCTATATCTAGTGCACCCTTAATTTGGAGCCACTCGACCTCCATGCATGCAAGCTTAACATCGTCATAATTTTCGCTTTGTGGTTCGTGTAAGACAATAGGTCCTAGTTCCTTTTCCAAGATATTAAGTTTTTGCTGTGTGGTTTGTTGCGTGCCGTACTTCTGGTAGAGTTCAACAAGCATTTGATCTGCAGTGGGATTAAATCTAGGTTCCATACTTTTCTTGTTTTCATAGTCCAAAGAGAATGCTACTCCTGCTTCCTGTAGTATTTTGGCCCCTAGGTCAAAGTTGTTTTTCCATCTGTCGGGTATTTCGTCAAGTGCAAGTGTATACACCTCGCTTAACTGAGCTTTTATTATGACGGATGCACAGTGCGCGCATGGTGGGTATGGGTACGTGAATATGGCGTATCCGGCAAGGCATTCTCTAGCTGCTAAGATAGTATTCAGCTCGGCATGTATTGTAAGGCTGTACTTTATGTCCCGATTTTCCAACCGCTCTTTTGTATCCTCTACCTCTGGAGCAAATCCATTCCAACCTGAAGATACGAGAGATCCATCTGGTCGCAGAATGGCTGATCCAACCTTAGATGATGGGTCTTTTGAAAATGTGGATGCAGTTTTTGCGTGAGCAAATCCAACATCAATATACTTCTGGAGCTTCATGTGTTTTTGTTGTAGGAAATTTATCTCTCAGCTTGCTTTTACAGCTTAGTTTTCGCTAGACTAATTTTTATGCAAAAACGATTATTTACGGCAATTAGCGAGGGCGATGCAACTGGTGTTCAGGTTTGCCTTGAGAATGGAGCTGACCCAAATAAAATTGTACTTGAGCAAAAGAATGAGAGGTTGCAACAGTTTACGCCGTTGCTGTTGGCTTGTAGGGCTGAAATGTCAGATGTAGATAGGGCGGTTATAATTGGGAAATTATTAGCGGCTGGCGCAGATCCAGCACTCGTGGTAACGGCTGCTGTGCCTGTTCCTAATCGTAGGCCTTCTGCTGAAATACATAATTACTATGACGTGAACGATTATAACGAAACTATGCAGTCGTGGTATGAGCATCCGATGCATGAGGTGATTGCTCCTGTTCCCGTTGGGTTAGAGGCTCTTTTCGCCGGCCACCATGGTGCGTTCAAACAGATTCTAAAGTCTTGTTCCAAGGCTGCCAAACGTACGTTGTTGCAGCACTCAGTTGAACATGGTGATTCAACCTATGGTGTTTTGGACATGGCCTGCATGTCTCCTGAGGGTTTAAAGTTAGTGCTTGATCATGATGTTGCTGCAGATTCTTTGACAATGCCACTAACGGATCTTGGCAGGTTGTCGCCCGAATCAAAGCAGGTAATTTCTTCTGCGCGTCGCAGACAATCAATTAGAAGAATACTATCGTTGGATATGAGGCGACCAGAGCCTGTTAAGGCTCCGCAGCACCAAATTGCGGGTAGCGTCCACCTAGGCACAACTAGGGGCGAAATGGATGTATTTTTTAAAGACGCGGCTGGAAATAGTATTCCCTTAAAGCGTCCGGACTTAGTACCCAAACTTGGCTCTAATGGTGGTAATGCAAAAGTCGTACATACGGCTAATGGTCTGCAGGTAGCTGAACTTGAGGTTGAAGAAAGTTCTCCTGTAGGATTTTAATGTCCTTTGGTAAGTGCTATCTGTAATACTGCGCTAGTTTTTACGCCCTGTCCTTGTGCTCCTGGTATTTGATAAACGAAGCATTGACCTTCCCCTAATTGATCGTAAAATATCCTCCCGTCCTTATAAGCTCCTATAATATTTACTTTTCCTTGGGGACTTGTGGCGTTATCGGATGTGAGATCGCCTTGTGCTGGTCCGGTAATCTTTAATGTGTACTGGTGTTTTTCGGTGCGGATCTCTAGTTGATCTCCTTTTGATAGGAGCGCAAATTTAACCAGCCTGATAAGTAGTCTTAATCCTGTGGTGTTAATTTTTGGAATATTTAGGTTCATAATTAGATGGTACTTGAAAGTTTCTCAAGAAGCAATTCCAGACTTTTGTTTTGTAGCTCCGGTCTAAATGGTCGTGTATGGTAAGCTTCGCAGGCCAGCTTTAGTGTCTTGGTATATGTATTTAGCCAGCATGTAAGTTTTTCACCTTTTTGGAGATAAGGCTTCAAATAGACTCTGGCGGCCTCTCTTAATGCTTCTGTATCCCTTTTGTCAACCGAGATGGCAAGTTCCAGGTATATGAGCCCCGCTGAGTTTTTCACTATTTGGATATTGTGTATTTTTGCTGTAGCTACATTCCCCCAGCTGTTGGCGTATAAGTCCTCGATGAATTCTGGAGTAAGTGTTGATAACATGTTTTTTTGTTGTGCCTTATGGTTTTCCTACGCTGTTCATTAGCTCCATAAGTATTTCCTTGGTATCCCCCATTATTCCTGCCATGCCTTCCATGCGTTTTAACAGTTTTTGCGCTACGGCCTCTTCTATTGTGTCTTTAATTACCATCCAGTAAATGGGGCAATATTTTCCATCTCTATGACTTCTGCCGTCGATTTGGTGCTGAGATATACCAGACCATCTTAAGTCATGGACTATTTGGGCTCTTGGCTTATCCTTAGTTATTATTTGACCTTCGTGTAATGATATTCCTTCCTTAACCGTGAATAGTATGACATCGCACTTTCCACTCTGAAAGTATAGTCTGTTTGCTTCTTTGTCTTTGGTTGTTCCCGTTATCGATGTATGCTTAATGCCGCGTTTATTGAATTCTTCTTCTAAAGCCCTTAGTGAATCAAGAAACTCGACAGAAATGGGCACACGTTTTCCTGATGCAATTAATTCCTCTGCCAGTTCCGCCGTGTCCTGTACCTTTAACAGTGATGCCTTCTGTCGTAATCGCAATGTTGCCGTAAGTCCATTTGTTGATATTTTACCTGCAATCCGATCTAATTCTAGTACCTTGATGAATTCGGCCCATGCTAACCTGTAAAGCTGTTTTTGAGCATTGTCTAGCTCAATTGGCTGTGGTATGCGTTTAATTTCTGGCCATCCTGCTACTTCTTGTGGCTGTCTTCTAAGTCCTGCGCTTGGTTTGCTTTTGAATAGAAGCTTGTGTAGTCTCTCTTCTTCTTGTGCGCTTGGCTCCCATAACCATTTACCGTAATCACCTCTTGTAAGGTTAAAGCCTTGATCCTTGCACCATTGCTCTAGAGATGTAAATTTGCCGCCAATTTTGGTAAGTAACGGTTTGAGGTATCCAAGTTCCATAATATTTTGACCTGCTGTTGCTGAAAGCCACAGGTTAAATTTGCAGGATTGATATAGTTTCTCGGCCAGTTTGGCTCTAGCTGCAGGATGGTCACTTGCCATTGATTTTAGGTAGTGCGATTCATCCCAGATAATTGCATCAAATTTCATGGTGTTTCCGTGCCTAGCCAGACCTTTAAGCGTTTTTACTTTCTTTTCTGATTCGAACAATTTCTTTAGTCGTTCGTAATTCATAATGATAATGCTATGTCCTCCGTCGCCCATTTTGGTTATGGCTTCTCTCCACACTGGTAATACTGCCAAAGGTGCTACTATTAGGATTTCTGAGCCGCTTCTGAGCTTTTCCAGAAGTCCTGCCCATGCAGCATATGTTTTTCCAAGCCCTACCTCATCTGCCAGTAGAAACCCCGGTAGACAGGTTATCGCATTGGTTATAGCTCTTTTCGCCTCAACTTGGTGTGGGTGGAGTATAATGCCGGTTGGTTTACCCCTGCTTGGTTTAATGCCTGTAGCTGTTGTTCCTTGGCGTTCTTCCCACGAGTATGGATTTGGTAGATAGCCTTGTAATTCTAGTGGGAGGCTACTTCCCTCGTAGGTCCAAGCTTTGAATTTTGCTGACCAAGTTGCCCCGCTGGCTTGTGCAGCGGCTCTGTCGGTGAATGGTACATCCAGCGCCCATATTCGTTTGCCTGCTGGCTCGTATTTGGCCAGGGCGCTTGGTAGACTTTTTCCTGCGAATATCCAAGTCTGGTCGTCCGGATCGTATAATAGCTTTCCCCCAGCTTGTTTAGCTATATTTCTGGCTTCTTCCTCTTGGTTTTTTGGGATAACTAGGCTACAGTTCATTTCCTAGTATAGCACTTTTGCCTGTAGTTTTATGCTTGATTGCCTTACAAGTTACATACGCCGGCTTAACTAAGAACTAGTTCCAAACTCTGCATGACGGTTGTAGCTACCGCTTTCTGCATCTCAACTCTTGGGAGTTGTTTGGTTACTGCACCGCTGGCTACGATTTTATTGTTTAAGCTGATAGCAAAGTACGCGATGGTCTCTTTGCTTTGGCGGCTAGGTTCCGCATAGCCAGTTGTACCTATGCCGATATTAGTGCCGAATAGCTTGGCTGCCCCGTGTGCCATTTCCTCCGCTACTCTTGCCGAGACGCAATTTACTTCTTTGGCGTGACTGGCATTTACGCCTAGAAACTTGACCTTTTGCTCAAGTGTGTATGCTGTAATTCCACCTTCGAACACCTCAGAGATACCACTTATTGCCGTAATCTGTGCCTGTAAATTTCCTCCTGTTAGGCTTTCGCTTACTGCAAGTTTTAGGTCTCGGTTTTTTAGGAGCTGAAGCAAGTTCATAAATTTTTTGTTTTTGAGGCTTATTATGAAACCTACTCCTAAAGAAGTTCGAGCTCAAAGTAGCGGAAATAGCGTTGACAGTGCTAAGATTATGTATGGATTGGCTCAGACAAGATAGTAAAGGCAGAACTGAATTGCACACGGCTACTATTCGTCGCCAGTTAAACACTGTACCCGTTGAGGTTCTTACGGCTGAGAATATGCTATTGCACGATATTCAAGGGGACAACTCGTTTCATTTTGCAGCCGCCCATGGATGTTTGACGCAAGTACCGACGGCTCTGCTTGTTAAGAAATACTTGTTAACCGAAAATAACCATAGAACTACACCATTACACCAAGCTGCGTTACATGGTCGACTAAGCCAGTTGCCAAAAGATTTACTTACACGAGAGACGCTTCTTGTTAAGGACTGCAATGGTAGGTCTCCACTGCACCTGGCGGCAATGCATGGGCATTTGACTCAACTGCCAAGGGAAGTATTAACTCAAGACAACCTGAGGATTGCAGATGACTCGGGGGTTACATGCTTTCACCTAGCTGCGCTTTCCTGCTGTTTAAACCTCTTGCCTGAAGGGTTGTTAACTCCTGAAAACATGCTTCTTAAGGCTTACAATGGGCAGACAACTCTTCACTGGGCCTCGCAGCGGGGGTGTTTGTCTCAAATACCTGTTGCTATACTTTCTGTAGAAAACTTAATGATGGCTGACACAACAGGTAAAACATCAGCTGATTATGCTGCTGCATATGAACAAATATCCCGTTTTCCACTCTTGGGGCTAGCTTTCCCAGAAAGTGTTAGGAAGGTTGTGGGCGAGGAGTGGTGGAAGCGAAACCTGGAAGTGTTGAATGACAAGGCGCGTTTGGGCGATGTGGAGGAGTCGGCGGAAATTGAAATATACTAGATTCAAATATGTAGCATGGTTACCATCAAGGATTATGCTGAGTAGCGCTTTAGTCCGTCTCGAAAGTCTTTAACTCCTTCTCTGTTATGAAGCATTGTTGGCAAGCAAGGATTGGGTGTGTTGGAGTCATCCATTATTTCTATTGGTGTGAATGAAACTCTAATAAATGTCCTTTGTTGTCCCTGTGTTAATGGTGGCCTCCTATGTATCACATACGGATCAAAACAGTAGATTGTTTTAGGCAGTGCCGTTAGAAATTGGTAGTTTTTGGTTTTTAAGGTGTCGTCTATGAATAGATGTAAGTTATGCTGTAGCGCTGAGAAATCTTCAGGTATGTTTATTGGCGCTATAGCAAATTCTGTTGGGTTGCTATCGCACCAAAGGTAGTTTTGTTCTGGTAGGTGGGTTATTTGCATACTGAACCCATCGGTATGCCATTGGTCGTCTCCCGTGGATTTCACAATTCCGCTACGAATAGTTAGGTGACAAAATGGTTGTTCGACCATAATAGTATTTTGCTGGTATTCAAGTGATTTGTTAACAAGCGGTAAAACCCAATGAAGTTCTTTTGGCAGGCTAATGCTGTGAAATGGGCGCTTTATGAGCATTCTGAGGATGTAAGTTTCTTCTTTCGGAATGCTTAGCTCTAAACTACTCACAACTTCTGGATAGCATTCAGTGGGGAATTCTTTGAGATTAACTGCTCTAAGCGCTCTTTTTGCTATTGTTTCTTTCATTTTGCTGGCTTAAGGAATGGTAGAATATCTGGCTGCTGCAGATCACTATCTTGCTCCAAAGTGATTGTGCCTGACTTGCTTCCGATCTCATATTCAACCAAGTTGTTAGCGTACACACGTAACTCGCATCTGCTCTTTGATGGCAGTATAAATGAGATGTGCCAATCCGAGAATCGAATAAATAGTGGGAGGCAGTTTAGCATTCCAGCTATGGTTTTGGCGGTATTTTTAATATCCTCTGGGCAGTCTGCACACCCATTGATTCTCTCTTGCATAATGGCTAGTTCCTTTTCACCTTTAGTCGGTTCGCGTCTTGGGGCTAGCGATTCCTGTAGGAAAAAACTTACTGGAAGGCTGACCAGTCCCAACTTTGGGGTTATGAATTCTCCAAATATTGTGGCAGAGAATTCAGACATATCAAACGGGTCTGAAATTTTGTTGATGGCAATTTGTGCCAGTGACTCATATTTTCTCTCCCAGCAGCTAGCAGCATAGGCTATTGCTAAGCCTGACTTAAACGTGTATGGCTTGGCCCATTCAATTAGTTTGTCTGCCGCGCATGGCTTTGGTATGATTATGCCTTCTGGGAATAAGAAACTTGATGTCCATTTTTGTGATTCCTTTTGCGTTTTGCTGACGCAGTGACTTAGTGCTTCTACTAGATTTATTGATAGTTTGTAAACGTTGCTATAGGCTGGCCCCAAGAATATAATTTGTCTTGGTGCCTTGGTTATTGCCCAGTTTAATTTTTTAAATCCTTTTGGAATGTTGTGGATGGGTAACACAGGCAGCCCATATTCCCAGCATGTAAACACTAAATCTTTAAATCCCTGAAATTCGGTGATTTCTAGCGGTTTTTGCTCTTGGAACTCAAATTTGCCCAAGACAGAAGCGATATACAAGCACTGTCCTGCAATGTATTCTTCCCCAATCAGATCTTGTTCGCTCTGACAAACTTGTGCCAATCCAGTTTTGGCAGCAGCCATGATTGTAGCCAAAAGCTTTCCGGCTACTTCTTTACGGCCAGTTGGTAGCAGAGCTCGTCCGATATGTGATTTTAGGTCTATTGCCACAATACATTCTAGCCCAAATTACAACATTTGTAACTGCCTATTTAATATCTAAAATAGAGTGCACTACCCTTCTACCTGAAAAAGTTACTAGCTCGGAGTTCATAACTACATATGTTTTTTCTGCATCTTGAAGTTCGAGTTCTTCTTCGTGATCAAGTAGCACACCACATTCCAATATCGTTTGCAGAATCTCTTCGCCTCTATCGGGGTTGGTAAACAGTGACTTGAACGCTATGCTAGCTATTGGTCGCCTGAATATTATTTCGGCTTGGTCGTTGGCATACTCTACCAAGCCTGTACCTATGTCCGCAATTATTATAGCTGTGGGTACTTGGTCAACCAGCATACGGTATCGCTCCTCGTTTGCTTTGATCTGCTCAAATATCTTCTGGATCTTTACTTCTTGCTCGTGCTGTTCGGTTATATCTCTAAAGCTGCCTTGTATTATATTATGTCCTGCTTCAGTAAACCTTGATGCTACGAAGTCTACAAAGATGACTGTGCCGTCTACTCTTTTTATCTCTGCCTTAGTTCGTGCTGTATCCTTTTGCCTTAAATCCACGATGGCTTTAATTATAGCTTGGTCCATTTCCAATACACATTTTTCTATTGGCTTGCCTAATACGCTTGCTTTGTCTGATTTTAACATTTCTAGGGCACATGGATTTACATCTACTACTTTGTTATTTACTCCATTTATAACTACTATGGCATCCTTAGCTGCCTCAAAAAGCCTTCTGTATCTCTGCTCTGAAAGCTGCATGATGCTATCAGATTGCTCACTTTCACGCTTATATTCTCTCGCAGTAATTGCTTTGAGAGCTATTATTGGAAGAAGTTCCAAGCCACCTATATCCATCGCCATCTCATAACCTGCTATGATTTTTTCATAGACTATCTCAGGAGTGCTCCTTTTGAGTAGTAGGATTATGGGGAGATTGATGGCTTCGTTTATTTCTTTTTCTGTGATTATGATGTCCCACTGTTGCGGAATCACAGTAGCCAAATCTGGCGATAGCTCGTACTCTAGCGAAAGGTTAAATTGTTCGAATATTCCCTTTATCTTTAAAGCTGTCTGCCGCCCAGTATATAAAATGGCTCGTATAACTTCCATATTGGTAGTCGGCTAATTGAAGCCTGCATCCAAATAGTATACGCAATATTGCCGGTTTTGGTAACTTAAACTGTTCTGCGCTTGCGGAGGATAACAATACAGGTAAGGCCCGCAGCTAGGAGTGCGTATGTAGATGGCTCAGGAACAGTATAGATGGCTGTTATTTTACCGCTGTTAACTCCGTTGAATGCTGCTTGTAGTCCTAAAGTGTTATTTCTGGAAAAGGCAAAGACCTCCTGAGTAGAGAAGCCAAATGTCATGTTTCCGGCTCCCTTGAAAATGTTGTTTAAGTCAACAAGTGATATTCCAGCAAGATTGGAATCAAAAAGTGTAAAAGTACTGTTAATGCTTACTGATCTGGTAATCACATCTGTATTATTAAGGCTTGTGTTGTTGTACGCGGATGATTTTGTAGAAATGTACGAATTCAATCCAGTGCCTGCTGTATTTAGTGCGCCTTCGATTGAGCTATCACCAGCTGCCACTGTAGTAGTCTCTCTGATGCTATTTCCTGAAGCGCCAAATATTACCGAACCTGAACCAGAGGCTATGCTTACATCTGCTGTGACCGTTGGGGAATAACCGTAGGGCTGCTCTAATATTATCTGGACCCTTGTAAGATCCGCAGACCCTGTATATTGGCTGAGCGTGAGTATAGAGTCAACTGATGTAGATTGATTACCTGCAAGAGTCGTAGCAGTTAGTAGTGAATTGATGTTAGAGAACCAAGAATCCACTGATGTCTGGTCAATAAAGTCAGCTTTTGCCTGCAAGGAAGCGAAAGCAAGTGTTAGTGCCATGATTGATAGTTTCCCAAACCGAGAGACTCTTTTATTTGTAGCTAGATTTTGCATAGTTTGTGAGTATAGTAGGTAAGTTGATATTTGGCAACAATTATTTTCGCCTAACTCTGCTTAAAATTGCTAGCCCGATTATTGGGGCTGCTATCAGCGCGATTTTTTTAGCTAGGGGGCTTGAGATAGCCTGCTGGAGTTTTGCTTTTGTGAGTTTTAGTTCCTGCTCGCCTTTTTCAATTGCCTCTTTGACGCTTGGGTGATTAATTAAAGGTACTAAATCATCGTGAAGGCTTTGGCCTATTTTATTGGCTGCTGCAGATAGGGCGTCTGCTGTATGAGAGGCGGACACTGCATTTGCGGTTTTGGTAATGGCCTTCACTACCTTGTCAAATGGTGTATTCGTTTCTTCTTCGAGTATTTTCAAGTAACATGCCTCTAGCGTTCCATCGTGTTCGGCTAGGCATATGCACTCAATTTGTTCTGGCGTTAGCGGGTTGCTGATTCTCTCGTCTGAAGAGTACAGTCTGAGAGCCTGGGCTTGCCCGTAAACAAGTTCAATATAGTGTGCGAGTATAGCCGCATCTGGATCATTGCTTGCAAGCAACGCTGGTTTAGGGTCTGCTTTGGTGCTGGCTGCCTTGGCTAAAATATTAAGGAGTGATATTTGGTTCATAGCTGCGAATGGTAATGGTTTTATGTGAGGATTGCAAGCATAAATGCTTACTCTTTTCCAGTTAGATCTTTAAGAAAGGTTTCGTTACTGGGTAGATTGCAAAGCTTATAGGTTTGACTAATTTTTATCGGGTAGTACTTTGGTGGCTCTTCTGGCTGGTCTTTGGAGTAGAATCTGGCATCTTTCGAAAGAGGTTCTTTGTTATAGCCTCTATATACCTCGAAAGTTTCTTTGTCTAGATCCACAACATATCCCCATTCACAAAAAAGTGAGTCTTTGGCAAACTCTGTATCGTTGTCTAGAATGTCTACTTCGCCATTTTGAATGGCTTCCAAGATGGCACCTCCCATATTACGGTGTAAAAATGGATATTTAGCGTTGAATAGATCGGATGCTTCTATAGATACCAAATCGCTTTTTGCGGAAACTCCGAATTCTTTCCACCTGCTAATGATGTCTTTTTTGGTAGCCTTCTTCGTTTTTCCTAGCTCTTGGATAAAGAGTTCTTTATTGAATTTTTCTCTGAGGAAGTCCAGTATGATAATTCCCTGCCCTTCTGGGTAGCCATCCCATTGGCAGTATTTTGCTACTTTGATCTTTTTGTCGTGGACGACACATGTAAGGTTTCTTGTTCCCATGTTTTTTTGTTGCATGGGAATGTTGCAGGTTTTATACTGCTGTCCAAGAAACTTTAAATAACTAAACCGCTAACTGTAATGAAACCTTTATTCGTTACAAGTTTTGAGGCAGCGGTTTCCATCCTAGTTTTTCGGCTAGTATTGCGTGCCGATTTGTTGCTGTCAACGAGATAAGTGGCATTGGGTTTTTAGATAGTCCTATGCCCAATTTTGTGCCGGGCCTGATTTTGCGTTGTTGGCCGTCCACGTATACTTGGGCAGGTAACTTGCTGTTTTCGTTGCACCTTACCTCTATTTTTTCCGAACCGGAGATGATTACCGACCTGTTGGCGAAGCTGTGCGGGCATATTGGCGTTAGTACAACGGATTGATTGCCGGAGGTAAGCACTGGACCGCCAGCGGCTAAGCTGTAGGCTGTGCTGCCGGTTGGCGTGGAGATAATGAGCCCGTCTCCTCTATAGTCTGTCGCGACTGCTCCGTCTATTAAAAGTTGTAGATCTATAAATGTGTCTCCGCTGCGTTGGATGACGATATCATTTACTGCCCACATGCCTAGAGCTTCAATAGCTGCCCTATATTCTATAGTATAATCGCCCTGAAAAAGCTTCTTAATACCAACTAGCAATTCCGCTTGGTTCTTTGCCGAAAAGGCGCTTAAGAACCCTAGATATCCCGCATTAACGCCGGCAATCGGTATGTTACTGCCTCTGCTTCTGTGGGCGGCTTCGATAATGGTGCCGTCTCCGCCGCATGCTATGATCATGTCTGCGGCAAATATGTCTGGTGTTTTGATTGGTCCTCCAAAGCTCTCAAGCTCTATTACCTCTATCTTTTGTTCGCGAGCCTTTGTTGCTATAACTTTAGCGGTCTTTCTTGCAAAGTCCCTAGCTATGTTTTGCAGAACTACTAGCCTTTTTAGCTTTGAAGGTTTTCTCATGAATTTATGTTTTAATAGAGACTGCTGCTGTTACTTTTGCATATAGTGGTTGGGCTTCTATAAGTCTATACTCAGTCTTTTTACGTTCGGCTTCTACTACCCATTCTTCCATTTCCTTCAGCGTGGTGAATGAAATATAGTCGATGGACTTTATTACTTCCGTATGTGCTGGATAACCATGCCCTGGGTGCGTTCTGCTCCTCTCATCTCCTTCGTGGTAGATTGATTGCGATGTAAAGACGAGCGCTGCGAAGTGTTTCCTGTCGGGTATCTGATCTTTGCTGGTTGGTTTCATAGATTCTTTTTCCTCCGTTTGTGGATGAAGTAAAATCCACCAAACCCTATGAGAGGGATAAGCGCCAGATTCTTCCAGCTCTGTTTGGTAAAAGCCCGTTTTAGGTTTATATCTTCGCTAGTGGCTACGGTTGTTAGTGCTATAACTTGGTTCGGCATGAATTTGCCGCTAAACCGAACTCGGTCCCAGTATGCGGATATACAATCTGTTTTCTGTATACCTTTAAGTACTGCGTACAGTTTCCCGTCAGCATAAACTGGCGATCCTGAATTTCCTGGAATAAGCATCTCACCGGCTGGGAGCTCTGCCCATACTGACTGACTTTGGCAGTACGAAGGCCTAATGATTACTTCCTTTGGTGTGTCTGTCTCTAGATTTTTAAGGTATTTTACTGTGATCTGTTTGCCTTCGGCATTATCCGTAACCTTTGCTGGTGTAACTGCTGGCTTGCCATTTAGTTTTAGAAAGGCCAAATCGTGCTCTGTAGATATGCCTACAATTTGACAAAGAAATTTCTCGTTATTAATTGCAAAAACAATTGCCTGCGGATCTTTTCCAGCCATCTTGACGACATGGGCTGCAGTTACAATTAGGTCCTGCTCTATCAGAGTTCCTACACCATACTGCACCAGTCCGTTCTCAATAGTTACGATGTGTCCTATCGGCTCAAGGCTGGCGTTGGCGTAGGTTGAGGCTACAAAGAGTGCTACAAGAATTAGTATTTTGCTCACTAATTTATGTTTTCTGCCAAATCCACCGGCTTTACGGTCTGGACTAAGATGCTGGTGCAGGTGGGCTTGGAAGCTGTGAGCCTCCTCCAGGTCCTTGATATGGTGCCGTTCCTATGTTGCTTGTTCCTTGGTCGCCGCCAAAGTCTCCGCTCATAAAGGGCATGGGAGGGCCTACCAATCCAATGTGTGCACCATCTGGAATATCTGGGAAAAATACGGTGCCTTCTTTCCAGATTTCACGACCTAGATTCATCTTTAGTGTGATATCAAGGGAGTTAATAGCTAAGAGCTCAAAATCTGAGGCAGTCTTGAATTCTCCTGTTACTATAAGTGACTCGTGATTTGTTAGATTTACCTGCTTAAACTCCTCTGGTGCTTGAGTTTTAATTGGATCATAGTGTAGGTAACCTTCTGCGACATCGGTTCTCGTTTTAAGTGTAAGTTTTGACTCGTCCCAGACATTACTTTGTCTCCATTTTGTACCTGTTCTAAATTTGTTATTCTGAGCAGGGAACACCAAAGATGCTGTTCCTAATAAGTTACTTATGGTAAAGCTGGAATCTTTGTGCAGGACTTTAGCTTGTGCGTAATATGTCCCAGTAAAGAGCGTTAGGGCTGTTTTTGAGACTGAAGGCTCTTTAGTAAGCCCAGAAATTGGTCTGTGCGTTCCGTCGGTAATTATGTCTTCTGCGGTAATGTTACCAACTTCAAATTTTCCCAATTGGTCAAATTTTGTTACGTCTAAAGTTGTGTTCTTTTCTAATACCAAAACTGTGCCGTTGCTGAACAGAAGTGTACATCCTTTCCCAGATGTTATATGCAGTGGGGCGGTTAATTTTTGGCCTTTGGAAAGTGCTGTTTCATCAGCCTTTGATTCTGAAGCAGCTGCTACTTTTATTTCGCCTGGGCCCCATGCTTGATTACCTTCTGTTTCTTGTGCGTTTATAGCCAGGAATGGTAGAAGTAAAAATAGAAGTAACTTGGACATAGTCGGTATTATATCAGAATTTATAAGTTTTGCAACTCATTTATTAGCCGGCACTCGGGTTCGAACCGAGGACCTACGGTTTACAAAACCGTTGCTCTACCACTGAGCTATGCCGGCGCCTATCCAAGTAATGTTCGTATTTCGGAACTTACTTCCTTTTCTTGCATTTTGCAAATTCTATCAAATTGTTCCAGAGTTATAAGCTTATTTAGTAGCTCTGGGCCATTATATGAGATTTGTACTGAGCGTACCTTAATCTTTGGGACTGTTTTGGCGTAACTACTAGGTTTGGACGTGGTGAGCTCTACGACACGTGCTACTCTTAGTGCTGGTGACTGACCTGTCATGGCTCCATAGACAATGAAATCTCCTGGTATGATATCACTGCCCATTATATCTTTATATTCCAACATTTTTTTTATGTTTGCTTGGCTTGTGTATTCTCGCTATAATTATTTGTGGCTAAATCTGATTTAACGTTGATGGAGAAGCTGGGTGTTGCCTTGGGCAATAAGCAGATAGGAATAGCTGACCTGATATGCTCGGCAACAGTTGCTTGCGGATTAGAATATTTGGATTCTTCTTTACTTACCGCGAGGAACTTGCTTCTGCCTGCTCCTTCCTCCTACATTAGTAAAATCGCTAAAGAAGATCCTATGTTTCCAGAAGTATGTGGGAATACCGCGCTTAGTATTATTCTATGTCGCGGGGGTCTGAAGTATATTCAAAAGTCGGAGTTAGATCCGGCGCTTGAGCTGCTTCTTAACACTGTTAAGGATAGGCAGCTTCGCCAGCATCTCCAACTCACAGCTGCCAGCTTTGGGATAATTAACAATGAGCTGAACTATCTTCCGGTTTCTTGGTTACAACAAGAAAATGTGCTAAATAGCTTGCTTCCATCAGCGGCTACATACGGATTACTTTCGAGATATCCGAAGGAGGTCATATTGCCTAACTTGTTACGCAAGACTGGAGTTGATCAAAAAACTATCTTTGCACGTGCAGTTGCTGTGCCAGGCCAACTTGATTTCTTACTTGGGGAGGATTTACCTATCGACTGCAAAGATGTTGATAACGGTTGGTGGGAGAGACATATGGCTGTCACTGTTGCGAAGAAGAATTTGACAGATGTGGCTCCTCCTACTGATTTATCTATCTTTTAGCATTATGCTGACGATATGCCTATATTCTAGTACAATAAGCTATGAATTTTGAAACGCCGGAGGTAGTTGGACCTCGTCTATTTTTAGTTGGTGGGTATGCTGGCAGTGGAAAAACGCATTTTGGGGATATGCTTATTTGCCACCTCCTAAAAGCTGGCAGAAAAGCTTGCCTGCTGGACAAGGATACAATAGAACGTCCTATCCTGGAGGCTGGTCTGCGGTCTTTGTCTGGGAATCCTGATGATAGGGAGAGTGAACTTTATATGTCTGTATTTAGGGGTCCTGAATACGAAGGAATGTTGGCAGGCGCCATAAATAATTTAGTTTTGGGTGTTGATGTGGTTCTGACTGCGCCATTTATCAAGGAGTTTGTCAGTCGAGATTGGTCAACTTATGTTGAGTCAGAAGCTGTAAAGTTAGATTTTTCAATTTGTTGGTTGTGGGTAACCTGCAGCGAAGACGTTGCTGTAGTACGCCTAAAGGAGCGTGGCGCCTCAAGGGATAAATGGAAGTTAGCCAACTGGTCTGCATACCTTGCCAGCTTGCCTAGCCCTTATAACGTGGCTCCGAGTTGGTCTGTTCGTGGTACCGTGATACAAAACACTGGCAATACTTCAGATTTATTTGACTATAGCTTACCGTCTGGCCTAATTCCAACGTGCGAGTAACCAGCTAGATCTCCAAATTTGTCTCTGCACACTCTGGATCCGCAGGTACCTTAAGTATATTGCATATTCTGTTTGCTGTTTGCTCTAGGCTAGTGTTTCTAATATATTGGTCTATATTGGAGAACATCGCTTTCTTTTTTGACTGGTCGTATATCTCTTCGTCGAGGGCTGTAATCCTAGCAGAAATCTCTTCTGCATTATTGTGTCTCTTTCTGATTCTCTCTGCTAAAATATCCCGATGTTCCCACAGATGGATCGCAATGCATTTTTGGCCAAACACGTCTTTGAGTTTAACAAGGTTTTCGATTCTTCCAGTATGGATAATTGGGATTTTTCCGTAGGCTAGGGTTTTCTCGATGCCGTCTCTACTTACACCATAAAGCCGGCCGTATCTCAGGTGGGATTGTATAAATTTATTTTGAGCTTCCATTTCCTTGAACTGGGCTGTAGAAATGTCAATATATCCGGAGTTTGTCTCGCCTCCTGCTCTGTGCTTCTTAAATAGCACGAACCTGTTGTTCCTGTTTATTAGTTCGTGTGATACAGTGTCTTTTCCGCTTGCAGGTGGTCCTGATAAGAGTAGTATTTGTGCCGTGTTCATTAGTCTAGATAATCTACTAGTCCCTCCGTTTGCATTTGTTTCCAGAAGCCTTCGTTGCAGCAGTCATATATTCTTATAACCTTTCCTTTTGCCTTAAGTTCTTTTAGGGCTGATCGGGCATTTCCTTCTCCTTCATATTTTGACCACCATGTATGAATTGTGAATGTGCTGGCACTGGAACTAATGTTGCATAAGACTGTACCTTTGTGTAGGGCTATGTCCCAATCTGGGAAGCTATCTGGCATCTCAGCCAGTGGCCGAATGTGGTTGCTATCTTCTAGTGAGAACATTGTACTGTATTATTATGCACTTTTGGTGTCTGGTCAAGTTAGAATAGCTCTATTGTCGTTCTGGCGGTTGTATTAAGTAGGTTTTTGCAGTGGTGGGCTTGGTTCCATTCCTCGCCGAGTATTTTCATTATGTTGCTGGGTAGATCCATGCCTAGCAGGTGCATTTCTCTTTTGCAGTTTACAAAATTTAGAGCTGCTATTTCGCCGTATTCTTCCTGCCAATGCGATCGGGTAATAGATGGCTTTAGGAATTCAAATTGGCTTGGTTCCACAAATGGAGAGATACTAACCAATTCCATTACGTCTGCCGGTTGAATGTATTTCCTTGCCAGTGTTACTTGGCCTTGCTGTGCCAGTAGTTTTATGGGGGTGGGGTTGCTTGACTCAGTAATGAATTCTACAAACGAACGCTGTTTTGAGGTGTTTATTATTCTTGAATTCATTAGTTCGTTATCTGCTATTTCGGAGATAATTTCATAGTTGTCTGACTGTATAACTGTTTGTATGGCTGGAATACCATTTGCACCAATGGCTTTTAACGTACCGTTTGATATGCGTGGCAGTAGTGCCAGAAGGTGTTCTTTTGATTTTGCTGCTATATGTATAGGCTTGTCTTTGCCTGGGCGCCCAGCTAAAAGCATACTAGGCTCTATGTGCTGCATGAGTTCCGTAACACAGCCACTGTAGAAAGCCATATGTATCGGTAGTAAGTCGCGGTTATTATAGGTTGTGGCTAGTTGCGAGCTTATGATTTCGCGTGGTACCTGATCAAGTAGCGCGTACCATTTTCTGGGGGATGGATCTATGGCATTGTCGCCAAATAATCTATGCAGGGCGGTATTTCCGTCTGCGTCCCTTTGGCTCCAATTGCGCATGTTAGTGCCTGAAGCCTAACTTTCTTGATGCTTTTTGAGTTGCTTGCTTGTATTGGTCTGCGTCATCTGCTGCACTTCCCATGCTGAGTAGGTATCTGCAACTTGGCATCTGTTGGAAGTCGGAGCTTTTTGCTTCGGCCAATGCTTTCCTTTCTTCCGAATTTAGTAATGTTAAAAGTGCTCCTGGTTTCTTTAGGCTTTTTACATGGTCAAAAACACATGACATGCTTACTATATCTAAAAGTCTTTTTATGCTGCCTTGTGTGGTATAGTGTCTCATGTTTTTTATGTTATTGGTGCATTTTCAATGGTGAAATTATCGGTTCCATTGTTTCCAAATAGGTTTTTTTATCTATCCTGTCACTCAGGTACATGTATGAGAGCAGATATTTAGTGTGCCGGGCGATTGTATCGGTAACTGGTTCATTGGATGCTTTTGTTCTTGTAAGCTTTGAGTTATGCGTTAAGTCAGACATCTTGCCCAAGCGAGAAAAGGGGTTACCTTTAGCCCGCTCAACTGCATCCGTATACTTTTCTCCGGGTTTTTTTGTGAGGAGCAGTGCCGCTTCCACAACGTCTGGATCAACCCCTTTGTCCAATAGTTGCTGGCTGTTAATCTTGTGACCTTGGTCCTCAAAAATGTCATGTATGAGGCATACTTGGGCAACTTTTTCTATTGGATCGCCGGTGTATCCGGAAAAAAAGTTCGGATTGGCTTTTAGTGCTTTTCTTGCTAGGTCCCTGCCGATTTCACTAACCCTTATTGGGTGGCCAAAATATCTTTTCCCACTGCCCATAGTTTGATCGCCGTGCAATTCTTCGGCTATCGCCCAAATTGTTTCTGTACTCGCATAACCAACTTCTTGTGTACCTATGTCCATATTTTATTCTAGCAGACTTATTAGTAAAGGTCTAGATTGGTGGGAGAATTTTTTGTATTTAGTAGCTCTTGGGCCTGCTTTGCTTCCTTTAATCTTTTGGACCACTCAGGCTTTGTGATTGGCGGCTCTCCTTGCATCCATGCTTGCAGCTCTTCAACCGTGAACCAGCCCGAGTTGTTTTTGTCTTGCTCCGTAGGGTTGAGAAAAAACATAATTGGGTATTTGGTTGTGAAGGTTTCTGGGAACTCTCCGTATGAAACCCTATTGTTGATGGTTAGCCCTGGTGATAGCGCATGGTATTTGCTTTTTGGTATTAGCTTTGGAATTCCGGTGTCTTCTGCCATCCAATATAGCTTGTGGCGTTCCTTTTCAACGTCGGACATTTTTTGGTGCGATTCTGCGTCTATTAGGTCTGGTAGTCCTATCACTAGTCCGCACCTAGCAAATGGGTTTTGATCTACTCCTCCGAGCCAAATAGCTACCTTTTCGCCTTTACCTGTTAATGCTGAGAATACTCTTTTTAGAAACACTGCTGTTTCTGCATCTCTGGAAAGTATGGCAAACCCGTCATCGCACCAAGCAGCTGAGCTGCTTGCATTGCTGTGTAGGTATCTTGCGCCGCTTAACTCTAAGGCTTTGTTTTTGTCCGATGTATCCTGTACCTTCTTCTTGCTGCTTTCGACGCTGTTGCCTCTAAACCAGCCGTTGCCGCCTAACTTCCGCAAGTCGCTTTCCAGCTTTTGGGAGTAATATCCGAGATTAAAATAAAGTAGTGTTAGCCCGAAGCAGTTTCTAGTCTCTTTCTGTTCGATGAGCTGACATTGGTTTTGAGTTAGCTCAAATTTAGTGACGGTGGCACGATCTATTCCCCAAGGTCCAGCATAGTCTTTTGGCTGCATGGCCTCTGGAGGTACAATGCCAAGTTTTTCTTGAATTGCTTTTATCCCGTGCTCTTGTTCTGCGCAGTATGATGCTTCAAGTATGATGGCACATATGTCGGCATCGTTATTTTTGATTGGGTTGGGATTTGATTCTCTCATATTTTTAATAGCTGTTATATACCTGTTCTTCGGCTTCCTCCTCTGTTAATGTGATTCCAAAATATAGGATGGCAGGTCTAGTAGTTTCTACTATTCTGCCTCCCTTAGTGTTTTTTCTCAAGCACCAGCTATGGCTTCTCCACATGCCGTCTTGGTGCAAATAATAGCCGGTAGCCAATTTGAGGTTGGTTTTATTTGCTTCCCAAAGTAATGCTGCGTTGCTGTGGCACTGATTGATATTCCCACGTTTTAATATTAGACTGGCTGGTGTCCAAATCTCGCCATGTTTTAGTAGTTGTTCGATGTGTTCTTCGAATGCTGGCATGCATACTTCTTCGCCTCCAAAATTAAGTATGTGGTCCCTAAGCGCAATATGGCGGCGTTGCTCCTCTGTAAGTTTTCCGGTGTAATTAGTGGCCCAAAAATGCCCTTCTATAGCTTCTTTCCATTCGCAATCTAACTTTTTGTACTTTGGAGCTTCCGTGATTTCCGACGGCTCTAATATCGGCTTGTTTCTTTTAAGGGAAAATTCTGGAAATCTAGAGGTCTTTGCCATTTTTAGTTTGGGCAGTGAGGGGATCGAACCCCCGACCAACAGTGTGTAAAACTGCCGCTCTACCGCTGAGCTAACTGCCCTTCTCTTTTATGTTTTCAAAGTCCGCTGTACTTTTTAAACTCCGACTCGCTTTGAGCAACTTCAAGATAACCGTTTGTTACGCAAGCCTCCCAAATTAGTTTCCTGCAAAATTCTTTGAATAGGATGCAATCTATATGTGCTACGTCACGGTCTTTTTCTTTGCCTTTGGCGAGAGCATACCCAAAGGCCTGTTCAAACCATTCTGGACGGTACATTGCTTTTTGTGCAATGAATTCTTTAAGCTTCTTTTCCATTAGTGGGTGCTCAAAAGTGAGTCTTGAATTATTCAGGCTGTTGTGGATTGTGATAAAATATTCTGTGTAGAGCTTAGCACTTGGAGTTCGCAAGTCGAATTTTGGTCCTACTAGTATCCATTTTGGGATTGCTGGGGCAGCTTTGGTCATGTATTTTTGTTTTGGCCTGGTGAGCTTCTAAAATAGGCTTCTTGTTCTGTTCTCGTTTATGTTAAAGCGGTCTAATTCTATGTGGCTTGGCGTGGGTGGTTTTTCCTCTGGCATGGCCTTTTGGGGTGCGTTTACTGCTGTGGGTTGGAATACCATTATTATATATGCGGTGGCGCCAAGTGTTCCGTAGATTATTCTACGCTTGCCGTAGTTTGCTCCAGCAAGGAATAGCAATATCGGTGGCAATATGCAAATAGCAATAATCATATATTTAAGTTAGAAGATATCGATGTCTGGCAGTTCTACAATTCCGATAAGATCTCTGCTTTTTGCTTGTAAGATGTCATTGTGGCGTGCCCACCACTGTTCTCCAAGTATCTCTTTGCATTCTATTGGTATCAGCTTGTCTAAAAGTACGTCAGTGTTATTGCGGCTAGCTTCCATTGTAGCGTTTAATGCCCAATGTAGTGGCGTTCGACCTGTGGCGTCAGGTAGGAGAATGGCATCACTTGTAAGCACATCCTCCGATATACTGTCGAGCTCCCCGTACGCTGCCATGTAATGAAGCGGCGTTGCCCCGCCGGAGTTTGCTAAGCACAGATTCTTTTTGGTCAGAAATTGTTTAGGGATGCCTTTGATCCTGTTATTATTGGCTAAAATATGCAACGGCGTGTTACCCGATGCGTCAGGTGCGATTAAAATATCCTCGCATATTTCTGGGAGTGCATCCAATCCATGTTCGGCTAGGTAATGCATGGGTGTAAGCCTGCCGCCACATTTTGAAAGGAGTAGTTTAACGTCCTTGAGTATTATTGGAGGTAATTGATTGATGCAGCCGACCTCCGCTGCAATATGTACGGGTGTCTTCTTATCCAAATTTTTAATGCAAAGGTTCTTGGCGGTTAGTACGCTAGTTGGAAGAAATTTTAGTTGGCTGTTTGTCGCAGCCCAGTGAAGGGCAGTCATATCGTTCTTTTCGTACTTTGTGGTCAGCATCTTACTTAGCTTCTCTGCCCACTTTTCCAGCCTGCCAGCGATTGGAGCCTCGTCTAATTTTCCTTCTTGGGCTGCAATATAGAAGTCCGATTCAACTATTGCTTCGACAAGATATTCCATATGCCAGTTTAGCATAATATTACAGTTATAAGCTATTGAATTTGCTGGTTTAGTTATGCTATGCTCATACCATGAATACTGTAAGATTCGGCGGAGAGGATTGTACAATTGAGGTGGCAAAATACCAGCATGGCGAAGTCCCAAGATTACAACTTTATTGTCAGGAGGGTCCCATGGCAACGGCAACGATAAATATTGAAGGCATGAGACCTGCGCCCGGTCACGTGTTTATTAAGGATTATGCCGAAAATGAGGGCATGGTAACCGCACTACAGGCGGCAGGGTTGGCTGTTGCTGTTAACAATGTTGATGACGGCATAGTACATATGTGCGTTATCGATCCTGAATTGGCTGCCATGCTACCAAATCAGCCAGAAGTTGAAATTTGATATGCTTTCCGACGTGTTTGACCGTTGGCATGCTGTCCTGGCAAATGATTATAGAGAAAATGGAAATGTCGTATCATGTGGGTTGTTGGCTCTGGCATTTGCAAAGCTCTTGTCAGATGACAAAAGGCCGTACGAATTAAAAATGCTGCATAATGAAGAGCGTAATGAGGCTTTGCGTCCAGTAACCTATCCGGAGATCACATGGGGAGGTCACGTTATAGTTGTATCAGATGGTGTAGTCTATGATCCTATTGTTAGCAAGCCTCTACCTCTGTCTACATATTTGACCGAGCTTTTTCCTAACCAAGATGTTCTAGTAAGGAGTGTTGAACCTGATCTGCCAGAATCAAATCCGTATTTGGACCCTGCGGTTGATATTGAAATCTAGTGCCGCTTATGCATTAGCAGGATAGTGGTGCCAAGCTGCTCATCTATAAATCCGAAATGCCCAGTACTACAATCCTCTGCTTGATACCCAGCAGGAGTGGAAGCTGTTATTGCTCTGTCGGCTTCTGTCTGAAGGTATTGGTTAACTGCTTCGCGAAATTGGGTGTCGTTCAAATCCTTAAAGTTTGGTTGGTTTGGTCCTAAAAAACACTCTGTTTTCCAAGGTTCGACGTATGCGTATGTGTTTCCTTCCAATAATATCGGTCTGAAGAAGATATCTGCGCTATGTTGCAGGCTTAATAGAATGCTAACTGCTGTTGTGATATTCATGCTAGCCTGGCTTTCAAACTATTGATCCAATCCAACTCATTCTCGTAATGCTCGATGCCGTATCTCCTGCAAACTATTTGGATGTTTCCGAATCTGTAAAACTTTCTTGGGCAGTAGACTATCGGGCTCTTGTCTTTGAATAGTCCGAGCTCCAAAAGTGTTATTGGGCTTTTCGAGTCGCCCGCAAAGTAATATACTGGATGGGTGGCCCTTTCCTGCCCTTCTAATTCCCAAGTTACCTGTTCAACAAAATTTGGCTCTGAGTCGTCCTGTTTCCACGTGCTGTCCCAACTATTTCTTCTTGGGTTTAGTATTAGGACTTGTAGATCTTTGAGCTCGTTTATAATTTTGTCCTGCCATAATTCTCCGGTCCCCATATCGATTGTTCCTCCAAGAAATACAGATGCTTTTGGTATTACGTCAGGGAGTTTATTTGGCGGCTGTATAACTTTCACTAATTTTTGTTTTCTGCTCTCTCCAGTATCTAATGAGGGCTACAACTTGGTTTCTGTCTATTTCTTTAGCACCAAGTGCGACGGCAGCCTTACGTTTGCTTTGGCAGACATCATAATGTGGAGTGCTAGTTTGTTGAAACCAGCTTCTTTTTAGTCCAAGCTTGTCAGCCATCTCATGAAGTTCCAAAAGTGAATCGGCAAGCATATGGCACATAACCATTCGTCCAAACGGATTTTTACCTGCATCTACGTAAACGGCCATATTAAATGTCTGGACCGGCAAAGTTTGCTAAAATGACTGGTCCATTTTGCCATCCATAGTTGAAAAATAGCTGCATGTTTTCCCAATCCTTTGGTTTTTCCTCATATAGGGTGGAAATGTCACTATTGCTGTTGCTGTGGAACCTCCAATATTCTTCGACCTTTTGTGGGGCCGTTGGGTTCTTATTGGCGAATCCGTAAAATCTAATTCCGTAGTCAAAACTTCTTCCTAAACTTTCTGCTTTTGGGTCATATTCGTAGTCTGGATCATGCTTTTCTAATAGCATTTTGAGTAGACATGTTGCAAGTCGCACTGGAACATGTTCCAACTCTATTTCGTCGTAGGTGTTTGCAGATAATTTCATACCATATTTAACAGGTCGGATATAAGGGCTGAGGTTGTTGCTTCGCTGCCTGCGCCTGGTCCTATTAGGGTGTATATCCCGCCTTTTCCGAGCTCGCCCTCAGTAATATGGATTGCATTGCCAATTCCACCTGGCAGCCATGATAACGATGTGTCAATTGTTCTTAGTCCGGCGGAGACTGTCCAGTTACCAACGTGAGTGTTGAAGCTTGGCCCTTCCAATATCTTGCTGCCCGAATTAGTGTTACTGAACTCAACGACTAATCGACTACCGGCATTGCTTGCCTGTATCTCTAAATTTGAAAACTCAAACGGTTCTAGCATGTCAGGCGTTAAATACGTATTGGTGGCAAGTACCATGTTAAATAGGACACAGACCTTTCGTTGTATGTCTTTTAGCTCGCCATTTAATAAGGCTGCAATAGTGTTGGCGCCTGGCTCAGCGTATCCCAGCTTCTGCGCTTCGTCACATGCCTCCCCTAGCGCTCTCCCGCTTTGCTGCATCTCGTGAAATATGTAGTTTAGCGTGCCGTTTAGAACCGCTTGGATTCGTGTGGGGTAACCGGTAATAAGCCTGCCTTTAATGTATGGCAGTAATTTGGTCCCGCCTCCTACTGCCGCACTAAACCTGATAAGTTCAATATATTTCTTTAGATCCTTTGCATGATATGCCAATGCTCCTTTCTCACAAGTGATAACTGGCACCCCACGTTCGACACATTCTAGCATATATGCTCTTGCAGCTTCCCCGTGATCTTTAGTTGAAATAGTGAGAAATACTGCTCTAGGGTTGTGTTGGTCTAGGTATTCAACGCTTTTGAACTGCTCGTTGGACTTCAGCATGTAGCTGGTTTTTATGCCAAGCAACTCCAAACGTCCGTTTAAGTGAGTTGCAATACTACCAGACCCTATAATTCCTACATTCACTTATTTAGAGCAATTTGGGTTGCGGTGTTTAAATCGAGTTGGCTGGAGGGCACGCCTGTTTGAATGGCTCTTGCTCTAATTTCTAATTCTTCCCAGTCTCGTATTCCATATGCTGGTAAAGCACATAGTTTTGCAAAAAGCCCTTGAATCGGTCCTGCCCTTAGGTAGGCTTCCCATTGGTGGTTGTATGTAAATTTTGCCCAATCCTGCTTCTCCTTTGCTGCTTCCAGAAGCCAGTCTTTGTTAAATTTATTCCAAACGCTGGGATTTGTTAATGCGGCATAAGGTGATAGGTTTCCATTTGGTCGTGAAAGCATTTCGAGACGTTGCATATTGATCTTGTGCTCCTGAATGTAAGCTGCATACATCACATCTCCTTTTTCCTGGGTTTTCGTTAATTCTTCTTTCAACTCTTTGGTTAGGGTCATTTCTGGGTGGGCCTCGATGAACTTGATAGCTTTATTCGCCAAATATTTGCCTTCAAGCGCCTGTAGCAGTGTTTGTGGTGTTGTAACTCGATTTCCGATTCCTAGTACTAATCGTACTTTGCTGGCGGCTTCGCTAGGCTGATTTTGTACCAAATCGGTTTCTGCTTCTTCTAATAGTTTGGTAGTTAGTGCCTTTGCGTTGCCTATTGGCACTACATACTCCCATTTTGGGGTTGTTGTGCCGGTTGTACCCTTTAGGCCTTTAACTACGTAAAGAACTGGATCGTCGCAGGCAAATCCCCACTTATTGAAGTTTAATAGTGGCTCAATGGCCTTTTGGAACTCGTCCGTGGTTATGTTCTCTTGGTTGATAATGCTCAGGTAGGTCTTTCCAGCTTTGTCTTCATCCGCTGTGGTATTATCTGTCCAGATTTCTGTCTTTGGAAAGGTTGCCCAGCTAATAAGATTGGCAGACATGGTAAGGCATGCATACATAGGAATAGCTAAAAGGCCGAGTAAAAACATATTACCTATTAGGCCTACTTTAAGCCTGTTTTTCCAGATTTCTATACCTCCGAATAACAATAGTGGTGGTAGACTAACTAGGCATACAGCTAATATTACAAGCGAGATAGTTTGTGGAAATTGTATTGTTGGGCTTTCGCCTGGAAGTCTAAGTGCCGGGGACAGTATGTAGCTTATAGCTCCAAACATGGATAGAACTATCACGAGGTAAAAAAGTGGGGCTAATTTGGATTTATTTGTCTTCATTTTTCTATTGTATGTTTATGTTGGTAGAAGTACAGCTTAAACTTTACACCATAGCCGCTTGCTGTGAGTTATTTTCCCAGCTTTTCGCAGTCTCTGGCAGCTGCGATTTGCGGCTTCGCTGGCTAGCCATACTATTGTTTCGCTAACGTGTCTGGGGTAGTTAAACTCTATACCTGCCTTTATTAACTCTCCCCTTAATGTTGGGTGATTACAGTCTTGAGCAGTAATTGCAGTTAAGAGTATCTGGTCTATTTCAGCATTTGTAGCTTGCACTATTTCTAGTTTGCTAGAAAAGATCTATTGGCTGTTCTTCCCTTTCTAGCCCTAGTTTTGCCTTGTCCGCAAGTATGCTTTGATTTGTATCCCACCATGTTTCTGAGAAGTGCTCCTGCATTGAAGTGGGAAATCAACGCCATACAGCTTTTCCAGCTCGGATGGCTCTAATAGTTCTAATACGGTATTACGCCCAAGGCATGGTTTCTCAAGTGGCGTGATTAGCAGTTCTAAATTAATCTTATCTGCCAATAGCTGAAAATGCCCTGATTTTATGCAAGTATCTAGTGGTGTAAATCCACCTACATCCTGTATTAATAATGCTTCTGGGCCGGTGATGTCCAGAAGTTCTTGTATGTATCCTCTTGCAGCTGCAAAATGGAGCGGCGTGTGCCCTGCTACAGTTTTGTGGTTTTGTGAAAGTCCTGCCTTTGTAAGAAACGGTTTAATTTTTGACAATGTCTATTGGGCATTCATTTGGTATTGTCCGGCTGAAGTTACTTAGGACATTTTTGGCTGCTTTGGCTTGAATTTCCTGCCTTGCCGAATAACAGTATCTGCTGTAAAGAATTTGAGCGTGCTTTTCCATGTTTAGCTGGCTAAAGTCCCCGGTTTTTGCAGCTGCTTCTATTTTCTTTCTGAGCTTAAGTTGGAACACTTATTATTTTACATGCCAGCCGATGGTTATGTCAATTAAATCGTGGGTTATATGCGGCCAAGTTTCCTGGGTTTGTAGTTTGATTTGGTCCTGTCTCCCAGAATTTGTCATTAAACTTCACCTTAAATTCGATGGCTGAGTTTGTATGGACGAGGAACTGCCACACATTCTTTGAAAGATTGGTCATTTTGTAGCCGACAGTCCAGTTAGATTCTGGCCAATTTCCATATATTGTTAGAAAATTTCCATAGCCCACGTCTACTTGGGCCAAAATTTTAACCGGCTGAATTTGTGATCTGTGGTGCTTTTTATACATTTTAGTCGCAGTTCTCTCCTAATATTGCTAAATGATACCTGTACCCAAATCTGAGTGCTCCCTTGTTGGACTTGTTAGACTTAAATAGGTCATTGAGATTTGCAGGGAGTTTTTCTGTAGTTAAATATTTGAGATGCTTAAGGTCGATTGGATAGAATGCTTCTTGAAATTCCATGTATTCCTCTTGCGCAGTAGCCCCGTATTGTTTTAAGATATTATTGTACGCTACTAGTTCAGGTAACACCGCTGGTTGCCAAATATTACTATCAAGGTAGGTATCATTTAGGACTTTGATTAGCTCTTGTACCTTTTTGGTCGGCTTAAGAAATCTGGCATACATTTGTACGTGGTGACATGCCAGTCCTCCTGTTTGGTGCTCGATTGGTACCCAATTTTTGACTAAGGGTACAGGATATTTTGGTGTGTTGGTTTTTGAATCCAGGGGTATAAGGGAGTTTTGTGGTATATAGATGACTAAATGTCCTACTTTGGTTTTTCTCTCGTCAATGTAGTAACAAATATCATCTCTCCAACTACAATTAGTAAGCGGTGGTTGTGCCTCTTTGGCCTGAAGATATACTTTTTTTCTAGTTGAAACTTGCATACTTTTAAGTTGATGATTAAAATAATTCGAGTTCGTTGGTCTCCGCATTTTCCAAGAGTTGTTCCTTCAGTAACTGCTGTTTTAATAGATATTTTTGATTTTTCTCAAACCATTCAACGCCTACTATGTCCCTGCACTGCTCTGAAAGTGGTACCCCTATTAATTGGTCCAAATTTCCTTCAGAGACTGCCCACTGTAGTGCATTGTCGTTGTTCCATGTTGGAGCTAGTAAAACGTTTTCGTTTAGTACATCGGTTGGGAGCAGATATGCTTGGCCCTTGCGAATTGCCCAATAGGCGGGTGTGTAACCATCTCGGTCCTGTAGGGTCATGGTTTCCGCTGTTATTAGCGCTGATGGGATTTGATGGAGGTGTCCGCACGAGGCAGCTTCGTGATATGACGTTATTTTTTTGCTGTTTGGGGCTGACAACAGTTCAATTGTTAATACCTCCTGCGGTATCTGATGTAATTCGCCGGCCCCTGCTGCGATAAATATAACTGTATCGCCAGCATAAACTGACAGAAGATTTTCACGTGTAAGTACTTCTTTTGGGACTTGGTCCAGCATATAATTCATTGCAGCTGCACGCAATAGTGGGACCGGTTCAGCAGCAGTATAGTGTCTGCTTAGCTGTGATATAATTTGTGCTTTTTCTGTGCCAGTGACTCGCTTGAGCAGTAATTCCAATGCTTGGATTTCCTTTGGCTTATCAAGTACCATGGAGAAGTATACTGAGTTATGATTGAGCTGTCAATTCTTATAGCGCAAGCTGGAACTGACAGTACTCTTCGAATGTCCATTCCGCTAAGACTTCTGGCTTTTTCTCCCACTCCACTTTACCCCAACCTGCGGCTGAGAGTTTTCTAACCTTTTTAGCTTCTACGTCAACTTCCATGATATCGTGTTCGTTGTCGCCCATTGATGAGGACACGCCGTAACCGGTAATGTCATCTCCTGCGCCTTTACACATTTCGGTTATTAGCACGCGTTGTAGGTATGCTGGATCATCCCAGCGGCTTTCTGCCTTGTAGAGTGCTTGTTGTAGTAGCTCAGGCCACTCTGTGCCCTCCCAGTGCGTGTAGATGTAGATGTTATTCCCGTTAGGCTCTTTGATTTTAACGTTTGCTCGGTCTCCCATGTTTTTTTGTATGGGAGCTTAAATAGAAGGTCCGGTATTAATTTCTACTCCTAATTCGACTGCTAATGCTTCGAATGCGGCAGGGAGTTGTGCGCTTATTTCAACCATATCCAGCGTAGTATCTATTTTGGTGAAAGTCATAAACTCTGCCTCGTCATCTATCCACGAAATCACTGGTTTAACCTCGCGTGCGTCTTCGTATGCCTGTATAAATTTTTCTAGGGAATTAGCGCAATATGGTTCCCCGTCTAATAGACAAACTGCTGCTTTTACACCTGGTATTTTACTGAGCAATTCGCAATCGTAGTCTTTCTTTTGTATACTTAGTCGGTCGCTAACCTCATCCATTACGCTATCGCCATATGCCTCTACAAGTTTGTATCGTGCATCTTCGTACATTTCTTTATCGGACTTAATATGCTTTTTCATAAGCAGATTGTATTACTGGGTAAGTTAGAAGTCAATCAATAATGCTCCTTTGGTAACTATGCCCTTGGTCAAAAACTCGGACGGCACGTATGTGCGCCCGGTTAGATTACTCGTCGTCGCTGGAAGTAGCTTTGAACTTTAGCTTTGATAGTTGACAGTCACTGGCGTCTGCGTCTGTCCGGACCTTTGGATTTTTTGGTTGAAATATACTTCCACCGGGAAATGCATACAGGTATGTAACCTCCAGTATATCACCCACTTTTGGTATGTCCATGTTAGGCGGTATTGTAACATTGCCGACTTGCACTGCCTTGTCGCCTTCGAATACCTGAATTCCTACACTTCTGGTCTGGTTAACCTTTGAAACTTGAAAACTGTTTTCAGCATAGAACTTGTACTTTAATTGGTTGCCGCCACTGGCTGGTCTTCCTGGGTGTACCGGCGCATTAATGTTTTTGAATACAACGCCCTCTTTGTTTGTAGCCTGTAGGAGCTTGAATAGCTCTTTCTTCTCGGCTGTGGTCCGCGCTGTTTTCACGCGTCTTATGACTAGCCCAGTTTCTGGGATGGTATCTTCAAGTATTGCTAATCTCTTGCTATACGGAAGCGCTCGCAAATCCTGCCCTGCAAGCTCTAGAATGTCAAACACTTCCAAAGTAGCTCCCATCCATTCTCCATCTACAGTAGCTTCCCCGCTGGCTAATGCTGATGCCTCGACCTCTTTAGTTACTGCTATCTCAAGTCCCTTTTTGTTGGCTCCAGTTACTGTTCCTGCTTTGGTCTGTATGATGGTGCGTCGGCCATCATGTTTTTCTTGCATTATAAAATCTGGGTCATCCAGGAGTTTTTGTACTTCAACCAGTTCGATTGTATTAAGTAATTGAGGTACCAACCCGGTAACTCGTGCCTCGTTGTCTGTGCTTTGAAAGGGTTTTCCATCGGCACCTGGGGTATAGCCTTTGCTGGTCTTGCTTTTTAGGAGTCCTTCAAATATCTTTTCGGCTTCCACTAAGCTTACCGGCGCGTTTGTTTTGGTTCCTGCTTTAAGCGCTCCTCCTCTTCTGCCATATGCAAAGTTGACCAAATATAGTCCGTTGGGATTCTGGAGAATTTCAGCTTGATAGACTTTGTCCGATCCCCCATCCTTAAAATACAGTGTTTGCGCTTTGTGTACCATATTTTTTATGTTTGTTCGTTTCTCAATTTTATTAATCTGTAGATTCCTCCTATAAACATGGCTGTGCTAGCGGCTAACCCGTAGGCTGCTCCTCCTAGGACATTGTACCATATCCATAGCGGCTCTATGCAGAGTCTGGTTGTTATAACAACTTTTGGAGTTCTAAACCAAATTGTAGCTAGGCCTAATATTTGGGCCAATCCAGGCAATAGGGATTGTGGCCCCGCCCAAGTGACAATTACAAGTCCTCCTGTAAGTGCTCCAAATGCTCCTAGTACCCATAGTGGTACTTGTGTGGTTGTATCTCTAGAGCCTAGCGTCCACGTTGCGATACCTGCTAATACATTTGCGCCTGCTGCTGTATTTAATCCTGCAGAATAATAGTGCACGGCTCCGATAACTGCCATTATAGTACTCCAGTTACGAATTCCATGTTTTGTTTTTCTAGAGAAGGCTATTCCAAGGCATAAAACCATTAGAACGCCAGAGATATTATATGTGTTCACTTGGTTTTTAGCGCTTCCTCAAAGTGATTTAGGCATCTGGTTACTATTGGCTTAGCACTCTCTAACCTTTTGGCTTCTTCGGCATAGCCCATTGCTAGCATCCCTGCTTGTAACGCTTCCCATTCGTTTTTGAGGCGGTTTACGCCAAATCTGTCGGCTATGTTTAGTAGCAGATGAAAGCTTGGCTTGAGCAAGGCGTTGGCTATCATTACTGAGTCACTTGCATTAGGATTCGACCACACGAGGGCATTTCCGTTGTGTGCATTCCAGAATACGTAGTCTCTGTCTGAATTCTTCTCGTTATTCATGTGTGGCCATTGCCTGCTCCGTGAGCTTGACGTAGTCTGGTTTTCCAGTGCCCAGTATTGGTATTTTTGTGCTTACTATGGTCTTTGGTACCAACAGCTCTGCTATTCCTAGCTCCTTAGCTTTGGCTAGAAGCTCTTTTCGTTGTGGGTTGATATGTTCAGTGTACAGGATGACCTCTTCGCCTCTGCTAGGGTGAGGTACCGTTACTGCCGCTGATAGGCTTGCTAACCAAGTACTGCCGGCCAAATCTTCCACTGCGGTTAGCGATACCATTTCGCCGCCTATTTTGGCGAAACGTTTGGCCCTGCCTAAAATTCTTACAAAACCCTCGTCTGTAATTTCAACGATGTCCCCCGTGTCATACCACCCGTCTTTTGGAGCTACAAGAGCTCCTGGTGCTTCTGGTAAGAAGTATCCAAGCATGACATTTGGGCCTTGTATTAGTAACTTCCCACCTTTGGATACACCTGGCACCTCCTCTAGTTTGTACTTCATACCTGGTAGTACTTTACCAACTGTTCCAGCTTGGTTATACATGGGGGTGTTCATGCAAATTGCCGGAGAACATTCCGTAGTACCGTACCCTTCCAAAATTCTGACTCCGAATATGTCAGACCAGGTGGCTTTTGTTTCTGGCTTTACCTTTTCCGCGCCCGCAAAAATATACCGCAAAGAGTGGAAATCGTATGGGTGGGCCTTTTTTGAATATCCGTTCAAGAAAGTATTAGTGCCAAATAGGATAGTTGAATTTGTCTGGTATATCATTTCTGGAATTATTCGGTAGTGAACTGGAGATGGGTACAGGAATAGTGGTACGCCACCTAATAGTGGGCAGAGTGTTCCTCCAGTAAGCCCAAAGGAGTGAAAGATGGGGAGGCAGTTAAAAACCTTGTCATCCTTGTTTATGTCAATCTGGGACATAAGCTGGTGTACGTTGGATAGAAGATTATAATGCGATAGTACGACTGCTTTTGGTGTCCCGCTGGATCCCGAAGTAAAGAGTATGATAGCTGGCTTTTCTGCTGCTTCGTCACTGGAGCATTTCCATGATTTTAACTTCCTACGTACGGTGCTGTTCCATATCGCCTTTGGTGCAAGTGAGGAGTAAATGTATTTTATTGAAGTTCCAAACGTCTTTTTTATATCTTCGAGATACCTAACTTCTATGCCTGCTGCCTTTAGTCCTGCTATTTCTGTTTCTAATCCTGCTGCCTTGATAAATTTCGCAGATGTCCATACCAGCCTTACTCTAGCTGTGTTACATGTGCTAACGAGGTTTTTAATTCCAAGTGAGAAATTTAGCAAGGCGGTGCACCTGCACTCAGCCTGCAATCCAAATAAAGTTACTGCGGCTGCTTTGCTATTTGGCAGCATAACGCCTATTGTCTCGGCGGTACCGGTATCTGCAATCAGGCTACTGCTTATGGTTAGCGCCTTTGCCGCTAGTGCCCTGTAAGTAAGAGCGCCGAAGGTGTGGTCATCCAGACATATAGTGTTCGCGCCATGTATTTTGTCGGCCTGCAAGAGTGCACCAAACAACAGGTTTCTTTTTGGTGCGGTTTCGAATGCCATCTCATTCATTAGGTCATAAAGCCTTGTGCCTAAATCTGACCGTGCTTGCCTGATGTCCGCACTTAGATTCTCTTTGTTGACGGCTGGCAGTATGGTTATTGTGATCTCTGGAAACCAATGTTGTTTTACTTTGTTTTTGAGGTACGATAGTCGGCTAAATTGAACGCCGTCTAGTTGGATTGGTATTATATCAGCATCGGCGTGTAGTGCCATCATTCCTGGCCCTTGGTATACCTTCATGAGTCTGCCAGTGACTGTTAGCCTCCCTTCTGGGAAAATTGCTACAGGTACATTGTCCTTTACTAGCTTCGTAAGAGACTTTATCGCCATTGGGTTTGTTGGGTCTACAGGGTAATGTCTGATGAACCAAAGAAGTGGTCGCATCCACCAGAGCTTTGCTATTTGTGTGTTGACGGCGAAGGTGGGCAATTCTGGTAAAAAGGCAGTAAGTAGTGCAGCATCTAGGTAGGAGACGTGGTTAGCAATGATCACCTTTCTTCCTTTGGATGCATGATAGTTTTCCAGCCCGTTGATTTTTACTCTAAACATTGCCTTAAGTATCCACCTTAGGAATGTGTGTAATACTGCCTCTGGTATAATTTTGATAATATAAATCGAGATTGCTATGTTAATGATGGCTACACCAGTAAGTACAACTAAGCTATTAACTCCTAATATAGCTAATATGGCAACTAATCCATTTCCAGTTACCATGAATATCCCATTTAAGATATTATTTGAAGCGATATTTCGAGAGGTGTGAGAAGGGTCGGACCATGCTTGGATTATTGCGTATAGTGGCACGCTAAAGATACCGCTGGCGACTGCTATGCCTAGAAAACAAATGCTGATTAAAATACCGTGTACTGAATTAAATTGGAAAGCTTGGCTGGTTGAACTTTGAATGACCACAAATAATAGAGTGAAACCAGAAATGGCTAACCCAGCAATCGGAACAAATTTAGCAGATATCTCTCCTTTTAGTATCCTTTGGCAGGCAAGTGATCCTGCGCCGATACCCAAGCTAAAAATAGCAATGAATGTTGTAGCTGTTCCGTTACCCGCATTAAGGGTCTCGGATGTATATGTGGGGATAAATGCCAGCCAAATTGAGCCTAGTGTCCAGAACCATGACAACCCTAGCATTGCCCTCCAAATGCCTATCTGTGATTTTGAGCTGGACAGTATATCCTTTGCCGCCTTGTATACATTCAAATCTATCTTAAATGCTTCCCCGGAGGGTTCTGCTTTTGGGATAAATATGCTGGCGGCCCACCCTGCTGCGGCTAGTATTAGTATGGTGGTTGGCAACCATGGGGCTATTGTTAGTTTTGCTGTCAGCGCTAGCCCCCCTAAAATAGTTCCCGTTAGTATTGCTGCGAAGGTTGCAGCCTCAATAATGGCTGATCCTCCAAGTAATTCGTCCTTTCTAAGGTGGCTGGGTAGTATGCCGTATTTTAGCGGTCCAAATATGGCAATTTGAACGCCTGTCATAAAGGTGGCGAACATAAGCAACCAAGGACTTTCTATCCAAAACCCAATCGCGGCGAAACACATAACTGCTATCTCCCCCAACTTTGTAAGTTGGATCAGCTTTGCCTTTTCATACCTGTCTGCTAGCTGACCACCTATCGCAGAAAGGAAGATTGAGGGAAAGAGGAAGCATACCATGATTATATTTACTGCAGCTGTAGCTGACCATCCCAAATCTTTTGCGACTTTGAATGTCATTAGCATCATAAATGCTGTTTTAAAGACGTTGTCGTTAAATGCACCAAATAGTTGGACTAGGAAAAGTGGTAAAAACTTCCGCTTGGTTAGAAGGGTAATAGATGATTCCATGGTTTTAAGTTTTGTTTAGAAAATTTCGATAGCGTTATCTTGTGGTGTTTGAAGTAGTCTTTCCTTGGACTTTTCTAGTTGGGAGATGTATGCGTTATTTTTGGAATTCCATTCCTTTCCTACTATGTCAATGCTTTCTACGCTGAGATTCACGCCCAATAGTTGGTCTAATCTTTCATACTGTACAATTAACTCTAGGAGTGATTTTCCATTTGGCTGTTTGACTAATAGCTCATCTTCGGTAACTAAACTCTTTGGGACTTGGTCTATATGCCCATAAAACCCAGCCGTGTAAAAAGGTGTACAGCCTGCATTGTTGCGTTGAAATAGTGCATCTGTTAGTAGCACTTTTGAGGGAATTTGATCTAAACACCCACATTTGGCTGCTATATGGATGGGGGTCTCACCATAGCTATCAGTTACCATTAGATTCTCGTAGGTAAGTAGCCTTTCTGGTATATCACTAAGTCTTTGCACCTCGGCTGCACAGTGTAATAGTGTTTGGCCTCTGTTATTTTGCAGCATAATGTTGTTTTCGAGGATTTTATGTGGTAAATTTTTACTAAACGCCCCCATTACGGCAAAATGAAGCGGTGTATTACCTTCTTGGTTTTTTAAACGCAGACTGCTTTCGTGTGGTGAAAATTCTAATAGATCTATTTCCCCGTATAGGGCTGACTCGTGGAGAGCTGAATTTCCCAACTTGTTCTGCTTGGTCATCTGCGCCTCAGTTATTGTTGACGTTTGACACAAGTGTATGAGCCCTCGCGAAGCCGCCATATATAGTGGTGTGGTCTGATATTTGTCTTGGATGGAGAGGTTTGGTCCGGTTAGAAATTCTTTGGGTATATTTTGCAGCGTATCTGTCTTTATTGCCTCGTGCAGTAGAGTGGTACCATTTCTATTCTTGGTATAGAAGGTTGCTAGATTTTGTCTGGCGTAGGCTCTGAGCTTTTCATCTTTACTTTCCTCTAGGATGCGCCTCCATGTTTCTTGTGGCTTTTCCAACTTCATTGTCTAGTATATGCCACGGTGTCAATAACTGCAACTGTAGGTGTTGTCAGGTTACAGCAGTTCCGAGATTTGTTTAGCGAGGGTTTGGTTATCAAATTTCAATGTCACATCAATACCTGTTAGCATTGTTGGGTCGTTACAGAATATAAGGTTTTCGCTTGTAATCGGGAACTGGGTCAATAGCTTTTTCCCTCTGTTTACTAGCTCTGACATTGTTGTAAAGCCTGAGATGAAAAACACACTGTGCGTCTTTAGTAATTTGGTGATATCATGCGCGTTGGAAATGGTTTCAAATTGTGATGGTTCAATCTGGATGGCTATCTTCATACGCTGATTTTTGTTTTGTGCGTTAAAATAAGTCCATTTCATCTGCAGTTGCGCTTTCCGTACTAAGGGTTTTGCGTGCGGCTAATATCGAATTGTTTTTTAAGGTCCACTCTTTTCCTGCTATCCTTTGGCATTCTTCGCCAAGTTCTAAACCCAAAAGGTCGTCCAAATATCCCTGCGTTCTTATGAGTCCGATTACAGTCTGCTCGTCGGTTGTATCATCTAATGTGTTGTTCATCTGGATAAGTAGGTTCCTATCTGTAAGTATATTTTTTGGCACATGTGATATAAAATTGCTTCCGGCAGCCCAATGCAACGGTGTTGACTTATTTTCTGCCTGAACAGAGAATATGTCTTCTGTTAATAATTCTTGCGGTAGCTGATTCAAATTTCCATGTCCCGCTGCAAAGTGTAGTGCTGTTTCACCATGCCCGTTTTTGATCAGCAAGGTCTGTCTAGTTATAAGCTCTTTTGGTAATTGGTCTAGGTGGCCTCGTTCGGCTGCGTAGTGTAGTGGCGAGTAATAACTACCGGTATCCATCCTGGTGATGTTTTCTTGAGTTAGTATGTGGTTTGGTACTTTTAAAAGGCCGCCTCGTTCTGCGGCTTTGAATAGTGGTGTATATCCGTCAACCCCTAATTTGGTCCAGTAGTGGGTTTGTAGCCACTTATATGCCCTATCTATGTTGTTAGCGCGCTTCATTAGAATAGGTCTATTTCTGGTGCTTGTTCTTTAACTTTGCCATTTTCCCCTCCCAACACTTGCTTGGCGTAGTACGTTTTGTATATATCGGAAAGCACCTTTTCCATCCCCTTGTTAAATCCTGAGACTGAACTGATCGAACTGATGGTAGCGGTGAATTCATCTGGTGGCTCAATACTTGTGATTATGCTGAATAGTTCTTTTATTCCTGCCTTCGAAACTGAACTAGAGAATGTTGTGTTTATTAATTTCTTGTGTAAGAGGTGCTGTGACGCATCTGATTTTAGCCCGTGTTCTACAGCTAACTGTAACCATTCTGGATCTTTGCGTGCAAGGCTCCAACCTACTATTGCCTCCCCGAACGTCTGACTTGCTATTTTTTCCTGTGATGTATCAGGAACGTTGAAGTTTGGAGAGACGCCTGATGCTAGCAAGTGCTTGTACAAGTCTTTGTCGTTTAGATTAAGGCTTCGTAATAGAAGTACGTTTGCTGGATCGGATATCCCACGTTCTTCGCGCTTGGGCACAACTTTTGAGATTAGCTCTGCAAGGACGCATCTTGTGTTTGGATCAAGCGGTGCTCCATATTGCTCGTGGAGCCTTAATATAGCATTTACTGCGGTAAGCGTTTCGCTGATGCTGGGTGGTATGGCTTCACTCCACATGTTTTTTTCCTTTGGGATATTCCTTTCCACTAAATTTATGGCGGCTTGGTTTGCTGTTCCTTCCGACTGTAATATCTGGACTGCCTCCTTTAAAATGTCTGGTTTGACCTTTTTCATAGCCTTGTGGAATAGTGGCTCGTGGCCTCTTATAGCTAACCCAGCCAATATATGCGACTTGCGCATATCGTCATATTTCGCTAGCTCAATATCTAAAAGTCCTGTTGATTTGCTATGGGTGGCGTAATATTTAAGGCATTCCTTTGGTGATTTTGGGGCTAATTCTATCAGAAGCGAGTTGATATGCGGATGGTCAAATCCCAAACGTGATAGTTTTTCTATGTAGCTTGCAGGAGTATATTTATCGCTATGTATCCATTTTTGTCCGACCAAAAGTGCCGCCAGGTTTGCATCTGGCTTCATGGCGCTAAATGCTGGGTACTTGAGTAAGATTTTTAGATGTGCTTCTAAATTCTTTGCTGCTCCTTTTAGAGTGCTCACTTTAGCTTCCTGGTTATCGGCCTTTAGCGCTTCAAAATAAATATTGGTCCATTTTGCTTCAGATTCAGTTTGCGTGCTAACTGTAGCTCGTTGCACGATTCCTATTATCTCTTTGTTCATCTCGGATAATTTTTGGTCTTCTGGTGTCATGCTCAATTCTATTGCTGTCTGACTGTTTAAGTCAACCTCTAGACATCCGTTTTGACGATGTTGTATCATAAACTATGCTAACGCGCGAAAGACTCGTCAAGTATGGGATAAATAAGATGACACATCTGCACGAGCTTGCTAGGCTTAAATATCCGGATGGTTTTCATTCGGAGGCGTTTAAGAAGGTGTTGGGTGGTCTGTATGTGGATGATTTTTTGTTGCTAGATAGGAATAACAATACCGTGCTGCACAACTCTGTAGCATCTGGCGGTATTATTTGTCTGCCCAAAGAGTTTTTAACGCGTGATAACCTTTTGTTGCAGAATGAATTTGGCGATAGCGTATTGAGTAAATTATTGGAATATGGGCATGCTGGTGTAATACCCGAGGAAAGCTGGAATACTATTGGGGCTACAACTGTGTGCAGCATGAAAAATGGTAAAACCCCAGCACATTCCTACACTGTAATAACTGCAGCAGCTAAGTTCGGACAATTGAAACAATTACCGTCGCATTACTTGACCTTAGAGAACTTAACTGATGATGCCTTCGATCGCTATTCGACCTTGCATATTGCTGCCTCCTATGGGCATCTTGATCAGTTGCCTAGTGGGCTATTGAATGCCGAAGCACTTTTGTTTCACTCGCATACTGGACACTCTGTTTTGGAAGAGGCTGTTGTAAATGGCAATTGCTATCAGATACGCGGACTCATAACTGGCGATATGCTTACCAAACCGTGCACAGACGGTAATACCGTACTACACTTGCTAGCAGCTAGTAAGTCCTTGGATTATATAGATGCAGAGCTGGTTGATCCTGCCATGTGCGCCAAGAAAAACAACAGTGGTAATTCCGTTTTCGTTGTTGCTTTGCACAATGGCTCGTTAGGCTCAATTCCCAAGCATTGTTTAACGTGGGAAGCATTGACTTCGGGTAATCTTCTAGAAAAGGTTGTCCGGGCCGAGCAGACTGATGTGTTACTTGGTTCTAGATTTCCAGATAGGGCGCGAGCTCTCCTTGGGGATGCTTGGTGGGAGCGGAATAATGCTGTGTTGGCAGACATGGATAAACTTGCGCTTCAGGATCAGGCTACCGATATAGATATTTTCTAGATGTCGAGTGTCTGAACATCTCCCTTGCTGGAATACTCGGCCTCTAAACTAAAATAAGCTTTGAGATCGCTGTTGATGCTATTTATCAGTTTCTCCCCCTCGTAGCGTGCAAGCCCAGTTTTTAGGATTGTGGTCTTACTTGATTCGCTTTCGTCTTTGGCTTCCTTTAGTCCCATCATCGTTATGGCGCGTATCTCTTTTATGAGCCCTATTTTGCGAGAATTAAGTTGTGCCTGGCTCTTACTTTCTGCTGTCAGTACTACTTTGTACGAACTTGGTACTGCTACTTCAACAAAGTCAACCTCCATTTTTGCATTATTATAGAAATTTCTGATTATTTCTCTTGCTTCGTCATAGGAAAGGGTGAGTTTCATTTATCCAATTATAAATCTATCTCAGTTTCTTGGCCTTTTTGCTGAATATTTCTGAGCAGATTGGAGATTGTTGCCAGAGTCTGAGCATGTTGTCCCAACATTTCCTTGGGGTTGGCACGTAACTCTTCTAGCTTACTCTCTATTTCGGCCTGTGTAATGCACCTTGCCTTTATGAATGCACTCAGGAACTTTTCGTCCTTTTGTCGTCCAGCTGCCGCCTTACAGACTATGAAGTCTAAAGGATCCAGTCGTTTGAAGGTTATTTTCTCCATTGGTCCATCAGATAGTTCTGGTACGGTTTGCACTCTTTTCTCCCAACCTTTTACAAGGCACAATGTCTGTTCTCCCAACGGGTGCAGATAGCAATCGCAAAGGTCTGCGACGAAGGAACCCTTGGATGCTATGCCTATGGCTTCATCAGCTTCTTCTGTATAGTAAATATCGCTGTCATCCGTAAGAAGCGCTTTTTGTGATATTGACGATACTCTCTCTTGTTCCCCCAAGAGCTCCCTCATATAATTGTGGAATCTTGGATCACCCAATTCGTATGATGCGCGACCAACTAATATTAGTGTGGCCGGCTTAGTTGTGCGGGCATCAATGGAGTACAGCAATGCTTCAACATTGCTTTTCCCAGGTAATCTTCGTTTATCGTCTTGTGTTGGTTTATAGCGGTTCATTCAGATTTTATTATAGTGTCTTTGTATGGTCCAATCAAGCTGTTTGTGGAAATCTGCAAGCGGCCAGATTATGTTTACACCTAATGGCTTTAAATATGGAGAGCCGGTATTTTCCGGAAGGTTGTTAGACTTAAAGAATGGGTCGTTGTTTAGAGTTGCTCCGACCGTTAGCGGAAGCAATCCAAATAGCTTGTCCTGTAGTTCGTTGACGTCTGGAATTCCTAGTTTGGAGTAGGACAGGATGCCTAGCATGATGGTGGCTGCTAGTCTGATTCTTCCTGCCACATAAGCCCCTTGTGGTGATAGGCCATTCAGAGCGTCTTTGAATTTGCTGACCTCCCATTTATTTATAGCAAGTGTTGGGACAAGTACCTCGAAGTAAGTCGGATCTATTGTACCGGCAGCTATGGTAAACACATATTCGAATTCTTTCTTTTCGGGTAGGAAGTCTACCTTTGGAGACCCGGTCATTCCATAATAGGCCTTTAGTACTGCTATGGCTTCGCTTGATTTCACACTTTTATGTTTTCTTAGATATTTATGTCAGTGCTATCTATAGATACGAATGGTCGTGAAAAGTCATCTATCATGCTTTTCGCGCAGGTATATATGATATTTAGAGTGGTATTTGCACGTCCTCCGTCGCATGTTATATCTCTAAACCAAGGTTTGATTTGTCTGATAAAGTCTTCATCCGTAATAATGCGGGCTACTAAGGTTCTGTCTGTGGTAATACTGTCTACAACCTTTTCGACTATCTCTGGTTCATACCCAGAAAATATGGCGTATGTCTTTTTGTATATTTCCTGGCCTATGTCACTCTTAAACCATTCGAGGTATAACTCTTGGTGTTCCTTTGTAACCTTATATTTCCACGCTGGGCCAAAATCGTCTGAAAAAATGTCAAGACTTCCCAAATTCATTTGATTGCTGCGACAATCGCATTGTAAACCTCGGCTTTTGCTTTGTAATATTCGTAATTTTTTTCGCCTGGCCGAAAGTTTCCCCATTGATTTGCTGTCTGGTTTGAAATTAACTCTGATTTCAACTGCTGTGTATTTGCGTATGCATCCCTGAACCCAAGCAGGTTATAATGTGCGATAAAGCCAGAAGATAGGCTTACAAACTTATAGGCTGTGTTGCTTAAGTGTTCGATGTTGCCGGTTTTAATTGCCTTTTTAACCGAGTTTACAATCATGGTTTTTTGTCTTGCACTAAGTGGAGTCATATATTTATGTTTAGTTGCAGAATTCTATTCCGTTTTTCTCTAGCCGCTTTCTAAGGTTATTTGCAGATTCACAATGGTCTTCATTTGTGTGCAACTCGGCATATGAGCAGTAACATCTCAGCGCAAATGTAACTTTCCCGCTATCTAATGCTACTTCGCCAATTTGTATTATGCTTGTATCGTGTTCTGTTTTATTATGCTTTGTCGCAGGTAATTTTCTTGCAGAACAGCATGCTGATAGCATGCTCCTAATGTATGTACGTATTTGTGGTAGCATGTTAGCTCCAGTTTTCTGGCTTGGAATGCCCAGTGAATTTATGGTTGTAAAGACCTGTATTCTTATCCACGATATTCATAGCTTCTTGCTCGCTTAATGGCGCTTTATCGTAATTCCATCTGGTTCCGGATAGCGAATTTCCTGAATTTGCTCCATACGAGTATACGATGGAAAGGAATTGCCCTACCCCAACTGATACGTGTCCTCCTTGAAACGATTTTCTCCAGCACTGCAGATTGAGAGAAGGATTGCCATCCCAGGTTATCAGAGCCCAATCGGGGTATTGTTTGTCTTTCATACTAAATTTCTAATATGTTGCCAGAACATAATTCTTTTGCTTTGACCCATTCAGCTTCGAATACTTTGTTTAGCTGTATGGTTTTTCCGTGGTCGTTGGCGCAGAATATACCCCCTTTTTTATGTGACAGCCTAAATCCATTCTCGTCGACGGTCGTGAAGGCCCCATTGTAGTCTTTGGTGAGCTTTCGGCTTTGTGCCTGAAGCAGGCCCTCTTTCTCCAAATTTTCTAGAAGATCTTGCAGTTTGGTTCTCTTGTCTCCGTGGAGGTATTGGATTCTGCCACCTCTTCTTAAGAATAAACTAGCTTCGATTATGAGATCTTCGTCGTTATAGATTTCTGGGTCTGGATCCGAATCTGAAATGCGCACTATTTTTTGGGCGGTTTGAATAAATGCAATAATGACACATTTTGCACTGCTGGGTTTTTGACAGCTTGGCTTTTCTTTGGATTTTAGTCGTATTAGCGTTGTAATTCCTTCCCTATACCTAATCACGGCACTTTGTTCGTCCTCCGGCATTGTACCAGATGGTTCTATGTGGTTGGTAAGCTTATAGACGCGAACAAGGCTATAGGCGATAACTCCTATGGCTATTACTGCTATGACCAAAAACATCATTTATTTGTGTTTTCAACTAATGTTCAGTATATATCAATGTCGTAGTGTTCAGCATCCTGTTTAAGCATTTCTGCCAAAATTTTGGCGGGAGTATACATAAGTTTGGAGTCGAAATCTTCTACTTTTGATTGCTGGGCTTCACGTTTCCAGTAAAAATCACTTTCTAGGTAATGCTCATCCGGGTAGTTTGCGATGAGAACATCGTATTCATTAGGTTCTAACCCTAAAAGTATGAGTCTTTGTAGGATGTCGGGGCGCAACAACATTTTAGATTTGTTTGTTTGAAATCCTACTGCTTCTTCACCGGTCACCATGCATTTTTCGTTTGGTAATGGCGTTAGTGGTACCGTTCCATTAAATATACCTACGAATATGCTGTTTGGATCAAACTGGTAGCAACCACCGGCAGTATAGACGTACATTTCCAAAATGTGTTTTGTTTCTTTAAATTGCATTTCTTATTATAGCCTCTTTGCTTTCTTTTTGCCAAACTTTGTTTAATCCGTTATATTTAGACATGCGGAAGATTCTTTGTGTTTACTTTTACTTTTGGTTGGTGACTGCTTATGCAGGTGGGTTAGATTTGCAGAGTTTATTTAACGATTCTCGTCCTGCCCGCAGCCCATCAGAAACCCTAGCATTATTGAGTGTAAGGGATCCACAAGGATATGATATAGTAACCAAACTGAAAAACAGGGACTCGATGGCTATCTTTGCGTCTGTTCCTGCTGTGTATGTTCATGAATGTTCGCATATGCTGGATATTCAGCTTTCCAAGCCTGGTGAACACTGTTTTTATATGTCGCCATCTTCAACAATATCCGTTCCTATTCTAAAACTTATGCCGAGGAAGGTTGCTGGTTTCTTTTTGTCGAATGATGAGAAAGTAATGGGTTATTACTCTACGTATCTGGTTGAAGCTGGGTCCGAGCAGGGGTTTGAAATGCTTTTGGAGGAATTTAATGCCTATTCCCTTGACTTAAATACTTCTGTGTGCTGCAGGACTGATGCTGGCAACACTAAAACAAGCGCGAGGGACGGCACTGTCTTTTTTATGCGCTGCATAGAAACTTATCTGCAAGCTTTACGTCAAAATCCGGAGCGTTGGCAGCGTTTATACTCGGAGCGATCTTACTTGGTCGCCATTCAGAATATTTGGTGGCGGGCAGAAAGGAATTTACGACTTGCTTTGCCATTTGATGATCTTGGCATATCTGATGGGCCAATTTTAACCAGTGTGTACAGACAGGAAAACCTTCAGCACATTATAGATACTTTTGCGAATGGCGGTGTAACCTTCAGTTACCAAAAACCGTAATTTGCTTCTAAATATCTAGGATTCGTGTTTCTGTAAAGCGCTTGACCACCTTTCTAAAGATATTTTCCAACTTGTCAAGGTCGATACCAAGTTCTGCTGTTGGGTTAGTAAGTCTTTCCGCTGTGAAATCCGTATCTAGCTTTGTAGGGGCTTTGGAATCAGTGTTTTTTGGTTCTGTTACCACAACCTTTCCATCGTTAACTGTGAATTCCACGACTGGTACTATATTTTCCTCGCATGTCTCGCCAGAAAAAAGCCTGCAGTTTAGCTCAAGATATGGAAATGTTGCGGCAATTAGTTTCCACTCGTTGTATACTTCTTCTATCGATGGCCATTTACCGATGTTATATGAGTCGCACCCGACTGTACCATCCCAGTCGCACCATCCGTGCGGTCCGCCAATATACGCGCTAACGATCCTTTGGTTTAAAAGAAATTCCAGCTGTGTGGCTATGCTATTTATTCTAATATAGGTGGAATTTATTCTTCGCTCAGCTTTATCGCTTGGTAGTATATCGTAAAGCGTTCGTGCGTGGTGACCTATGGTTCTTTTGTTCAACAATTCCCCAAAAAATATCTCCATAAGTTTAGAGCTCACTTCACCTGAATTTGTGGAAAAATAACTAAGGGTGCTGGTTCGCAGTATTATTTCTTCAGCCTGTTCATGCGTTACTTTTTTACCAATTACTTCCATGGCTGGCCACTTTGGCAGCGAAAAGGCTAGGATTTGTGCTTGAGTCATGAATTTATGTTTCTTCTAGAAGATATCTATTTCAGGAGCCTCTTCGTGAGTTGGTTCTTGCAATGTTCTGTCTCTGAAGTCCATAGCATCTATCTCTTTTTGGTTCCTGGCAAACCATATATCGCCTGTCATCTCCCTGCATTTGTCTGATAACCGAATTCCAAGCAATGGATCTAGGTCGCTACTGTACTTAGCTAGGCTGAGAACTGAATATCCTTCACTGTCTGCGCATATGAGATTCTCTTCCTTAAAGAACTTTCTTGGTATGCATCCTAAACTGGCATATTTGGCAGCTTCGTGTAAAACAGTTGTATAGCCCTTCCGCTGTGGTCCGCAGGGTATCCTTTTAACAAGCCCGTCTTCCGTGAACATTTCTGGGGGGACTTTATCCAGATTTTTACTAAGGGTCAAATAATATAATGGTGTGGTTCCCCTGACTGATGGCAGGTTCATATCTTCTGGACTGAGTAATGCAAATGGTAGTGTATTAGCTTTAGCTTGCCCTGCATAATGTAGCGGAGTCTGTCCATTGTTGGCCGTAGTAAGGAGGTTTTCTCTGGTGATAAACTCTGCTGGTATGTATTTGAACAGATTATATCTTGCAGCTATGTGTAGTGGCGTAATCCCTTTATTATTTTTTGCGAACACCGTTTCCTTGGTAAATACTTCTCGAGGCCAACAGAAGAGGGTAGAATAATGTAACGGCGTATCTCCTTCTGAATCTGCTATTTTTGCGTTTTCCAACGTCATTTTTTCCACTTGTGGTGGTTGTTTTTTAACGTGTCTGGTAACTTTATACATTTTCATTGCCATGCTAATCATAGCATAATGTTGTTACGCTCACAAGTGCTACCTGCTCATCTAATTGCTCTTAGCTGGTTTGTTTTCCACTTTGCAGAATGCGTTCCGTCTGTATTGATGCTCAGCCAAATGTAATTTGGAAACTGAGTGTCTTTCCTGCCTGGGTTTAGCACGATTGTAGATCGCATTGTGTCGTTCCATGCGCCATTCTTAAGGTATGGGGCAAAGTGCCTATGCCCGCAAACAAAATAATCTGGAGAAAATTGATTTATAATTTTCCTAGATATTAAATTCCCACCATTGCCTCCTGCTGTCTTTGAATCTTTCGGTGGTTCGTGCGTTAAAACTATCCATTTTGCTTTGTATGCTTCTGCTTTTTCTTTGCCTTCTTCGGCTATGCTGCTTGCTGTTGGTGAGTTATATGGGATGCTGGTTATCAGTATGACTAGTCCCTTATCTTCTAACAATGTGTGGCTATTGTCCGCTGAAACCCCAGGAAGCATCAGATTATTTAACCAGGTTTTATTCTTGCCTTCTACATCGTGATTGCCGCTGCATGTAATTAGTCTTGTGTCGAGATTACACCCTTGCATGCTTTGTGTTGCCGCTTTTACCTGCTCTGCTTCAGGAAATCTCCCAAACTCGGTAAACTCTAAATGATCCCCGGCGTGTAGTATGGCTTTCGCCTTTTCTGACTTGCCTAGCTCGACTAACTTCTGCACAAATCCGAACATCATATGAGTATCGCTGGTAATTAAAAGTAGCATATTTTAAAAGATGTCGATTACGCCTGCATTTGTATTATATTTTAGTTCCTGCTTTTTGTCTAGGATTTTGCTGTTCTCATTCCACCATTCTGGGCCGACGCATACTTTTATCTCGTTGCCTTTGAGGTCTGTACCCAACAACTGATTCAGATACCCTTCCTGTCTTGCTAGCGCTATCGGCGTATTATTATTATTGTCTCTTAATAGAAGGTTTCCAGTAGTTAATATCGCTGCTGGCACATGGTTTAGCCCGCCTAGCATTGCAGCTATATGTAGCGGGGTAACACCATTTGAATCCTGCACGAGTAAAGTTTCTTCTACCCGTAATGATGCTGGTATTTGTGCCATACTGCCAAACAGTGCGGCGTAATGCATTGGAGTCACGCCGTCCTTATCCGCGACTAGCATGTTTTCTGTGGTAAGAAATTCTTCCCAGATAGGTAGGTAGCTGTTCTTGGCGGCCCAATGTAGCGTGGTTCTACCGTTGTAATCTTGGCTGGTCAAATCAGCCTTGCAGTTTACCTTTTTGTAACTCATTCTAAAACATTTCTAGCTCAATTTCTGTTTTAGGGGCTTGCATTTCTAATTTGGCGTTATGTGTGTCTACAGTTTCTTTGGGTGCGGAACCGCTTGGAAGCTTAATGGCGTGTTGCATCAGATACATTAGGGAACTTCTAAGGTTCGCTACATAATCTTTTGTATCGGGTGTGGGCGCATTCAGTAGAGGAGCCATGCTCATTGTCCATTCGACTGATCCAAATTCCTGCTTTAGTTGCTTGTCGTTAAGCTGGGCAATGACCGAGTTCAAAGGGGTAAGCCCGAATTTGTCCCTTTCTGACAAAGCTGTCTCTGTTATTTCTTTTGGTGGGATAGCCGAGATTGTTCCTGTTGCTATTGCATGGTGTAGTATTGTTTGGGCGTTGCTATCTTTAAGGTTTATGGCTTGTACAATGACTTCTCTTGGTGCGAGATGCAGATTTCCAGTCTTGGCCAAATTTAATATTGGTTCTGGTGGGTCAATAAATAGCTTCGTAGGTAACTTAGCATAGATTTTTGGATGTGTCTCTCCTCCAGATGGGCGGTTTGTGTGTTGAGCCAGCATTGCTGGGTCGTGAAGGATGTCTATAATTTCTTCTTCGAACAGGCTCATAGCAAACGAATCAAAGCATTTAATGTCCCCGATATTTCCAAAATACTTCTTTGTCATAGCCAGAGTCTTCCTGAACTTTGGTGTACCTATGCTGGCTATTAGTTCTGGTTGTAGGGCTTCTGTAATTAGTCCTGCGTTGGTCATGTTAGTATTTTTTGCCTGTTCTCCTAGCTTTGACATATATGGCATAATGAATTTTTGAGCAAGGTTTTCTTCCATTAGAACTTCTAGTAATGTCTCTCCTGATTTATTCTTCATCATCAGCAGCATTTCTAAATCAATGTTTGCTTTATTCTCGTCCAAGAAGTTTTCGCAAGCTTTAGTGCCTGTTTTAACTACGGCAAAAACCAACGGCTCTCCCATTATAGGTGCTGCAAGTACTTCTCTTGTAGCGTAAATCCTGCCATGTCTGTCTGATAATTTGCTATCTGTCAGCGATGCCTTTATAGCTCGATACTTGTATTCCGAATCCCGTTCAGATAGCTTGAGTTGCCAGAGTATGCTGGCTGCTTTTGCGAAGTTTGTTAACTTGCCCATTGCCAACTATAGCGTTTTTTGGTGCGGTGGAGCAAGTGACTATTACAGATCTATGCTGTCCGCATTGCGGGGCTTGCCAAGAATGTTGCTAGTGTGCTGCTGTGCGCGCACCGCACATCCGTAAAGCGGGCGTTGGACCTTCCCATCAACCATGCGTTGTTCTTCGGCGCCGCAAAGTAACCCAGCATCTAAAATTCTCTTTAGTACTATCTGGCATTCTTCTAGCGCCTCATGTGCGGATCGTGGTTCTGATGACTCGTCCTCGAAGATTATCTGAATGGTATCTTCTTTCATTAATTTATTGGAGCGGTAAACGAGACTTGAACTCGCAACATCAACCTTGGCAAGGTTGCACTCTACCATTGAGTTATTACCGCGTATTTTTATGTTACTGTAATTTTGTGTTTTGACAAGGTTTTTTGTCCTTGTGACTACCAGGTATTTTCTTCGAAGTGAAACTGTGCGTGCTTTAGCATTTGGTCTTCCAGACCCATCTGAAGCATTTTTAGCGGCGTTTTATTGCCTAGGCTTACCCTCCTTCCTAAGAAGTAAGCCATGATTCTCCACTGATCTGTGCTTTTAAATATGTCTAGCGCTTTCTGGATGCCCGGCATAACTTTAAATTGTTCGGTAAACTGCCACTTTGGGAAGTGCTCCTTATTCTCATTATCGCGCCAAACCACTATTGCTCCAGCTTTACATAATTCCTGTATTTCGACGCTTGTTATTCCCTTCTTTAATATATCTGCCTCAGTAAATGCGCCTCCGTCTGCTGCCTTTAGTATCTCTACTGCCTTCAGGCCTGCCGCGTAAGGATCAAATGGTGGTTTTTTTCCCATGTCTTTATGTTTTTTGTAGCAGGTTTAACACGTAATTTGCTATACTAATGCACCTATGTCTAAGAATCCTAAGTCGCAAACCTACTGGGTTGCTTGCTGGGCAAAACAGATAGAGTTTTACCCGGGCGATTCGTGGGGTGAGTATGTAAAGGGCTCGGAGGCTGACTATTGTATCCGCACATGCCAATTTAATATTGCTGATCTAGAAGAATATGTTGCGACCCCAAAGATAGCGAACTTTAGGGCTAGAGATCGCAAATGGGAACTGAACAGTGCTCTTAGTGACGGTGATGATATTGCTTCCTGCGTGGACCGACAATGCTCTTCGATGTTTGCCCTGTTGTTTGCGGATGACAATGCCGAGTATGCCCTTAAAGCTACCAAAACTAATAGCGTATTTTGGTGTGATGGTTGCCAATCGAATCTTGTTACTGGTTTGGGTAGAACACGTGAGGTTGCCTTAATGGGTCTTGGTTCTGGTATTTCTAAGCATGCAGCTGATATTGATGTAGCACTTTTGGCTGACCAGCCTGAACCGTTTATTAGGGGTTTGCCTGCTGAATTACGTGCTAAGGTAAGTCAGATACGTGCTGTGTTGGATACCTTGAGATCTGAAAGTGCTGGAAACGAGATTGATTTGTTTTGACTCTTTCCTCTTCGACGTACTAAACTAACTTATGACTCCTGATCAGTGCACATTATTCGAAGCTGCCAAAACTGGTAAGTTTTCTGCTCTGCCAAAGTCGCTGCTATCGGTTGAGAATTTCTTGGTAAAAAATGAAGCTGAACGAAACATGTCGCCGTTACAGGTTGCCGCACAATGTGGTCACTTGGATAAGGTTCCTGCCGATATTTTAACGTTGTCTAACTTGGTGGATGCAAACAAGGATGGGTTTTCTTCAATACACTGGGCTGCTATTCATGGCTCGCTGAACCAAATCACTTTTGCCTTGAATCTTTCGACATTGCTGATTCCGATGTCCAGTCAGTGGACTCCTTTACATTTTGCGGCTTGGAATAATAACTTGGATCAGATTCCTAGAGCGCTATTATCCGAATACCTTACTGATCCAAAAAGGACTGATAACTCTGTGTTGGATGACGCAGTAACTAATAACAGTATAGACCAGTTATTAGGGTTCGAGTTGCCTGAATCGTCGAAAGAAATAGTTGGCGTAGAATGGTGGGAGAAAAATCAGGCTGTGTTGCGTTCACGCTCAAATTTAACTGAACAGGATACTTTTGATATAGACATATTCTAATATGAGAAATGTTCACAAAGCGGCTGAACTCGGTACTATTAATAGCCTGCCTACAGCTATTTTAGGAGATGTTGCACATTTCATATCTCGTGATCCTGTAGGGCTTACACCATTGCATACGGCTGCTCGTTACGGTAATCTTGGTCAGGTTCCACCTCAAGTGCTAACAGAGGATAATCTGCTTATTAAAAGCAGCAACGATACTACGCCTGTTCACTTGGCGGCATTGAACGCGCATCTTGATCAAATTCCGGTTGCGCTACTAACAGAAAAGGTTCTTATGTGTCGAGATTATTTTGGTAGACTACCTTTGCATTATGCTTCCGAAAATGGTAATTTTGTGTTTCTTCCTGCTGAGCTTGTCAAAAAGGGACTGTTGGTCGGCGATAATGAGGGGCTTACACCATTACATTATGCAGCGTGGTATGGCCATCTGGATTTGATGCCTATTGGGACTTTAACTTCTGAGTTGCTGTGTACGCGTAGTGATAACGGCGACACCCCCTTGAACATGGCTGCCTGTAGAGGTCATTTAGATCAGATTCTTGGTATCGAACTTAACGATACTGAAGAGCTAAGACAATTGGTTGGCTCTGACTGGTGGGATAAAAATAAGGCCGTTTTAAAACAAAAAGAGAATCTGGAATGTTCAGGGCCGGATACCGATGTCGATTTATTCTGATTTGCTGCTGAGTAGCCTAACAGCTAGGTAGTAGACTCCAACAACGCAACTTATAACTACAAAGCGAATATTGGCCCCAAGTGCTGGCCTTTCCGTGCACTTTCCGCATTGTCTTATTTCTTCGGCACTGTCCCCGTATGAATTGAAAGATCTACACCAAGCGCAGTTTGTGGTTCTTAACATAACGAATAATAGCAGTTACTCTGCTTAATGGAACTCTTATGGTTCAGGAAAATTACTTGGCAGGTTTGCTTTTGGTTTCGCATAGGCATCTATACTGTTTGGGTTTGCGTATGTGTTATACGTGCATAGTCTTACAGCCTGTATGTGCAAGTGTGGTAACCAGCCTCCGTTTTCGCTTCTTTTTCCTAGCTTTCCGATAGTTTGTCCCTTCCTTATGAGGTCCCCTACGATGAATTCTGGTCTTTTAAGGTGTCCAAATATGTATACCAAATCGGCGCTTTTGATGTCAATACGTCCACCCCATCCTAAAAGGATATCAGGCTCGTATGCGGTATGGCACACAACGCCTTCTACGTGGCTGTGTATGCTGGTGTTTTCGGGCATCCAAAAGTCCAATCCTAGGTGTATTAATGCTTCGGGATCATGCCTGATGTCAAATAGTGGTGACCGATCCTCAAGATAACCTCCGTATATCCTTCCGCCGAATTGCGCTTCTAGGGTCTGAACCCATTTTCCTGGGCTTCTGACAATCAGATCCTTGTATTCGGCAATCTTGAGCTTTCTCCAACTATCTTCGTTTGGGAATATTGTTACTGGGTCCACTTTTATATGTTTTCGTTTTTACCTTTGAATACTTGTGGGTTTAGCGCAGTTTACTCCAACCTGTTTCGATGGTGCAATTGCTTATGCTGCCAAGGTGTAGTATACTTTATAAGATGGAAGAATCGGATATAAATGAACTTTTGCAGGCCTTTGCTAAAAGCATTGGTTATAATTTGCGGGGAGGTTGGCTAACGAAGGATTCGGATGGGAATACTCCGGTGCATTTGGCTGCTAGGTATGGCCGTCTGAATCAGGTTCCTCAATCTGTTCTTACATCTAAAAATATGCTTATACAGAATGATGTAGGGTGGAACGTTCTTCATTTTGCTACTCGATATGGTAGCTTGGCTCAACTACCTCAACATGTATTCACGGCGGAGAATCTATTGGCAAAGGATAATAGACACTGGACTCCTCTGCATGCGATTTCAACAAATGGTCGGGATTTTAATCATCTGCCACATAACTTATTAACTGTGGCCAATATGATGGTTGGTGATAAGGGCGGTTGGACACCACTACACGCTTGTGCTAAATATGGACATTTGGATCAGGTACCGAAGTTGGTGCTTACAGTTGAGACTCTGTTACTTTCGGACGTTGATGGCGACACGCCCCTGTCGGTTGCTGTTGAAAATGAGCATCTTGTGCAGGTGCCATTAGGTCTTGCCTTTCCTGAATCGATAAGGGAGTTGGTGGGCGATGAGTGGTGGTGTAGAAATCAGGTTGTGCTAGGTGAAAAGGATAGTTTGTCCGAGCAAGCGGATGTGCCCACAGAGGTCGATTTATTCTGAAGAGCAGGCCTTGATATTCTGATGGCTTTACGAGAGTATGCGTTGCTCTATCGCTTAGGTGCTTCGTTTGGAAAGCAATATGGTAGTTTAAAGCTACCATCTGCTTTTCCCCTAATCATGTTGATTTCACATATCCTTGTTTTAGACGCTGAAAGTAGATACCCATGCGTCTGAAGCTCTGTTGTATGTCTCCTGGTGTCCAAGGCCCGCTATAAGCCTGCGGGGTTCTTTTCAGGTGCTCCTCGCACTGCCGTTCGGTGAGTTCTCTGAGTTTGGAGCCGATAAGTTGGCAGTATTCAGGTGTTCCAGCATACGGCAATGGGCATTTAGATCAAATTCCAGTTAGTTTACTCACATCCGAAAATCTTCTAAAGGTCCCAGATGATGGGAAAAATTTAGTGTTTGACAAATATAAAGGAAAGCCTAGGGTTAATAAATCAGCTTTACATTTTGCTGCTGAATGGGCGCATTTGGATCAGGTGCCTAAGGATGTACTAACCGTGGATAATTTATTGGCTGAAACCTCTGATGAGGTAACCCCGCTTGAATTAGCTCAGCGGTTTGCTGGAGGTTTAGATGCTCTTGTCGGTATGGATTTTGGTAACAATCCTAGAGCTCGTGAGATACTCACTAGGGAATGGTGGGATATGAACCAATCTGTATTACATGAGCGGTCTGCCTTACTTGAGCTGACAGAGACTGCAGAAGTAGAGCTTTTCTAATTGTCAGCTATGTGAGTGTTGGTTGAAATGCTGTTTTTTGTGCTATAATATAGGATGGATAAAATAGGCCTTTTAGGTAGTATCTATCATATAGCCGCAGCTGGAGGTAAATTAAATGATTTGCCTGCTAAAGAGTTGACTACTGAGAATTTGTTGAAATTGGACCCGTATGGGAATAATGTATTGCACTGTGCGGCTAAGTCGGGTAACTTGGCCCAACTGCCTAAGAAATTTATGGCGCTGGAATATCTGATGCTGCCAAGCGGTGGACAGGACAAGGATACAACTTTGCACGTTGCGGCTGATAAACGTATCCTTGAGCAGGTACCTGCAGAGCTTCTAACGTGGCAAGCGTGGTCGTGTAAAAATGCCGTTGGGAACACTGTATTGCACTGTGTGGCCAAGTACGGATTTGAACTTGTCCCGAAGGATTTAATAACTGCCGGCTGTTTTCTTGACAGCAATTATAAGAGAGAGACAGTTCTGCATGCTGCAGCCGCGCATGGGACTCTGGATAAACTTCCAGAAGATTTATTGTCAGTGGAGAATTTATTGGAACGAGATCTTAGCGATAGGACTGTGTATCACATTGCAGCAAGGGATAGGAACTTTAATCAGATTCCTAAAAGTTCTAGGCTGGCCGGACTAGAGAAAATGGATGTAAATGGACGCACCACGATTTATTGGTTACTCAATAGAAACCATCAGGACTTGCTACTTGGGCTGGAGGTGCCAGAAACTGTAGGAAGGGCATTAGGTGCCGATTGGTGCGCACGAAATAGGGCTGTGTTAGATAGTGCTAAAACCTTGGTAATTGATGATCCTACTCCTGATGTTGACCTGTTCTAGCTTATTGGTAACTTATCTTTCGGGCCAAATAGTATTTCCGTGATGTTGCGTGGGATCCGTATGCGTGAACCTAGTAAGACCTTGTATAAACCAACTCCCGCCTTCCCCATCTCCAATTTCGGAGATGCTGCCAGTTGGCTCCCATCCATCTATTTTTTTGAGGTACTCTTTAACGTTTGTACAAAGTTCTGCTAGATCCCTGCCGTAAGCTACTGTATATCCAATGGCGCATTTTATGGTCATAAGTTTTATGTTTGACTCTGTAGGTCGGCTGTGGTATATTATAACGTGCCTGCCAATAACCACAAACGAGAACTGGCTATAAAATTAGTGGGTGCGCTGGGTCGTCAGTCCCTCGGGTCGTCAGTCCCTCGTTGACTTTCCATCGGAACATCTGACCCAAGATATTTTGGTGCAACAGTATAATGGGGATAAGATTCCACTCCATGTCGCTGCAAGTGAGGGGTCATTGTACCTGCTACCCAAACGGTTGCTTACCGTTGAAACAATGCTGCATGAGTCAGGGGTTTATATGACCCCGCTGGCTATTGCTGCTGCACGTGGCCATTTAAACCAGCTGCCCCAAAGGTTGCTCACAGCAGAGAATCTTTTGAAGCTTCCTGATGATGGTAAAAATTTGGTATTTGACATGTATGCTGGATTACCTAGAATTAATAAATCTGCATTGCATTTTGCTGCTGAACACTCGCACTTGGATCAGGTGCCTATACCTGTACTGACACTACATGCTCTTTTAGCTCCTAATGCTGTAGGGGTAACCCCTTTACACCTAGTTAAACCTGGGCCTGGTGGTTTGGATGCTTTAGTAGGAGTTGATTTTGAAGGTGACGTGGAGGCGCGTAAGATCGTTGGCGATGAATGGTGGAAACAGAATCAAACAGTGTTAAGCGGAAGGGCAAAACTGGGTGCAGTAAGTGATACCGTAGAAGTTGAACTATTTTAATACGCTCTTGAGCCAGTTGTGTTATTCGGGCTGGTGTGATAAACTATCTGCATGTTTGCAAGTTGGACAGAACGCGATTCTACAGGAAGCACCCCAATCCATAAGCTGGCACGTTCAGGGCGCTTAAACCAGGTTCCAGAATACTTGCTGGTGCAAAGAAACCTTATGCTGCAGGATAACGATGGCAAAACGCCGCTGTATGAGGCTGCGTATAACGGGCATCTAGAACAGATGCCATTTGAGGTGCTTACTTCGGAAAATATGCTGCTGAGGACTAAATCGGGCGATAGCGCGCTTCACAGCGCTGCACGGGCTGGCCAATTAGATAAGGTGCCAGTCTCTATGCTCACGGTAGAGAATTTGCTAGTGCAGTATGTTTTTGAGGAGACGCGTCCTAATTGGCCTCCCATAAATAAGTATTTGGAGAACGGGCATAGCGACCTCAAGGAAAGTGGCGTTTGGCGAACCCCTTTATATTGGGTTGTTCTGAATGGCGTTTTGGATCAGATCCCACTTGGTTTAGAGTTTCCAGAAACTGTAAAGATTCTAGTGGGAGATGAGTGGTGGGAGAGGAATCAAGCTGTCTTGAATAAGAAAGCGGAGCTTGGTACGTCCACTGAGAGCGTTGAAGTAGAACTGTTTTAACTCAGTCGTCTATTTCAGCTGTAAGAAGCACATTTGATATTTGTCCGTCAGGCGAGTCTAGTAGCTCGCTGTATTTAACCTTTGTTCCTTCAATAAACTGCATGCGTTTGGCTGGCTTAAGTTTTCCCCAAGTATTGTATGCCTGAATGTTAGCTGATTCTAATTTATCGTCCTCGGCAATAAACCCTTTGTGGTGCCTTATGGAAATAGCAACACATAGCATAAGAACCAGTGCGTAAGCTGCGAAAAATAACCAGGTTGGTTGTTTATTCATACCTAGGAGAATAACAATTGCTAACGGATAAGTTAACATGCTCATCACCAAGGCTTCTGAAGCAATGCTTGATGTATACTCTTTTAAAGTGCGTGGGCTTGTGCGAAAACTTACATTCATATTTTTCTTGTTTAAAACAACTCTATTTCAGTATCTTGATCTTTAACTTCTAATTCTGCCTTATACCCATTAATTAGCTTTGTCCTAGCATCCAAGAACGCGCACAGCTCATGCCCTAATATTTTCCTCATCTCATCTGGCAACTCTAACCCGATCGAGCTGGAAATTCTGCATGATTCCAAAAATTGGTCTCTCGCCATCCCTCCCCTTCAATAGTAAATCGTCTAATTCCCATGCGGATCTAGGGAGTATATCAAATGCCCCATGCCTGGTTGCAATATGTAGTGGGGTGTTGCCTGTCAGGTTCTTTTTAAGCATGTTCTCCCTAGTTAGTGCAATCTTAGGTATCTTGTCCAGATGCCCATGTTCGGCTGCATAATGTAATAGTGTCCAGCTGTCTCCTCTTGCTACCGGTGGGTTGCTACAGAGTAAGGAAAGTGGTACGTGGGCCAATGAAGTGCCTTGCGTGGCTGCTCTGTGTAACGGCGTCTTTCCCACCTTATCTTCTGTTAACCAATAGCCTTCGTCCATTTATTATTCTGGTGGATGATTGTGCCAGATGTCAACTACAGAGCTATGGCTGGTGCGCACTCAGAAAAGAACTGTGCCAAGTATTGCTCCATGAATTTATGGCGGTCAGCTGCCATGCGCCTTCCTGTTTCCGTATTCATTTTGTCTTTCAACCTCAAAAGCTTCTCATAGAAATGATTGATCGTTGGTGCTGTGCTGTTTTTATACTCCTCCTTGGTCATTTGTAGGTTTGGCGGTATGCCAGGATCGTATATGGCTTTCCCTGTGTGCCCACCATAGCTGAATGCCCTCGCAATACCGATAGCCCCCATGGCGTCGAGTCTGTCTGCATCTTGGACCACAGAGAGTTCCAGCGATGTAAATGCCTGTTCTTCTGCTCCTCCTTTAAAGGATATGTGGCGGATAATGTTTTCAACGTGCTCTATGGTCGATCCATCAACTTCCTGCGCCTGTAGGAATGCCCTAGCCGTTTGCGGTCCAACTTCTTCGTCGCCTCCATGGAACTTTGAATCGGCAATGTCATGAAGTAATGCCCCCAACGCAACTATAAGGCAATCCGTACCCTCTTCGCCCTTTGCTATTAACTCTGCATTCCTCCACACCCGATATATGTGCCACCAGTCGTGCCCACCCTCGGCGTTGGCTAGCGTTTGCTGTACATATCTAACTGTGGCGTCAAGTATTGCTTGGTTGTTCATCGTATTTATGTATAAGCTGATGAACAATCCGCTTTAGTACTTGTAGGCATCATTAAGCGCATCGGCTATTTCTTGCTCGCTGGCAATTACCAGCGGTATGGCCGGGTATATAGGCTCGGTAGCAAATCTATTAGCCAGCCTATTAAACTCCGGAAGATTCATGCGCTCGTAGGCAGCTAAGACAAGCTTGTCGCCCTTTATGCATTCCGGTTGGACATTGCAGACTGTATTTGGTACCTCCCCCTTATAGTAATTCATAGATTTATTGTAAGTCATTTCTCTCTGCGTTTAAGGTTATTGATTCTTCGCATATCCGAAATTGTATCTATTGTGCTGTGGGTCAGAAAGACTAGAGCGAGTACGCCTGATGGTATTAATGCACAGATAAACCAGATTTTGCTGAGTACCTCGAGATTGATACTTTTTGCTGGGGGTTTTCGCATTTTCTGAACGATTTCAGCAGGTACTTCAAGGCGTTCCACGTCAACCACACCGTCGGTTAAGCTTCTATATGTGATAATATATTTGTCTACTGTCTGCTTCTCTATGGAGATTTGGTTGTTAGCTGCCAGTTCAGCGGCTATTGCAGCTTTCTTCGTGTCATTGGTTGGCATCACAAATATTGCTATTACGAAGCAAAAGACGGTGAGGTAGCCGAGCCCCCTTATAAAGATTTGCAGGCTAATTTCGTCAGAGAAGAACCTTGCTATAAATGAAAGTAGAACTAAGACTGCTGTTGCTATGCCAGTCATAAAAAATGGTGTCGACACCGCCACATCGGCACTAAGATACGCATCGTATATGTTCACCTTTTTATGTGTTGGATACTATAAACTTCTCGTAAAACCCAAACTCTCGAATGATTGCAGCCGTGCCTTGGCCTAGTGGGCCTCTTGCCCTGGCGTATTTACTTCTGGTGCCCTGATGCTATATTATTTGTATGGCTATACCTAAGTTAGTTCTGTATCATAATTTAGCTGAAAAGCGGTTATTGGGTCAGTTAGGCTAAGTCCGATTGAACTGCTTAATGGTGGCCAAAAGGGTCTATTTTGCTGGTATTTTGGCCACATATATGATCCTAATGGCGCAGGTTTAGCCCTGTTTTAGCTTGGTTGGAATCTGGTACCAACATCTTTAAGAGCAATTGCCTCTGCTATTTGCCCTGGCTTTCTTCCGTCCAAAATAGCGCACTGTATTCCTACGGCAGTGACAGTTTGTGCAGCTTCTAGTTTTGTCCTCATTCCACCCATGGCTTCTGGCCCCTTGTCTGGCCGTACTAATGTGTAGGCACCATTTATGTCCGAAATCACTGGTACACGCACGCCTGACTCGTCCTGTATGCCGTCTACACTTGTTAACATGAGCAATTGTGTGGCACTGACGAGCATGGCTACCTCTGCTGATAACCGGTCATTATCTCCAAATCTGAGCTCCTCGACAGCCACGGAGTCGTTTTCGTTGATAATGGGGATGACGCCAACAGACAACAGCCTATCCAATGTATTTCTGGTATTGGCGCGTCTAACCCTACTATCGATGTCGCCATGTGTTAGTAAGAGCTGGGCCACCTTCAATCCGTAGGACTCAAATGCATCCGAATATGCTCTCATTAGTGCTGGTTGCCCTACTGCCGCACAAGCTTGTTTTCCTGATAGGTCGCCAGGGCGGCATGACATGCCTAATATGTCCACTCCTGCTGCAATGGCTGCGCTGCTTACTATAACACAGCTTGTGCCGGATTTATGAAGTGCAGCTACTTCTTGGGCAATTCTCTGAAATTGTCGGTCATCAAGGGCTCTCCCTTCAACCTTGGATAACACCCCTGTACCGAGCTTGATAACGATAAGTGTTCTTTTGGGTTGCACTGTTTTATGTATTGCGGCTTTATCTAATTGACCCATGAAGGCAGCACGATGAGGTGCGTACACCAATTCACTTTGCTGCCTCGCGTGAATCTGGTGACTTAGAAGGAGGACTCAGATACCGATATAGGGCTGTTCTAGGGTTCTGGATACCTCTGTGTCCCAACTTAAGGTTTTGTTGAGAAGATATCAACACTGCGCCTTTTACCTTCCCTGTCGACATATTCCAGTTCTATTTTGCATGGGTTGTGGAAGCGTAGCAGGTGGCGTGGCTTTCCAGAGCCTAAATCGGGATCCTCTGATATACAGTCTACTGTGCGATCGGAAGCTGGTGTGCAGTCTAATAGGCGTTCCTCTAGCCACTCAACGTCAAGACCGTCTGGGAGTTTGATCCCATGCCCAGCTAGCCAGGCAACCAGCTTCAGATACTGACTGGCAGCTTCGGCTTGGCTGATCGGCCATACTCCATTGAATATTCGTTCCACAATCATGCGGAAGGGGTGGTGGATGCTCAAACGTCCTTTCATAATCGGAATTATGTTTTCCTTGAGGTAAGTGACCCGTATTGTTTCGGTGCCTGCTTCAGTAAGGTCCATAATCGCCGTCCTACGTGGTCCTCTCTCCCTGTATCCATGGGCTTTCGTGGTTAATTTGGACAAATACACTTACTATTCTGCTGTTTGTTATCTCAATATGGTGGACAAACCTTATTTGTACACACCCTACTATCTTGTAACCTAATAACTTACGCGCACTTTGCCGTAACACAGATAAATGGCGATAGCCTGCTGCCGCTAGGCAGCTATGCCTATGACTCTGGTCATAGGCTGCCTTTATTGGAAAAATCCCGACAGGGATTTTTCTATCTTGCCAATACAAACACCACATATCATCGCATACCATCGCATAGCAACGCGGGAGGGTATTCTGGTCTTCGCATGGTATCGCGGTACAACAATCTGGTATCGCATATAGACATTCCTGAGGTCTATAACAGCTATCGGTATACATGGCCTGATATCGCCATATAACGCATATACAGGTAATCCTATGATTAACCTTACGCGAATACTGGCTATTCTGGGGATCTTGATGCTGAAATTCCCGATTCTGTCCTTGGTCGCAATTTCTTGGTATTGGGGATTGGGAAGTTATTGGGGATGAGTGGGATATGTGGGATGGGTTTAACATAAAAGAGTATAGGGAAGCTGGCGAGGTAATGTCAATATAACCTATTGAACCTGATGAGGTTGGGATGCATTGAAAAAATTTCGGGAAAGGGAAACCCTATGAATATTTTGGTAGTGGCGTAGCCACTTGATGGGGGTAAAAAAATTTCGGCGAGGGCCTGGCGGCCAGCGATGGATGTAGGTGAGAGAGGGCGCACATGGGAACAAGTAAGAGGTGGGAGTGGGCTTAAGTACCCGATTGGTGGTGTGGTAAGGTGGAATCGGATACTTAAGGGTGGTGTGGGAGGTCTTAAGTACCCGATATATGGCCTTAAGTACTCGACTGGGGGGTGAATCGGATACTTAAGGTGGGTTTGGGTGGTCTTAAGTACCCGATTTGGCGGTCTTTTGGGTTGATTGGCTGCCTTAAGTATCCGATTGGGTGTGATTATCGGATACTTAAGGTGGTGGTTAGGGGTGTATCGGGTACATAAGGCCCTTAAGTATCCGAACTAGGTATGGGTGAGGCTGACAAAAAGGAAGTAGGCTAGAGTGATGGTGCCTCCTTGGAGTATAGAGTTGGCTGCTGCCAGGACGATATCGTGGTTGGTCTGGACGATACTGAGTTTTAATATTCCTGTTATGCAACCTATATTGGCGAAAAGGATGCTAAGCCAGAGCCCTAGCATGACGGGGTAGTTCATGGTTGAGGCGAGTAGTCCTTTGTTGACTGCCAGATTATAGCTCGAGGTGGCGACAAATAGCACGAATAGGTTCATGGCTACTATGGTGGTTCCTGCTAGGGCTTTGGCTGGCATGTCAATATGTTTTGGGGCTAAAGTACTCGACTTGGTGGGTAATCGGATACTTAAGGCCCTTAAGTACTCGATGGGGGTGGTGTGGCTACCTTAAGTATCCGATTTGTTGGCTTAAGTACCCGATTTGGTGTGGTGCTGTGGTTGGGTGGAACCTTAAGTACTCGATAATAGATTAGTGCACCTGCTATGAGTACGGTTTGTTCCCGTCACCTAGGGACCTTTGTTAAATTCAATGGTTTGCGGCCAGGGCAATCCCGTGGGATTCGAAGAGGGCGTTGAGTACTGGGATCTTGTCCTTGTCTATCTGTGCTGTTCTCTGTACGGTAACGCTGGTATTGAGTACAGTTTCGCCTGTATTTTTTGCGAAGGAGAAGTTGACGGTATTGAACCCGCCGCCTGGTTCGATTGCAGTTATGGTTGCTTTGCCCTCCGTGACATTGGAGAGTAGTCCTGCCAGCTGGGCTTCCATTGCATTTGTAGTGTATACATTGACGGAGGCTAATGCGATTCCACATATGATGCCGGAGGCGACCCCTGCGGTGATGGAATATTTCCATGATTTACTGTTGTTGCCAAATTTTAAGGAGAGCATCAGCGCTATGGTGAGTAGACATGGGAGGATGGACCACCATAGAACGGTCTCTTTGAGGAATTGTGGCAGTGGGGTGTGGATTGCCTGTAGGATAATGTTTTCTGGTATCATATTTTTTTGTAATGGGTTTAATGGGTTCCTGCGGTTGAAATTCGGGTGGTTATGTCATTTGGATCGTATACCAAAGGAGCATGGTTTTTGGTACCTGTGGTTGATTTGTATTGCGTTGTCTGGTAGAGTATGGTATGAAGGATTGGCTAGGCGAAATTGATGGCGGCATGATAGCACTGCATGATGCAGCTGTGCAAGATTACTTAGGAGAAGTTCCTGCACGTGTTCTTTCAGAAAATGTATTGCTTAAGGATTATCATGGGTATACCCCTCTCGATTATGCGGCCTGCCATGGTCATCTTGACCAGTTTCCTGCTGAATTACTGCTGGAGAATATGCTGGTTAGTAATTCGAAGGGCGGAACCCCTTTGCAGATTGCTGCAGAATTTGGGTATCTGAATCAGGTACCAAAGGAGTTGCTAACGGTTGAGACTGTGCTGACTGCAGATGCCGCTGGGAAGACGATATTGCATCAGGCTGCACATTTTGGGCATCTGGTTCAGATACCTAAGGAGGTTCTTGTGGGAGGTGGTCTTCTAGTGCATCAGACTTTTGGGTGGACTCCACTTCATTATGCTGCACGCTACGGAAGTTTGGATCAGGTGCCTGTGGAGGTTTTAACGGTCACAAATCTGTTGATTGCCGATGATAGGGGAGAGACACCTCTGTACTTTGCTGCTAACTTTGGAACTTTGAATAAAGTGCCGTTGGGATTGGAGTTTCCTGAAACTGTGAGGGAGGTAGTAGGTGAGGATTGGTGGGAGCGGAACCAACGGGTGATTCGTGACAAGGCGGGGGTTGATTGAACAAAATGAAGCGGTTGAGGTAGATCTGTTCTAGATGTGTTTTGGGTTGTGTTCAAATACTTGGGTGTGCTAGAATGTGGGATGGAACGGAGCATGCAGGTATATCTGGATATGTTGGAAGGCTTGGGTGGTATAAGCTTGGATGGCGATAAGATTTGCTTTGAGGAGGAGTTTCTTCCACCGCTGGCATTGGACGTTGATGACCGCTTGGGGATGCTTACTGTGGATCATGTTCCGTACGGGGTGGAATCCAGTCCGAAGCAGGTATGGGCCAATATTATGGCTGCGGGGCTGAGCAAGGGAGGGCTGATGGCATATGTGGATTACGCCTCGAATGGAAGTCCTAACCTTAAGGTATTCTGTGGTTCCAAGAGTAAGGGTATTCCGAATACTTGGGAGGCGGTGCAGTCTGTGTATAATTCCTTTACTCCCGATGCTGAGCTTGTAAAGAAGATAGGTGGGTTGGAGTGGTGGGAACGTAGGCAGGGTATACTAAGTGGTAAGGCTGGATTGGTCTCCGAGAGCGAAGGGGTGGAGGTTGAGTTATTCTGAGTAGTGCTTTATATTGTGCTCTCTGCTATATTGTGGTTATGGGAAGATCGACTGTGTTGAAGAAGTGTACGGAGACGGGCCGGACTCTATTGCACTATGCGGCTGAGCGCGGGAATTGGGATAAGGTGCCAAAGGATTGCCTTACCGTGGAGAACCTGATGATGCAAGATGCCTATGGTCGCACCCCATTGCACTGGGCGGCAAGCCATGGTCAGGTGGAGCATTTTCCTAAGGCGCTGTTTATGCCGGCTAATCTGGTGATGAAAGATAACGATGGGTATGTTCCCTTACACCATGCTGCTGAGAGGGGGCAATTGGATCAGTTTTCACCGGGGTTACTGACAGAGGCAAATCTGATGACGCGGGATATCAATGGTCGTACCCCGTTACACTATGCTGCTGCTTTTGGTCATTTAGATCAGGTTCCCAAAGAACTTCTTACGGGGGAGATACTGTTGGTGCAGTCCAAAGATGGTGACACTCCTTTACACTGTGCGATGACCTCTTTACTAAAGTCACTCTCGACCTCAGGGAAGATATGTGCTAATGAGAATTTGGAGCCGTTAGTAGGATTAGAGTTGCCGGAGAGTGTGAGGGAGGTAGTAGGTGAGGATTGGTGGGAGCGGAACCAACGGGTGATTCGCGCCAAACAGGAACTGGGCGGGCAGGAAGAAGGAACTGAGATTGAGTTGTTCTGAGTTTTCTGCTAGAATGAGGTATGGATGGGCAAGCACCTGTTAATTGGTTGAAGAGAGATGGAGGGGGAAATACCCCTATGCATGAGGCTGCTAAATGTGGTAGTTTGGAGAGCCTTCCTGCGGGGGTAGTCACCTTAGCGAGTATGACAATTGCAGATAACTTGGGTACTACTCCGATCCACTGTGCTGCCTACTGGGGTCATTTGGATCAGGTACCAAAGAAGCTTATAACGGTAGAAACGATGTTGTTAAAGAGTTGTATCGGTGTAACGCCGCTTGCCTTGGCTAACAGTAACGGTACGCAGCTGGATTTGCTGTTGGGTTTGGATTTCCCGGTAGATGTAAAGGTGTTTGTCAATGATGCCTGGTGGGAGAGGAACCGGGCGGTGGTGAAAGCAGGGTCGCTATTGGGGGAAGGCGTTGAAGAAGAGGGCGCTGGTATTGAGATATTCTGATTGGCTGGGTGGTCAGCAATATGTCGCCTGTATTTCCTTTAGGATTTCTGCGGCTGCTTTGCTGCAGGTTATGTTTCCTTCTTTGACCTGGATAAGGAGGTTTGTGAGGCTCTGCTTATTTTGCAGGTCGAGGTTCAGTAATACGTCCTTTACTTTTCTGGACTGGATCTTCTTGAGCGCGATTTTTGCTGGTGTAATCATTTTGGAGGCGGTTTGAGGCTGTTGATGGGTATTTAGAATAGGGCTACTTCGGTTTGTTCTGGGGTGGGAATTAGTTGGAGTTTTGATTTGTCAACTTCCTTTGCCTTTGCTATGTGGGTGGCAAGTGGTTCGAGGATGCAGGTGGCTGCTGGTCCGAACTGGATATGATGTAGTGGGCTAACGGCCTGTAGGATATCCAGGTCTTCGATGCATTCTGTGCTGTTGGTAAATGAAACCAGTGGGGTTGACCCGTTGCCGTGGACCTGCATGAGAGTGTGTTCCGAAAGGTATTTTGGGTTGCAGTATTCGAGTATGCAGAAGGTGGAGAAGGAGAATAGCAGGTTTGACTCCTTATTTGTCTTTGCCAGTGCATCTATTTGGTGCATCTTTTCTTTGGTGAGGCGCTGGGCGAAGTTATGGAAGAACTTGTGGCAGCCGGTTATGAATAACATGCGGCCCAACTGATCGTGCATTTGAATCATGTCCCGTGGGTTTTTCCGTAGCTCCTCCTCCATTCTTGTCAGGGTGAAGAGGCTATCCGGTAACATGGCTAGGGTTTCTTTGTCCAGGGTGCTGATGAGGTAGTAGAAGTGTTCGTTAATCAAGGTGGTTATTTCGGCCTCGTGGTTTTCGATGAGCTGCCTTTTCTCCCCGTATTTCCCCTGCTCGAGCAGCAGTCTGATTTGTTTCTCTTTGGCCGTAGTGGGCCTAGGAAGTCGCCGCAGCCCTCCAAGACTCAAAGGTCCAGAGACATAGAAGATGAAAATAACTGCACATACGAGGATTGCAATTTGTGCAAAAGATAGGTCGTGTGCAGCGTATGTAAATAGCATGTTATTTTGTTTTGGGGGCTGGTATGACATTTGGTGAAATAACATATGGAGAAACCTGCTGGCAAGGGTAATATGGACGTGTTGCTCGGGGTGGATTTACCTGAGAGTATTAGAGGGATAGTTGGCGAGGGGTGGTGGGAGGAACCAGGCTGTGTTACTGGAGAGGGAACTCTTGGATGGCGTTTGTCATGAGCCTGTGGATGTTGCAATATTCTGAGGGGTATGATATACTGGGTTATGTATGGGATTACTTTGCAGCAGGAGTGGACAGCGCCAAATGGTTCTGGAGCAACGCCACTTCATGAGGCTGTGAGGTGGGAACCCAGAAGGATACCTGCGTCAGTACTTACGGCTGAAAATATGCTGTTGACAGATAGGAAGGGCGAGACGCCATTTCATTGGTCGATGTATACCGGGACTCTGGGTCAGCTGCCTCTGGATCAGCTGCCAGTAGAACTAGTGGCGGGGGGCATGATGGCCAAGGATAGATTGGGGCAGACGCCCCTTCATTTGGCTGCGAAGGCTGGAACCTTGAGTCGGGTACCTAAGGCGGTGTTTACAGTTGAGAATTTGATGGTGGATGATAACGAGGGAAATACTCCACTGGGTTTATCGGTAAAGTATGCTACTACGGATTGTATCCCTTTAGGTTTGGAGTGGCCTGAAAGTGTTAAGGAGATAGTGGGTGAGGGATGGTGGGAGCGGAATCAGGCCGTTTTGAGGGGTAAGGCTGGGTTGGATGTGGCTGAAGAGGGTATGGATGTTGAGTTATTCTGAGTGATCTGGTAGAATAGGTGGTGGTGAAACTTTTTATATTTGGCAGTGATGGAAGGCGGAGATACGTAACAGATTTACATGATGCCGCAAGAAATAAGTGTTTGGATCAGGTGCCTGGGAACCTGCTTACTGTGGAGAATTTGATGAGGCTGGATAGTAATGGGAAGACTCCCCTACATTATGCTGCCATGCATGGGTGCCTGCATCAGGTACCCAAGGTGGTATTGTTCGATGAGACTCTAATAGTTAAGGATGCCAGTGAGGGGGATACCGTTATTCACGAGGCTGTATATAGCGATCATTTGGCTCAGATTCCTGCTGAGTTGCTTACGGTGGAGAATATGTCTATCCAAAATAATTGCGGATCTACCCCGATTCACTATGCGGCTGGGTACGGTTACTTGTCCAAGGTGCCTAAGAGTGTACTAACTGTAGAGACACTGCTGATAAAGGATAGTGTCGGTAATAGTCCTCTTAGCGTCGCTCGTGCAAGACAGCATTTGGATCAGGTGCCTCTGGGATTGGACTTTCCAGATTCTGTAAAGGGGATAGTAGGAGAAGAATGGTGGGAGAAGAACCAAGCTGTGTTACGTGAGAAGGTTGGGTTGACTGCGGCTGAAGAGGGTGCTGATGTTGATTTGTTCTGATCCTTCTGTTATTGAGTTATCCGGAGCCATCTGGTATACTTTTGGGATGGATGATCTGGTAACATTGTATTGGGTAGGGCGTGATGCGGAGGGGAATACCCTCCTGCATGCAGCTGCTAAAGATGGGAGTTTGAATAGGGTTCCTGCTGGGTTGCTTACAATGGAGAATATGACGATGGCAAATGCTATGGGAGCTACACCTATCCATTTTGCTGCGTGGAAAGGACATTTGGATCAAGTCCCCAAAGAGGTTATAACGGTGGAGACGCTGTTGGTAAAGAACGGTGTTGGGTCATCGTCTCTGGAGCTGGCACATGTATATCGGTCCCAGATGGATTTGCTGTTGGGATTGGATTTCCCTGAGGGTGTTAAGGAGTTAGTAGGAGAAGAATGGTGGGAGAAGAACCAAGTGGTGTTCCGTGAGAAGGCTAACCTTACTGTAGCGGATGAGGGGGCGGAGGTTGAATTGTTCTGAATGTGGCTAAGAAGCTTGCAAATAAGCTAGATAATACTTTAAGATAGTGAGTGAGACGCGATAGAAATCATTGGTTAACGCCTGGGAAAGCAGGCATTACGCCGTTACACGATGCTGCACGCAACGGGCATCTGCATCTGGTACCAAAAGAAGTAATAACGTCAAAGGCACTGTTCCAAACAGACGATAAGGGATACACAACGCTGCACCATGCCGCTGAAGCTGGTCACCTAGATCAGATTCCAGCGGAAATATTGACGGGTTTCACCGCATCAGCAGCCCGCTTAGGGGTTCTTAAGAGAATAGTTAGCATCGTAAGGGTAACGGACGAAGAGGATTTCCTAGCCTTTTACGGATTTAACAGGGATGTTATTCCAGAGCTGGGCACCGTTGACCTGTTTATTGACAAGAATATCCTGATGCCTACAAAGGATGGCGATAGCGTGCTGCACTTGGCGGCTGTTTACTCCCACTTGGACCAGGTGCCGAGGGAACTGCTCACTAAGAAGAATGTCCGGCTTAAAAACAATGCTGGGGACACACCGTTGCACCTCGCATTTGCTCTCCAGACACTGCCGCACCCCCACACCATAAAAACCGGTCCCGAGTTGCTAGAACACGTGCTTACTGATGAGTCGATGTGCCAAAAGAACATGTTTGGTGAAACACCTATGCACGTTGCTGCCAGATCCGGCAAAATTGAATTCGTGCCGCTCCATCTGCTTACAGAAAAGAGCCTGCTGATTCCCAACTCGCAAGGTCGCACAGCGTTACACATGGCTGCCGCAAGTGGAAACTTGCATAGGGTGCCAGCGGAAGTATTGACGGTAGAGAATCTCCTAATTGGAGATGAGTACGGGAACACACCATTGCACGAAGTTCTTGATGGTGGACATACGCACCAGCTCGATTTGTTCTTGGAGCTTGATTTACCGGAGTCGGCAAAGGACATCCTTGGAGTTGAATGGTGGGACGCATACAAGGCAAAGCGTCTCAAAATTAGCAATGACAAACACCAGTTACAGGAAACTTCGCCGGCAACAGATGTTGAGCTATTCTAGCGGAATATTGGGTTGATTGGGTACGGGAAAACTGGTATCATATTAGTATGGTTGAAGAACTGACAGCTGATGAGATGAGCCAACTTGGGTTAATAAGCGTTGGTGGTGAGGTTATGTTGCACAGGCCGGCTAAGGTAGGCAAGCTGGATAGGGTGCCTGCCCGCTATATGACTAAGGAGAATCTTATGCGAAAGGGCTATTCGTTTGACAATGATAATGTTTTCCACATGGCTGCTAGGTACGGGCATTTGGATCAGATACCGGTGAGGTTTCTGACTATGGAGAACCTTATGATTCCAAATGGTGATGGGTACACGGCGGTTGAGGTAGCGGCATTGGCATGTCACCTCGATCAGATACCCGTCTTGGAGTTGACGCCTGAGAAGCTGGAGCTTGGGTCTGGGAACAGGGTTTTGCACTTTGCGGCAACTGCTGAGTGCCTCCATCAACTGCCAAAGTTGCTTCTTGCCGAGGAGTTCTTGTGCGAGTTCCAGGCGGCAAATGGTGTGAAGATGAATACTTTGGAGCTCGCCCGTGCTAAGGGTTGTCTTGATCAGTTACTTGGTGTTGAGCTGAGCGAGGCGGCTCGCAAGTTCGTTGGTGCCGATTGGTGGGAGAAGAACCAAGCTGTGCTGCTGGCAAGGAAGGAATTGGATACGGCTGGGGATAGTGTGGAGGTTGAATTATTCTGAATGAGCCGCTAGAGTAGTGAGATGAATACTTGGGTGGGTGTATTGGCAGCCTTTTTGAAGCGTGATACTAACGGTAGTTCTTTACTGCATGGTGCTGCTCGGGATGGGTGTCTGAATCGGATGCCGAAGTGGTTGGTGAGGAAAAGTCTGCTTGATACGGATAGTGCTGGGCTGACGGCGCTACATACTGCCGCCTTGTTTGGTCATCTGGATCAGGTACCTGTAGAGCTGTTGACGTTAGATAACCTGCTATTGGGCGATAAGGACGGGGATACTGTTCTACATTATGCTGCGTTACACACGAAGTCTTAATTTTGAGCCTGAGCAATGCGGCTGTGGATGGTCGGTTGGACGAGGTTTCAAGGGGCGAGCTTACTGTGGAGAATTTGGTTGTTAAGGATGCCCGAGGATATGAGGGACGGCTATACCATCTGGGTCAGGTTTCGGTAACTGGACTTACAAGGAAATCCGAGTTTGCAGATGTATGCTTGCTGGATTGTATGGTCAAAAGAGGGCACTAAGTCAGGTGACTATTTATTGCTTACAATGATGGCTTCCACCACTAGAATTAAAATTATGCTTGCCCAAGCTGCTAGCCCACTAATAAGGATTTTTATTAGGATGTTTGTACCTTTATACTGACCAATCAAGCTAACATATATACCACTATACAATCCTAGTTGTACTAATAGAAAGGTTGTGGATGTTGTTAAACCTAAGATTGCTGCGTTTTGTGCAATTGCTCCAAATAGGTATGCTATGCTGTTTTTGACTTTATGGTTCATATAAATTTTTGACTGAGGGATATATTGGTGTAGGAATTCCATGTATTGTTGGGCTTTTTATATTGTCTTCGCCTACTGTTGCTGCTATTACGCCAAAGTGGCGACAATTATAGAAGAAACCTTGGTAGATCATAGGCTTTGTACGCATCTCGTTAGCCCAGTCCAGCAATACTGCATTTGCCACTATTGTTGTTTCGTGGTATTCTCCCTCGGTTGGCTTAGCGACATCTATAATGTTTATTTGTCCGGGTCCTGTACCAATGCCGGCAGCTACCATCAAACCTAAGCTGACTAATCGAACGGCGTAGCTGGGTATTTCTGATAACTCAGTTGTTTTGCGCTTAGGGAGGTACATTTGATACTCGATTCCGATATATCCGGTTGAACTATTTGGATGTGCTATTACTACTCTTGGGTGTAGTCCGTACATATCTATAACCCACCTTCCTGCTTTTTGTTCCAATAAGCTATTAGGGCATAATCCACTTGGGTCAACAAAGTTAACAGGATCACCCATGCAGTAAACATACCTGTTTAGACTGTTTGGTTCAGTTAAGCTACCAATCACTCCATCCATTGACATGAATTGGCGTAGGTTTGGAGCGTAATACCTTGCCCCTACTTTATATAGCCCTAGATCTGACTCCACGGTACATCCATATTTGCCGAGGAACAAATATTCTGTTGTCAGGGGACCAGAAAGGACTACTCCATATGGATCATATGTCCAGTTTCCTATCACTAAGCCCGTCGCATTTGTTTTGGTGCATGTGCTGCCTCTGTTGTCATAGTGGTAATACTCGTTTCCAGTTGGGGTAATTGCATACTCCAACCCGTCTCCATAAATGTAATAAGTTGTACCTGATGCGTCTATTTTCCTTAGGCGGTTGTTATAGGCGTCCACAAGGTAAGTAATTCCTGTTTTGGCTACTAATTCACCTCTGGAATCGTATGTTCTGCTACTGAGGGTTATCTGTTGGCGTGCATTAACGGCAAATGGTTTAGAGGTAACACTTGTGCTAGTTACTCCGGTTGGACCTAGTGTCATTGTCCCTTGGGGGTTCCTAGTGATGCTTATTCCGTTTGAATTAGTAGCTTCGTTGTCTACACTTACAACTATGGCTTCGGTTCTATTAGCTAACCAAGTCTGGTTGGATGTTATTCCTAGGGTGGTGGGGTTCGCTCTATTGTCGGAGGTATATAAGAATGCGGCCCCATTGATGCTAACACCTGCTAACTCGCCCGTATCCAGATACGAATATACTTTTTCTAATACAACTGTGGGATTACCATTGGTGTCCAGTGTTCCTGTCGGTGCTGGAAAATAGGTTTCTTTGGTAATTTTCCCGATAGAGTTGTATTCGATATCCAGACTGGTGATAATGGTTGTTCCTTGGAGTTGCCTGATCTGGGTGGCTCTGTTATTTAAATCGTAGCTCCTATATTCCGTAATGCCATTTGGTCTAACTTTTGTTGCCAGCCGCCCCTCGGTATCATAGGTGTAAGTGGTAACATTGTTATTCCAGTCGGTTACTGTCTGTAGGCGTCCTGCTGGCGTATATGTGTATATAACATTCTTGTTGCCTGGGTATGTAACTTTGGTTTTATCACCACGCAGATTATATACGTATCCAACAATTGCCCCATTCCAATCTGTATAACTAGTAGGTTGACCTCTCCAATTATATGTTGTACTAGATGTTTTTGTGATGCCAGATCTAAGTTCGGATGTACCAGTTACCCTACCCAATAGGTCATTGGTATATGTAATGGTGCCAACGGTATCGCTTAGTGAGGAGAGGTTATTGTCATTGTCGTAATTTAGATGTGTGTTGCCAAAGCTGACAAGTCGTGGAAGCCAATTTGGAGATATATTTCGGGTGATCTGCTTATTGCCTGCGGTCTTTTCCAGTGTTTTTATTCCGTCTTGGTCGTATTGGAGTGTAATTGGTGTTGTGCCGTTTAGAGATATGCTGGTTAGAAGTCCAGTGGCTGTATAACTTGGTGTAATGGTCCTGGCCGCTTTGGTGATAGCAATGGGTCGACCTAAAACATCACGCTGAACCATTAGTGTTTTGCCGTCTGGATAAGTTGTAACTTTAACCCTATCTTCCTTGTCATATGTGACGGTGGTTGTAGCATTGGCGGCGTTTGTCACCCCTGTAACATTGTCGTTGGCATCGTATGTAAATGATTGGACAACTTGCCCTTGACTATTTTTAATGGTTACGGGCTTCCCTGTTGGTGTACGGGCGAATGACATTGTTACCCCATCCGCATCGGCAATACTGATAAGTTGGTTGTCTGCATCGTATGCTAGGTTTGTTGTATATCCTATTTCATCAGTTATTGTTGTCTGGTTGTCTTCTGGATCGTAACCGAATGAAACAAACGCCGTATCTGGGTTTGTTATCTTAGTAATATACCCGTTCCCGTTGTATAAGAATTGACTCGCTGCGTTTAGTGGGGTGGTGGTGCTGGTTATCTGTCCGCGAAAATTGTAACTGGCTTGTGTGACGGCACCACGGGCTGAGGTTATTTTTGTAGGCCTACCCATTCCATCATATGTATTTATGGTGACAGTATTTCCATTATTTGAGATACTGGTAAGTAACCCGCTTGTGTTATAGGTATAGGCGATAGTTTTCCCAGACGGGAATGTTTTTAATGTTAGCCTTCCGTTGGCGTATGTGTTAGTTGTAACGTTTCCTAGCTCATCAGTTTCAGTAACTACCTGCCCGTTAGTATTATAGGTGTAGGCTTTTGAGAAATTGAGCGCGTTCGTGGTTGTGGTAACTAGGTTTGTGGCGTCACGCGTAATGGTGGTTGCGTTTCCTTCCCTGTCTGTTAGCTTTGTGGTATAAAGTGCGTCATTGTATTCCGCTAGTAATCTGTTTCCCTTGGGGTCTGTTATGGAGATTAATTGCCCGTAGACCCCGTATCCAAATAGGGTGATATTACCCGACTCATTTGTCTCGGAAATTTTCCTGTTGTGGATGTCATACCCATATTCAATAATATTTCCCAGAGGGGACTGTTTAGCAAGTAGATTTTGATTGTGGTATTCGCTTAGCCAATTATTGTTACGCCTATCAGTATATGTAGTTACTTGTGTTATACCCGTGGTATAGGCAAGGAAAGAGTTGGCACCAAGCGCATCGGTTTGCTTAGTTACTTGTCCGTTGCTATTCACAACATCTGTATATAAGGTTAGTCCATTTGCAGAAAATGTGTAGGAACTACCTGTGGCGGTAATCTGGTAATTTGTACCGTCGGCGCTTGAAAGTGTGAAATCATCGGCAATTATTCCTGTACCAGTTGGTGTTGTTAGACTAGATAATGTGGCGGTTAATGCTGCGCCTGTTGCTTGATCAACGTATTGTCCGTTTACTAAATTTAAGGCTTGCCCGTTTTTTATCCACTTGCTCAGTATAAATTTACTATCAGTAGGACTATACGTATATTGTTTCTCTTCGTTACAAAATAAATAAGTAATACCTGTGTTAGTTTCCACAATATACCCGTTCAAAGTTCTGGAGGCTTCATTGTCGGGTGTATACTTTCCGGCATTATTAAATGTGAATCTGCCTAAAGTATTATTCCCCTTGAAGTATTGATATATTGAACCTGATTTTCTAAAGTACTCATCTAAGTCAAAGGTTGCTTTACCACTACTGAGAGAAACGACATAGTTTAAAGGTAATGGTTGTCCTCCAAATAAAACGTTTACTGGGATATTCTGTGTTTGCTGTCCAGTACCAGAGTCGATTGGGTCGCCAACTCCTTTTTCGGGTATTTTTGTGACAGAATTATAGAGGTTATTGTACGGGTTACTCCAATAGGAACTGAATGGGAGTGGGCTGCGATTTAGGTCTCGATCTACCTGGCCTGAAGTATTTAATTCTCCAAAGGCTCCTAATGGACTGGTACATACGAACCAGTATGCTCCTGTATGGGGTGCGTTCCAATCAAAAACCTGATAAAGAGTTCCATCCGCTACCCAATCAATATACGCATATCTTGCGATACCTACAACGTTGTTATTACTTATGATGGTCAAGTCAAGACCAGTGTCCGTTGTTTGCCAAATACCTAAATTCTGGCCAGTGTTTTTATTTACTAGTGTACCGTTAGGTGAAAGTTGGTAAATTGTGTCCCAGTCCCACGTTTTAAATTCTACACCAGAGTTCACGATGTCTCGTATCGACCCTGCTAAACATGATATAATGCTACACAATGCAATAATAATAAAATAGGTTATATGCCTCATTTTTTTGGTTTTTATGTTTGGTGGCTACTCTACATGACAAGGAGCATTGGTTGCCGTGGTGGTTGAAATACTCTGATGTTTCTGGTAGAGTTGTCCTATGAAGGATTGGCTAGCAAAAGGGAAGGATGGTGATTCGCTGGATCAGGTACCTTTGGGGCTGGAGTTCCCAGAAAGTGTTAGGGAGATAGTTGGTGAGGATTGGTGGGAGCGGAACCAATCTATTTGTATGGAGGCTGGGTTGGATGTGGCTGAAGAGGTAATGGAGGTTGAGCTATTTTAATTGTATGTCTGGGGTATTACTTATTGGTGCGGCGAAAGAGGGTCTTCTGAATGAAGTTCCTAGGGGTATCTTGACGGTAGAGAACTTAGTGACGGCAGATGCTCGTGGCGAAACGGCGTTACATTGGGCGGCCATACGTGGTTATTTAAATCAGGTGCGGCGAGATATAATTACTTCTGAGTGCTTGACGGTTAAAGATAGTGCTGGACTGACTCCGTTGCATTGGGCTGCATATACTGGGCATCTTGGTTGACTTTGTCTCCGCTTGACGTGGCGGTTAAAAGTGGATATGCTGAGCAAGTTCCAATGGGTTTGGAGTTTCCAGGGTTTGTGAGGGACATCGTTGGTGGTGAGTGGTGGGCTAAAAACCAATTGGTTATATGGGCAAAGGGATTAGTTGGTAAGGCTGTTGAAGATGAAGGTGTGGAGTTGTTTTGACTTAGGGAGTGCTATGCTAAGAGGGTGAGAATCCTATGAGAGCCGTGTGGGGCGGTCCAATCGTGAAAGAAGCAGGGGTGTCCTTCCAAGTGGAGCGCCTGGGTAACTCATCTTTTGGGTGAATACTTTGAGTTCACAGTCCGCAGCGCTGATTTTGGTAGCGGATTCAACCATTTGATCGTGTGCTCCCCTGTCCCCACGAACTAGGTTGAGGCCATCAGCCCTTTGGAGACTGCAAGATTATAGGTTGAGGTGGCGACAAATAGCACGAATAGATTTGTGGCTACTATGGTTGGTCCTGCTAGTGCTTTGGCTGGCATGTCAATATAGATGGGGTTTCGAATCGATTCTCTTTATTCCATATACACCCAATTTGTTCCTTGGTGTAATTTTTTGTATGCGGCTTGGTACAACGCGTGTGCCTCGCTAGATCGGAGTGTTCGATCCAAGCTTTGTAAGGTAATCCTTAGCAAGTAATTCTCCTGTCCTTTTAGCATGCCTAATCTAGCCAATGCGTTGGGATGTATTTCTTCGTAACTTGTTTTGCTTAGGAGGCTGACATCTTGGATTAGTGCCTCTTGGTCTACTTCTTCGAGAAGTGAACAAATATCCTCGATTTCTGTTCCTTTCGTCATGGCTATAGACATGTCACGCCGAATAACTGGCTCTTTGGATTGTGGGATATATTGATCTAGATTTTCCATCTGTTCAGCGGCACTTTCGGCTCTCAATAACCTGATATCCGGCAAGCCCTTTAGCAGCATGACAATACGATCCAATCCCATTCCCATGGCTAGGCCTGTATAGTCTTCCTTCCCGTGCTGTTTTAGTATTGCGCTTCCGGCCATTCCGCACTCGAGCACTTCTACATAGCGACCGTCGTATTTTACTTCAACTTCCAATCCGTGGTCCGTATAAGGGTGATTGGTTGGAGTAACGCGATAGTCGCAACCTGGTAGAATAGAGGTTAGGACTTTGGCAATAAGTTCGCGCAGGTCTAGTTCTGTATAGGTGTAACTCTTTGATAGTGCCCAAATGTCCATTTGGTGCGGAGCTGGAACATGGTAGCGGTCAGTTACATCGCGGCGGTAAACTATTCCAGGAATTAGATAGATATCTTCCTTCAACCCCGGCCTTAATAGACTTGGTATCTGGGATGTCATTTGAGTACGGTACATGTTGGTGGTTTCTGGAACATAGTGTGCATACCTTGGTGATCGGCAAACGTCTTCGAGCCCGTAGCCTAAATTATCGTAGTTATCTGTGATGGGTACAATGATTGGTGTATTTGATAGCACTGTGCAGGGTGACAGGGCCTTCCTAATTTGCTCTACAACTAAACTTATGGCGTGTTTAGGGTTTAGGGTGAGGTCTGGATAAAGTTTCATGCTGTGGTTTATGTTTTTGGTTCGAATTGTTTAGGTTGATTGACATTATCTTATCCTGCCTGATATTATGTGGTATGAGTACCCCGCAGCAAAATTTAGAGCGACTATTAGAGGATCCAGAGTTGTTCAGGATAGCCAAGGCCAAGGTTGAAGATTTCCAGAGAGATGTTGATACGGTGTATCATATGGCAAAGGCCGGTAGTTTAGATAGTGCCCCAAAGCATTTCTTAACGGAGCTTTACATGTTCGAACCCAAGTATGTTGGCATGGATGGGCAACATTGGACGGCCTTCCATGCTGCACTGAGATATAACGGTACCAAGGATGTGCCTAGGGAGCTACTGACTGAGAAGAATTTGTTAAGTGATATGAATGGCTGTACTGGGTTATGGTATCTGGTAGAGTATGGGCGGCTGGATGAGTTGCTTGGGATCGAATTTTCGGATGCGGTTCGCGGTGAGGTTGGGGTTGACTGGTACAATAAGAACCTCGCTTTTATTGAGTCGGCGAGGAGGTCAAAAGAATTACTGGCTAGCGATGCGGACTCTGTACATGATATTGAAATATTCTAAGAGCAAAGTGTTATGTGCCGCTGGGTTTGGAATAATGTTTATGTTTTGGTGCGGTGGTTGATTTAATTCTGGCATGTTCGTTAAGGAGCGCCAGGTATTGCAAAAGTTAAGTAAGTCAAAGGAGGCGGATGTACGGGAGTTTGCCAAGGCACGACTGTTGGAGTTGGTGGCTATTGAGATGGATTTAATTAGTGTTGGTGAGGTTAAGTTACATTTGGCTGCGCGGCAGGGGAATTTGGATAAAGTTCCGGAGGAGTATATGATAGAGGAAAACCTGAGGCGTATAGAAGACGCATTTGGGACTAAGAACGTATTTCATGTTGCTGCTGAATATGGTCATTTGTGGCAGATACCAAGGGAGTTTCTGACTGCAGAAAATTTGATGTTGCCTAGGGGTGATGGCTATACAGCTTTGGAGTTGGCCGCAGATGGATCACGTGGCGCCGTGTCCTCGCAGGTAGAGCAGTTGAACCGGTGCCGATTTTGGGGGTTGACCTGGTTTAGCTGGTGGGTTTTGCGTTAAGTCTGGTTAAAATAGCTCCACTTCGGGAGCCGTCTGTGCTGTGTTGAGGGTGTTTTTTTGTCGACATATTTGTTTGTTCTTGTCATACCATTCTCTACCTACTATGGGTATAATGGCTTCTGAGAATTCGATACCTAGGAGTAGTTCAAGCACTTCTTCCTTGCTTTTGGAATATCCACGGGTTTCGACCAGAGCTGCAAGGAGTGGTGTGCCTTCTCCTGTTATCATGAGGTTGGCTTCTGTAAATAGCTCTCGTGGGATGGTGTCTAGACGCCCGTACCATGCTGCCTCCATGAATACTGTTTGCAATACTGTGCGCCCTCGATTGTCCTGTGTGCGGAGGTTTTGTTCGGTTAGTAGCTCCCTTGGGACATTGTTCAACCCACCTACGATAGCCATACAATGAAGCGCTGTGCTTCCATTGTTGGATACTCTGAGTATGTTTGCCTCGGTCATTAATGCACTTGGTATCTGCTTGGGGCATGCGACGTGGAAGACTGTATACCCGTCCATGTCTTTGACCGTGAGATTTTCCTCCGTCAGTAGCTCTTGCGGTAGCGTATGCAGGTGTCGGTAACGGGCTGCGATTTGAAATACGGTGTTGCCCCCGCAGTCCTGCATGAGTAGGTTTTTCTGGGTCAGTAGGGCCTTTGGTATCTGATCCAGATGTCCGAACTCGGTGGCTATGTGTAAGGCTGTGGCATTATCCCTGTTTTGGAGCAGGAGGTATTCCTCTGTGAGGAGTTCCTTAGATAGCTGCTTGATGCGGCCATTCTTGCAGGCTTTGTGGATGGTGTCAATGATCCTGTCAAGAGTTTCTAGCCTGTCTCTGGCGGCTGCACGTAGCTCCTTGTTGTCGAGCATGGAGATGAGGTTGAACTCTTTGCCGGTGCTTTTGGATCGGGTCGTCTTCCAGTATTCCAGGAGTGCTGCTTCCTCTTGTTTGGATTTGCTTTTACGCATTTGGAAATATGTTTAGTGTCCTAGTTGCGACGGCGAAGAAAAATCTAGTTTCATGAGATTTTCAAACTCATCAGTCGGGAATGTCCCCAGCAAGCTTAGAAAATATCTAAATTTGCAGTTACTGGATGGGTCTCGATACCGGCCATAGCTAGCTTCTTCTGCTCACAAATTTGCTGATTTTTGATAAACCACTCAGATCCTACAATGGGGATTATCGCTTCTGAGAATTCAATACCCAATGCCAATTCAAAAAATTGTTGCCTTTTAGTGCCAGTAATGGCTGCATATAGGGGCGTTTCGTTTTGCCATTCCCAGTGGTGGCTTTCTCCAAACAGCATATTTGCTTCGGTTATCAATTCTGTTGGTATGGTATCCAGGTATCCATGACAGGCCGCCTCCCAGAAAACTGAATGGCCGAAGATGTTTAGTTTTCTCAGGTTTTCCTCGCTAAGGGCTTGGGACCTGATCCAAACTACCATATTCCGCAGCAAAATGCAAAGGCGTAGCGCCTTGATCATCAGATACAAAAAGGGTTGTCCTTGTAAGGAACTGATTAGGAACCTGATTTAAGTGGCGTCGGGAAGCAGCAATATGCAAAGGAGAAAACGAATAAGCATCCAGTACCAAGAAATGCTCAGTTACAAGCAATCCCTTAGGGATCAAATTCACTTGGCCGTTTTGTGCCGCCCAGTGCAACGCTGTTCTACCATACACATCCCTCACCATTAAAGTAGAGCGAACAAATAGTCCCGATGGCACAAACTCCAACTGTCCCTTGGCCGCACAGTCTAACAAATAACTGCTAGAAATCCTCTTGTTAGGTACAAAGTCCCTCATAAATTCAATTATAGCACAGGTAATTTTCAGAATAAGTCAAGTCCCATTCCATCCTCCTCAATCAAATCCAACTTATGCTTATCCCGTAAAACCGCCTGATTTTTCTCCCACCACTCATCGCCCACCACTTCCCTAACACTTTCTGGGAATTTCAACCCCAAGGGAAATACCTCCAGTGTGTATCCAGCAACAGCATAATAAACAGGCGATTCACCGCTAGCATTTTCAATCAGAAGATTGGCGGGTGTCAGAACCGCTTCTGGCAATTGGGATAAGCGACCACCCAGTGCAGCCCAATGCAGGGGAGTCACACCTGCATTATCCCCTATCGATATATTCTCAACCGTCAGAACCTCCTCCAGTACCAGCTCTAACTGCCCTTGCTTCACAGCATAATGCAGAGGAGTCTCACCGTACTTATCCTTCACAGTCATATTTTCCGAAGTTAAACACGAAGATGGAACATCAGACAACCGGCGACTCAAAGCCGCCGCATGAAGTGGGGTCCAACCATCCTTATCTTGGATAACTATATACTTCTTCAGTATTTCCACAGGTACGCATCCCAACTTCCCACATCTAGCCGCCTCATGAAGGGGGGTCAGCCCATTTGTGTCACCTACTATCCACTTACGCTCCTTACAACTCATTTGGATCATATCACATATTACCATAATCCACAAAATTAAATCAACAGACCACAAAACACAATTTGCAATGAAAAGAACCCTAGTAAAAGGAACCGATCCGCCAAAAACCCAAGAGTTGCGCAAATTAGCAACCATTGATTCCATCCACAAAGCCTGCAAGGAAGGGAAAATAGACAAACTACCAAAGAAACTCCTTACCGAAGAATTTTTTCTACTCCAAACTTATGAGACAACACCACTACATGTTGCTGCGGAATATGGGCATCTTGACCAAGTTCCCAAACCGCTGCTGACCAAAAAGAACCTTTTCGTGCAGGATGGCTACGGCAATTCAGTCCTCCAAATCGCAGCAAGGACGCATCAATTAAATCGCCTACCGCGAGAACTATTAACGGCGAAAAACCTTCAAATTAAAGACACGGATGGGGACACTGCTTTTCACGTTGCAAGCATAGATCAAATACCCAAGGAACTATTAACCGAAGCAAACCTACTCATAGCTAACAAAAATAGAAAAACAGTACTACATTGCATTGCAGCCAACGGGGAACTAACTAAAGTCCCCAGGGAAGAGACCTCCTTACAGGGCCTAATCTAATGATGAAGGATTCCGAGGGGTGTACACCTTTAATGTTTGCAGCGACATACGGGCATTTAGACCAAGTTCCAAGAGAGATTTTTACAAAAGGAAATTTGGCGGCAGATGCCTTGATGCGTCTTCTACGGGGAAGTTGCGCCGGATAAGCCTTGGCGATGGATACACACCGTTACACTATGCGGCTGAGCATGGGCAGTTGGATCTTGTGCCTGAAGAGTTACTTTCGGAGACAAGTATGTTGGCAAAAAAATGAGCTTGGCATGACCCCTTTACATTATGCGGCTGAGTATGGTCATTTGGGGCAGGTTCCCAAGAATGTGCTTTCAGGAGTAAATCTAATGGTTTGGGCCGAGGATGGTATGACGCCTTTGCACTTTGCGGTCAAGGGTGGGCATTTGGATCAACTATTGGGATTAGAACTGCCTGAGTTAAGTAGGAGGTTGGTTGGCGAGGAGTGGTGGAGTAGGAATCAAGCCGTAATATTGGACAAAAGAAGATTGGATATCCCTGAGACTGATATGTGTGTAGAGTTATTTTGACTTGAGTAACCGTTTCTTATTAGTCTCTCCACACAAAGGAGATTGAAGCGTTCCTTCGATTACTTCGAAACTCTATTATCTCCTCACGGATTGCACTGATCTCGGCTTCATATGTTTCTTTTGCCTGCTTTGCACGGTCTAGCCAATCGAGCCCATGTTTGGGTAATGGGCGGAGCGTCCTATATGTACACGAAATCAATGGTAACCCGCCTTTTATAGACGATGCCTTCCACTTTTTGGTTTCGATGGCGTACATTTGATCTTCCTTTTCCGCCGCTTCCAGTTTTAGGAGTGGGCGCCAGCCTTCCAAAACTCCAAACTCGGCTGGAGTCAGCTTATTTGGGTTATGCCATTTGCAGGTTGGATTAATATTTGGAAAACTCAATGACATATTTTCCTTTGGAGTTTCTAATTTTCGCGGAGCGAAATAGTCCTTGTTAGCTGTCTCCCTGTTTTTGTTCGTATGGAAGTAGAGGCGGGAGTTCTTTCCCCAACCGTTCCCATAGGCGTTGTACATCTTCCCCCTTAAAAATAGCTGTTCTTCCTCGACATCCTTGAATGTGCGGCTTGATCCAGCCTGCCGAGAGTGCCCGAAGGAAGAGTCGGCGGGATTTGATAGTGGTTACGACTTCTTTGGTAGTCATTGCAAGGGGCAATTGTTTCCCTGAGGGTTTTTGTAGTTTCATAGGATGTTTTTGAATCTTGGATTAATTGGTAAGTATAGTTGTGGTCCACCATATTCCCCATGCCGCTAAGATAGTGCAAATTGCTGTGATGGTTGCAATAGCGGTGAAGATGCCACCAAATGGCCCTGGCCTGCTAATTTTCCTTATTGATACGTTCTCGCTTCTGGCAATACCTGCAACTATCAATAGGGCTACTGCTGTCACAAAGGCTGGTGGCATCCAGGAATAGATGGTGAGCTGATTGGAGAAATAATATGTGGTTGCGAAAAGTAGTGTCGGCATTGTTTGGGTGATTGATTTTTTGTGTTTTGTTCGTCGGCTTGCTTTTTAGCGCCTATATTAAACAACTGAATGGTATTTCTTGCCGTTCCTTTGTAACTTTTTTGCTCAAAAGTGCATAAATTTGCACAAAAGTGTTGGGATTTTTTTTTAATCCGCAATTATTTGAGTGCCATTTACATGCGTTTAGGCCACCACCCACTATGGAGCGTGGTTTCGGCACTTGATTGTTTTGTGTGAAATCTTTTTTGCTGTTTTATCATACTGCTATGGAGTATATTCGCAATAAATGAAAACACTTTTTGTCAGGGAGGGTGGATATAGCTTGCCGGAACTACTCGGAGTTATATCAATTATTTTGGGATTGGCAGCCTTGGTAATACTTTCAACTGGCCTAACACGATGTGCGCTACTAGAATCTGCGATTAATAGAGAAGTCGCATTAACAAATGGGGCATATCAGAATTATATAGCTGCAGGCGGTCCAACCCGATCAACCAAAGCAGACATTTTAGCATGTCTTCACGCTACTTATAATGGAGTTGGTCCGTTCCTTATAGAAAGTAGAGGGCATGATTTGCTAGGGTCAAATATCATTTGGGATGAGACAACTAAGAATTTTAAACGGGATCCTCTGTGGACATGTGCTTCAGGATCGGGCAGTCCCCCCTCTGGAACACCAACTCCGTACGCTGGGCCAACAGCCACTCCAACTGCAACACCGGCAATAGCATTAACTATTTCAGCACCGGCTACTGTAGAAATATGGACATATGCTACTGCTCATGTTACTATAACCTCCCCAACTGGTGTTGCTATAAGTGGTGCGCATTTAGAGGTGGCTATGCCTGCGGGTATTTCTAATGTCATACCTACGACTCCTGAGGAAGACATGGCGGCATTTATAGCCTCAGAGGGTACCTTTGAAGAAGCTGCCCTGGGTTATGGTTATGCCGATGTGGCGGCAATGTTGGCGGATAATGGGTATGCAACAGAACAAGAGATGGCAACAGATTGGTATGGTGGTGTATGGACTGAATCCTTTACGTGGGGTGGTGATATTCCAGCTTCTGGGACGTCAGCTGACTTCCAAATTTATGTATGGGACGCAGCCCTTATCGATACGACAGCAACATTGACCGCAAATGCCAATGCTTCTCCTTTATCGGCAACTAAGTCAACTAGTATAAACATAGTGGGACCCGGTGCTCTAACAGGGTTCCAGATAACAAATACGTTTGTGCCTGCGTCTATTCCTTTTGGCGGTACATCCAATCTCGTAACTACTATCTCTTCTTTGTCTGGAGCTATGAATGGCTCGCTAAGTGTTACGATTCCTTTTTTGACTGTTACTTCAATGGATTCAAATGCTGATTATTCTACAGCTGGCGAAATACATTGGACTGGTAATACGGCTGCTATTACTATAACTACTGGGGTAAGTAGTGCTGGCTGGGGGGATTATGGATCGACAGCTACTATAGGTAGTGACTCTGGTAGTCATTCTGTATATGCTCAATTGCACGTGGATTCTCCCGGTTCCCCTCCGGATATAACGAGTGTCTTTGTTACTAACGGACAAATAGAGTTTACCTCTGGAGATTACATACCTTTGGACTTTACGGCTACGGGGGCTCCATTTACACAGAGTAGTTGGAGGTGGGGATGGAACCAGTATTTCATTTTTGGAACCGATGTGGGCAATGCTGTATATGCACCGGAAACTGACTTTGATTGGAATTTTGTTTTCTGGGTTCAGGTTGGAAATGCAGTAGGGATAACTAGTAGTAATTCATTTGGTGGAGTTATACATCCTGGGGATACTGGAGCAACTAGTGGCGGTGCTTGGAGTGGGGGGTATAATAATAGCGGTGACCAACTGCTCTCTATTCGAGTATATCCTGCTCCAGTGATAAGCAGTACGTTGGATTTTGATGGGTCCAGGGTTTGGTCACAGGCAGATCACAGTTATCAGACTATACAATGGTATCTTGGAATGCAGGGCGATACCTCCAACCCGATAGGCACTGGAGTTCCAAGTCCGGCTGGTAATTCCTATTGGCTTCCACTAACAGAACCTCCAAACAATCCTTTAGGTGGGGCATCTTCCACTGTTGGCTCTGTAACCATTGGATCCCAGACCTTTTATTCTGGAAATACTATACCGATTTGGGGAAGGGCATCGAATAATATGGGGCGATATGTGGATAGCACAACTGTTATGTGTACTGTTCCCTATTACTTCTATCCTTGGATGTATGAAGAGGGGGTGCTAAAGCCTGAATTTGCTACCTATTATGATCCTAATGTGGGTCACTTTAGTAGCGGTTTAGTTGGATGGCGCTACGTTCCGAATAATTAAGCGGTGATCTGCACTGAATTCTATTTGGGTTACATTTCAATGCTATTTATGAGCTTGCTTTGCGTAACTCTTATAGCGGGTTCTGCGTTGGGTGTTTTAAAAATGCAGTTACTTTCTTGACTTCTTCTCTTGTTTGCACCTTTGGTTTGAGAATGTGCTGACGAATTTGCTCTGCCTCTGGTGATAATGGCGTGCGTAACATACGCATATAGGTTTTATTCCCTTTGAGTTTCTTGGGAGTTCTCGCAACCAGTGTTAGTAGGAATGCTTCTTTGGGGGAGATTGTAATAAGCATGGTTTTGTGTTTTAGGTTGATTTGTGTTCCTTTCATCTGTTATATTGTAGGTATGAATCAATACATGAAAAATTATGTTACCGATTTAGAACTGCTCGGTGGAATTGAATGCGACGGCGATGAGCTCTTGTTTGAGGATGGGTTTTTACCGCCGCTGGATTTAGATGTCAACGATAATGGTGTGCTATATGTTGATGATGTGCCATATGGTAATGAGCTGAGTCCGGAGGAGGTGTGGGCCAATATCATGGCGCAGGGATTAACTAAGGGTGGGGTGCCAGCTTGCGTTGAAGTGATTAACGGAGAACTTGCACTTAAAGTAATGAGTGGTGGCACTAATCATAAAATAACTACTGATTGGGAATCTGTCAAATCTGCGTACTTAACTTTCAGTCCTGGGGTCAGTATTTGACCTTGGGTCTGGCTATGGTAAAAAAACCATTAGTAATTTATGCATAAAAAAAAAGGAAATGGGCTTCCGATTAATGTGGGATGGTTCAATATGATCGGGTCCAAGTTTGGTCGCACCCTTTTGCATGGTGCTGCTGAGTACGGTTTTTTGGATCGGGTGCCTAGGGAGCTTTTAACTGTTGCTAATCTTTCAATTGCAGATAATGTTGGTTGGACTACTTATCATGTGGCGACAGCATACGGTAACTTGCTGCAGCTACCAGAGAGTTTGCTTACATCTCAGAGCATGCAATTAAAGGATACTATTGGGGCATCGCCTCTTCATAAAGCTGCATTAATGGGCAACTTACATAAAGTTCCAGAGAGGTTGTTGACGCTGGAGAATATAATGGAACGGGACAATAGCGGGCAAACGGTGATACATGCGGCAGCGGCGGGAGGTCATTTCGATTTGGTACCCAAAGGTTTGTTAACACCACATACTCTAATGATAAAAAGTGATACCGGCTTAGCTCCGCTTCATTTGGTGATGGTGCATGATTGTTTGTGCTATATGCCTCTTGGGATAAAGCTTCCTGAAATTGCAAGGGGTATAGTTGGTGATGAATGGTGGAAGAAGAATCAAACTGTAGTTGAGGCGAATAATGGACTAACGCCTGAGACTTCGAATGCTGCCGAAGTGGAAATATTCTAATGTGAAGTACTCTTACATTGTGCCTAGCGGCGCAGGTGAAAGTTTAATTGGATGGTCCCAGAGGATGGTCGGATGCATATTGGCGACCAAAACTGGTGATAAAACTGTGGTTTTGGCGCGTATGATTGCAAACGCTGATTAATGCGTCATTTTTGACTGGTCGGGCAGAGGTATTGGATAGTCTGTGCGTATTGGCTTTTCACCCTTTCTTACGCGCTCACAATCCATTTCAAACGCATTAAGGTTAAGCAGTGCGCGCATCATTTTGTGCTCAAGTGGGTCGTTTGGGAAGGGTGCCCACCGTTTTAGGACGCCTTCGAGTAGCGCCTTTGTTTCTTTCTGTTGCTGGGATTTCACTAAATTATGTTTTGGGACGCTCTTAGTTCGTCCTCATAACATACTGTCGGAGCAGGGTGATGGACTTTAGATTGCCAAGGTGGTGGCCAACCATCTGGCAAAGATTGCGCGAGTGATAACAGGGGTAATATCGTAAAACTCGCGTGCAAGCAGGTTGAGGGCATCCACTGAGGCTTTTGTCCTTGCGTAACTTATTGGTGCCACCTTGCGGAAAAGGCTCTCGTTGACGATTGTTCCTGGCACAAATGACGGGCGGGTTTTCGACTTGAACTGTTTAAGGTGCGGTTTCCTGTCGTGCCCCTTCTTTAGTAATTTGGAGACTAGTGTAGACGAGGCTGAGGTGGAACTCCCTGTACCTGGCCTTATGCCTAATGCCCGTTGGCTCAGCCAATGATTGAGGCCGTGCCGGACAAAGACCTTTGTGGCTGCCAGACTGGTTTTATGGGTGGAGCGAAATTTGATAACCGGATCTGGAGATTTTGATTGATCGAGTTCAAATTGCACTGTTCGACCAACGCCTTTGGGATCGAGAATGAACCTTCCCTTGGCGAACACTGCTTTTGTCGCAGTATCAATATCAAACTTCTGGAGCTTGATTTTAAGGTTGATCGAACGCCCCTTGAATGGGATATCAATAAATTCGTTTACGGCACTCATTGTTTTCGTTGTTGTTTGATAGGTTGGGCGTAGCCTTGCTGGTTTACCAGTCAAATACAACTGGGTTCCCTTTGTACATCCCGCAGTTGTCTTCGTGGCAATCTCTGCCTAGGTGATTAATACCCTTTCTTGTGAGGTAATCTGCTGTCCTATTCCTCCAATGGCGGTTTAACATGTATTTCTTTGTTGCCCAAGTGGTAGCTTGTGCGAATTCTCTAAGTGCCGTAGCTGATGTATCAGCTTGTGGTTGGACTAGCACTTGACCGAGTTTAGTTTTTTTGGACCATGTGGGGATGGCCATGAGGGGCATCTTGTGCCCTACGAGATATGCTAGTTTAAATACATAGCCGTCTTGTTTGTGGATGAAGGCTTGCCCATTTCCGTATGATGTGTCTTCAAATCCAAGTTCCAGCATTACCTCTGTGAGTCCGTTAGTGCTCCCCTGATGTTGGGCTTCTAAGCCAGCTTTGATGCTTCGGAGGGCTGCGTTGCCTAACCTTTTTAGTCTAGCGAGTTCTCGCTTGGTTTGCTTGGGTTGGTTTGGAATGTTTGAGTTTGGCACGGTGTGCGTTTTCTTAGAGTTTGTGGAGTCGTTGGGGCTTTTGTTCGCTCAAAACAGCCTGTATTTTAAATACGTTTCCTAGAGGGATGTACCAGTATAAAAGCATGACAGCTGTGAATATCCAGGTTAACAAGTTATTTTCCTTGGACAGATACAACATAGGTATAATTCCTAGGAGTTTAATCACTAGTAGCGTTAGTATAAAATGGTTGAGTGGCATTCTTTTGGCAATGTGTTTAAATAACCAGTTTGCTTCGGTGGCGCCCATGTAACGTATGCCAAAATAGGTTGTTGTAACATCTAGGATAATAGCCAAGATATACAGAACTAAGACAATATGGAATATCATTGATGGTTGCTTCTTAGAGTTTACGGAGTCTGCCAGTGTCCCCGAGAGTAAAGCCTAGGTGGTATAGGACGCCGTATTCCTCAGACATTTTCTCCATGAGCTTGCGAGCTGCTACTTTGTCACCTAGGGTTGCTTTATCGGAGAGTTCCTTTAGCACCTTGCAGTAGGTTTGATGCACCTGTTGCGCAAAAGCTTTGTTGTGCTTAAGAGCTTCGTTATGCAGGTTGCTGGGCATGTTAATTTTTTGGTTGTATATTTGTGGCGCAGCCACTGCCTTTTAGGGCAGCACGATGACGTAGTCGTTGAAGATGTCCCAGTCGCGTTGCACATTTGTGACCAGTTTTCCACCTTTGGTGTACGCTTCTGAATCGTTATTGGCTTCGATGAAGTGGTGTTCGAAGCTTAGAGATGCTGGGCCGTACTCTCTAATGATATCGGGCTGTGGTTTACCCGTTGCCTTCTCCGCTAGCATATTCAGTAAGGCTTGGGACTCAGGTGTGTCTTTCCTTACCTTGCAAGCTACATATACATATTTCATGGAATTATGTTTTGGTGCTGGGCATCGCGAAAAATTACATTTGGTCCTGGAGGGATTCGAACCCCCAACCAATCGGTTATGAGCCGACTGCTCTAACCATTGAGCTACAGGACCGTTGTATAAGGAGGAATCACTTCGAAGAAGGGGCAAACAGCCAGATGGCGAGGTAAGCGAAGATGCCGAAGCCAGTGGATGTAGCTATAATCGCGAAGACGACACGCCAGACCCAGCTTGGGATGTTTGTGAATTCGCCGAGGCCACCACAGACGCCGCCGAGAACGGAATCATTTGAGGAGCGACGATATTTTTTTAGGCAATTGATGAAATCTGACATATATGTTTTGGATTTGATGGTATAGGCGGAGCCTATTGCAAAATGGTTCCAAATATTCCTCAATTAACGGGCTTGTGTACGATGCTTGCCGTTTTTGCGGATATGTAATCTGTAACGGCAAGCATTAGTGCTGATAGCACGAATGTCAGGTGGATTACCACTTGCCAATAAGCTGTCGTAGTGGTGCTTGGACTTAGTTCGATGAAGGTTTTAAGTAGGTGGATGGATGAGATACCAATTAGTGCCATCGCCAGCTTGATTTTTAGCACGCCCGCATTGACATGGGAGAGCCATTCCGGTTCATCTGGGTGGTCATCGATTTGCAGTCGTGAGACGAATGTTTCATATCCTCCTACGATTACCATGATGAGGAGGTTTGCAATCATGACTACGTCGATCATGCCCAACACTGCCAGCATGATGGATTTTTCATCCAAAGTGGTAGTGTGCAATACCAAGTGGTAGAGCTCTTGGAAGAAGTGGTAAACGTAAATGGCTTGGGCGATGATAAGCCCAAAGTAGAGGGGTGCCTGCAACCACCGGCTCGCGAAAATTGTACTGCCTAGTATAGATCGGTTATTTTGCACTAGCTGGGTCTTTCTTTCTTTGTTATTTGGTACTCGAGGAGGGATTTGAACCCACACTCCGATGAAGGAACTAGGTCCTAAGCCTAGCGCGGCTGCCGTTACGCCACTCGAGCATGATAGATTTTTATGTTTTAATTTTTGGCGTAGCCTGATAAAGATGGTTCCGTGGTGCGTTGCTACTCCTATAATTGTTAATGGTTACTAAGTATACAAGGGAAGTGCTAGCTGAGCTGATTTCCAACTCCTTTAGTTTTGCGGAGGTAAAACGAAAAGCTGGTGTCACATCTGGGTCTGGTGGAACTGTCACGCATCTTAAACGACAAGCCCTTAAGTTTGGGATTGATTTTAGTCATTTTCCTAAGAATGGGATAAATGGGCGAAATGTTAGTAGTCTGCGGCGGAACTGGCAGGATGTGTTAGTTTACAATTCTGAACAAAAAGTGGTTGCCGCGTGCCTGTTGCGAAGGTGCCTGATCGAGAGTGGAAGAGTTCATAAGTGCGAGGGCACTAATTGCGTACTTGCAGGTGTTTGGTTGGGAAAGCCACTAAGGTTGCAGATACACCATATAAATGGTAATAGGTATGACAACCGAATGGAGAATCTGTTATTTTTGTGCCCTAATTGTCATAGTCAGACTGAGAATTATTCTTATACAAAGGTTCAAAAGGCTTATAGGTTGCCGATGGTGACACTCAAGGAGTTATTAAAGACAAGTACTGTTGAAGCTATAGCTAAACTCTGCTGTGTAAGTGAGGACGTGGTGGGTAATTGGGCTATGGGCTACGGCTTCAATAGGGTGAAATCCAACAAGGCGCAAGTACTCCAACACTGTGAGTGTGGTAAGGAGAAACATAAAGAGTCTATAAGGTGCAGAGCTTGTGCTGGGAAACTACGTGGTATCGCTAACAGAAAAGTTACCCGACCTAGTAAGGAGGTGTTAACCAATCTTGTCTGGGAGTTACCTACGACGGAGGTGGCAAATAGGTTTGGTGTATCCGATGTGACTGTTGCAAAATGGTGCAAGAGTTATGGCATTAACAAGCCCCCACGGGGTTTCTGGATGACTGCCCGCTGCGCCGCTGGTAAGCCTACCAATACCTAGTACCCCCTTCGTTAATCCATGTCTGGTGCGAGGGGTGTTGGTGGTTGAAATTGTTTCTTGACCTGTATTATTTAGCACATACTTTCTGTCGCAACCATGAACTTTGTAATGTCATGATTCCGTAGGCTGCTTCTGCACTTGAGAAGGACACCACGCGGCCTTCTGACTTGGCAAAGAAGGTTGTAAATGGTGTTTTGGCTTCCTCTGAATTGATCAGATCAATAAGTTTGTCGGAAGTGGAATGCCCGAGGAGTTGCATGGTAAAGTGCTCTTCGTCGCTGTCCATGCCATCTGAGCATGTAAGGTGGAGGGTGTTTGTCCCTTCTTCGAAGCTGAATGCTTGCTCCTCTTCTGAAGCCAGTGTACTAATTTGTTGGAGGAGGGATTGGAGTGCTTGGTTGGCCTTCTGATTTAAGTCTTGGCAGAATGGATTAGGCTGAGCCGCGCCTATTGGCGACATGTGGAAAAGATACATTCCAGGTTGAAGGTTGATGGAGTGCATGATGGTAGTTTTAATTATTTTTGGCGTATCCTGTTGGTAGCTATATTCGGTGCTAGGGTGGATTCTTGCTACAGCTGAGGAAGGCAGCGTAGCCAGTTCATATCTGGTGCGATGGAGATGGGTGGTTGGAATTCTTTCCTGAGTTCCTGAATCCGGTTGAGGAGTTTGAGATTTGACTTGGAGAGTCCCTTGCGGTGAATGTTGACTTCGCCACAATAATCGGGCTCCTCGTCGTCTGTGTACATGCCCAACTCGTAGGAGTAAAGGTCTTTGCCATCTGGTGCCTGGATCCAGAGGGTATCGAACGACCCGATGAAAAGAACTTGGATCTCGTCCCCTTTAATGGTATTAGTATTTGCCCCCATTGTGTCTTCGTCATACGTGCCCTCGAAGAACATTTTGAGCAGGCCGAAGTCTTTTTCAGAGAAAGTGGCGTTGTTTTTGGGCATATTAGTAAATTCTTCCTAGAAACTGGAGGACAATAGCTGGACCATTGATGTCCGATACGAGTGCCACTTCGGGGCTGGAAGGTGCGGCTGGTCTGGCCACATAATGAAGTTTTGTTGTTAGTCCCGTGCAGCGACCGAGTTCTTTAGAGATAGATTTAGTCAGTGGTAAACTTTGCCCAAACATCGATTGGAGCGATGTCGCCAAGGATGCTACTGTGCCTGTGAGGTCAGAGATGTGCCTAACACCTTTTGCTCCTTGTACGTTAAAGTATAGTTTGGGGTTTTTCCAACTTCCGGCGCCTGGGCCACCATATGTTCCTCCCCAATAGGTCACAACTCCTGGGAAAGCGGCGACAAGTGCATCGGTAAACGCCTTGGCTGATGTGGTTGGAAGTGTGCATGTAGCGCAAGCGCTAAGCACTTGTGTGGGTGGGTTGATCCCAACTAGTTGGAGCTTGTCTCCTGAGGGAAGCAGGAAGTGCTGTGGTTTGGCTACGGCTGGGAGACTGCAGAGGGGTAGCCTGATTTCGGGTGCGCTTCCGATTGTGAGTTCGCCTGCATCAATGGTAAGTGGGACTGGTTGGCCGTTTAGGATTCCAAGTGGGAATTTAGTGACATAGTCGGACAAGGTCATGACTTGGTATTTCTCTGGTTATGGCGGAGCCATTGCTTGTGTAACCTTGCTTGACAGCTCATGATTCGCTACAATATGCGGGTGAGCACAAAGACGGAATGGAAATGGTTAGAACCTGTGTTGGGGTTATGTAAATATACCTATTTACATGACGCGGCTAGACACAGTAATCTACATTCTGTTCCCGATCGCTTTATAACTGAGGAGAATCTCCTAATGCGAGATGCGAATGGCAGGACTGTCCTGCATTGGGCGGCACGATCTAGTGCTGGTGTCAGTCATATTCCACGTATGTTTCTGAACGCTGACACCTTGTTGGTGAAGGATGATAGTGGTAACACGGTGCTTACTTGGCTGTCGAAGACGGCGGCAAAGATGGACGTCCTGCTGGGAATTGATTTTGGTGATAATAAGGAAGTCAGAAATACTGTTGGAGAAACGTGGTGGGCGCGGAACGAAGAGTTATTGAGGGAAAAGACCTTGGGGGTTCATGAGGAAAACATGGGGGTCGAGTTGTTTTGATTACGGGGGCAGCTCTATAGCATGGTACCTTCCAAGCAGGTAGTTACTTGGCTTTCTAGTGCACAAGCTCCTTTTGGGGGCCGTATATGATGGACAATTGCGCGTCTTTGTGTGCGAGTATTGGTAGGGCGAGTTTGACACGCGGTAGTATTTCAAGTACGCGCAGTACCATTTCTGTAAGTTCCTCACCTGCGATACGTGCAAAATGGAGCACGATGAGTCCAAATGCGAACTGGATAGTTATAAAGACAAAGAGCATCCCCAAGACCTTTTGGGCGAATGCTTTGGATAAAACTATTGTGGGAGATGGCGATGCTAGTTGCTGAAAGAGATCTTCTATTTCCGCTTGGTTTACTACTTTAACTGGTACCAAAGGTTTAGCTTGGCTGTCTCTATATTCGACTTCTTCTAAAGTGGAATAAAGAAATGGATGTTGCTTGTTAAAGTTTTCTCTAGCGGTTACTGCCTGGTTTGGTGTGTAATATAGCCCGAGTGCCATCCCCCAGAAGTAGATGGTGCAAATGGTGGCTATTGTCGTAAATAGGATTTTGACTACACGTAGCCATTCATATTTTGTGACAAGGAATAGAGAGGCGAGGAGAGACTTTAAAGTAAGCATTTCCCATTATATAGGAAAGTGGGAAACGATCAATCTTTTTATGGATGAAGAATCCTTTATGCAGTTCAGATGCGTGGTACTTCTGCAATTTCGACAGCCCAAGAGCATTCTGTTAGCCATGCCTCAAACTCTGGACTTTCAATATATGCCGAAAAGACGGTTTGGTCTGTTTTACCGTCATGTTCGGCCTCGCGATCTAGGATTGCTATTTGACCTGTTCTGTCGTAAAAGTCAACCACATTTCCACGATCATCTGCACAGAAGTCTCCAAAGTTTGGGGGCAGCCGCATGCTCTTGCAGAGTTTGCGGGAGGTTTCCAGCTCCACTTCTAATAGAGCGTGCTGTAAGTCGTCCTCGCTGAGGTAGGCTATGCTAAAAGCCCTTGGCGTTGGTTGTTCCATATTATTTTCTTGTTACGCGCACTGGCGCTTTGTCCGTACTTGGGGGTAGTATACAGAGGGTGCCAGAATATGGTCCGTCCACCCATTTGGCGTTGTAATTAACATTATCCAACTCGAAGCCTTGATGCGTGATGTATGGCGTAGGCTTTATTTTTTCGAGTGTGGTGCTGCCGTGTGTTGGTGTTTTCTCCAGTGTAAATTGTGTCCCGTGTGGGATTAGGTGGAAATATGTCTTCATTGGGCATTTATGTTTTCCTGCCCGAAATAAAGGGACGCGTCGACTACGTGGAGATCTGCGTTAGCCCAGCCATCTTAAAGTACTTAATGCTGCTATTACCGTCGGTTCTTAGGTCGTAGCCGCAGAAACTGTCACCTGGTGCAACATATGAGGGGTATTAAACAGCAGGCGAAATAGTTGGGCAAAGTTGAGCGTTTGATATTTACGCTTGTTTGGGTGGCTTCTCATGCAGTATATTTTAGATGCGAGTACCGTCATCATGGCAAGCACATCGCTACATCGCTGTTCGATTGGAGATTGAAATGGCGATTCTTCCAGTATGGTTACTTTAATATTCAGATGTGACTTAGTTGGTTTGACTTGTCCCAACGCCTAATCGTTTGTGGATGGTCGCCATAGTGCAAGGATATGTCTTTAGCAGTGAGTAATTTCATATGGCATATTATCAAAACTTTGATATAATTACGATGTGATAATTAACCGAGCACATAAGATACGGATTGACGCCAACAAGGCAGACGAGCAATTCTTCATGCAGTGCATCGGAACAGCAAGGTTTGCCTACAACTGGGCATTCAGCCAATGGCAGGATATTTATCGGCTTGGTGGTCAGCCAAGCGAGATGCAACTCCGTAGGAATCTGAATCATATCAAGAAGGAGGCATTCCCATGGATGTATGACGTTCCAAAATCCATTCCACAGCAGGCGATAAAGAACTTGGGTAATGGATATAGCAGGTTCTTTAAGAAGCTTGGTAGGTATCCAAAGAGAAAGCATCGTAAAGACGGCAGGCAATCATGCCGGTTGGACAACGGCCCAAGCACGATTAAGCTCAAAGGTAATAAAGTTTATATTTCAAATCATGGATGGGTCAAGTTGTTTGAACCGTTGAGGTGGGACAGCTGCAAGCCGTTGTCTTTGACATTGAAGAAGGATGGTAAAAGATGGTTTTTAGTAGTAAGCGCCGAGATCAATATTCCGGATCAACCCGATGACGATAACCAAGTTATCAGGGATGGAGCTGGAGATGTCGGCTTGGCCAGCTCGCTTACGTATGGTGATGAAACAAACATCACCAAGCTGGTGGCACCCAAGCCATTAAAATGGTATATGAATAAACTAAAGCGATACTCGAAGAAGGTAAGCGGATCGGTTAACCAAGCGAAAGCTAAGATTAGGTTGAATGATTTACATTACCGGATCAGATGCATTCGAGAGGATTGGCAACATAAAACGAGCAACATGATAGCAAAGGAATACGATGTATTCTACATGGAGGACTTGAACATCAAAGGTATGATGAGCAATCATTGTGTGGCTGGTTCAATAGCTGATGAAGGATGGGGAGAACTAAAGCGACAGATAAAGTATAAGACGTATGTAGTAGAAGTTGGAAGGTGGTTTCCGTCCAGCAAGCTGTGTAATTGTTGCCATCACAAGCAGCCACTTACATTAAATGATAGGTCATGGGTATGCGATGTATGCGGCACGGAGCACGATAGAGATGGAAATGCCGTTCTGACCATATTGGAAGAAGGGAGGAGAATTATTACAACATCGTATGCAGTTTATTCATATATTGGGAAGAAGAAATTTGTACCGGCAGTTTGTCGGGAAGTTACGCCTTTGGAGACAGGGTCACTGGTTAGGTCGCGGGATCTAATTAAAATCGCAGTCGGATCAAGGAACTAGTAAGCCAATTTTGAGCAATGCTCAACTTTGATCAACTTCTAGAGAACGGTTGTGCTGGCGGAGTACTGTGGGCTTATGCGTTGATGGCCATCGCGACTGCGCGTGCTTAAATAGCTCAGGAAGTGGCAGGTCTGAAGGTACGAAATTGCACCAAAGGAAATCGTGCCCTCCCGTGCATACTATGACTTTGTCCTCGTGCATTAGCGCCACCATTTCTTCTTTGAAGGTTGCGGCGTTACTGCTGGTTCAGGTACCGGAGTGCTCCAGATTGGTGTGGGTGGAGCAAACTTTGGTGCTTGTGCGGCGTTGATTCTTGGGATAAGGATTTCGGTTAGTATTTTTTCAAATTGCCACTTGGCGCTGACTTCGCTTCTTCCTGAGATTTTGATGTCAAACAGTAGAGCGGATGTTGGGTTGTTTTTGCACGTTGTGACTCGAACCGATAGTTCGGAGATTTTCAACTGTTCGGCTGTGTTGTAAACTACATCGCAGAAGGTGGCAAGAACATTGTTGCGGATGTTGTTTACCTCGCTGGAGAAAGCTGGCAGCTCTTTGCTACCGGTCAGGATACTTTCAACGCTGGTAGGCTCAACCTTCCGCCTGATGGTGCGAAGTGCGTTGATTGCCTCTGGTTCAGGCGTCCTGCTGTCGAAGGCCAGTGTAGCGAGGTCAATTATTTGTTGGTCTTTCATTTGTTGGAATTAGGCGAGAATTGCTTCGAGATTTAGTTTGAAGTTACCACCCAGCTGTGTTGCTGTATCGCGGCGAAATGTTCTGATGATTTCGCCGAACTTACCGTTGTCGAAGGAGGCCTTGATGTAGCTGTTTGTGGCTTCAATTATTTTGGCTGAGAGGCTTGAACTGGTTTCGCGGTCAATGGCTTCAACTTGCAGTCCTACCAAGCCTTCATTTGGGAATCTTTCGATCTTCTTTTTAGAGCTTGCCTTCATGGTATCTGATTTGGATAGATAAAGCGAAGCTTATCCGTTAGTGGCAGTGCCAGCTCTCGGTATACTCAGGAGGGTTGAGACCAAGGCAGTGACGTTCGCGGACTTGAACTTTGCCACAGCAACTGCACGTTCTGGTTGCTGGTGTGGCTTCGAGACAGAGTTCTTCTGAATAGATGCCTGGAAGGTAGGTTTCCTCTTTGTAATCCCAGCTGTGAAGGTGTAGCGATTTGACCCAAGCGAGGATTGACTTAAATATGTTGTTCAACATTATGTGATTCTTGAATGGTTATATGAAGCGGAGCTTCATTGTGCTTTCTCCACGACGCTAGTACTTCCAGAACCAAACTTGCCGTGATCCCATCCTGCTCCGTTAATGTCCTTGATTGAATGCACATGAATCTCATAAAGCGTCCCACGATGTTTGTTGTTGTCATCTCCAAATAGGGCATTGTGTGTAACCTTTGCCCAAAGCGGTTCCCCTTCCTTGACGTCGGCTATAACCTCGCTCTTTGCATTCTCGAATGATCTTGGCCCAATGTTAACCAATTTCCCATCTTGGATGATGGTGAAGGAATAATTGTTACCCTCGTGAAACCATACAGCCTGAATATCACCATAGATTTTGGCTGATTCTGTTTCCGAGCATCCAGACAAAAAGGTGATTGCTATTGACAGTGCAAGAATGGTGGCGGTTTTCATGTTTGTGTTGGTGGTGAATTTAGGGTAGCTTTTACCGTGCTACAATTGAGATTCTATCAGATTAGGTGAAGCAGTGCGGGGATGAGATAGAGTAGCCCGATGCAGATAAGCGGCTTACTCATTTGCTTTGATGTGGCGAAGATGACTCCGCTGAACATTAAGGCAAGTAATCCGCAGTCCAGAAAGAACTCCCTCCATGATCCTGGGAAAAAGTTGTTTCCAAACACCGCGTTTTCGATGACGCTGCCGATGATTGCAACAAACATAATGATCAGCCCTAACGCTACTGAGCTGGATTTTGGTTTTTGGGTTTTGCTGGTGGTCATGTCTTCGTTATTTTTGGTTAAAGCGGAGCTTTATTGGGTTTACCCCCTCAATTGCGCGACCATGGCACGAGCACGAGCAAAGAGCGGGCCGTTTACACATTCAATATCAATTCCAGCTTCCAGCAACTCTTGGATCATATCGGCTGCCGACTGTGTATTTCCGGTGTTTGCGTGTTGGCTGAAGTCCCTGCAGCATGTATAACTCTGTATTTCTTGGAGTGCTGTGCGCAATTCAGCAGCTGGCTGCCCGGAGTATCTGACACGGTAGAGTGATGGCAGCAGTAGTGTGTCTCCGTTCTGCAGGGTACCGTTATGCAGCAAGGCCATGCCGTCGCGGGTGACATTTGAGCCGTGGATATACCTGAGGTCGTGGTCCATATAATTCTGGGTTAGGTTGTTATGACGTAGTCATTGAAGGTATGTTGCTGCGAACTGGAAATTCCGGCAGGTTAGGTATTCGTCCCCTAGGTTCGGGAAACGAAGGTTTGCAAAATCTGGAGTAATAACTAGCGGAGAGACACCCTCCACGATTATTTGTCCTTGACCATTATAGAAGGGTAGGGTGACGGTCTCTGTTCCATTGCGGAATGCTCCATGGAGGTTTTTCTCCCATACATACGGCTCGGATACGCCGCATATATATAGGAACTGCGTGTCTGGCAGGGTAAACTCTATGCTCCTCCCTTCTTGCATCTTCTTTCCAAATTCGAGGAGGTAGTCTCCGAGGAGGCATTTTGCACAATGCTTGGTGAAGTCTGCGCCGTAAACAACTTTTGCCCACAGGTACATCCAGCCCTGAGGGTTTGCGTGTGGTCCTGAGTAGGTTAACTTCATGCTCTTACGCTACCAAATTACTGCTGTGTCGTCAGATCGAACAGCTTTTACGGAGAGCATCGGCTTGATTTCCGTGGTCTCGCGCTTCTCACGATGCTTGGATTGCCAAATCCCGAATGGTGCTATCAGTGAGGATATGAGGGCAGTTATGACTGCTGTTTTCAGAACTGCAGTGGGGTTAATAAGCCCTGCGCTAATAGCTCCAACTATGAATCCGATTACCCCGAAGAATAGCATGCCTTTGATAACGCTGTTCCCAATAAAGGCTGGAAATACAAGTGTGATCTCGAGGGTTTGGTTCATGTTTCTGGTAGTTGTATGTAAAGCGGAGCTTTTGCTTTTTCTTAGAACAGCTCCAACGCGGCGGGTTCTTTGGTGGGTGTAAGTAGTTCCCTTGCCCTAATTTCTGGTTCGTATTTTGTGAGCTTTTCTCGGATCCAGAGCATCCCGAGAGGATCCCCCTGTTCGTAAATTCTGGCATCTTCATCTGGGGCGATGATGCTCCAGTGCCAGCTATTTTTCTGCTTTTGAAATTTAAAGCCTAGCGATTCCGCGAGGATGATGGCTTCGTCATCCGTCATTGTTAGATGTGGTAGCTGCGGCTTGGGAAGTCGAAGAATTCGGTGTTTTTCTCCACTTCGTTTAGCCCGCCATCTTCGCCGAAATAGTAAATGGTTTTCCCATGTGCATATTCCGATTGAGCCTCTGTGGTAGATAACTTCTTCAAGCTGGCGCGTTTGGTGAGATGTGCACTCACTGCGTCCAAGATAACCTTGGCATATTCGCGTGGTGTACCATGAGCTGGGCAGATGGATGACTCGTTGACGCTGGCGACCACAGAACGCATCGATCGCTCTCCGTCAATGATCTCGATCTGATATGTTTCTTTTAAACCTTGTTTACGGATGATTGTCATGGTGATTGAAGTGTTGGATTTTATTTTTCCGGCGTAGCCTACTCCGACTACTTCTTTCCAACAAGTGTTGAGTATGCCAGGATAGATGAGACTACATCGGTATCGGTCATGGGCTTGGTGGCAGCGAGTTCCTCGCGCACTTTCTGCTCTGTCCCCACACCGTATTTGGCCCTGACATTTCGGAGGTAATACTCTGTTGGGAAGATAGGGTTCATATATTGCTGAACCCTGATGAAGGATGTAAGGGAGATGCAGCGAATGGTTTCCTCTGCTTGCTGAAGGGCCTTTTCATTTTCCACTGATTCAAACTTCTTCTGGAGGTATTCTGCCACCTCGGGGTGGTTGCGGCAGGCTCGTCCTGTTTGACCATTCACCTCGATGGCGAGGCTTTGGCGCTTGCTGGTTTGGTTTCCACAGACGATACAGGTGCAGGTTGGGGCTGGCATATTGTTTATATGTTTACTTATTGTTGGATAGTTAGGGCGTTAGCTTTTATTTGTATTCCATGCTTCCGCTGGACACATTGTGTTTTGTATGACAATATTCAGAATCTAGCAACCACCAAGGAAACTCGCCGTAGCTGAAGATTTTATTTGCTCTGTGTGGCTCGTATACTCCCTGAAATAGTTTGATGATAGTATTAAATTCGTCTTCACTGATGCTGGTGAATGTGAAAAAGCTCTTAAAGACTTCTCTTTTGGTTTGTCCGGTATACTTATTAAGGGAAATTGCCAAGTGCCCGTCGCAATCGGTAGTAAGAAACTCGGGCCAATCTGCGTCGGGGAGATTTTCGACTGCATCGTTGAAGATGTCCAGCATTTCTTTGTCGAGGATACAAAAGCCAGTAAAGTCGTAATCTCCGTCTCCACCGCTAGCTTCAAATCTTACAAGGTGCTTTTGACTCATGCCGGTTAGGGTTCGTTACCAGTTACGGTTGTTCTTGAACTCCTTGCGGCTGTAGCTTCGCTTGCTACGGTGGGAGAAGCTTGGAGGAGGGAGGACACCACGGGCTTTGGGTGTTTTGACTTTGATGGTGAAGCTCTTCATGCTGTTGTCAGTTAGTGGTTTTGGCGAAGCCAATTGGTGGGCAGTGAGGGGATCGAACCCCCGACCAACAGTGTGTAAAACTGCCGCTCTACCGCTGAGCTAACTGCCCTTTTGTGATGCGCTTGGTATTTCTTACTGACCACAGAATTGTTAATTTTGACCTTGTTTCGTTGTATGGACTTAGTCTTCTCCCTTGCGGAGGATGTGACGGATGGCGCGGCGCTCCTTGCGCGCCTGTGCCTGTTTTCCGAAACGGCGGAGGTGTTTGGCGGGTTCGAGTGGCTGGGTGAGGGTATCTTTTCTAACGTGTGCCATGTTATAGTTTTTAATGCTTGTGGCGTAGCCACGATGCACTATACTTGTGTATGAGATGGTATATATTGCTTTTCTTCTGCTCGTGTTGTGTGTGCTTGGGGGAGTCTACACAATGGGATAACCTTGGGTTGTCCAACGAGCAGCAGATTGCTATTGAGTCCCTTGAGCGGGATGCTGCTGCGCAAATTGGGGCAATACGTGCTGGTGGTGGACAAGATGTTGAAGGTAGGTGTAACGCGGTACGTAGGGATGTGGCTCAGTCGGCACTTTCAGTAATGAGTGCAGAACAGAGGGAAAAGTTCAATGAAACATATGCTGGGCCTGCTGACGTGAAGGGGGTGGCGGGTAATTCCACTGGTAAGCAGGGAGCAAAGGGGGATAAATCCGTGCGTGATGTGGTGAGGGACAGTGATGGTGCAGAAGGTGTAGGTCCAAGACCCTTGGTAGTGCCAAATAGTCTGCCTCCTGTTACCGTAACTTACCCAAATCCTACTCCTATACCTGTGACAACTAGAACTCAGTCTGGAGGCTCAGGGCCTAGCGATAGTTATTTGAGTATGCGTACTCCAAGCCCTATAAAGCCATACCAATATGGGACTCCTTCACCGGTAACTCCGTACCAGATGGGCACGCCTAGTCCGATTGCTACGCCGAAGCCTGTTTCTACGCCTGGAGCAATACAGCCATACCACATGAATACTCCAAGTCCGATGTCACCACCACATACATATGCAACACCGCATGCGTACGATGCACCGAAGCATTACTAGATGTCGTTCCTACGACTCTTCTTGCTGCGCTTCTTGGGCCAATGTTGTTCCCATTCCTTATATCTTGGTTTGGGCTCAAAGAAGTCGGCTTTGGCTGGCTTAAATTCGGCGGTTAATTTTAGTACTAGCTCTTGTGCCAGTGGCTTGGGCTCTGGTAGACTGACTAACCCAACTGGTAGCTGTTCGGAAAACTCTAACCTAAAGGTTAGTTGGGCTTTATCCTTGGGCGTGTAGATTAACTTTATGCAGCCTTCTTCCTTGACGATTTTGATGTCTGGACGGTATTCTGGAGTATGCAGGACGAACTTAATGTCTTCTGCTGTTGCACCCTCATCTGGTATGATAAGTAGGTAGTGCGATTTGCCTGGGTTGGCCTCCTTGTATTCGGCGATTAGCTTTCTTAACTCGTTATCCAAGTGTTCGGATCTTGTTTGTTCTAGTGCACCCTGCGAGATGGCGGCGGCGAGGCTTGGAAGTCCTGGGATTAAGTGACGCATTGGTTTAGTGGGTAGATTTGCGATGGATTATTTTAGCTCTATCCCTTCAATATCGGGGATTGCGATGCCAAGGTCATTACAGATGCAGACCCATCGTTCCTTTTCTTCTTGCGTGGCATTCGGCTTGCCTGCATCCGATCCGTGATAGTCTGCCAGATAGTCTTCTGGTGTTCTGCCATATATTTCAACGAAGTTCGAATACTGCCGTTGTGCATCCACGTAGCAGATGAACTTGAATCGGGTATTCATTAGTGTGATTGTTTAATATATGAGCCCAGAAGTCTCGTCAATGACATTTAGATTATTTGTTCTGACGTAGTCAGCCATTTCCTTGTAGGAGTAGCATATCTTTTCGGCAACTGCACCTGCTTCTAGGAGTCTGTCATTTTCTGGGCTTCCGACAGTTATGAATATTACGTATTGGTCGTCTTCTTGGCCTGCAATTTTGTGCGCTGCGGAAAACCTCGCGGCAAGGGTTGGTGGTACAGCGTCTATGGCTTGCCCGTCGTCATTAAATTCAGGAAGTGGACCTGTGACCCAGTCCCAGACTTCTTGATCTACTAGGATGTACTCGTTGTCGCCTTGTCCCGTTAGGTGGATTAGGTAGATAGGTTTCATACTAGATGGAACTTGACTTCTTGGTACGTCCTTGTAGTAGGAGAGTTATGATTGAGCCGAGAATAATGGTGAGAGGGACGACTATAGGAGCAATAGCTGGTGATATGGTGCATACTGTTGCTGCAATTGCTCCGAATACTAGGGCTGCCTTCCAAAGCCCGCTTAGCGGGTTACTCGAGTTTGGTTTCATAGATAGTACCCTTTATATTCGTCCGCCAAGTGGAGGTCGTTTTCTTTTAGGTAGGTGTTAATTTCCTTAACTGTATCAAAGTATAGCTCTTCGTCAGCTCCGATGGCTATGCCTAGGGCAGCTTGTGCGCGGTCGTTAACTGGATTCTTCTTGCTGATTGTGACGCCCTTGTATTCCTTTCCATACGCTAATGGTACCTTTGAAAATCTCGCATCGATTGAGGGCGGTAATGTCTCTTTCAGGTAGTCTGCTTTACCGAAGTCTGGAATTGGGCTATTGATCCAATCCCATGTTTCCTGATCGACTAGCCCGTAGAAGGTATCACCACAGTTAGTCAACTTGATAAGGAATACGTCTTTCATAGTAATTTATGTTTTTGCAACTATATATGTGCCAGGAAGTGGCGTACTTGGGCTTGGGAGATAGTGTTTGTCCCAAGTCCCATTGTTTTTCCACCGTGCTCTATGCCATCCGCGTATTGCTGCTACTCTTCTGGATTCACAGTAGTTTGGAACTCCACTAAATCCTACTTCGTCTTCACCGTCTACTTGGATAGCGAACAGCCATGGTGCAGTGCCCCAATTGTTATCTGACCTCTTCCACGTTCTCACAACTACGTTGCCGACCTTAAATTCCTTTAACTCGAGGCGTGTGGTTGAGGTTGGAACTGGAATTAGTTGCATGGTAGATTTGGATTCTACGGTTTGGAGGCACGGGGACTCGAACCCCGGACATCCAGCTTGCAAAGCTGGCGCTCTACCAACTGAGCTATACCCCCTGACGTTTTTATGTTTAGAATACTGGTTGGTGTCTGGCAATTACTGGCTCTGTTTTGGTGGTGGTTTGAGTGAGCCCACAACTTGTGCAAACTCTTTCCCACACCATCTTTTCCTTTGTTTCAAAACCTTCAATAGTTGGGTTGTAATAGTCACTGCCCATTGGCTTATTGCCGTATACTGGTACCTTTTCTTCGAGTACCTTTTGGAGTGGCTCACCCCACTTATGCTGGCAGCTTGCCTGTGCTGCCTTTAGGCGCTTGAGCGCTGCCTCGTGTTTTTCGATTTCCTCTTGGATCTTCATTTGATTTTATGTTTTTTGGTGGCATCGGCAATTTTCTGCGAAATCCATAGTAAACTAGGAAACCTGCTGGTTTTGAGCTCTTATATGATGCCCAGCATGTATCTTTGTCTTCCATATCAATGATTTTATGGATGTTGGCGCCCTTGTTCCAGAGCTTGATAATGAGTGTTCTGAGCTCGCCAGCTTTGGCGTATTCGTTTGAGCATTTGCGCCATAGGGCGTACTCGTACCCATCGGTCATGGGATCCAGGTCGAATTCCTTGACTACATCTCTGACTTCCTGCTCCCCTGACCAGAATGATGCCATGTCCGTCGCTTGGAGACATTGCTTCCACCTTGCGCGTTCTGTGAGGGTGCACTTTGATGGTCCAACATACGCATACCGCATTAGTTCTGCAGAAATGGCTTCGACGACTGGATCGTGATAGGCGGGAAAGTTTGATTTGTCACCTCGTTTGATGTCCCCTGGTAATGTAAATACTTGCCCAATGCGTTTGGTTTCCTCGGCTATCTCGACTTCTTCCTGCTTACGTTTTTCTACCCATTCAGGCGTGCTAGTTTTCTTGATGATACTATTAACTAGCTCTGCGGTTTTTGGATCGCGCACATTTGTGGCGACGAATTCCTTGAGGGCGGCGACTCTTGCCAAACAATCTTTGTCCTTTAGTGGTTGGAGGTTGTGAGGCTGCGCCCGTGCACCCCAAGTTTTGAACCTGCCATGAGTTTCTTCCAATTTGTCGGCTGGGTCTTCGAGTGTGGGCTTTGATAGGAGCGAGAGGTAAAGTTCTCCATTTTCATAGACTTCTGTTACATATCCAAAGAGGCCTATGCAGGTTTTGATTGTGCATATGTTTCCTACTACACAAACAGGGTCGCCCTTTTTGAAGCTGTTCATTTTTTTTAGGATGGTGTGGTGAAGACTTTGGACCGTGTCCATTTGACCCGTGCTGCCTCCACACCTAGTGATTGTGCATATGCCAAACAGAGTCGTTCTGCTATGGCTGGCGTGATGAGGCGTTCGGGTGCGTAAAGTGTAGCCATATCCTTTGGGCCTTTGCCGATAAAGTGGGTTGCCCCTAGACTGAATGCTTTCTTGGCTTCGGCATGTTCCGCGTCTGGCTTGTGCTTTAGTTTGGCGTCTATTTTCGCGTCAAACTCCATGTCATCCAATCCGACTATGGTAGGTCCTAGGTATAGTTTTTTTCGCCCCGGTCCGGTGGTAACCTTAATCCAAACATCGGCCCATAGGACTTGTGATTGTTTAGATGGGAAATGATGGCTGGATAATAATAGCCTTTTGCCTTTGCGGTGCATTTATTTTTGTTTTCGTTCTACTCTTCCGATGGCTTTTCGTCTTCCTTTGGTGTCTTTGATTTCCACGGGTTCTCTTCTGGTTCTGGCGGCGAATCCCTCTCTGACTCTTTCCGGGTAAATCCGGCGAATGGTTTTTTTGGTGCAGGCATTTTAAACTATACCTCGATTACTGCAATTTGTAAGGTAGGTATACTACTATCATTATATTTCTATAATGTCTATGGCGCTGGTGTCTTGCTGTCCGGAGATCCGCTTATATAGTGACTTACGAACTTTCCGCAGTTCTTCGATGGTAGTATCTAAGTTGCGCATTATTTCTTGCCCTGTTTTGGCGTCTTTGAGGATAATGGTCATGCACTGTTCTGTTTTATCACTTGGCAGATGTGCAGCCATGGCTTGATCAACATGGAATAGTGGATTCATTTAGAATAGGGAAATGCTATTGGTGTTGGTCCGTTGTTTCAGGGCGCCCTTGTTTTTGTTGCTTTCAATGTACTGCTCACATATGGCATGGATGGTGGCTCCAATGGCAGTCTTAAGTATATCTTCTGTGATGTAGGTGCCCATGTCTTTGCATTCTTTGCGGGTAAGAAATTCATCGATTTTCGAGTGCCACTCGGTAAATTCTACTTCCCCGAGTGCTTGCGCTATCCGGTCTACTTGCGTGCGATAGGCTGTTGCCCAGTAGGTGGTGTTTGGACTATCTATAAGGATGCTTGGTGCTAAGTTGTGCAGCAAATAATCCCTGAGGTCTTGATTCACGTTGTGATGGGGAAGTATCGTCCGAGTGTGAATACTGCAAGTAGTAATGCGCTGATTCCTAAAGCTAAGCTTAAAACTCCAAGGATTATGGAGTGCATGAGGTATTTAGTTCCTTGACCGTTGCCGATACTGGTGCCCCGATATGCAAGCGCCGATAGTACCAACATTCCAACGATGACAACCCAGATGTTCATGTTAATAATGATCTTCGGAGGTCTTTTTCTTTTCTTGCTCCTGCTCGGCGTGTAGTCGTTCTAGCTCGGCGATAGAGCCCTTTGCGATTTGACCATAGACTTTGCGAAGGGCATCGTAGATGTTGTAGAACAGGTCGTGAGTGATTGACCAGAATACGGACCAAGGCCAGAAGGCAATCCATGCTATAATTCGATCCTTGTTGTTGGATACGCTTAGCTCGCTGGGGCTTGGGAGGTCTGAATAGTGATTTTCTTTATTATCGCGGGCTTTTTGGACTACTTCACGTACATATCTCCACCAGCGGTATAGTGACCAGAGTGCACCTGCAACCAGGTATCCTGCTCCATACATCAGTAGGTTTTGCCATGACGGTAGTGGCGTCTTGAATGCGAAGATAACAACGAAGAGGACGGTGATGAAGGTTAGGAAGCCGTACCTGTCATTTTCGAGTGATACGATTGCTGCGATGCTGAATAGTACCAGAAGGGTCCAGAACAACCATGAACCGACAATGAACAGGGCGAGTATTTCTTGCATTATTTTATGTTTTGGTGATTTCCGTTAATAGGGCTAGGAGGATGTCCCATGTTTCTTTTACGCTATCGATGTTGACTGCCTCGCTTGTGGTGTGAGCTCCAGTAATGAGTGGTCCGAATGATACAGCTTCCAGATGTGGCATGGCTTTTAGAATGGACCCACACTCTAGGCCGGCGTGCAGTATAACAATAGTGGGAGTTTTTAGTGTGACCTTTCGGAATGCATGCTGAGTGAGCTTGAGTAAAGTACCGTTTGATTTTGGGGTCCAAGCTGGATATTGGTCGTAGGTCACATACAACGTAGGTACATCGGCTTGAGGGCATATCTGGAATACCTTATCAACACATTTCTGCCCGATCCAGTCTACTCCTTTTTGCGTGAGGCTTCTGGTGCTGACCGTAATAGAAAGACCATTTTCGTCCAAGGTAACTTTCGCCAAGTTTGTGGAGGTATCAACTACATTTGGGTATTCTAGGCTTTCTCTAATTGCACCGTGTGGGAGAGTACTGATTAGATCTAAGGGGATTTGGATTGGCGTACCGGGACCGTTTGCGCTGCTTTCTGTAATCTCGATAGTGATATTAGGCTCGCTTGGCTGGGCGTTAGCGATAATTGAATTTGCTTCAGTACGTAGCCGGCTCATGGCTGCTTGGAGATCAGCTTCTGGAATATGTATCTGAGCAAGCGCTTCGGGAGGTATGGCGTTATCCGCCTGTCCGGCCTGCAGTAGAGTTAGGTAGGTATCCTTGGGGAGGTTGGCTTTAATGAGTAGTTCGGCGAGGATTTTAATGGCGTTTTGCCTATGAACGATTTCAGTTCCGCTGTGACCGCCTCTCAATCCGGAGACATGGATGCTTATCCCGTTGCCTCTGATGTGTTGGGTTTGAAGACCGATGGAGAATTTGTAAGTCTGCCCTCCAGCTGAACCTATTGTTATCTCGTGCCTGTTCTCGCTGTCCAGATTGATGAGGTATCTGGCATTGAGTAATGCGGATGCTATGAGTTTGCCAGCTGCTGGACTTGAGCAGGCTACAAGCTTGGCGACGTTAATATGATTTGCGCTCCAGTCGCCATCTTCTTCTCGTGAGGTTAGCAGGAGGATGATGTCACCTTGATTGGGGTTGTGGTTATCTAGAAGCGCCAAGCCCATAGCAACTCCTACTCCGTTATCCGCACCTAGAGTCGTCCCACTTGCCTTCATGATTTTGCCTTCTACTTGGTCCTCAATAATCGTAGTAATTGGCTTGGTTGCGAAATCGTGGGATCCTTGACTAACACAGACCATATCCAAATGCCCTTGAATTATCACAGCCGGTTTGTCTTTGGCGCCTTCCTTGAGAATGAGGATATTTCCAGATTGATCTTGTGCCCAGCTGGCGTTTTTGGCCGATGCAACTTTGGTGCAAAAGTCTCTTGCAGCCTGTTCGTTTCCCGATTGTCGTGGGATGCCAGTTAGAGCCAGAAACTGTTTCCAGACCTCGGTTGGCTGAGTCTGAGTGATGGTGCTCTTGGCAGTCAAGGTTACTTGGCCCAGTCCGGCAGCCCGTCCTTAGGCATCTGGCCTGGATGTTCTTGCTGCCAACTTTTCGAGCTGGATACGGGCTTGTTGGGACTCACATATGGGCAGTGACCTGCGGTGATCTTCATGGTGGAGAGATTTGCTCTGCCTGACCAGTGATAGCCTCCGGCGTAATTTGTTGCCAGTGTAACGGGTTCTCCAGGAGCACCCTCAATTTCGCGAGTGGGTTTTGGGATGTCATCGCGGGTTGCCCATGCTGCATCCTCTGAATGGTGGAGGTCGACTCGGGCGTAATCTACGGTTCCGTCGTAGAGAAAGTATTTGACTGTTCCGTTGGGGAATCTGCAATATCCGGTGGCGTGGCTCATGGATGGTTCTTAGCGTTCGGGTTAGTGATTCCGGTTGTTATAACTGTTGCGTTAGCAACTCAGTCGATTTCAATTGTGATGCGCACTCTCTTGGTGTGCGGTAGTATATCTGAGATTGAACCTGTTCCATGGGTTTTTCCGCTGGAGGGCGTAATTATGACCTCGTTTGGCTGCATCTTTCTCCAAGATGGGCTATGTGTAAGCAGAACCTTTAATTCCGTTGCCAAAATATCCCTGATTTCGTCCTCAGCAGATTTCCGTTTGTTGCCGTTGATAACCATAACAGGTGAACGGTTACTTGCTTGGACATACATTTGTCCGTCAATGGTTCCAATGACTTTCATATTATTGTGTATTTAGGGCTTGCGTGAAGATTTCGATTTCGTAGTCGGTCAGTTCCTTGATCCTTGGGTGTTCAGCAAGTTTGCTGGCTGTGGAGTTCTTGATTTCGATGAGCGTCGAGAACCAGTTCTTTTGCTTGTTCCAGAGCTCAGTTGGGGTCTTTTCCCGCCATGCGTTAATCATGTTGGATATAACTCTCCTTGCCTCCACCCTATCGAGAGAACAGGTGTTCATTGCCTGTTGAATCTCAGCACTTAACAGTGCACACTGCATTCTGGCTAGGCCGTCGAATGGTTCTTTTTCATAAATACCCACATTATCCTCGGCTGCTACTCCGAGCAGCAGTACTTGGTAGGCCCAGTACAAGGAATCTTCGCTATGGTTAGATTTCCTATTAACATGGTGAACTAGAGCCAATCCTACCATGTCGGCCCGTGATGGTCGAAGTGGGAGCTCAGCTAAGATTTCTGCCTGTTGGGCCTCAGAAAGTTCCTCTGGGTATCTGTTTCTTACGGCGAGGGCTGCATTATACTCGAGCATACCAGTGTCTTCCATCTTATTTGCCCTCCTTCATTAACATTATTAGCTCTTTGAGGCGTTCGCTGGCGGTTGGATTTAGCAAGACTAGTTCGTCTTGTAGGAGTCTGATTGCAACCAACAGCATTTTGGCGCTGGCAACGCTGGTGCTACGTGCTAATAAGATAAACGCTGAATCGTCTTTGCTTGGCGGGACACCTCCGCCTTCGTGGTCTACAAATGAGCAATCAAACACAGTGCTTTTCTTCTTTGGGCCATACATGGTCCAATCATCACTGAAGCTGTTTCGTTCTTTGTGTACATGCCATGGACTAGGGGTGGCCTTGGTTCCTGCGTTGATGATGGCTTGACACCATGATTTGATACTCTCCACTTGGGCCAGCTCTGCTTGTGTCATTACTTTTTTGTTTTAATTGGTCTCAGCTCCAGTATGACTCGACGATGTCGTCCAAGACATTCTTAGCAAGTTCCTTGATCTGTGCTTCTGACAGGTCTTTGCAGGCAGGGTTGCTGGTGACGTGCTGGAGAACTCGCGACTTATACATGGCTTTTGCCTGTGTTTTGCTGATCTCGCCAACATTATCACAGATATGGTCGCCCAATTCACCATCGGTGATTGCCGAAAGAGCGGCGTCGTAGGCTGCGTCAGGGATTTGAGTGGGTTGTGGTTTTGTTTTCATGTTCTATTTATCCTGCTCCCATGGTTGGAGGCCTGGATGACCACAAGGTCGCTTGGCAGCCTCGACTTTGATAGTTCCTCTAATGTTATTAAGCAGTGCCCATATGGCTAATTCGTGTGCTTGCTTTTGAATGCTGTCGAATTTCACGGTTTCTGGCATGCGATGGGAGATAACAAGTTGCCCTTTTTTGTCTGGAAGGTCCATGCCATCAGCAATATAAACGGAGAATTCAGTTTTGCCGATAAAGTATCGGCATCTTTGATGGGGTTCTTGGATAAGATACTTTCTGCACTGGAAGCTCGAGATGATCTTCTTTGTGGTTTTGCTGACGTAGAGTGAAAGCAGGATGCAATGTATGGTTTAGTGCTTGATGTTTGTAAGAAGTCCTACAGATAGTTTGAGGGCTACCTTATTAAGGATTCGTAACACCGAGGGGACCGAAGCCATGTAGAGAATTTGACCTATGAGCAGGATTGCCAAGCTGATCGGTCCAAATCCCAAAAAGGTATCATTATGGTAGGTTGTGAGTACCAACATGATAATTGTGACCCAAGTGGTGAGCCTCATGATAAGGAAACTGAGGAAGAGAAACAGGATTGAGAGCTGGCAGAGGAAGAATCCGAGGGCTTTGAAAAATTTGTCCTTCATGCTATTTGTTCTTGGTATTTGAAGCGTAGCTTGCCTCTGTTTCACCAGTAGTATTCCATGCGGCCATGCTCGTGCGCGTACCATCCGCGATAGGCGCGTTTCTTAATCCGCCCTGACCACGTTACAATGGTAAATCCATTCACATATGACGACTTGAATACCTTGCCACCTAAGATCTGACTGTCAGTAGCTGCTGGAAAAGTCTTTTTGATGATCGCGCCCATATTGCGGAAGTCCACTAGGCTTGCTTGATTATACCCTACGAGTACATGCACATTACAGAACATGAGTCCGTCCTTGGTTCTCGTTTTGCCATCCTTTTTAGGTAGGAGGTTTTCTGATTCTTCGGAGTCAGGCCTCCAATAGAGGTATTTATATGTGGCCATAGGATTAATCGTCAACGATGTTAGGGTTTTGTCCGATGATTACTGTCATTTCGACCCCGTCTTTCTTGAATTTGTTGATACCCTCGTGAAGGGGTGCATCTGCCCACTGGCGCGGGATGTCAATAACGATTTGTGAGGGATGGGCGTCGCGGTACCAATTGATTGCAAGTGTGGTGACGACTGCGGTGATGATGACTGTAAGAAGGCTTTTTCTCGAGCGTTTCATGTGCTGTTATACTTTTTAGTATTTGGCGTAGCCTGTTACTTTGATTCTTTGATGATCACGTGCCCTTGGACGAGGCCCCAAGATGAGGACTCGGAGAAGTCGTAGGTTTCTGGAGTTTCACCGTCCCGCATTGGGCGCGTCAGGATCCAGAGACTGGCATCTTTCCATGTGGCGGTGACGAGCTTCCTGCCTGATGCCAAGTTTTCGGTCGAGGTCCCGCCAAACTTTTTAGCGCGGATGTTTGAAGTACACCCTGTGGCTGAGATGATTGAGATGGCGAGGATGATGACGAATGAGAGGTTTATGCGCTTCATAGTTTGGTATTTATTTGTTTTCGGCATAGCCGATTTGTTGTGGTGTTAGGCGAATTTAATTTTAGTTACAGGAACAATCCACTCAAGTAGGTGCCTGTGTCCTTTGTTGCCTGGGTGTGAGATTACTATACCACGTTCGACGACTTCTTCGACTTCCCACCTGTCAGCTCGGCTGCTCATAAGGTGGTCTGGAAGCTGCCTGCCATCTGGATAACATCCTAGATAGTTAAATCGAACACCAACCTTCAGTTGATCTCTGAATGTTCCTATGGTGGAATTTGTATCGGGCGGAGGCATTTTAGAGGATTTCCGTGAGATTAATTGGTTCCGTTATCGGCTAATGCTCGTCTGTTGGGTGGCGTTATTAGGGTGAGAATGCAGGCTTCAGCTTCCTTTTTGGCCAATTCAACTGATGCACAGGTTCCTTCCCCTAGAACCTCATCCTTGATATTTTGAACTACCCACTCCAAGAGGTTGTCATTAATCCTTGCCCGTAAACTCCAATCGTCAAGTGTCAGGTAATGCCAAGTATGTAGATGTACCCAGTTCATTAATCTCGAAACAGGCTGAGGAAACCCTTGGAGAGTGCCCGCTGGGCCTTAACATCGTAGAATGCCCCTCGTTTGGCTGGAACCATTTTGGAAACCATAGTAGGCGTTGTATGCTGGATGGCCATTTTGAGAATCTCTTTGTGATCGAAGGCTAGTTTTGGTAGCTTTTCAACATTCCACCATTTTAATTCTTTCGCATCGTCGCGTGCTTTGAGCTCTTTCTTGGATTTTGTTGTAGCAACAAATGGGCAGGTGATAACGTGTCCGCGTGGGTCTCGGTCTGGTGTTCCTACTGGGAACAGAGGTTTGAAATCAACTCCGGTAAGTCCTGTCTCTTCCTTGAGCTCCCGTTCGGCTGCGTCGCGCAGGTCCTCATTTACATTGACGAAGCCACCTGGGAACGCCCAATGGTTTTTGAATGGGTTGGCCTTACGTTTAATAAGCAAGACTTCTGCAATTTCCAGCGTCTGGTTAAATCGGAATACGATGCAATCTGCTGTAACGGAAGGTCTTGGATAATCGTATGTGTAAGGCATGAAATTATGTTTTCAGTTCAGGAGAAGGATTTGTGGGATCTTTAGGGTAAATGCTTCTTTGATTTCGGAGAGTTTCGCTGGGTCAGATGTGTCAGCCATAACGAACCCGCGTCCACCCTGATATGACCAGTCCACTTTGGTTTCGCGGGAGAGTTACGCAAAGCAAGTGTAGGAATAGCATATAGCATGCTATAATACAATTGGATTTTGTTTGGGTCGTCGCCGAGACGCTAAGCTCCGGCGGGTCGGTTGGTATGTCTTGTTGGTAGATTCGGGATGCGTCTTCAACCAGCCTCTTCTTGCCTCCAAGTTTTCGAGTGTCTTTAAACGGATGTTGCCTGCCCCGACACTGTCGGCATCCTCAGTATGTCCACAACGGACACACCTAAACTGCTCTCCCTTCCGATTCAATCGGCTCACACTGCGACACTTACTGCTGGGACACG